>JAABUW010002003.1_pt1 | contig 31974 bp, 10 predicted proteins | sample 5560081 | NCBI WGS metagenome assembly JAABUW01 (sample SAMN10711882, study PRJNA513363) | rock metagenome | isolation source: Antarctica rocks | place: Antarctica: Victoria Land, Knobhead sud | reverse complement strand
TATTAATATAAAGTACTTCTCTAATATTTTTTATAACATTTGCTGACTAATATCTGAGAAACAGACTCTATTAGAGATTAAATTTAATAAGCTTTCTTTTGTTCTTTGCGACGCACTTGTATTGTATAGATATTTTGTCAAAGTGTTTTTGTATCTTCTATTGTAGTATTGCTTATTGTTTTTGCTGCATAATTTCTATTAATTGCTCTTGCAACATTTATAAATAATAATATATATATTGTTTAAATATATTCTATATAGTTTCTTGCAAATTAAGATCTAATAATTGTAAGAGATAATGTAGTCAATCAGACTGCCGAATATAGAAAATCAGACTGTCCGAAGTAAATCTGCTGATTCGGCAGAAATAACAACATTGAAACGCAAGAAAAAGAAGATAGAAAAATTAAGTAAAAAATCAAAAGCAAGAAATAAGACGTCTAGAAAGAGCAAGAGAATTACGAAAAAAATATATATAAGATAAAGAGAAAGTCTGCGACTGCGCAATTTTTATTTCGAACTATCTATTTGAGAAATAATTGTAATCTGTTTTTAATATTCAAGTTTTCAGCTATCTATACAATCTGCTATACATTATCGGAAAAGCAGATTATTGCTATTCTGTAGCGTACGCTGATCTTAAGTTATATCTGTTTTGAGATAGATTGGAGTACATATTGATACAGTTAATTTTCAAACAAAAAGTTAAAATAAACGTATTGCTATTTCTATATCCGTGCGTCGCATAATTATCGCTAGAGATTGTATAGACTGCAAAATATATAGAGTTGTTGATAGAACAGACTATCTGTTAACAATTTTTAGTTATTTTGTCGAGTTCAAGACTGTAGACTACAAAAGAATATAGAATTTTTCTATCGATATTAAATATATTGTAGAAAAAATCAGATAGAATATAAAAAATATATATATATTTAAATTGAGTAATATAACTCTGATCAAAAGCTGTCGCAATATCTGCTGTTGTATCAATACTTTGATTTGAAGTTAGCTTTATTGATACTCCGCCGCTATCTGAATTTAATCGATACATTTTTCGATAAATATATTTTGCTTTAAGTATCTGTAACAAAGAATTATTATTAATACAGAATTTAAAAAAGATAGAAAAACTGCATCTATTAATTACAACAGTTTGATCTCTTTGCAAGCTCGGATAGAAAGATAGAGAATCTATAGTTTAAAGTAATAGACTGACTAGTCAGCTAGTCTTAACAATTTTTGACAATATAGTTTGTAGAATATCTTAATAAATTGAAGATAGATACTGTGTTCGGAAAAGTCTCGGAATTCGAGATATTTAAAAAATAAAATATCTGTTATTAACAAAAATTCTGACAATTATAGACAATAATCGAGAGAGCATTATTGAGACAACTTACAATTGATTTTTCTATATCGGAAAAGCCGTTTTTATACAGAAACAATCTTGTTTTAGACTCTCTTACAAAAGCAACAAAAAAAAAAAGATAAAAGTCGACAGAATCTTTTGCTGATCGATATAATCTAACAGTTACAGTATTTGTTGTTTTCAATTTTGATTAATCAAATTCAATAAAACTATCAATTAACTTCTCCGACTTCGACTCCAGCATTCTATTGTCTTATTCAACAAAACTTTATTATATATTATATATATAGTTTTGACTTCGGTCGACACAAAATCCAAAGTCAGATCTTCTACTAAATGTCCGGATCAAGCAAAAATCTCTCTCGATATACAATACAAGCTTTACTTACAGAAAATTGACTACAGTATTTTCTCGACAGCATTCAGAAACACTTTTTGCGATATCGAAATTCGCGAGTTCGGAAAATCGAATATATTATATTGTTTGTCTACAGCAAACTTCCGTCTGATAATAAGTTGAACACAGATAAAGAATCTCAGCTATCTGCAATATCGGAAAACAAAACTCTTAGTATTAACTAATCCGATATTAAATGTTATAGCTAGTTGCGGAGTTTTGCTAGCAATCTTTATATTTATTCTATTTAGATATTTTAGTGTTCAGCAACTTCTTTTATTTATTATAGCGTCTAGCTATAGATTGCCAGCAACTTTGATTAGATCCGAATATATATCGCTATTTTCGAAAATACTGTACTAGTATAACTAAAACTATAGAAAGTACAAAATAGCAATAAAACAAAGCACCAAATCTTGAACTGTATTCTTTAAATATGTTTGGAGCCGCTGTTAGCTTCGTTTAATAAATAGAACTAGATAACAAATTGAGCAACAATAATTAATTCGAGTTGTATAATTTCAGCGCCGACGCAGTATACGGTCAGTCCGAAAAAAAAAATAGATCTATAGATTAATATTACAAACTGATAGATAAATTTATAAAAATACTTATCTGATCAGTAATTGATTCGGAAGTTTCGGTCAATATTAATACAGAAAAAAAATAACACTTAATAGAGATTGAATAGACTTTTTCAAAAAAAATATTAATATTAACAACAATTCCGGCAGATAGAGATATTTCGGTAGATTCAGATACTAATTTTGTATACAGAATCAGCAAAATATTAATTGTTTTCGAGAATTCTTATTGTAGAGTCTGACTTAACAAAACAAGACTAAAGAATTTTATCGAAATCGATACAATTGAAAATATATTTTTAAAATAGCAATTTAGTTGTTGTTTCAATTTTCTGAATAAATTTTTTTATCAAAAGTTTTAGTATCGATATCAACTTATATTGTAGAAATGCTTGACAGTTGTTAAAAATATAAATATTAATTTAGAAATTGACAGATATGTTTTGCAATCGAATTAATATTTAAATATTTTCGAAATCGAAGTTAAATCAGTTTCGATTAATTGTCAATTCTAATATACAAAACAAAAGAGATTTTGTATCTCTCTTAATACTATAAAAAATTGTCTTTCGTATAGCTTTCTGAGCAAAAATTCAAATCTTGAGTAAGTATTTGTACATTTATATATAAATATTGATATTGACACTCTTTTGAATTTCTATCAAACCGCATCTCCAGACTCGCAACTAGCTATAAGCAACAAAGATGCTTCCGGTAAAAATACAGCAAATAGACAAGCAACTGAGCCGCTTGCGATTTCTACAAGCAATACGTCCGATACAAGTAAGAAGACTGCAAATAAACAGTTATTGCAAACAACTGAGTCGCTTGCGATTTTCTCGGAGAGAAGAGTTTATCAAACCAGAAATATAATATCGAAGAACAAGAATACTATCTTTGAATTACTTTCTGTTAGTGCAATCGAAGAGATTCAGAAACACAACAAAATAGAACAAATTCTGAAAACTACAGAAACAGAGATACTAGAACACTATTTTCTGTCAAATATAGAAAATAAGAAATCTATATTTCGAGCATTTTGCGCGCTTGTGTATTTCGACAAATAGCAGCAGCTATAAGTAAAAAAAACTACAGATACTACAGCAAGTATATCAGAGTGTCTACTGAGCGTAAAAATACTAAAATTGTAGCAGAATTAAATAATATTTACAAAAATTTTAAAATTGCTGATCTGTTACAGCAGAACACAAGAACTGTAGATAATAGAAAATTGCAGAATTATCAAAATATAACTACTTTTACAACAGCAGTAGTCAAATTACAACACAACTTCAGCAATACTATCTCTAGATAGATACTTTCTAAATAGAATTTAGATCAGCAAAAGAGAAATAGAAAAAAAAAATAGATACAGATATATTCTCTGAATATTTCTTGAACATATATAAACAAGCGCACAATTTTCGATATCAGCACGGGAAGTCGACAGACAAAACAAAAAAGAGTAAACTATTTTAACAATTCAAAAATATCAGTGTCGAGACTACAAGATTTTGTAAAAAGTATAAAATCTCTAGCAGCTAAATCTGACAGAATCAGAAAATAGATCAGAAATACAATTTTCTGTTTACTATTGCTGATTTTAAGAGAATCGAGATAACTCAGATAATTAATACTGATTTTAAGAAATTCGAAACACTTAGAAATAATCCAACAAATAATCAGAATTCAAATAACAGAGAAAGTTTCTTATTTTAAACAAATAAAAATCGAGAAAAATTCTTATTTCTGTTAAGCAAGAATAATTCAAATACCAATCGAGATAGCAAAAGTAGCAGAAATCTGATACAAGTAGATTCAAAAAACAAAAAAGAAACAGATATTAAGAATAAAAGTCCAGAAAGCAACAAAGTCTCAAAAAGCAGAAAAAAAACAAATATCGACAAAAGTAATTCAATTAATGTAGATTTCAGAAGTCCGAAAGAAGCAGATATAAAGAAGATTCCGAAAAACAACAATATCGGAGACGTAAATTTATCGAATTTCTGAACTTTTACTGACAATAGTTAACAAATTTACAAATAGCGCAGATATAGCGCAAAAGAATATCAATTTATTGTACAAACAAAGAAAAACAAGTACAAAATTCTTTCTGAAAAAACAATAGAATATAAGTGCGCCGAGACATTTGTGCAGCGTGCAGACAAAACAGCTCAGATCGACTATAACAACACTAAATATACAAAAGCAAATACAGAAATATTTTCTATATTTATAAATATAGCTTATCGAGAATTACAAATACAAAGCAATAAGTGCAAGAAGCTGCCGATTACGTTTGTCTGAAATTTCTTCAAGAACAGTACAAACAAATAGCTGAATAAATCAGTCTATCGATATATACTCGATTATAAGTACGCCGATAATTGTATAACGGCTTGCTGTATAAACAGAGAATAGACACTGTCAGAAAAAATATCTTCAAAACAATAGATTTTTAAAAATATAGAAAAAAATATCTTGACTGATAAAATACAATCAGTTATTAAAACCGAGTTTAAAAATCTTGTCTCAAATACGCAGAAGTCTGGAACAATCAAATCGCTCTTGCTATCAAAAAATAACAAAATCAATAAGTCTACAGATCAATCGAAACCAATTCCGAACGAAATCGAATCGAATAATTAGCGTATTAAGAAGTTTGAGACAACAATTAGTCAGATAAGTAATCAATTGCACAGTATAATAATAAGTATAAGTTATCTAATAACTGCATTGGGAAAGAATACACAGATATCAGGCGTTTAAATAGCTGCACAACAAAAAAAATATAATTGTAGAATAGATATCTAGAAGTAATATTGCAGCCGATACTGTCGATTACTAATTGTTCAGCGCTACGTTATATGTTCGGTTACATAAGTTGTTCTTGCTTACGTAATTCCTTCGACATGTAACAGTATTTATAATAACTGCTCTTCTTTCTGTCTTTCTGCGTCTAAGATATGTCCAGAACAATATCTACCGGAAACTTCAACAACGCTTTCTCTTTACCCGGGACTTCCTCTTTATCCGGGACTTTCTCTTTATCCGGGAATAGAATTTGTTTCAGTGTTGTCCAACAAGACAAAGTAGTAAAACATAATTACAAAAAGTAGACAGAACTGCTCTCAGAAGCGAGTCAGAGTACAAATAATTTCTGTATTGCTAATAATCTTCTGCAGTTTTTTCAGCAAATCTCTTTACTTTATATATTATATTTATCAGATCTTATAATTTTCGATCAAATCTACTATCGACTCAAATTTGTTTTTGAATAGAAGACAATTACGAATTCGCTCTGCAATCTGTTAATCAAATATATATATTACTATTTGATATTGAAAGCTTTTAGATTACTGATATACGAATATTTTGTTGTTTTTGCGAATACTGTTTTGTAATCAGATAATTAAAATATATCTATAAAATATCTCTTCTGTCTGATCTAAGTATAAGTATATATACTCTCTGCTCGATAGATAGAGATTCTTGGCAACTGAAAAAAAAAAACTATATATCAGACTAAATATATCAAAAAGAAAAACTTCTGAAAGATTATTGTAAATTAGTCTTGACTTGCTACTATAAATTGTAACAAAACAATCTTCTACGCATTATAGTGTATACAACAGAATGCTGTAACTTATAAATACGTGCATCAATATCAGCAGTATTACTATATATTTATTTCTAGACTTAGTGTAAAAATATCTAAACGCTTGTCAGATATGCTGCGTACTTTTTGTCTGATAGAAGATTTCTGTTTTACAAAGCGCATTACAAAAAATTGTATTGCGATAGCGCTAGCTGTAGTCTTAATGTTCCCCGAGCACAGACTTAAACCGACAAGATTTGTGTCTCTGATTATATTACTGGCTATGTTACTGGATTGTCTAGATTTACTATTCGAAAAGCAGTATTTCGCAAGTCTATTCGAATATCTGAATCAGTATATTACGCTGAGCTGTTGCAAGAAAAAAATTACTTTGTTGCTGTACAATACAGTTTTCGAGTCAAATATATTTTGTAATCTGATAAAAGTTTATCTATTCGGAATTCGAAAAATTTTGAAATTAATTGCATATAATTCGAGCACTTTTGTTTGTTTAATAACTGCGCAAAACTTAATAATCTCTGTTTTGTAATTTGCAGCAATCTGAACAGATCAGACAAACAAGCTTTTTATATTTGTTCTGAAAAATATACTATCTATCAATTTTTCGATTGTATTCTGAACTGAAAATTTACAGTTTTTTTTACAAATAGACTATAATTCTATTTTATCTAGAGATAGCTACATTTTACGCGCTCAAGAATTTAATACTATCTACTTGTTTTACTCGAACACTATTATGTTTTTTGTTCTGTCGCTGCTATTCGGGGAAGTTGCGGCATTACAGCTTGATCTGAAGATTAGAAAATATCTATATTATAATTACAAGCCGATTAGAGCGAGCACGTACTAGATATCTCGGTCAGAACTTTTAATACTGACGCAGAACTTATCTAAAATAATAGACTATTCTGTTAAATATCTACTATCAATTGCTGCCACTACAGACAAAGACAACTGCAGTATTAAATAAGTCGATTGTACTGTCTTTCAGAATCTAATACTAATAATATAGTGTCGATAACAATATTAAAAGAATCTTCAGTAATACTACTCTCAATCTCTTTATCTGATACAGAAATCTCGAAGACAATCTCTGACTCAAAAAAAATCAGAGTTAATATATATAGATTATTTACAACTCGAATAAAAGTAATAGTTTGTCGAACAAGCAATCAGAATTATTGCAGAACAACTTTTATATTTAAAACTAATAAAAAAAAACAATAACCGACGTTATCTGAGTGGCGATAGCGGAAGCGGACTGAATATTAAAAATTAAGATATATTACAATTAATTCGATTTTTACTTTAAAGATCGGAGATTAACCGATTTGTCTTCGGTCTTTAATAGTAGCAGAAAAATTAAAACAGATAAAAAGAGAAAACAATTCGAACCGAAAAACAATTTTGTTTTCGCTTTCGAAATTAATAGCTCTGGTTTCTAAATCTCTTTAAATAAAATTGACTTGCTGCCGTTCTCGCGTATATATTCTATTATTTGATAAAGAATAAATTCTGAAATCGATTGTTCGAAAACGCCAATTTCGTATTGTTATATTATATAATACTCTTATTATATTATTCGGATTATCTCTTTGTTAACAATAAATATCAATTAATTATTTCTTTCGCAGATAGAAACAGAGTGCAGTCGATTTCAACAGATATATTAAATTTAATTTCGAGATACTGCTCGAATTCGACTCTTTTTCTTGCAAACAAATCAGACTCGAACAACACAAAAATAGTTTTTACAATTAAAGAATATAAAAAAATTATATAGAATTTTTGCTACAGAGAGCTGTCGACATTTTGCCGCGAAAAACTATATTTCGATATTAATATCTCGAGAGAATTTAGAAGCTGCAATCTATTGCTCGAGTACTATTTAAAATGTGTTGTTTTACAGCACAGACAAGAAATCTTCAGAACTGCAGTTATTATTTGAACTACTTGTCTATTTCTACAATTGCTATTGTATTCAGACTGTCTGTAAATTTTTCGCTGAAAATAATATCTGATAAACGATAAACTTGTATCTAGATAGTTAGTCTACAGTTTCAGTTTGTTATTATTTAGAATATCTCTAATATCTACAACAGATATTGATATCAAGTTTCGCGAGAGTTTTTGCAAAAAATATTTTAACGCAGCAAATTTTTTTAATAAAGAGATTTTCAGACACATCCGACTTTACAAAAGAGACAGAAATATACTTCAAGAAAAAAAGTAATAGATACGTTTTACTAAAAACAAATTTAAAAATCTTAAACACATTCTTGATATACAAAGTCTTAGAGAGATCTTTAATCGACTTTTAGAAATTACAGAACTTTAATCTGCGTTCTATATAGATACAATACAATATTATCTTCTATTAAAATATTATAAGATTTGTCTGCTTTTCGTTATTTGTATTACTATACTGACTTGTTAAGAAACTAGTTAATTATCTGAATCTTATCTACAAAGTTTGGTCGGAGATCGCTAACAATAATCTTACTGTTATAAAATTGATAGACAAGATTACTGTCAAATATCTAGAGCTACGCGCTCCGGGCAATTCAGATAAAAATGCACAAACTGTTAGCGCTTGTGTAGACAACAAATCGATTTTTGACACAATTATTAATTTATCAGTGCAAAAAAGTTTTTTGATTAATATTCTGAAGCAACAGCAACTGATATTATTCTTGCATATTTTTTGTAAAAATATCAAATATCTTGAATTCTGCATCAATACTATAAAACAATTTCTTGAATCGGATCTGAAAGATATCGTGCGTAGTATTATACGCACTCTTTTTGATCAATCTTTGCAAAAATATACAAATAACTGTTTTGAGTATTGCTACAGACAGTTTTAAATATTTGCGTATCGATATTTCTCAGAGCTAGTAAATGTTGTATCTAGAAAAGAACTGAACAGAAACAAATTTACTATTAAGAAATTAAATTTTATTATCTAGTATCGCTTCGCGCAGCTTGTGCTAGATCTGAACTTTATATCAGATCTACTCTTGCAACTGAGATTCAAAAAAAAGATTAAAAACTTGCTTCGAAACTTTATAGTATCTATTACAGAATATATTCTTGATCGGAAGCTGATAGAGCAATTAATACAACAGCTTCGATATACAATTGTAACAAAGCGGAATACAGAATCCGGCAACAAGAAACTACTAATTGTCAATAATAAGATTGATATTAATCTCTGTTATAGATATAGATATCTCTACAAAGTTTTTCAGAACAAGATTTGCAGATCTCTCTATATTCAGTAGATCTATAATAACTACTCAGCCAATAAACTATATATAATCTATTACTATATCTACCGTATTATATTTTGTATCTTTTTTGATGCTAGCTTAATCCCGAAAGTAAGAATCGCAGTTTCAGGCCCGGAGCGTAGTGTAGACAGACAAACAGACAACAATATTTAGCAGCAGAATTCTGTACAAGATTTTAGTAGTTTTATTCGAGACTGAAACTTATATTTAACAGTAGATCAAAATATCAGATCCGCAAACAAAACACTTAACAATACTATATTAATCGACAAGTTATCGAACAGTTATCTCAGTCTATCTGATATTTTTGAAATATTACAGCAGTCTCGATTAACTACAGTATTTCAAAAACAGTCTACAAACAAAGAAAGAGATTTATTGTTGATTGCAAATTGAAACTTGTTTAACAACAGCTCTAGTTTGTTCGAGTCTTGTCTCAATTTCCCGAATTCTGTACCGATAACAATAGATTGTCAAATATTAAAGACTACCGATTTTTTGCTATTTCCGGATAGTGTAGAAAACGTAGTTACAGCAGCTAAACTCTCAAGCAATATATTGTTGTCGAACTTTTGACAGACAAAAGAGATATCGTTACTTCTGTATTTTAGTAAAAAAAGCGTAATTACGGTAGCTGAATTCTCGAACAACATATTATTGTCGAACATATAGCAGATTAATAGATTACCGAACAACGTAAGTCTCTTTATATTTTTGTCAGAAACACTGTTTGTCGTAACTGAAGAGTCCGAGAAGAATATAAAGCAGACACAGTGTGCAAAAAAAACGCACGTAGAATTTGAGCAAGTGGAAGTACAACTTACGATTTTACAAGTCGAATCAATATTGTACAACTATTAGCAACGACTCGCGGAATCGTTAATAGCCAAAGAGTTATCAATCAACATAAATTGTTTTATACTTTTGCAAAAAATGTTATTCGCCGTAACTAAAAGATTCAAGAAAAAAAAGATCAAGCAAACAAAAAGTAAAAAGAAGACGCACGTAGAATCTGAGCAAGCAAAAATACAACTCGCACTTTTACAAGTCGAATCAATACTGCACAGCTGTCAGCAACAACTTGCAGATTTGTTGATAGTTAAATTGAGTTCTGTTGCAAAGACTTCAGATTCTCAGTCTTATATAAAAAAAATAATAAGAAGAAGAGAGACTGAGATAATCGAGCGACGCAAATTTCGTAACATTTTCGATAAAACAATTTCAGTGCCGCTAATAGAACTAAGCTTTTATATAAATCAGAAGATTCTCGACAATAATTCCGAATCTGAAACTATTAATTAAATCTCGAAAATATCGAAAACTATCTATTCTGTTTTGTCTGCCGCATTCTGCTTGTTGCGCTTCAATTTTTGCACTTGTTTTACAAAATTGTAAAATAAAAACAAAATATATCTGTCTTCGAATTTATCTACAAAACCAAATAACACGCAAGTACTAGAGCGGCAGTCGAAAGCAGTTGAGACAGCAGCAGCAGCAGAAAAAGAAGAAAAAGTTAAATTGTAATTAAGGCAGAAAAAACAACATCTAGACAATAGCAATATTTCGATAACTCAGTCTCAATCTTTGTAGCTCTTGTTTTGTACAGATTAAAATTCTTTGTATCTCTGTCAGTCTCTAATCTCTAATTTTGATATTTTGCACAAATTTTGTCTGTTGTTTGTCTTTAGTCTGCAGCGCGTTGTCGAGTTTACTATATAATATGTTTTAATTTTTCAATATTCTTATCAGTATCTTTTGAACTTTTCTAAAAAACACTATATCTTTTTATATCTGTTCTAGCCGCTCAGTGTCTTTCAAGAGAATAATCTGAAAATAATTGAGCTGTTGTTGCAACTGCTTTTTTTTCAGTATCAGAGTTCCGATATCGATTCTAATATCTTTCTCGGAAAATCGATTGTCAGCAATATATACTCGAAATATTTGATAAAACTTGATAAAATTTGCAAAAACTTGCTATTAATATCTGATTTGTCTCTCGAGATCTGCTCGATTTTGTTCAGATATCTGCAAGATCTGATATAACAAAAAATAAACAATATTTAATTTTTAATTCTTGACTTGCAATATTGTCTAATGCTGTCGACAACAATAATAGTCCGCGACTTGTTAACAAACAATTGCGCGAAACTGCTGGCTGTATATTTGTTTCTGCTGATTAAACACATTTAATATCTGTAGTATATTCTGATATTGTAAGAGTTGAGTTTTTATTGTTCGAGTCCGAGTTTATGTCGCTTTACTCTGAACAGAAATATTTGAAAAAAGAATTTTCGTGCTTTTCTAGTATTCGATTAGTCAATTCCGTAACTATAATAAGAATTATATACGTTTGACAAAAGTTTATCGACATATAGAATATTTGCGCAGTCGGTTTGCTTGTCAGTAAAACTAGTTGAAGAGATTTGAGATCTGCTATCAGTAAGACTGCTGGAAACGCTGACATTGTAGATTTGAAAAAAATTGCTGCTGATAGATATTTTGCTTGATTCTGGGAAAATATTTCGATAAATAATAATAAAAAGATAAGATAGCGGGATTACATCTGCTATAATTACGTTTAAATACAATTGCTGATATTATAAATAAACAACCGAGACAGTCCAAAGAAGCGGATAAATGTGCCAGTGCATAGTGCAGTGCGTAATTGTGCCAAACTACAGCAATCTAGACACTTATTGGTGGCCGCTTCAGTGCGTACATGTGTCAGTTTGAAACTCGCAATTGCGGACCGCAGTCGAACTCTCTAGCGCGTAGATATATCAGTTTGAAACTTGTCAATTGCGGACTGCAGTCGAACTCCGCTAGCTGAAGCTGCTGTTATTCAATTGCAGCAGCAGACTTTGCTGCAACTGCATTCGATACTCGAGTATAAAATAAATATATATTTCTTTTTGTAGTAATCTATTTCAAATATTTTAATTGTCTATATCAAACTCAGATCTTCTAAGTGTATTCTGCAATACTGATAACAAACTAATAGTTATAATTTTAGATTAAGTCTTGAAAAGTAACAATTCTGTCTCGGATATTTCGGACAGCTGTTGTATTTTGTTTAATCGAATTTTTTTACTGTAAAAATCTGTTTTCTGCTGTCCGATCTCTTCTATAAACAAAATATCAGAGAAATATCTATCAATTCCGAACTATAACTATAGTAGAGCTTTACTGAATAATATATAAATTTCGAACAATATTGTTGTATCTTAAATACTATTTCTTTTATTCTTGTTTTTTTCTTTTCGATTCGATATAATTTCTGTCTGCTGCGTTGTATATATACTATATTTAAGCTGTCTGATAATCTGCAGATTTTTTCTTGTATTTATAGTGTAAACGTTCTGAAAGCTCGAAAACTGTCAGAACTCAGAAAAAGAATAAAAATGCTGCTGAATAATACTATCAGTTTTGAGATTCTATAAGATATTAAAAGTTTACTATATCTTCTTTTAACAACAGTTACGCAGATTCAACACTCGAGATATATTGATAGAATTTGTTGTCGCGCTGAAGCAAACAATAGACTTTTGCAATATATTTATTTGCTAGCTGATCGACTTTGTAAAAGACTATTTTGCTTTGTTTTCGAAATATTTCTGAATTCTTTATTTTGTTTTTTGTATCGCTTAAATCTATAAAAATCAAAAAAGTCTGATATGCAGACAGCTGACAGTCTTGCGCAGAATACAAAATAAGAAAAAGACTCTGAAAACTGAATTGATCGATATCTAGCGAACAAGAAAGAAAAAATACAGTAGAAAAAAACAATAGATACAAAGTCGAATCAGAAAAATACTGTTAATTTTTAAATAGTACTGTTAGTCGATTCTTGTTCTGTATTTCAAGACTATAGTAATTTCTGAACAGATATATCAAAAGCGCTTTGTCTCTGAAACTGAGTTAATTCAGTTATAATAGATTATAAGTCTTGCAGAAGATTTATCTTGATTCTATACTATTGCTAATCAATACAAATTTTTCAGATCTACGCTGCCGCTGCAGACGGTCTGCTTGCACTTATTATTATTTTGTAATTTCTTTCTGTCTTGCAAGATTGACTACAGAAGCAGTTAATTTTATTTGTTCTACAAATTTTTATCTTTTTTTTTTTTCTTGATCGGTATCTAATCTTGAATCTATATATTAGATTCAGCGTAGTTGTATATATTCTTTACTGAACAGTTACAATTTTCTGTATACTGTACAAAATTTCAACAGCGTCGGAAATCAGTATCTGCGTAGAAAATCTATTTTTGATCAATATTATTTCTTTGTATACAGCAGTTTATCTCAGTATATTTGCCGACACTCTTAGAATATCTCTATCAAATCTGCGCTATATTTATAACTCAGTAAAACTTATAACTGAGACACTTGCTACAGTATATGTCGGTTTGAGCGCAACAATAGAGACAAAAGAGCTGATAGATTTATCGATTCAGATTTTCGGACTAACAATAAGTTTTTTGCTATATATAATATAACAGCAACTTATTTTAATGCAGACAATTGTCGCTCTAGTATTATTGTTGTTTCTCTCTATTCGATCGCTGTATCGTTCTTTGTACAAGTTATTTTTGCAATTTTATCAAGATCTTGCAATCTTCTTTCAGTATGCTGTCTGACATTATATACAGAATACAAAGTTTTCAATATATATCTGGATTTATCTGTCTGTAACAGTTTTTGCTAACTCAGTATTGTTGCAGATTCTGCAATTTCTCTATTGCAATCTTTTTATATTTTAATACAACAAAAGAATCAGTCTAACAAAACTCCGACCAAAAAGAAGCAAAAACAATTATAGTAGCAAGAATACTCTGTTTATCGATATAACTGTTTCTTGTGCTTAAAATATGCAAACTGAACAATACGTCAATTTCTGAATACTATTTTTCAGTCTTCGCTCGATATTTCAAAATTATCTGTATATAATTGTCTACTGAACAAAAAATATTTTTTTGTTATTTTGTTTTCTGATTGAAGCACAGAGCGATCTAACTCGAAAATTTTTTGAAAAAATTTACAAAATTGATTTCTTTCAGATAAAGTCTGATAAAAAATATTAAATTTTGCTAAAATATTTCTATCGAGCTTGACTGAGTAGTCTCTATAGATATAAGATTTCTGTAAATAAATTTGGCAGTATCTTGATAATTGTTACAGATATTGATATTGCCGCACAGCTTTCTTATCTAAAGAAGTTGATATCCGATTTCAACTATTGCCAGATTCGCACGCATCGCATTCACTTGATATAGTAAGTTGGTTGTATAGATATATAACAATATTTATAGATCGACTGATTTACTAAGCTATGCAGACGACAAATTTGGCGCGATAGATATAATTAATAGAATATTTGATAATAATCTGATTGATCAAGACTATATAAGTCTGACTGCAATTATTATAGATTAACTGCTGATTTAAACAAGATTCTTTGTATTTCTATCTATTTCGAACACGAGAATCTATCTAAAGAAGAGACAAGTAAAAAAGCGAGCAACCGAGTCAAGTATTACAAGAGATTTATAGTTCTCGATCAGCTTCTCAGATTACAAATAGTTGATACTGATTATATCAATAATAAGTTTGTAGCAACTGTAAGTTTGCTCAAAAGCAGAGAGAAGTTATTTGTTACTGATAAATACTGCAACTATTATTTGTTTTTTATCTCTAACAGAGAGATAGTATCTGCTAACAACAAAGTTCGAGATCGAATCAGATTACTGATTATTCAGAATGTTCGAGAGAATATAAAATTTATAAAATTGAAATTTCAATTTTTAGCTCAGTGTCTGAATTGAAATTTAGTCTGAAAAAGAATCTAGATTGTATATATCTAATTTGAGATAGCAAAACAGATTAAGCAGTGTATACTATATATATTACTGCCAATTAAAAGATCGCAGCTTTCTTACTTGCACTATCGATATTAATATTTCAGTAATTTAACAAACATTTTTCCGACCGAGCTAGTCTTCGAGACAGATCTTGAAATATATAATACAATATCTGATATGTCTGCTTAGATCTCTCTTGTAGATCTCGAAATATTATATATGTGTTTTTGTATATCGCGAGTTCTTTGCGAAAATAACTATTTTCTTGTATAAAATTATAAATTCTTTTTATCGAAGTAAATACAATCTGCTGCTTGCTTATATATAGACAGTATAGAAAATAATTCAAGTTTAAAATAGTACTGTAATTTTGTTGAATAAAATAATTTAACAACATAAGTTCTACTGGAGAACCGGGCAGTAGCTTTTGATATTCGAATTTTAACAGTTTTGTACTGTATTGTAAAAATACAAACTGTAACTGTTTATAGCTGCAAAATAATATATCTCTGACTTCGAGTTTACTGCAATATTCTCTTCTTGTATTGTAGTCAGATTGTTATATTGTATATTTGTTGTATCAATTCTGTTCTAGAAAAATTGAAACAAGATTTATTTTTACTGAATTCTACTGTCTGTAATTTTTGACTGACAGAAATAGAGAAAAAAATATTTTGCTCTATAATAGTAAAATCTGTCTACTATCGAAGAGATCTGATAATTATGTATTGCAAATAAGAAACTGACTTTTTTATATCGATTCTGTAAGTTGCCGATATATTTAACGCAAAACAGCTTTTCAAAGAAAAACAGACTTGCAACTAAAATAAAAAGACTTTTAATCGAGTTTAAATCTCAATATTGCAATGTAGCACAACAGCTGTTGGAAAGCAACTATAAACAATATCGATATACAACAAAAAAAAACTCAAATTAAAGATATTCGATTTGATAATTTTTAAACAACTGATTCTCTCTCTGCACACTGCAGATTACTGAAGCGTTATATACTAGCAAACGCATTTTCTACTTGCAATATATCAATAAGTAAAGAAAGACTTTTATTTGTTGCAACAAAATTATCAGAATCGAATCTCAAAAAAGCAAAGCGCAAAAAATCTGTTGAGTTGCAGATTCTCTATTATAAGTTTATATCTCTGAATCAGACAGAATCTGCTATTATAGTATTTAACAGTATATCGAAACTTTTTGCAATCAAAAAATACAAAAGTGTTGCAAGCAATAAAATAAAGAATATTTTCTCAACTCAGTACTTCGAGACTGTCAGCGTAATATTTGTTATCGAAGTATTTCAGACTATTACAGAAATTTATATAGTGTACAAAAGAATAGATATATTATTGAGATATATTTTGACAATATTAAGAGATCAGCTTGTTTTGTACAAGATCGAAACAATCTGCAGAAAAATAAATTCTGCTGTACTAATAATTCTTCTGTTAATATTCTAGTTCTAGATAATTCAAGAACTTCTCTATTTACACAAAAATCTGCATCTCTTTTATAAAGCAATAGATTGTAGACAAATACTAGTTAATTGACTGAACTACGTCAAGATCGATAAGATTAGAGTTTAATATTATAAAGCTTGACTTATTTTGACAGTCAATATAGATAAAAGTATGTTTCGCAGTTGCCAAACAAATAAAACATATAAGCGCAAGAATATCAGAGATCTGGAACTAATAATAGTCGAGATAATAAAGTCAGAGACAAACTTGATAAATATGCAAATATTAGATCTACAATTCTCAGAGAGATAGAAAAAAATTACAAATATTAAAAGTTTTCTGAATACTACAAAAATATTCAGTTTTCAGAATCTTCGAAATGTAGATAGCCAATTACTCAGATATAACGAGTAAACTATTAACAAATATTAGTATCTATTTCTATTATCAGAGTCAACTAGTATATATCTCAAGACTTATATTTTTATAACTCAAGTCTCGGTTCAGATAAATTGGACAATATTTAGTCAAATATTGTAATATAGTTACGCATATTTATGTTATAGTCAAGTCAATTATAATAAATACTAGAGATATGTATGCTGTATCAAGTTTGTAATCTTTTTGCTGTTTGTTTGACGTTTGTCTCTACTATATATTTGATCTGAAAACAAGTTTAACAGTAATACTGACTTTGTACATTCTGTTTATCTCTATTAATATCAGACGTAGTGCTTGTCTGACCGACATCTCTCGATATTCCAATATTTGCTTAAAGACTTTGTTTATTCCGATCTTGATAATAGCAATATATCTGCGTTAATTAACTATTGTTTATTGACTGCTTATCTATTGCTAAAGATTTATCAGTTTTGTCGACTGTATATATCGGTATATATAGCAATTCTCGAAAAATTAATTTAATTGTCTTCGAATTGTCTGATTTTTTCTGTTGATAAGTGTCTCTACTTGCTGTCTTGCATATATAATAGAGATGTTTTTGATTTTCAGCAAATAGCAATAAATAATTAGAGTAAGTCGGATAAGCAGTTTTTGTCAGATCTATCTCAGATATCGAAATTCAATATTAAGTACTGTTATCTGATAGATTGTTGTTCAGAGATTATAATTAAAAGAATCTTTTTTAATATCTGTTTAGCGCAATTGTAGAACAGAGTAATACTAGTCTATCTCGATCAGTTTTAATTTTCTCTTATTCGAGAGTTTTGAATTCTGAGTATTGCAACTAGAATACTTGTAGTATTGCAATAGTTGCAAATTAATGTTCTGCTGTATTACAGACTTTCGAGCAGAGTTAATATTCTCTTTTAATAAATTTTTGTATTGAGATTTGTAGATCGAATCTATATTTTGTAACTATACAACAATATCTTTTACGGTCTCAGTCAGAACAATACTGAAATCAGAAATAATACTGATACAATTGTACAATATTACAATATTATATTCTATAGTTTTCCGACTGTAAGCAAGATCAGCGTTGCAATTGATATCCGACACAGTTCGAATAGTAATATTATTTGATACAATTGTAAATAGATATATATTGCTACTGTACAAGTTGTTTCAGCTAACAGTCTCTTAACTCTGTATAAGATCGACGTCAGAATCAATATTTGTTCGAATTTGAAATTCTGTAGAATTCGAGAAAGTGTCGGATTGCAAATTGTTACAGCAGTATAAAAAAAAATTATTATAATTTGTAAACGCTGGAAGTTGAGCAAAATTAATATAGAAATTTGCATAAAATTGCAAATAATCTGAAACGCTGTTGCACTGTTATAAATCAGTATCGAACAAATTGTTTGTTCTGATTTAACTATCAAGAGAGAACAGTATTCTAGATTTTAATAAATCTTAATTGTTTAAAATTATAAAATTTTCTGTACTGAATGTCGAATACCGATTTCGATATTTTTCGACATATAAAAAACTCAAAAATCGAAAAAAAATATTCAGCAGATATCTGCTTCTATCTGCTTGCTTAATTACTATCAGTAAAAGACTCTTTGCTATTACTGTACAAATTAACTGTATCTTCAGCGTAAATTATGTTTTTCTGTAATTTTTGTTGTATGCAATAATTTGAAATCTATAACTAAGAAAAACTATTATATCAGCTTCAGAGAGAACTGCAAGCTGATAAGTTTTTTTCAAAACTGTTTTTTTGCGTTTGCAAAAGAACTTATTGCGCTTTACAATATCTGATAGCATAATAAAACACTATATTAATACTAGAGTGTGCAGAAGTTTGGTACAATTCGAAAGAAGATAGATAGATATTATATATTATCAGCGGTATAAAACTAATTTTTTCGAACTTGACTTTATATCAACTAACAAAAACAATTTCGAACGCAGATATCTTTTCTATATAGTACAATTGTTATTTATTTTCGGTACAGTCTGAAACTAACTTTTTTTTCAGAAATAATTGATTCTGCAGTTTCTACTTCTAGTGTCGAATCAATTTCTTTTTTGAATCGATAGAATTGTTATTTGTTTTGCTGAATTTGCGCTTTTGTTCTCGACACTCGATTTTTGAACTATATATTCTGTACTTTGAATATTTAATTCTGTTATAATAGAATATATTAAAATCAGTTTTCAAACTCTGTTGCAAAACAAATTATTCTATTATCTGCAAAAAATTACTGATTTTCTGTCTGACTTTTGTAATATTTTGAAAATAGATTGTTGTTGTATCTGCTAAATATCGAATTATAACTTTTACAGATATTTTGTAGTATCTGCACAATTTATATATATAACGTTTCGACTCGAGATATTCTAAAATTTCTGTTTCTGTAACAACTGTTTAATAGAACTGCTGCAATCTATTTAAAATTTCAAATATATAGATTCTATCGAGTCTGCATTGTATTGTACTATAACAATAATATATTTTGTTTACAAATAACAGCATGTAATTCAGCTCGAAAAACAATAATAATAGAAGTATTGCGTGCACAATTTCTGTACAGTTGTTTTTGAAATTCGATTTTGTATAAATACAGTCGCGAAACTTCGCTATACAATTTATATTATCGATTGTAAATTGTTTTTTTGTCAAAATAATATTTAGTTAAAAATAGTTTTGTCGCGACTTGTTGTCTAGACAGTTTTGCAGATTCTGTTAAATAATTTAATTATCTAGTAATAAAATAAATAAGCAATAGAGTCGCGGAATAAATCTGTCAAGAAATATATAACAAAAGTTGAGAGCGCTAGAGAAAACAGAAGCTTTAATTGTGTCCGTATTCAGTAAAAGAACTATATCGATATTGATTAATAGCTATATATAACAGTTTTTTCACAACACTAGATTTATCGAATTATTGTGCTTTAGATCTTCGTTTTGAAACGTTCTCAGCGCCAATAGATATGCTGATTTGAAAAGTCTGAAATTATTTAGCAATACTCTCAGATATAGAGATAAGTATCTATACAGATACTGCGAAAATAACTCGTTTACTAGTATATTATAAGTAAAAAAACAATATAGACGTATCGACAGATTACTAATGCTTCTTATATATAAAACTTATTTTCGATTCTCGATAATCGAACGTGCTTGTACTCTACTAGATTAGACTACTGTATATTATTGTTTCTGTAAAATAGTTTTATTGCAGTCTCTCTATTTTTAATCAGTTTTGTTGTAGTTTGAAAAGATATAAGATATAATATCCGAAATAGTTGTAGCAGTTACTGCAATTTTGATATCGCTTTTAATCTGACAATAATCGAATATTTGCTAATTTAGATCGAAATTATTCTTGAGTAAAATCTCAAGTCTGCGTATATTGTAATAGCTATCCGAAAATTAATATTTGAGCAGATAACAAAGATATTGTAGAATATTCTGTTCAGCAATCTGCTCAGAGCGAAAAAATTGTCAATTTAAGATTTTAAAAACTTTGTTGTATCGAGAAATATTCTATTTGCAATTAAAGAGACCGAGAACAATAAGATTTTCTAAATAAGAGTGTCAAATAAGTATAAGAAATAAACTATAAGTTCGCTTATCTGAACTAGTCTTAAACGCGAAATCAAACAGATTTTAAAGTTGCAGTTAAAAGTCGATATTTATCTGCAAAAGCTCGAGAAATGTCAGAGAAACAATATTTCGAATACTATTTTTATTAATTAACAGAATATATATATCTGTTGTAAATAATTTCAGATCTGCAGTAAATGTATCTGAACAACAAAAAATATATTTGCGAATAACAAATTGATAGCTGCAAGAAGTCGGTTGTCCAAATATACAAATATATATATTATATATTGTATATCTACAGAACAAAGTATATTTCGGTCTGCGATACAAACAAGTAAAACACGTAAAATTGTTTTTAAAAAATATCTACTTGAAAGAGTTTCTGTCAATATTCTTTCGATAAATCAGAGCTGTATCTGCTTTTTAATCGATAAAAACAGAATTTCAAATACAGAATTGATTTTGCACTTAACTGTACTGCTTAACAACTGCAGTTGTAAAAAAAAGATCGGCAATTGCTCTGAATACTGCAAACTTGTAGAAAAAATTGAAAACAAGTTTAGATTTAAAGTCTGTCTAATTGTTAATAAAAAGTATACTATTGTATAAGTAATATAATCTATTGTATATATTTGAAGAATAGATATCTATAAATATTTCTGAAACAATTAATAAAACAGTTTTTTTGCAGACAATTCTGTAAAAATCGACTAAACAGACAAATACAGCAAAATACTTGCTATATTTATTGCAAATAGAATTTGATATACAGCTGATCTGAATAAAGTTAAAAAATCTTTTTACAGTCTGAGAAACGTAACTTACTGCTTCGCGAAAAAAGCGATATAAATAAACAGCTGAATAAAGCTGACAAGCTTGTTGTTGTAGTTGTTGCATCTTATCTGTATAGTGCAGAAAAACTTTTTTCAATTGTTTGTAACAAGCTAGCGAAAAAATTGACGCTCTAATAAAATAGAAAACAATTATAGAGAAAAAAAAATTAATTAAGTTCTATTAATCGAGATCGAATTTAAAATCTTGAGCTTGTAGAATGTTAAAAATAATACTTGCTTTGTTCTTCGTAATAACAATTACAATATGCAGATATACAAGTCGAGACAGACAAGAAGCGCTGCCCGCCGCTATCTACAATTTCAAAAGAGCAACAATTTCTGTCGAACTATTGAAATTATTCGCAAATATACAGATAATATCTGTAATCAAGAAAAGCAGTCAAATATATAAAATATCGAATATATCAAGTTGTAATAGACATTTTCAATAAAAACGATAGAATCTAACTTTATAACAAATAAATTTAGACAATATTGTCGATATCTTCAATTTTAAATTGCTGTTTACAATAAATATAGAATAGTTAAATATAATTGTTGTTGTATCGAGTTATAGATCTATATTGTTAGTATTATTATTTTTTTGAAACTATTGAAAAAAAACAATTTGCAAAAAACAGTATTCTTGATTTGTCTTTCTATAAATAGAAGTAAGAATAGCTGTTGCGTTATTGTATTACTGAGATTATTTAACAGTCGAGCGAAACAATCTTTATTGTAAAAAGTAAGCTTATATATTTTAGAGAAGTATAGTCAAGTAGAGTAAGTATATAATGTTATTATATAAAATATAAAAGAAGAGTGTATACTATTTTTTAAATAAGAAAAAATTAGCTTGCTGAATTATTTCTAGAGAAAAGCTTGTTTCTTTTTCTTTTGTATCGAAACTCTTTTCGAAAACAATAATAACAATTTTGTTTAGTGCAAGAACACTTGTTTTTATATATTGTTGATTGTTGTTTTTTGCAGAGCGTTTGCTAAATATTTCTTATAAATCGAATTCTGAGATTATATTTCAATAAGAAGAATATCGAATCTGTAAAAAATCAAGCTTTTTGTAGCTCTGCAAAACTATAGATAAGACAATTTCGATCAGAAAATTCGATTACTAATTTTTAGCAATACAATTTAAAGAATATATCTCGATTAGTATATATTTTTGAGTTTAAAAACTGTTTACAATTTTATTCGAATTATTATATTTCTGTTATTGTATCTAGATAAAAACTTAACAATACTTTATATCTAGACAAAAACTCTATTAAAATTTTGCAATCTGTCAAAAAATTCAGTCTGCTGTTGTTTTACAAAAGTGTATTTTATCTGTATAGAACTTATCGACTTGAGACAGATAACAGATTTCTGTATTCGAATAATAGATAGTAGATTGCAGATCTGTATCTAGAAAAATATAAGAAATTTTTCTCTTTTTTGTATTTTCTCAGATATCTAATTGTTCTCAGTTCTCGACAAGTATATCAGATATACAATACAGAAAATATACTCAAACATATTTAATTTCTGCGACAGAAACATATATCGCTATATATATTAATACAACTTGACTGAAGATATTGCTTGTAAATATTTGTAGCTAATCAGATTTTCGAAAAACAAGAAAAAAAAAATTTTACAGCTACAATGTCTGACAGAAAAAGACAAGCAAATAAAAAAATTTCGAGATATACTCGATAGTCTTCTGCTCTTTGTTAAATTCTGATCGGCGTTAAAAATCGACATATTTTATAGACTATTAATATTTTGTTGTTCGAAGAAAATAATATACTATTTTGTACAAATATAAGAAAGTTGATACAGTATTCTCGATAAACAGATCAGTATCTTTCTCTATCTCGATAGTTATACTGTAACTGTTGTATAAAACAAGAATACGTTTTTGTTGTTAAAAAAATTTTATTTGATTAAACAGTTGCTGTTACAACAAAAGATATTTTTCTCTGACATTTTCGACAATAAACAATCTACAATTCTTTTATATTTGCAGTCTATTAAATATATTATACTCTTTTTTTATATTTTTTTAGAGAATACAAAGTATCTGAAATTCTGTATTAAAATTATAAAATCTATATTTCTACTTAATTTCAAAGATTTTGTCAGCAATAATTTTATATATCAGCACAATAGCTGTTTCGACTGATACAAACAACTCAGCAAGAATTATCGAGCGTATTGCAGAAATAGCAGCAGTCTTCAGACACAATAGTATTTTTATCGACAGTTATAGTTTTTTATTTAATATTATTTTTCTGTTATAATCGATTAAGTATCTTGCAAAAATAATAGAAAAGTTTAAGAAAAAGAGAAGAAATTTCAATACAGATAGTAATATAAATTGTTAAAGCTTGTATTAACTTGCAGCTACAGAAATATACACAATATATATTTCGATATCGACAAACTAATATTCAGAGACTTTTTTTGCAATATATATCTGTTTCAGTTCTATCGACTGAATAAAGAAAATATCAAAAATAAAATCAAATATTTTAAAAAATTACTTGCAGATATTTAACACTGTTTCTCAGAAATCGAGACGTCAGCGCTTTTCTCGAACTGCAAGATATATAACTCGAATATTATATTTTGCTGTAAAAAATCTTTTGAACAATTATTTGAAAATAATATTTCTTATCTTTTCTTGCAGTATATATATTATAATTGCAACTGCAAAACAGAATATTGTTGCAAACGATATCTAACTATTTTTGTCGTAAAATATAATATTTTCTGTACTTTCTTTAACAATGCAGCAACTTCGAATATTACAATTTAAGAGTCAGATATTAAATCTATTTTATTTTCTCAGTTTTTTGCAAACTTGTTTCAGTTATATTTAGATTCTGCAACTCCGAAATCAATAATTCTACTATTATCGATATCTGTTTAAATTTCAGATACTTTTATACTTGCGCACAAAAATCTAATCGAAAACTTTTCGAAATTAATTTACTCGATATTTGTATAATATCTGACTCAGCAATACTTATATTCTTCTTAAAACAATATTCTAACTATAATTTCTCTTGTATCTCTCTACAATAAGACTTCTTTCCGTGTGGAAAGATCGAGTATAGAAAGAATTTTGAATTTGACAAAAGTGCTAGATATATATAAGCAGAATATCGAATATATTTATATAAGTTATAGTACTACAGCAGAGTTTAAGTTTATTAATAGCAAAACTATTGTACAACAAGTCGATCAATTCAAGAATTATATTATTTTTAAGATTTCTGTAAATATTGTAAATAAGTTGAAATATTAGTACAAAGTTATAACCAGCGTATCTTGATTAATAGAAAAACAGAAAACTATACAAAAAATAAATGTCTCGAGTATAAAAAAATATTTTTAATATCTATTTTTTCTGAATATCTTGCAATCAAAACGCAGCTTTTTTTTAAACAACAATTTTTGTTTTGTCTCTGTTATCTTTTAATCTGTCTGATCTTGATTTTCAGTATTTTTGTTGTTTTCGAGTTTCGCGACAAACTAGTCTCTGTATTTTACAGTATTATTAAACTGACAATAATTATTTTTGTTCAGAATCTGCTTGTACAATCGGTATTTTTTTTTTAAGATTTAAATATATATTTTTTTGTTCTCAATATTTATTAACAGACTTTTGATATTATTGCTGCTTTTCGACAATAAGTCTGTTGTAACTATTGTTTTGTTTTTGCTAGATAAAATCTGAATTATAGTTAAAAATTTCGAGAATTTTTTAAGTATTAATCAGTATTACTCTAGATTCTTTTTTGCTGTTGCAAGTTTTTTTATTTCTATCTCGAGAATATTACAAATATTTTTGTAGTTCTGCTTTTTTTTCTGCAGTTTGTTCTTTAAGTTAATATAGAATTTTTAAAACTCTATATAGAGAGTCTCGAGCTCTTAACAACAATCTAGTATTGTATTTAGATTTATTTGAGTTTGCTGAAACTGAAAATCAGTCTGATATAGATTGAAGTTCTGTTTGTTAATTTGAAAAATAAAAGCTTGATTTTGTTAAATTTTTTTTTTTTTTAATATATATATTTTTTGAAGAACTTCTAAAAAAAACTGTTGTCTGTCGATAGCTGTTGCTTCGATTATCTCGATTGTACTAATAAAATAGACAACTTATCTGCAATATATATTTTATCTCAGACAGAATCGATTTTGAGATCGAGAGAAAAAAATTTGTTACAAAAGACTTAACAATTGCTGCAATAGAAGATTGAATAACAGTTGTAAAAATATATTAATAAAAGTATCAAAAACTCTATATTTTGTATAAAAGAAAAAATAGCAGAACAAACTTGCAAAAACTGTTTTCTTATAACAATAAATACTATAGCAGCGTTTGTAACAAGAGTTCAGATCTTTATTTCTATTTACAGATACAATAGATATATATTTATTGATTTTTTTAAGTTGTTTCTGCTTATTTTAATATAGCTCGACGTTTAGAGCTGCTCTTGTTGATTTTGTAGCAGTTATAATAATTAGATCGATTTTCTTTTCTCAGTATATTTTAAGCTAGATTTCTCTGTCTGACTCTGATAATACTTGTGTTATATACAATTTGACTCTGTATTAGTCAAATAGTTCGAGAATTGTTTATATCAATTTAGTATTACAATTCGAAAATATAGAGTAGCTCTATTTTATATTGTACAAAATATTATAATATTGAAACTTATTTCTCTGAGTATTTTGTGTATCGAATTATATAATATCCGAAAATAAAGAAATCTATATATCGATTTCAAAATTTCAATAGAAAATAGTATCTCTCGACAGATTTGTAAATAATAAAAATAATATCTGAGCGTTATTGTATTGTCAAATAAATGCAGAAAAATTTGCTATTTTTTTTAAATCGAGATAGATTTTATCTGTACAATTCTATTGTTTGTGCAAAATTATAGTTGTTCTGAACAAAAAATTTAATTTTGAAGCAACTTTTTAATATTGTTTTGCAAGAAAATTTCAATTAGATCTGTTTTTCTCAGCAAAAGTAATCTTGTATACTGCAACTAGCAGACTATATTAATCGAATATCTATTTATTGTTGCTGGAACTTTCTATAATTTCTTGTATTAACAGTTGTATCAAGAGAAGAGTTCTTATTTAAATTATTTTATATATTTTGAAATTTTCTATTAGATTTTGAGTCGAGCTAAAAGCAAAAAATAGACAGAAAATTTCGAGCACTATTAAGAATTTTTAGTTGTTTCTAGTTTTACTTTACAAATCGAGATCGATATATAGTTTTTTTCAGTTTTCAGTTTTTAAGTATTCTATAAAACAGTCGATCTATATATTTTCTCGATTTTATTCTCTACAGTATAATATTATTATTTAACAATCAAATTTTTTTCAATATAGCAAACAACAATAACTTCGATTTAAATATAATTTCTATAACAATAGATTCGAGCTACAATATTGAATTACAGCAACTCGAGCAGACAATAAGCACAGATTGAATTTTGCACAATTTATTCTATAACTATTTGCAGACAGTCAGTTATCAAAAGTATTTTGATTTTTTGCAGTAATTTGTAATACTCAGAGAGAAGTTCGTATAATCAGATTAATTTTGAAATACAACTAATATTGTACAGAGTAGCAGATCTTTCGGAATATATATTAAAAGTACAATTTATTGCTACAAACTGATCTCTTTGTTACAGAAACTTAAAGAATTTAAAAATTTACAACAAAGCAGTAACACTCTTTTTTAATAAGTTGCGCAATCTTGTCAAATATATTGTATGCAGAGACAATTTGTATATAACTATTCGAATTTTACAGCAAGAGAATTTCGAGAAGATCGAGATTGTAATTAATAATATCAGTCAGAAAAGACAGAAATAGACAGTATTCAATTAAACAAAATAAGATTCTGATAGTTCAAATTTTAGTATATCTTTTTCTTAAAAATATAAATTTTATTAATTTAATTGTTATTCTATTCTGTTCCGACAGTATAGTAACAAATATTTTCTGTTAAAAATGCTTAAATTGTTAGTCTGATATATATTGCTAAAAATTATCTGTATAAATATAAAGTCAGACAGATTTAAATTTATCTATTTCAGAATATATATTTTTAAACAAATATTTTTACAAAATTTTACAAGATATCTGTTAAACAAGAAAATTTGCAGAAATTATAATTTGTCTATTTTTGATATTTTTTTAGAAAATATAGATCTGTTAATACGTTTCTGCGTGTAATATATATCCGGTAATTTTTTATTTTGTAAAATCTTAGTGCTGTATATCTCTGCAATTTCTACAGAATTCAACAGAGTTATTTCTATAAGCTATATTAGTATATAAGATTCAGCTTATATTTCTACAGTATTAAAGCAGACAAATTGTTTTTGCTCGCAAGTCAAATCAATTTGTAAAAAAATATATTCTGTAAAATTCAGTTTACGTCTCTACAATATTGAAACAGACAAATTGTTTTTGTTTGCAAGTTAAATCAATTTGTAAAAAAATATATTTTGTACAATTCAGCTCTCTGTAAGCAAAAAACTACTATAATATAGTTAAACTGTACAAAATATACATTTTTACAAATTAAATTGACTTGTAGTTAAAACCGGACTTGTCTGCTTTAATTTCTGTAGAATCGAAAACTATATATTGTAAGAAACTGATACAGTTTTGCACAAACTCTGACTCTGTAAAAATTGTAGAGACGTACAGTACTAAGATTTTATAGAAATAAAAACTAAAAAATATATATTATATTACGCTAGCCGATTTCTGATCTAAAATTATTCTTGAAATCGATTTAGATTGCCAGTAACGCAATATCAGAGACACTAAAGTATAATATATAATTACTTATAGAAAACATATTGTTGCTGCTTCGATATTTTCAGAAATCTTCTATATCTCTATCTACTTATATAATTATACTGATACGCACTAATTGTCTACAGTTTCAAAAAAAACAATATTTATCGGTCAAACTTACTCCAGCTCGAAGAAATTTGATTGTATTTTGTACTCTATTTTATATTCTATTTTTGTTTTTTCTTAGTTTTTAAAGCAGCTATTATTCAGTAATAGAAACGCTAGTAATTTCGGCATAATTTATAATTGCAGTAAAAAAAAGTATATCTCTCAAAAGAGAGAATTTGACAAAATTAAAAAATCAATTTTGTTTTCAATCTCTGTACAGTCGTAATTGTTTCTAGATTGCAAAGCAGAAAATAGAAAAAACAAGCAATATAGAATAGACTCAACAGATATCTTAATTAAAAGAAAAAATTATATATTTTAAATCGATCAGAAAGAAGACAGATTTTCTTAAATCAAAAAATTATAAAAATTCTATTTATAGAACTGTTAATCAATATTTTCTCGAATATATATCAGTATTTAATTTTCAATTTATAGAAGAAAAACTTGATAAAGATTTTGTACAATTATATATATATTTGTTGTAAAATCTAGCACAACTTGTACTATTTATTAATAACAATTTGCAGACTTCTGAAAAACAATTGTACAAAAACAATTACTCTCTGAATTTCGCAAACGCGTTAACAAAAATAATAGCAGAAATCTAATTACACGAGTAAAGATCTGGAGTAAGTTGGATATTGTATTTGTTTTCAAAATTGCAATAAAGTTATATAAAACAAGCGCGTTGAATCTTGACAAGTTTTTCTATAAAAAAATAATAAATATCGTAAAGTCAGAAGAGATTTGTACTTTGAAACTGTTAATTGCGACTGATTTAAATATTTATCGATTGTTTTCAGAGAGATTATTGATAACAATAGCTATTATATACAAAAGATCCGAAGTAGTAAAATTGCTAATAAAAAAGTATAATATTACTTTAACAGCATACTCTATTTATACCGCTATATAAGAGCGAAAATCTTAACAATATTTGTTGAAGCTGAATGCCGATCTAAATAAGAAAAGACAAGAACAGATATTATTTATATATACTGTAAAAAACGAATTGAGCTATTTAATCGAGAAACTAGTCAGTACAACAGATATTAATATTAATAAAAGAAACAACAAGTTCGAAAGTCTGTTAGAGAGAACAGTATAAACAAAAGACTATCTCAATTTCGACAAACTACTGTTATATTATAAAGTCGACATTCAAGTAAATCTCTCTTTTTTAAATACTATTGCTAAAGATTGTTTAAAGCTTGTTTAACAACTTTTAAATCAAAAAGTTAACATTAATATATCAAGCAAGTATAGAGATACGCTGTTGCAACTATTATTTAAACAGAACTATTTCGATTCAGAGTTGAGTAATCTTATAATACAAATATTTATTGCTGCTAAAACAAATATCAACAAAACGTACAACAAAATATACAACAGAATATCTTTGTTGTATTTTCAAGTTCTCGAAGCCGAAGCGCGTAGATTCTCTGACAATTATTATAAAAAAAAATAGTAATTTATTATTCAATACTTGTTACAGAATAAAATCGATATTAACAAAATTATATTGAACAGCAACTCTGTATTAAATCTTATATACAGACTTTCTAACAAGTATTACAGAATTATACTAATCGAAACACTATTGCAAAAGAATGTCGATTTCAATATTTTAAATTGTAAAGATCAGACGACGTTGATATATAATTAATTTAATAATACTGAGATTTACAAACTTGTTGCTTAAGAGACCGATTTCGGAACTGTAGATACTTTTGAACGAAGTGTTTTATATATAGCAGTTAAAATATACAATTTCTCAATAATCGAAATATTTCTCGAGTATTATATTAATACTTCAATTCGAGATAAAGAGAACAACACAATATGCTCTTATTTGAATAAAACAAAGAGTTTCGCAAATATAAACTCAAAAATACAAATTTTGCAGTTGCTCGATAAATAGAAGAAGAAGAACAAATAGAAATCGAAAAACAATTGAAAGTTAAAAAAAATAATATAGAATATCAAATCTTGTATCGAGATAGACAACAATTTAATACTCTTTTTAATAGAAAATTGTTTCGGCACACTATAATAAAAATATAGTAAAATCAGCTATATTAATCAGCAAAAAAGAATAAGAAGTATTGTCGAAAAGCAAGAAACTAACAGTAGAAATAACAGCTGAAACTGTTATCTTATTACTTCTCTGTCTCTTCGTTTTTATTTCAGCAAAAAAATTATATTATCGCAGTTGTCTAACAAGATAATATCAAAGATTGACAGTAGATATGCAGATAGAGCTTTTTTGCTTATTCAGATAACAGAGTTTGCTGTCTGAAGTTTTGCTGTACAACTGAATTCTGTTATTAATTGTTTTATATTAAAAATTCTTAAAATTGTTCCGACTATTAAAACAGTATCGATTGATTTTTGCAGATCTATTTTTACAATCTGATCTATAATATTCTTGTCCGAATTGACTTCTTTATATAGAACAATACAGAAACAAAGTCTTTCGATATTTTTTAATTGTCGATTTTTGCTGATTCTTTTTGTTTTATTGTTGTCGCAAAACAAGCAAAACAATATACTAGTATTATTAAACAGCTCTGAAACGAAAGAGTTTTGACAACAGTACTGTTAATATACTATAGTATAAAAACAACTATAAAGCTGAACAGTCTTGATTTACTTCGTGTTCGAGAAATTTAGTTCAGTATTAGATATCAGATATCGCAGATTATTTTTAATACAATCAATATTCTGAATATAATGTCGAACAAGTTAATCAGAAATAGTAAACTTTTCTAGATATAAATAAAAGAGAGTAGAAACAATATATAGAGATTTTCTATACAATTTTTTAATCAGATTATAAAAATTCTTAATATTTTGATCGGAGTTGTATACAGAAATATTAAACAACTTTTTTTTGAATTGATAAAGACTATTTTTAGAACAAAAGTCAGAAACTAGAAAATACTTGTTAATTTATATAATCAGAGACAATTTATAAAACAATTTGTTTTCTGTATTTATCGAGATTTCAGTATTTGTAAAAACTATAATATAAGATTTCGAATACAACAGCTTTTTTGTATATTTCGAATATCTATATTTTTGTATCTTAACTATTTCTGAAACACTGATTGTATTGATTTTCTTGAATTTGCAACAATATATATTGTAATCAGTTTGCAGCTTGACTGATAGATTGTATTGTCGATAATATCTGTTTTTTTAATTTTGTTTTATTCTGAGTAATTTGAGACAAACAGCTAAATTGTATATTCAGAAAAAAGTCGAGATAGTAATTGCAGAAATAATTATTTTCTTGTATATACAAATAAATTTAGCGAAACGTTAACAATCTCAAGCACAAACAACAAAAACAAAAAAAAAATCAGATAGAAAAGAAAGAAGAAAACTTCTGCATTTTTTTAATCTTTTGAGTTGCAACTGATTTAATGCAGAAAACTGAGATCTTGAAAGAAAAAAAAATAAAATAAAATAAATAAATAAAAAAAAAAAAAAATTTTTT
>JAABUW010002000.1_pt1 | contig 31982 bp, 26 predicted proteins | sample 5560081 | NCBI WGS metagenome assembly JAABUW01 (sample SAMN10711882, study PRJNA513363) | rock metagenome | isolation source: Antarctica rocks | place: Antarctica: Victoria Land, Knobhead sud | reverse complement strand
TGAGCTTTGAATAAATCAAAGACAAGCATATCAAGAGCAATTTAAGCAGTATTACTGAATGAATATTGCAAGAACTTGATATTCAAGATCGAGTTATGACTGTAATCTCAGACAACGTCAGCAATAATGACGTCATGATGACTGCATTAAACGAGACTTTGCAAACATTCTCAACTACTTCACATTTATCATGTTTAGCACATGTAATTCAGTTAGCTGTTAAACAGTTACTCAAATCGCTGACGTTAAGTTTTGAGAATGAGAATGAGAAAGAGTATTGAATACTCAAGATTAAACTTCAAAGCATGTTTATACAAGAGAGTCTATCTCGAACATTGTTCAAGGTAATTAATAATTTTTATTTATTATGTTAGTTTGCTCTGCTATTATTTTCGCAATCGATTTTGCAATCGCGATCGAAAATACAGAGTACACTCTTATTCATGACATTATAGTAATGTTTAATTAGATTTGAAAGCTTTCTGTTTATATGAACGAAAGTTCTCAGAGAATAGAGAACTTTCACAAGTCTCAACGCAATTTTGAACTTCGTTTTAAGATGATACAAGACATTAAAACTCGCTGAAATTTCATCTGTCTCATGCTTTTGAGAGCACTTCGTCTTCAAGTCTTCATCAAGAGTTATATTTCTACTCATGAAAATGAAAATACTACTTTTCAAAAGCTATCTCTCAATAATGAAGAATGAACACATGTTCAATATCTTGTAGAACTACTCAAATCATTCGCGATATTCACTGATTTACTTGAACGTAATCGCGAACTTAGCATCAATGCAATTTACATCATTTATGATGTTTTGTTCTTTCATATTGAAGATCACATGATAGCTCTGAAGAGAAAGCAGCGTTCTTGAAAGCATTCACTTTTGAAAGTCTTAACACAAGCTTGAATCAAATTATTCAAATATTACACAGATGTCAGTCATGATCGAAAGCTAATGTACAATCTCAAAAATATTATAGATTCTCATCAGAAACTAAATCTATACGAGCAATCTACATGACAAGACAACAACTATAAACAAAGATACAAACGAGAGTTTATAGATTATTATGCTAGACACTACGCATTCAACTCAACTACATTGCAAGATCAACTTCAAGAAAGAGTCTTGCAACAATCATCTTTCATTGCAGATATAATCGCTAAACGAAATTTCAGATGTCACAATTCATCATCACTTATTTCAACTAATGAAGCGAAACAATATTTGAATCAGAGTTAGTTTTTCTTCTCTTTGTTTCGTTCGTTGCACAATTAATGTTGTCTCATAATTTCTTTGCAATCAATTTTGCAATCGATTTTGCAATTGATTTTGCAATCGATTTCGCAGTCACATAGTTTGAAATATCAAATTCTAATAAGCTTTAAACATTGTTCAAGACATTGATCTCATTAAGTTCTGAAGAAATCATTTCAGAAACTTTGTTCATTTAAGCAGAATGACTTGAGATATTTTAGCAATTTCAGCTATCTCAACAAATGTTGAACGAGTTTTCAATTTGAAACAAGATTTATTATCTTATCATTGCAGCTCTCTTGTTGTCAACATCATATCAAATATTATGATGATTAAGCATGCAGATGCTATAAAGTTGAAAGCAGAATTCAAGTCTTACGAGCTTATCAAAGAGAAAAAAGCTTTCGATGCACAGAAACAAGAAAAGAACAAAGATTTAATCTTCATCATCGACGTTAATAAAGATTTAGAGTATATCAACGATGCATCATCAAATGATGATGTTGATGATAATGAGTATAATAAGTAATGTTATATTGTTCATCATCAGACATTTAATTAACAATATCAGAGCTGAAGAATGATGATACACTTGATGTTGATCTTTTCATACCATCTTCTCAATCTAGATTCTCAAACTTTAAAGAACTCTCATTATCTACGTTATTTAATACAGCAAGATTTATGACAGCAAGATCTACGACAACTTCACTTTTAAATGCTCAATTTTCAGCGTCTGCTCATTTTGATCAAGTTACATCACACTTGACTGAGAGAAACAGATTGAAGAAGAACAATCAATCATTATGAAAGATAATGAATCAACGAAATTTAATGAAATTCGTTGCAATCTTTAAATTGAATGAAGAATCTAAGTTGTCATCTTTAGCAGTGAAAAAAGAACAGCGCAAGATGACTTTTTCTTTGAAGTTGAGTTCTGTTTCAACACGTAAACGTAGCTTTGAAATGACTAATTTCAAGAAGAAATCATCATCTAAGAATAAAGCTAAATTGAATGCATTGTCTGAGCAAAAAAGTCAAGAAGACATCAATAGAAAGCTTATGTAGATAGTTTTGCAATTCATTTTGCAATCTACTGTTTTCATGAAATTGCTCGCGCATTTTTCAAGCAGTTTAGTTAAAGACAGTGATTGAAGTCTGAGTCAATGATAAAAGAGTCGAAGACATTTCTCTACATACATATAGATTTCTTTTTGACATGTAAATAAAAATCATTCATACACACACATTTTAAAGTTTTATAATATTATTCTACTAGTACTTATTTCAAATAAGTAAAATGTCTAGACATGTTGTCAAGTTCAAGTTAACTCGTCAAGTTGATTGAGTTGAATCGAGAGTCTGACTTAACTCGATTGAGTTGAGTTAATCTCTCTCAACTCAACTCAATCCTGAAATTTAACTTGAGTTAAGTTGAGCAACTTGAACTCAACGACAGGTCTAATCATGACAAAATCATAAAAGAACATAGAGAGTGAATTCACAACATCAAAATCTTGTTTTGAAATATTTCTTGACATTTTGAAAGTAATGAGAAAAAGATTTTGTACTGCATGATCTATTTGAAGAGTGAATCAAAGAAACTTTGATTTGATCACAAAGAGACTATGTCTGCAGCTCAGCAAACATGATTCAATTTTATTGACTTTCTTCTGAATTTAATCGAGAACTCAATGAATTGAAGCATAAACATGACTCAGCAATACATGAACGTCTTGCAACGTTCAAATCAGATGATATGAACGTTTGCAACTTATTTAAGCATTCTGAAACATCAACTTTTGTTGTATAATGATGAGCATAAGCGAGCTCATTTATTCATCAAGTTGAGATCTGAGCTGCATGTGATCATTACTAATGTGCAGTTGATTTCTATCACATGAGATGCGTTAATTGATCTTGTTGCTCGATTGAAAATAAATTTGCGAAAAGAACACATTTTGTCGTTGAAACATTCTTAAGACAAAGACTTGCATAATTAAGATAAAATTAACAAGAAAACTCATTTAAAGTGAAAGAAATCTCATCAATCAATCAGATTTAACTCTTCATCAAAGATAAGCTCACATGCTTCGTCACATTATAGCAAGAATTTGTTCAACATAACGTGCTACATATGCAATTGAAAAAGTCATTACTTTACTGATTGTAAAGACGAAAAGATCAAGAATAGATCAAAAGAATTTGATGCAAATCAAGTATTCATCAATTCAATGTTGCATATGAGTCATCTCAAGATTTCAAGAAAAGACAAGCTCTTAACAAATGCTTCAAATCATCAAGAGAAAAACAAGAAGTTCTCTTTGTAAAGATTTTTATATATAAAGAGCATGTAATTCAGAAAGATCAAAAGACAGAAATGAAGATTCACATGAATATCAACGTAAAGATGAACGTGATTAGTCAATGTTTCATCATCAAGCAGAGTATATCATTGCTGAACGTCAATCTTTCAAGATTTATCTGAATGAATGATCAGAGTATCTATTGTTATGACGTCTATAAGATGTGTTATTGACTGAGAGACAGCTGAAACATAGAGAAAAAAAATATAAGTATCTTCTATGCTATTGACAAGAAAGAATCTTTCTTAGTCTTAAGTATATCAAGTATGCAATTCAAGCGTATTTGAATAGACATGATTGCAAGAATATGATGTTTCAACGTGAATGAGCATGCATTTGAGTTGTTCTTTGCACAAGCATTTGCAAAAGCTTTATAAAATGAGTCTACTGTGTATGCTTTTGTCATGATCAACGTTGTCAAAGAATCAATCATTGAATATCAAGTGAAAGCAATGAATAATGCAACAAGTTGAATCTCAAACGCATTTGAAATGCAGACTCTACTTGTTGAATTGAAAGAGTATAAAGATGTATTCTTGACAGAAAATGCAAATAAACTGTCTTTGCATGAAGATCATGATCATGCAATCAAAATCACTGCAGAGTCATCGTATAAATCATTGTATAATTTGTTGAACACAGAGTTAATGATTCTGAGACAGTATTTAAACAATGTCTTAATGAAAGAATGAATTAAGCACTTCGTCAGCTCAACTGATGCGTCTATTCTATTCATTTTCAAAAAGAATGATAGTCTTCATTTATGCATGAACTATCAAGATCTGAATAAGATCACTGTCAAAAATCATCATTCACTGTCTTTAATTAGTGAAACTTTAGACAAACTTAATAAAGTCAAGCAGTTCACTAAGTTAAATCTGAAGAACATTTATCATCATCTCAGAATTCAATGTAAAGACAAGTGAAAAACGATGTTTTGTACTTATTATGATCACTTCAAATATATGATCATGTCATTTAATTTGATCAATGCATCTGTCATCTTTCAGACTTATATTAATAAGATCTTGACAGAACTTTTAAACAACTTTTGTATTGTTTATCTGAATAACATTCTAATCTTCTTTGTAAAAAAGATTGATCATGTAGATCACGTGAAGCAGATTCTGAAGAGACTAAGAAAGTTCAAGCTATATGCTAGCTTGAAGAAGTATGAATTCTTCATCACTAAAGTGAACTTTCTAAAATTTGTCATATTTATCGAGAGCATTTTGATGAACTCAAGTAAAGTAGACATCATCAGAACATGATTCAGATTGAAAATGTATTGAAAAATACAAGTTTTTCTGAAATTCGTCAATTTCTATCAACGTTTTATACATCACTACTCTCAGATAGCAAAGTCTTTAACAGAACTGCTGAGAGATAGTGTAAAAGATGTAAAAATGAGCTCATTCATATGTAAACTAATTGTTGAATTGAGTTTTGATATCAATCTTCTGACTCGATTTGAGTACTTAATATCAATCTTCTGACTTGATTCAAATACTCGATTTCAACATTCTGATTCGACCTGATATCAATCTTGAGTCAATACTCGATTCGAGTTTTCGACTTAACTCGTCAAAAAATCAAATATGACGTCAAGAGAGCTAAATATAGAAATTTTTCCGGTTTTTCGCCTTTGCATTACCTTTTTGCATTATCTTTTTGGTAGAAAGTCATAAAGAGAAACATGAAGGAAAACATAAAGAGAAACATGAAGATTGTTTGATAGAAAGCTTTGATAGAGAGCTATGATAGAAAGCTATGATAAAGAGTCATGACGGGAAACTATGAAGACTGTTTGATAGAAAGTCATGAAGGAAAGTCATAAAAAAGAGTCATGAAGAGAAGTCATGAAGAAAAGCTATGATAGAGAGTCATAATAGAAAGTCATAATAGAATATCTATCTATCTATCTTCATGTCTTGACGAGTCGAGTCGAAAATTTCGAGTCGATACTCGATTTCAATTCTCTGACTCGACTCAAATACTTAAGTTGAACATCTCAACTCAACTCAAATACTTGAATCAAGAATTCTGACTCGAATCAAGTCTTGACGAGTTGAATACTCGACTCAAACTCAAGTACTCGACTCGACGCAATCAGTCTATTCATATGATCAAGCAAAGCAAAACAAGCTTTTAATCAGCTTCGTGACGTCTTTATGAAAACATCTATACTAAGACACTTTGACTCAGAGCAACATATATGCATCGAGATCAACGCATTTGATTATGCAGTCGCAAGTATTTTGTCTCAGTCAGATGATGAAGATCAGTGACATTCAATTGCATTCTGATTCAAAATGATGATAAATGTTGAAAGAAATTATGAAACATATGATCAGAAGCTTCTAGTCATAATAGTGATGTTTAAACATTGATGACACTATGTGAAAGACAATTATCATACTGTAGAAGTTCTGACTGATCATAATAATCTGAAGAATTTTATGAATGTTTGAAAGCTAAACGAAAGACAAGTCAAATGAGTCATGAAATTGTTGATTTGCAACTTTGAAATAGCACATAAATCAGAAAAGACAAACTCAATCAATGCATCATTGAGACAATCTGACTATAAAAATGAGAACATTTCTGTGAATCATTTGCTGCTCACTCTGCAGCGAAAGCTGACTAGAATAGAAAGCTTAAATAACTTTATATTCGTAGCGATCAGAGAACTATACTGTATACGAGTGATTAACGATGTCGAGAAGACGTTTGTTCACAGTATAAGTATGAACAGATATTCAGCAGAACATGTTGAAAGCAGACTGCAAGATGAAATTTACTGATGAACACAAGTGATTAATGATGTCGAGAAGATGTTCATTCACAATGTCAGTGAACGAAGATATTCAGCGAAACATGTTAAAAACAGATCGCAAGATAAAATTTACTGTACATGAGTGATTAACGAAGTCGAGAAGATGTCTGTTCACAATGTCAGTGAAAACACAAGTATGTGTTCAGCAATGCATGTCAGAAGTATGCTGCTGAAAGTCATGATTTTAGCAGTGCGAGAAACGCATTTAAATGAAGTACATTTCTCAAGAGATAAAATCTCTCAATTCAAATTAACAACTTTGAAAAGCACAAACGTTGAAACGTTGACTCATAGAAATCACAACGTAGCTGAGAAACAGCTTAATTCTGTTGCTGAAACTGTTGATTGCAAACAACTCATTTCACGTGCAATTGTGAAAGTATTAACAATTCATGAAACAACATACAACTTCAGTAGTAAATTTATAATTGAACTCATCAAGATCTTACAGCAAGAAGATAAATTTGCTGTGAGACTAAAAGCAGACGAAACGACAAGTATATGAAAGAGTGACATCGAAGCTTAAAAATTGAATATTCAAGAAATGATAGAATACAACAAATCATTGTATGTTTTAGAAAATCTTTCTGTCAAAGAAGAACTATTGAAACGTCATCATGATGATTCATTAGCGAAGCATTTTGATGCTGACAAGATTAGCGAGCTATTAAATTGCAAATATTACTGAAAAAGTATGATCAAGAATGTCAAAGAGTATATAGATACTTGTGACATTTGTCAGAAAGTAAAGATGAAACGTCATTTATCATATGACAAGTTGAAGTCATTATCTCGATTCACAAATTCATAAAAAGAAATCACTATGAATTTCATAACAGATTTGTCATCTAGTAAATGAAAAGAAGTCATGTACGACTCAATTCTTGTGATAGTTGATCATTACATGAAGATGACATATTATCTGTTTATAAAGAAGATTCTGACTGTCATAAAGTTAACAGAGTTTTTCTTTGAGAAGATTGCTTTAAAATATGAGATATCAAATGATATAGTTATCAATAAAGATAGTTTATTTATCAATGCATTCTGATCAGAAATCTGCTATCATGTCAAGATAAAATGATGATTAAGCATCGTTTTTCATTCACAAACAGATGATCAGACAGAATGATAGAATCAAACGCTGAAACATTATCTATGAATATATTGTTCAAAAAAGCAAGATAACTGAGCTACGCTTTTACTCATAGTCGAGTTCATGTATCATCAGATGAAGCACTCTTCATTGAGCTGTAATCTCTTTAAAGTCATGTATGATTACAAGTCAATCTTTAACATACACATTAAGAATGATGCTATGAAAGAAGAAGTGTCAGCAGCAAAAGAACGCGTTGAAATGCTGCAAGATATGCAAAACACGTTGATGAAATGATGATAAAACGCGATTGATGCTCAAACAAAGTACTATAATTGAAAATATAAGTTTAAGTTCTTTAATGTTGACAATTTAATCATGCTATCAGCAAAAAATCTGAAGCAGAAGAAGTTGAGCAAGAAGTTATTAAATAAGATGATAAAGTTTTTTCATATACAGAAACTCATAAATAAGCAGATGTATCATCTTGATTTTTCAATCATTTATAAAGTTCATTCTGTCTTTCATGTATCTCTTTTAAAGTTGTATAATCGTAGACTAAATAATGACTTTATACTCGATTATTTCATACTTGAGCTTATTGATGATGAGTAAGAATGAAAGATAGAAAAGATTTTACAGAAGTGAAAAAGAAAGAGAATCTTATATTATAAAATACAATGAAAAGAATATTTCATTGAATATAATTAATGAATATCAAGCGAAGATATGAAAGATGTCTTGAAGTTTATAGAAGCTTTCAAAATGAGGCTGAAATGTGAGCGAAAAGCATAATCACTCACTTTCAAGCATAAACTCATTATTAGAAAAGAAGAATCACTGTATTATGATAGTTTCGCTCTTTAATGAGATAATCACATATATAAATCAATAGATAGAAGAAAAAAGCGTAAAGATGCTTAAACGCGCTCGACAAGAGAGTGCAATCATCACGACATCACAAACATCATGCAATCATCACTTCATCAAACATCTTTCACATGAGACAAGATCATTGACTTTTTCTTCTTTTTCATTGTCAGATTTACATTGAGACGTAAAGATAGAGATTTGAAAGACAACAGATTGTGCTAAAATATATCAAAACAATTAGAAATGCTGACAAAATGATATATGATCAAGATTGAATGTATCACAAAGCACTTTACATTCAGAATTTCTTTAACAATGTCATTGACAATCATCATCTCTTTGAGAATGAACTTTTGAATCTTTAAAGACTCAAATTTGTGAGTCTCTTTGAGACAATTCTTTACACACGTCGCTGTTATCAATTTCTTGTAAAGAATTTTCTGATGAGCAGTGAATAAATTTGTCGTTAAGTTCAAGTTGCTCAACTCAACTCAGATTAAGTTTCAGTGTTGAGTTGAGTTGAGTCAGACTCTCGACTCAACTCAGTCAACTTGACAAGTTAACTTGAACTCAATTGCAGATCTACTTTCTACCAAATTCTCTATTAAATTCTTTATCAAAGTGATCAAACTCTTTATCAAACTTTCTATCAAACTTTCTATCATGTTTTCTATCATATTTTTCATCATATTTCTCTTTATATTTCTCACTATATTTTCTACCATATTTTCATCATATTTCTCACTATATTTTCTATCATATTTCTCATCAATCTCTCTATCAAATTCTCTATCAAATTGATTGCAAAATTGATTGCAAAAAAAAAATTGAAAAAAAAGAGAAAAAGTATACTATTTTTAGTACATAGTATACTATATTTAGTAACAAAAATTGAGTTCAAACAACTCAACTTGATTCTGAGTTGAGCTCGAGTTGAGAAGAATCAACTTAATCTCAACTTGAACTCAGACTTAAGTTGAGTTGATTTTTCTCAACTCAACTCAACTTTAACTCGATGACAAATCTAGCAGTGAATGTCTTCAAAACAATGCTCTCTTCTTCATTCTTAATCACACTATCATGAATATTTTGCAAATGAAAGAATTCATTGACAGTTGAAATGCAAATGTCGAGAATTTAAACATCAAATCATGAGTGTTTAGCAGATGTATCATATAAGTATACTCATTGTGACACAGAAACTTTCATTACTTGCATAATGAGTACACTTCTTGTACATTGTCTTTTTCTGAAAGATGATGTCACATAGTGATGCTTTATTTTCAATGTGTAGAACTCAAGCACACTTTATACAAATCACTTTATTTAAAGTTTCAAGATCAGCAACACTTCTTTCGCTTATTTCAATCATTGACAGCTGAAAAGCATCAGTAACGACATCAAGAAGTTGAATAAGCGAATTTCATCATCATTCTTTGATTTCGCAAAGTCTGTGAGTTCAACAAGATCATCAACAAAGCATCAATGATCATTTCTTTTCTCATCATCTTTCGAATTTCTTCTTTGATAACGAAGATGTACTCAAAAGTTTAAATAGTAAAAGTGATGAACTTTCAATCAGAATTTGATGACATCTGCATCATTACAAGCGATTCAGCATCAGCAGCATGATAATCAACATGCTTGATCAATGTCTTTTAAGTAAACTTATGATACTGTTAGTTGCAGTAATAGTCGTGAAATCTCAAGTGTGACATCACTTACTTTCATAATAATCTTGACTTGAGCATCAGTCAACTTCATCATCTTACGACTTTCTTTGAGCGTCGCTGCGCATTCATGGCTCATGATTTAAATCTCTTACTCTTATGATACAAATATACTCAAAGTTTGTCAAAAGTAATCATACAATGATAAAAATATGATCATGATTGAAAAAAAATGAAGTTGAAGAAAATGAGAAGTTGAGAAAAACTGAAAGAATGATAAACAAAACAACAATTGTTATTCACTCTTGTTTACACTTTATCATCTCAATCACATCATTTACTCAAAATGTAAACAATGTTTATGTGTTATTTACACATCATTATTTCTATCATTTACATCAACTACACATCATATATACTATCTACACTGTCATTTATACGCATTATAATCAAAGATGAATCATCATTCAATCAAAAGTTTCTTTTTTTCTTGTTTTTTCACAGAGATTTGAAGATTTTTATTGAGAGCTTCTAAAGTGAATCAATGAGTACACATCATCATTTATCAGATTAAACAAAGACATTAATTATTGAGATTGAGAATAAACTCACTTAAAAGAGAAGACAATTGTCATGATGAATTGACACATAGAAGTTAAATCAGAGACTGAGTCAAAGATCAGATTTGAGTTAACTCTGAAACTTTATGACTCTGTCAAGATATCATTTAAACTACGTCATATCTTCAACTAAATATATCATGAGTTATGTTATGCTTGACTTGACAATGCTTGACAAACTCTTTATAGTCGATTAATCTTCTTAAGTTATCGAGAACTTCTTAATAATTAGCTCTATCATAATATATACTCATTCTGTGTCTGCTTAGAATATCACATTGTCATATCACTCTTATAGATTTCATCTATTCATTTAATAGACTCAATCATCACAGAAAGTCATTAACGACGAAATGAAGAAGCTCTGAATGAAATACATCATGTATATGCATAGTCTCAAGTAGTTTCAATTTATAAAATGAGTCAACAAGATTCATGATCTGAAAAGAATCAAGCATCTTGTCATTCAATTTTTTAAAGAATCTTATTGTAATGATGTTTTATTCATTCAGAAACATCTTTGATTCAATCTTGTGTTAAGATTATGTCTAGAAACTAATCAGAGTGCATGCATGACTAAAATGTTTGATTTATAAAGATAGTTATAACTAAGACTTTAAGAATACAGAAGAAAGAAGATATAAAAGACAAGAAGAATACGCTCTATATAGTAGTTACTCAGATCAACATTAGTCTCAAAAGAGACGTGTTAAAACACAAGAAAAATGTTGATTTAAAAAATGTTTGTGACACAAAGAAATGTGTTTGTCATAGAAATCTGTTGATCATTTGTAACACAAAGAAGTGTGTTTATCTAGAAGGTAATAGAAGCTGATTAGAAAATGCTAGAAAAAGAAAAAGATGCTGAGTCATATTTGAGTTAAATCTGAGTCAGATTTAGATCAGATCTCAACTAAATTGTTGACTAGTTTTAATCAATTCTGACACATTTGTAAGATTATTTCTCTTTTTGAAAATTCATGTTCGCATGAATAAAACAAATGAAACGTAAAATTTTTTCACTGTTTTTCAATTTAATGTGACTTGTCTGAATAAAATTTATGAAATTCAACTAGAACTTCTTTCAAGCTCTTGAATTCTTCTTTATTGACATAGTATCATTTGTTGTTTTGATTTAATTCTGTTCATTTGATCTTGTATTGTATTTGATCTTGATAATGTCTGAAGTTCAAAATGTTATTTATCTCTCAATGTTCATCATTTTTGATAGTGAGCAATCTGAAAGATTTTGAATGCTGTTTTGATAAAAGATCATTGAAATAAAAATGCAATAACTTCAAGCTGAACACTGAATGCAGTTGCTTTATGCTTACTGATAGATGAAAATGATAGAAGATCTCAACTTTGACAGTGATTTGATAGAATTTTAGCTGTTTATCTTTCAAATCTTTGCACGATCTTGTTGTTTTTATGTTTTTAAAGAATAATCAAACTCAGTCATTTACTTCATAGATGATGTCTTATCTATATTTATTAATCTGAGCTTCAATGATCTGCTTCATCTTTTTCAATTGCTGATGATCAAAGATAAGAAGTTCTTTCATTTGAATTGCAATATCATTTACTTTGATTGACAATAAGATTTATCTGTACATGATGTCAACTATGAATCTTTTGATTCTATTCTGTTTCAAATAGAAGTTAGAAGAGTCAAGAGATTTCAATTCGATGCAGTTTGAATGATGTTAGAATGTTGCGTGATCAGAAAAGTCGTTGTGCAGAGTTTTCACTCATGCGACAACATTCTCTTCTAACAGTCACAATCAATCTACGAAGAGAATTAATGACATGTCAATGTCAGTAAGAGATGAAAAGATACTACTAGTAGAATAGTTGACTCAGATGAAGAGTTTGAAAGTCATGATTACAAGTAATTGAAGAATTTGCGACTTGTTGACTGCGTCAATATCAAAACATCTTCATCACATCGACAGTGCTGTTGAGTAATTGATGAAAAGATATCAGATAGAATAAATGAATCAGATGAGAAGTCTTGAGTTTGTGACTACATGTGCTCAAAGAAGTAGTGACTCATCGATCATGCTGATATACTGAAAGAGCTTGAACTCATCTTCTTTACTTGACGTTAAGTCATACATCTATCTACATGAAAAATCGAGAGTGCATAAGAGCGATCAGAATGCATCTCTACTATCGATCAGCTAACATCGAACGATTGCGATTGCACGTCTATACTAACAATTTATTCAACGTCTATGTGACATAAGTCAAATCAAGAGAAGAAAAGAATTATTCAGTACAATCACACTCTATCTTCTCATTGTGCGCATCTTTCTTTCATCACACATTTCTCTGCTCAATGAATGATAATCATTGAGCAAGAGAACGCAGTTCTGCGTTACAATCACAAGCATCATGAGTGCAAAGAAACGTCTTTCGTCTTTGAATCAAGAATTGAATCGAAACATCGTTGTATAAAATATCATCAATGAAGAGCAGAGCAAAGACGATGTGTTACAACAAACAGCATAGACACTTGTAAGAGTTTACTTGAGCATCACGCGCTGAATAAAAGCTATAGATTCATTATTGATAACACAGTGTCAGTTTTATTGTTTCAACGACGTGAAGTTGTTGTGTAGTCAATGAGCGATTTTCTTTCTCAGAGAGTTTTGTTCATTCAATACACATAGCATAGTTTTCATCATGAGTTGAATCTAAATCAATGTCACAAGAATGTATGAATTCAAATCAAATCAAATCAAATCATTTGCTTTTCTAGCTTCAAGACGTTCATAAGTTGTTTTATAGTCAGTCATATCTGAGTTAAAACTCATTCAAGAATGAAAATTCTTATTGAAGTAAAACAAAGTCATTGAGATGATTGAGAAAATATTGAAATTCTCGCTGAATTTCATTATGAAAAGTTATTTTGCTCAGTCGTTCTGCATGTAGTTACAGTAGATTCTTAATTCGCGTTCAACATCTTGATTAACTCATTTTGATTAATCATTGATCTTGTTAGAAATTGATTTAAAGTGAGTCATAAAAGTGTTATTTAACTAATAAATAAATGCTAAGAAAGAAAAGTATTTACAGAAAAGAACTCAATTCTTATATGTGTATTTCTCAGATCTGTGCTAGGCTCAATTGAGTTGACGTCTTACACATATGATGCAGAGACTCAATGACATCACTTCTAGATCGAATTCTCGCTAGAATCGATTAGAATGAAATCAGACGAAGACTAGATGAAGAATAAATGAAGGCTAGAATCGTAACATTATTCTTTTCTCTTGACTATTCATGTTTGCATGAATATTGTTTCTTAGTGCGCTTTTCTTGAATATTTAATATGAAAGTCGTTAATCATTTCTTGAGCGTTCATAAATTCATCATCGTCAGCGTTATATCAGTTGAAATCGTTGTCATAACTCTTTCATTTGACTCGATATTGAAGTCGTCTTCAATATCATCGAAAGTTCAATATATCATCAATTTCTCATTCGTCTTCATCATTTATCACTATTGATCTCGAAAATTCATTCTTCTGATCAGACAGAAGATCATTGATGACGAGACAAAGAAGCTCTGAATGAAATACATCATATATATGCATAGTGTCTGATAGTTTCAATTTATAGAAGAAATCAACAAAGTCTGTGATCTTGAATGAATTGAGCATCTTGTCATCTAGCTTTTTGAAGAGTCTCACTGTAATGATGTTTCTTTTGTTCAGAAACATCTTTGATTCGATTTTGTAATTGACTTTCTTTCTATGCTTATTAGCTTGATTCATCATTTGTTCTCATGTTCTGATCAGAGCTTCACAGACGAAGATCAATGTCTTGTTCATTTGTTCAGATATATTCTTGACTCAATTAATCTGCAAGCGTTCGCGAGTGCTTTCATACTCAATGATGTTAGAGTCAAAGCTCATATGAGAATGAAAGCTCTTGTTCATGAAGAAGAGAATCAAGAAGATGATTGAGAACAAAGTGTTATTGTTGACAAACTCAATCATGAGTAGTCACTTAAATTAGTTGTTTTGCATATATGAACAGAAGAATCAAAAATATCGCTTGACGTTCTGATTAACTTGTTCACTTTGATCATTAATTTGAGAATGATAAATGATGAACAATCGAAGAAAAATGCTCAGTCGTTTGCAAAGAAACTTTCATAGTATAGAGATGAATTGCGAATTTCAATCAAATACTATGAAGCTTGATAGATCATGAGTTCAATATACTCATTGAGTCAGCATTTCAGCTGTCTTTTCGACAGTGATATCTTCATCATCAGTGATGCAAGAAATATAATGCCTTTCTTTTGACAATTTGCAAATGATTGTCAGAATAACGTTGTACTCGCTTGAATCAGATAGATTGATAACGAAGTTCATTGCTATGTCTTGTAATTGCTGTTCAGATATCAATAAAGATTAAAGCAAGTCGTTTGATTTATTTCTAAATGTCTTTGAATGTTGACAGATATAGCAGTTTTGAATATATTGATCTATCGTTTTTTGCATGAATGATTAATAGTAGTTTCGCTTTATGACTTTCACAGTTCTAAGAATATCAGAATGATCAACTGATGATTGATCATGTATCTCACGAATCAGATTCATTTGTAGAAGCTCGTTGAACGAAACTCATAGCTGACTATCATGATACAAGATTTCATTCTGAGTTTGACAATTCTTCAATTTGATATCTTCATATTATGTTTCGTCTCTTGCTATTGCTTCGCGAAGTAACGTACAATTCTCGTTGATTTCATTAGTCTCAAGAATCTGTTTATAGATTGATTCATTGATGTTATTCTTTAAATCAGCAATTTTCATTCAATTCAAAGTCAAAATAGTGATTCATTAATAGTGAACGCACTCATCTTCTGAATCTCTGAGCACGACGTCAGCTTAATGAGTTAATTAATGCATTGATCTTGATGTTTTGTTTGTCAGATCAATACATTATTCTGAATTTGAAATCAGCAAGCTTCTGAACTCAGCGCATCTGACGTTTGCTCAGCTCTTTATCTTTCATCAATGAGATGAGCGCTTGATGATCGATGAACATCTTAATAGAAATGTCAGTTAGCTTCAGTTCGAGTCGTCAATGTTCAAATGCTCAAATGATGATCAGAAGTTCTTTATCATATATCTTGTAGTTGCATTCGACAGAAGACATGTTCTTGCTATAGAAGACAATCAAATATAGTACTTCTTCGTCATCATATTAAGAGAGAACTTCATTGTTGACGTAGTCAAATGAGTCAATTTCAAGAATAGTCTCACAAGTTTGATCAAAGTGACGTAGTATAGAAGTTTCAATCATACATTTCTTCATATGATTGAAGATGATCTGACAGACTTCATTTCATTTAAATATGATCTTCTTTTGAGTGAGTTGAATCATTGAACGAACAATCTTCGAAAAGTTCTTGATGAAGTGTTGATAGAAATTGCAGAAGTCAATGAAGAACTGCATCTGAGTGAGATTATTGAGTGTAGATCAATCAACAACTGCTTGTATCTTTCAAGAGTTCATCTTCAGTTCTTTGATTGACATCAAAAGTTCTAAAAAGATGATTTTCTGCATATGAAACTTGCATTTGTTTATGTCTATCTGTAGATCAGCTTCTCGTAGTCTATTCAAGATTAATCGTACATGTTGCTTGTGTTTCTTCAAGATCTTGCTGTAAATGATAATGTCATCTAGATAAATCTGACAAAACTGATGTAAATATTTAAACAACACATCGTTCATATAATGTTGATAGAACGTCAATTCGTTGATTAATTTGAAGAGCATTACATAATATTTGTATGAGTTAAAAAAGATAATAAAGATAGTCAAATCTTCGCTATCTGAGTGCATGCGTAGTTTGTTGAACGCGACAATGATGTTCAATTGAGTCAGATACTTACTTTCTTGTATATGAATGAAAGTCTCGTCTATCAATGACAAAGAATAGCGATTTCGTTTAATCAAAGCATTGAGCTTTCTGTAATTAACATAGAAACGCAGACTATCGTCTTTTTTTTCAATGAACAAGATGAGCAATATGTATGATGCAAAGCTGAAGAAAATGAACTTCTTGTTTAAATGATTGATCAGATACTTTTTTATCTTCTGAAGCTTGTGATCAAACATCTGATATAATCTGCTTTGAAAAAATGTTTCTTCATTGATTAACTCAATTTTGTGATTGTAGAAACGATGCAATGATAGCTGATTGATCATTGCTCGATTGAAGATGTCTAGATAGTTGTGATATTCAGAGAGAAGCTTAATCTTGACTTGCTTGAGAGCTTCAGCGTGAGAAAGCTCATGCAGATTCACTTCGTCAGACTTGTTTTCAGCTGTAGTTATGAGTCAATCAATTTTCAAGATGATAACAGCAAAGATCTTGATGTCTGATCGTTTGACTAACATTTTATATGTTGCTGTCTTTATCATTGCTATGTTCATTGAATCTGACGTCAATTTAAAGATTTTGACGTTAGTTAAAGTCACGTCACGCGATTTTAACTGTTCAATTAGTTTAACTGACTTCTCATTGAACTAACTGAAAGAGAATGATTTCTGACTGAATTGAGATGTAACGAAAGTGAAAAATCTCTTCAGTATATGAGTAGAAGTCAAGCTCTTCTGTTTCGTGATTGTTTTATTACTTGAGAGTAGAACAATTAATTTCTGACTAGAAATGAAATTCGAAAATCGAAGAGAATCGATTTGCATATCAATTACTAGATTGATTTTGTTCATTCATGTTTTTTCAAGAATCATTTGATGTTGATTTAATTGAGTGATCAACATAAAAGCTGTGTCAATCATATGATCTTGAACAGTCAGATTTGAATAAATGACATGAGTAATAAGTTTCTTAGCATAATGATCGTTGAATTCTCGAATTGACTTCGCTTTAATCAAAGTCAGAGACTTGATTTGCAACTGATCACAAACAATCTGCGCGATCACTTCATCAATGAATGAATAGTCAGCAGCTTCGATGTCAATCAATGACTTCAATGAGTAACTAATTTCATTGCTAGAAAGTACACATTCAATAGTCAAAGATTCAGAAGCAAAAGAGTCATTTGACATGCTTGTCGTTGAAGAAATTAACACATCTTTCATCGCGTCTTTAATGAAAGTCTCTAGTTTTTTGCCTCGTTTTTCTCTGAAGAAGAAGACATTTTCTCATTCTCTTTATTCTTCACAATGATGATTTCATGTAGACGAAGAGTGAAAGTTTAAGAAGCAGAAGTGTTGACCTTGTTTTGAGAGCAGTTTTTTGACAAGTGACTTGAAATTTTGCAAGTATAGCAGATGATAGTCAATCTTGCTGACTCAGAGATAAAAGAGGTGATAGACTTAACATAATTGATTATCAAAGTCGTCATTAACAATGAAGTAGCAACGCGTTTATCAGATACAACAGTGACTTTGACGATGACAGTGCAACGTTCGCTGCGTAGCTGATAGTTGACTCGCTGTTTATTATTCACATTCTGAAGAAAGATTTTTAAGCGAGTGAGCGAAGTAAAATTCTTTGAACAGACTGATAAAGCATTTTGCAAGCGATTATTGATTTTATTCTGAAGATCATTCATTAGAGTGCAATCATCATAATCGAGATAGCTGAATAGCTTCATAAAGTTGAAGTAAAAGACATTGAAAGACTTGTCTGCTTGTCTCAGAGCGTTGTATTCACGTCGAGACTTTTGATTCTTATTCAATTCATCATATATTTCTTTCAAATGATTGAATAGCTCGTAGATTGAAGTGAATGAATTCAAAGAATCAAAATAACGTCGAGCGAAGATGTGTTTTGCAGCATCATCTTCTAGTCTAGACATCATGTAAACAATACAGATAGTCTCATCATTGAATTGATCAACATTGATAATCAGCTTGTCGTTCATCTTGTTTCTTCAGTCTTTTCAAGTTGATTCATCTTCATCAGTAAATATAAATAAATTCGAAAATTTGTAGAATTGATGACGTTCGTTTTTGAATGAGATGAACTTAGTAAACGTCTTTCGTCAAGTATGATTCTTGATAGAAGCATGTGACTCAATATCTTGTTGAGATAGATGATTCATAATAGATTGAGACTCAGTAGACTGTTGAGGTTGAAACTGATCAGCTGAACGCTGTTTCTTTTTGAGACTCAATACTTTCTCTTGTAGTTCAATGATAGTCTCTTCTTGAGTGTTTATTGTCGTTTGATTTGTCTCTAGCTCATCAAGTCTCTTGATGTGATTGACTTATAAATTGATTCATTGCTCATTGAGTTTCAAAGTCATGTCTTGTTGATCTCTTAGCTTGATCAGCATCTTGATGATTTCGTCTGACTGATTGATAGTTCATTGACGAAGCTGTTGACTCATGTTGATGTCTTATGAGATAACGACATTCTGAGATCTTGCTGAAGCATCGAAAGAAATAAGAAAAACTCGTTTACTAACAGTGCTTCTAAGCAGATGAGCTGTTTGTGACTCAACTGATTCAAAGTCGCGTGTCATTGTGAGAAATTGAAGGTAAAAACAGATAGATAGATTTGATTGTGATAAGATTGAGTGATAGGTTTGATAAATTTAAGTAAATTTGAATGTGTGTTTTGATGAAAGTAATTCAAAGAATTTCTTACGAATTTTCTGAATGAACGAAGTAGATTATTTCGTATCATTTACACATTGATAGCAGAGTAGTTGATGAGCATTTATCTACTGTTAGAGATTGATCTAAAGCGAGTCATAAAGATGTCATTTAACTAGTAAATAAATGCTAAGAAAGAAAAGTATCTACAGAAAAGAACTCAATTCTTATATGTGTGTTTCTCAGCTCTGTGCTAGACTCGATTGAGTTGACATTTTACACATATGATGCAGAGTTTCAATGACATCATTTTTAAATCAGATTTTCGCTAGACTCAATTAGAATGAAATCAGGCGAAGACTAGGCGAAGAATAGACGAAGGCTAGAATCGTAACAATATTTATTCATATAGAAAGTTAACATTAGACTACAAAATACAGAAATGAATTCTTCTTTATATACTCAAAGAGTTAAGTTTAAGCATCATTGATGAGACAAGCAAAATTACATGCAACTCATGCAAGATTTCTTAAAGATTGTATGTGACTTGAATTTTTATCATCAATGAAACATTGAAATTTGTATGTGACTTGAATTCTTGTAGACTCAGAGTCTCTGAGAATTGATGATAGAAGTTCTCATAGACTTGATGTCTCTGAGAATTGACAGTAGAATTTCTCGTAGACTCAGTGTCTTGATTTTCATAGACTCAGATTCTCATTTGAGAACTTAATAATAGCGTTGAAGAATAGTTCTTATGTTTATTCTTTATTCTTTGAAGAACTTTGACTCTCATAGATTTGAGTTTTGACAATTATTCTCTTTCTTAATAACAACATTCTTGTTGTTGAATTGCTTCATTTCTTCATGCAATGCATGACATCAGACTCGCTGTGCATCATTGTGTTCTTAAGATTCTCTTTCAATAGCACAAGCATTGAGTTTCTAAAGAGTCGATAGTAGCATTCATGTTTATTTTCTGATTCTTGTAGATCTAGATATTGATGATAGCATATTCTTTATCTTTTGATTCTTGTAGATGTAGACTGAGTATTCTCTGTGATTCACGTAGAATTTCTAGAAAATCAGCAGTATCATTCATGTCTATTTTCTGAATCTCATAAATCTGAATTCTGACAATTATCTTGTTGTCTCATTATATTTCAACTGTCGCTTCATGCATGATGTGATCATAATCTCAACACTTTCTTTTATTAGCGCATGCACATCGACTAAACTTGAATTCTCATGATGACAATTGTAGCGAGAATCGAGATTTGCTCAATTTGAAGTTTTCTTCTATAGATGATACTTGATAGTAGAAGCAGACAATGAGCAGAAGATAGTATCAGATAGTAGAAGTAAACAATGAACAGAAAAGTGATGCTTCTGTTGTTTGTTGTGATTAACACAAGAGTGATAATCATCAATGTTTTGTATTTATTTATTGTGAAGTAATGAATTTTTGTTAACTCATCTCTTTTATCTTCTGCGTAATCTTTAGCTTTCTTTCTTCTTCAACTTTTATTCTTGCATTCAATCTTCATCTCATTATTTTACTTAATCTTTTATTCATTCTATAAAGTAATTCTGTATGATTTCTTTGAATATCATGATTGTAGTGAGTATGAATCAGCTTCTTGATTTGATGATGATGAGCTGATGATATCTTGAATGAAGATGAAGAAGTTTAAAAGAAGTGAGCAATACAGTTCTTCATTGTATTTCTTTCTTAAAACACAAAACATGTTTGCATTGCATCTGCTTGCTTTCTTTGCTATTGATTCTTCATTTTGCGTCAGCGCGCTCATTGTGTCTGCTGCTTGTGTTCAATTCTCTCATTCTCACGTCATTTTTGATCAAAGATTTGTCTTTCTTTCTCTCTACATGAGAAATCTCACGTCATCAATTCAGCATCACAAAACAGCTCTGAATGTGTATAATAAAAAGATTGTGATACAATTCTTGAATAAATGTAAAAAGTGTGTGAAAAGAAATGTAGACTGCATAAAAATAAAGTTTTCTATTGAAAAGAATTTCAAGAAATGTGCATTATGCATTGTTATCAAGACAAATTGCAAGTATGAGTCGTAAGTATAATTTTCAGTAGCTTTAAAATGTGAAAATTTGATGATTAATTGATGCTTTTTAGAGCATTCAAGAACGACTTAACATTCATTTCTGTCAGCTTTGCTCTTTCTTCATCTGACTTAAGCATTTCTCTGTCTTACTCAAATTCTTTTCATGTCGAGATTACATCTGATCTTGAGTTCAATTTCGTCAATTCTGTCTCTTCATCACTTCGCTTAAACTTTTTTTCTTCTCAATCTTGCACAAGTCTTTCTTCGTTCTTTATTGCATCTGATTCTGAGTTTGTGATCAAGAAGATGATGATCACTTCTTGCAATCTTTCTCTTAACTCAACTCAGAATCAGATGTTTCTTGAATTTGAAGAGTATATTGAGAAGAAGCTGCATTTTCTCGTTCTTGATATCAAGATAAACAGAAACGACATTAATGAAATGAAGAAGAATGTTGAAAACGTGACTATTAATTGCAGAAAGATGTGAAAGCAAATGATGATACAAGAAACTTGAATCAATGATCTGCTGTGTTGAATTGCAAGACAGAACAAGATCATTGAAGATTTGTGAAAGCAGATTGAGAAGTATGACAATTTTTGACTCGTCTTGATTGCTCAGACTCAGAATGCTCAGACTTTTCTTGCAATGCATTCGAAAGATCAGAATGTTTTTGTCGTAATCAAAACATGCTCTTCTGTGATGTTGTTTTCATTTTTGTTCTCTTTGCTTTCTTATATCTTTCTGCTTTCATTCTCATCTAATTCATTTTTATTAATGACTTCTTTTTTCTCATCTTTGACGTTGATCACGTAGTTTATCATTGAAGAAATGAAGAACATCTCGCTCTCATCTTTGACGTTGATCACGTAATCTACTATTGAAAAGATGAAGAACGCAGTGAGCTTTAATATGAACTTCTTATCTTATTTTTTCTGTCAATATGATAGCTTGTGCATGTTTTATACTATCTGACTAATAGTTGCAAGAGTTTACTTTCATCAATCTTTGAATTTTCGAGAAAGTGAAAGCTGAATAATACACATATTGTATGAAACTCGTAAGTTATTCATGTATCAATTTCTGCATCTGCTAACAACTTTTTTAAACTGTTGATTCAAGTACTGACAAGAATGATTGAATGAGAAAGTCTTGTTTTTCTTTTCTTTTTTTCTTTCTAATGATAGCTAGATAACTATCAATCTTTTTACTTCGTTTTTATGCATACTTGTGATCTTTCATGATGACGTTAATGACTTACTTTCGAGCTTGATGAGATGTCTGCAATGAAAGAATCTCAATAAAGTCTTGCAATTGTTAAGACAGTCTGATGATTTTCAGATATTTTCTGAAGCTTCAAAGTTCTTTCAACTAAGCAAATATTGCAACTGATTGTTCTGTATATGACTATTCAGTATGTCGTTGATCTCTCAACTATCATGTATCTCTTTCTCTAGCTTAAAATCTTTCACAAGCGACTCATTTGATTTTCTCTTTCTTGAGCAGAAAGATTTCAGCAAGCTGACATTGAATATTGAGTGTATGCGCGTCTTTGAAGACAGTTTCAGACGATAGACTTGTCTGCTCAGACGCTTCAAAATTCTATATGATTCATATTTTTTGACTTCAAGTTTCTTAAAAGACTTTTTGATTTGAATGTTCTTGACATTCAATCACATCAATTGATCAACGAAATACATTTTAACAGAGTGTTTTTTGTTATGCTGAGTTACATAATCAACGTTTGTTTCTGCAAGTCTGTAGCAAAGATTCTCATGCAGTTTTTTCATTCTTGTTACGTAGTTCATAACTGACTCTGATTTCTTTAAGTGACTTTTGACGCTGAATTTCATTCTTAAATGTTTTTCTGTGATTGCAAAGAATGATGTTATTGATGTTGTAATGTGAACGCTATTATTGTAGAAGAACTCAATCATGACAAGAAGATGAACTCAATTGTTTTGAATATCATTGCAATACACTTGAAGATAAGTCTCAAGAATTTAATTTTGTCTTTTAATTTGATCATCAATGCAAGAATGAAACGCAGTGCTAAGTTTTTGCTTGATCAGAAGATGATAGCACAGCGACGTTCAAAAGTATGATGTAAATACGAAATCTCTGTCAAAGATTATATCATCAGAAGTTTTGTGATATTGAACTACTCTGTCAAGAAAGAAATTGATCAGATCAAAAGCAGTCATTGTTTTGCAAGTAGAAATGTAGTGTGTCATTTTGAAAAAATGATCGACTACAATCATAATGCTGTCGTAGAAAACATCTGAGATGCTTGTGCTATCAGAAAGATTGATGATGAAGTTCATGATGATGCTTTCTCATATTTTTCAAGAAATGAATAAACTATTCAGAAGTTCTCAGATTCTGTGACGTAGTGTCTTATGTTACTGACATGATTTACAAATTTTGCAGTATTTCTTAATGTTTTTATTTGCAAACAATCAGTTGAAGATTTGTTGAACAAGCTTTAAACATTGTTAAGAGTCAAGATGTTTTGCAAGAAAGCTGTCATGATGTCATTTTATAATCTTTGCTCTAAATTCATTTTATGCAGAGACATAAATGAATTCTTGAAATTTCATGATGTTATCTGTGATTTTCTTTGATCAGTTGATCATGAAGATGCTGAAGTCAATTTCAGTATCATGCGTGCTTGAGTTTTTCTTTTTCATTAATTCTCATACTGTGATGATGAGATGATTTGTTTTCTGCTGTTTGCAGATCAGTTGAGTCAAACTTTCAAAAAAGTAGCTTGCAAAGTTGACAAAACTTAAGATCAAAACATTGTTTTGTATCAATGAATTAAAGTGTTTATGAATTTTTATAAACTTTGAGACTGCATCATTTATCTCATCTGAATCATTTTGAATTGCAACGAAATGATTCTCTGATGCGTTCACTTTCTCTCTTATGAATAAAGCTTTCTTCATTTCTTCAGCAGAATGATGCATAGTCAAATTTCTGTTCTGACTCATGATTAAACATTCGCTTTTCTCAACAAAATGATGCATGATTGAAACTCTGCTCTGACTCATGATCAGACATTCACTTTTCTTGACAGAACGACGCATAGTTGAATTTCTGCTCTGATTCATGATCAAACATTTACTCTTCTCAACAGAACAACGCATAGTTGAATCTCTGCTCTGATTCATGATTAAACATTCATTCTTCTTGACAGAACAACGCATAGTTGAAACTCTGCTCTGACTCATGATCAAACATTTGCTTTCGTCAGCAAGATGACACATAGTCAAATTCTCGCTCTGACTCATGATCAAATATTCACTTTCTTCAGCAGAAGAATTTGCTTTTCTGCATTTTTGTTAGAGATCGATCTAAAGCGAGTCATAGAAATGTCATTTAACTAATAGATAAATGCTAAGAAAGAAAAGTATGTACAGGTAAGAACTTGAGTTCTTATATGTGTTCTTCTCAGCTCTGTGCTAAACTCAAAAGAGTTGACGTCTTACACATATGATGCAGAGTTTCAATGACATCACTACTAGCTTGAATGCTTACTAGACTCAATTAGAATGAAACTCAGGTTAGAACTAGAAAGAATAGACGAAGACTAGAATCGTAACATTATTTCCCCTCTTGACTATTCATGTCTGCATGAATGTTTTTTCTAGCGCGCTTTTCTTGAATATTTGATATGAAATTCATCAATCATCTCTTGAACGTTCATAAACTCGTCGTCGTCAGCGTTATATCAGTTGAGATCGTTGTCATAATCGTTTCATTTGACTCTATATTGAAGTCGTCTTCTATAGTGTTGAAAGTTCAGTATATCATTGATTTTTCATTCGTCTTCATCGTTTATCACTATTGATCTCGAAGATTCATTCTTTTGATTAGACAGAGAATCATTGACGGCAGAACGAAGAAGCTCTGAATGAAATACGTCATGTATATGCATAGTCTTGAGTAGTTTCAACTTATAGAATGAGTCAACAGAATCAATGATCTGAAATGAGTCAAGCATCTTGTCATTCAATTTTTTGAAAGATCTCGCTGTAATGATGTTTCGTTCGTTCAGAAACATCTTTGATTCAATTTCGTAATTGATCTTCTTTCTATGCTTGTTAGTTTGATTCATCATTTGCTCTCGTGTTTTGATCAGAGCTTCGCAAGCGAAGATCAGTGTCTTATTCATGTGATCAAATATATCTTCGACTTGAGCAATCTGCAGACGTTCGCGAGTGCTTTTATACTCGATGATGTCAGAGTCGAAGCTCATACGAAAGTGAAAGTTCTTGTTCATGAAGAAGAGAGTCAATGAGATGATTGAAGACAAGGCGTTATTGTCAACAAACTCGATCATGAGTAGTCATCTGAATCAGTTGTTCTGCATGTACGAACAGAAGAAACAAAGATATCGCTCGACATTCTGATTGACTCATTCGCTTTGATCATTGATCTGAAAGTGATAAACGATAAACAATTGAAGAGAAATGCTCAGTTGTTTGCAAAGAAACTTTCAAAGAATGAAGGTGAACTGAGAATCTCAATCGAATACAATGAAGCTTGATAGATCATGAGTTCAATATACTCATTGAAGTAACATTTCAGCTGTCTTTTCGACTGTGATATCTTCATCATCAATGATGCAAGAAATATAATGTCTTTCTTTCAACAATCTGCAGATGACAGTCAGAATAACGTTGTAGTCATACGAATCAAATAGATTAATAATAAAGTTCATGACTATGTTCTGTCATCGCTGTTCAGATATAGATAAAGATTGAAGCAAGTCATTTGATTTATTTCTTGATGTCTTTGAACGTTGACATACGTAGCAGTTTCAAATATATCGATCTATCGTTTTTCGCATAGAAAATCAATAGTAATTTCACTTTATGATCTTCACTGTTCTAAGAATTTCAGAATGATCAATCGATGACTGATCATGTACTTCACGAATCAGATTCATTTGTAGAAGTTCATTGAATGAGACTCATAGCTGACTATCATGAAACAAGATTTCATTCTGAGTTCAACAATTCTTCAATTTGATATCTTCATATTATGCTTCGTCTCTTGCTATTGCTTCGCGAAGTAGTGTACAATTCTCATTGATTTCATTCACGTTAAGAACTTGTCTATAGATTGATTGATCATTATTCTTCTCTAGATTAACGATCTTCATTCAATTCAATGTCAGAATAGTAGTTCTTTAATATCAAACGCGTTCATCGTCAAGATTTCTAGACACGAAGTCAGCTCAACAAGTTAATGCATCGATCTTAATGTTCTGTTTATCAGATCGATACATTATCTTGAAGTTGAAGTCAGCTAGCTTCTGAACTCAACGCATCTGTTGTCAACTCAGCTTCTTGTCTTTCATTAATGAGATGAGTGCTTGATAATCAATGAACATCTTGATAGAAATGTCAATCAGCTTCAGTTCAAGTCGTCAGTGTTCAAAAGCTCAAATTATGATCAGCAGTTTCTTATCGTATATCTCGTAGTTGCATTCAGCAGAAGACATGTTCTTGCTATAGAAGACAATTGAATGTAAAACATCTTCGTCATCATATTGAGACAGAACTTCATCATTGACGTAGTTGAATGAGTTAATTTCAAGAATGAAATCGCAAGTTTGATCAAAGTGACAAAGTATAAAAGTTTCAGTCATACGTTTCTTCATGTGATTGAATGCAGTTTGACAGACTTCATTTCATTCAAATATGATCTTCTTTTAAGTGATGTTAGAACATGATTCGAGTTGAAATAGAAACTACGACAGAATAAGACGTAGTTCACAGCATGATGAACTCTGAGCTAGTAAGATCATGATCACGTGCTAATGATTCATTATATGAGAATCATTGAAATCATGAAGCGACTCTCATGATTCAGAGTCTGAGTCGACGAAGTCACTCAATGACTCAGATGATCGCACGAATCTTTTATGTCTATATAACGATGATTGTTCTCTTAGATAGAAGCTTCGTGCTCAACTCATGTAAGTAGTCAATACATATTATTGTTTCAGCTATCTTCAGATCTCAAGTCTAGTAATAGTGATTACTGTTTGATCTCTGTATATACCTTGTGTTGTTAAAGAAACAATCATTACACTTCGAGCATCACTCTTTCATAAGATATCAGAGACGTTCATTTCTTTCAATCATGTCTAGTCAGTCAGAACTAGTCACGTTCAGTCAAGAAGCAAGCATCTTCAGCGCAAATAAGATTAAAATCTCAACATTGAACTTATATCACGACGATCGAGATAAACTCGAAGCATACCTAGTACAGATAGAGCTATACGTCAAACGACACTCATCTCAGTTCAAGTTCATTGAGAACAAAGTACTCTTTGCATTCATCTATCTAAGAGATAATGCATTCACATGATTTCATCACTATCTAACGAATTACCTGCAAAAGAAATCAGAGAAACGAGAAGAAGAAATCAACACGATATTTCGTGATTCTCAGACGTTTAAGAAACGTCTAAGAAGAGTATTTGAAGACATTGACAAGAAATGTACAGCAGAACGTCAGCTGTACAATCTGCGACAGAAAATCTTCGCAGCGACTTATTCGATCAGCTTTCAGCATATTGCGATGAATATGAAATGAGATGATGCAGCTCTCATCAGTCAGTTCTATCAGAGACTGCGAAAGAAAGTCAAGAATAAAATCGTTAAAATTGATAAACTCGTTGACTTGCAGAAGATGATATTCAGAGCGATGATCATCGATAACAGGCAGTATGAGAGACGTCTGAAAAAAGATAAAGAATCGACTATGTCAGTAGTATTGAGTCGAAAGTTCAAGAAGAAACGACGACGGTCATACTATGATTCTCAATCTATGAAGCTAGATGCAACTCAAAAGATATCGATGAACGCTCGTGATAAAACAGTTCAACAAAGCAAGGCATGTTACACATGCAAAAAGCTGAGTCATTACTTCAAGAATTGTACTCAGAATAAGTACAAGAACAAGTCAAAGTCTTATGATAAGCAAGACAGATCTTTTGCAGCAACGAAAGAAAATCAGAAAGACAAGCATCAAGCGTTGTCATAAACAGCATGTTACGAGAACAACTGTCACACTCATCTGAGCGATAAGAAAGATTCTGAATGATACTCAAAATTCTCACGAAAGAATCGTTTCTACACAGTCACTCATCGTCAATCAGAAGTACACGATGAGAATAGTGACAAAAGTTCATTCACTATGATCGCGAAATCAGAGATTTTCGACAGCGAAGCATATGACTCGAACAGGTTGAACAGCACTGAGAAAGCTATTCATCAAGCAGTCGAAGAAGAAAGTCAACTTAGCGAAATTCTACGAGCATTCACTATCGCAGCAGAAGATATTCTCAAGCAAGAAGAAAATCATCTTAAAGTAAAGAAAGATTTCAGAAAGTTTACAAGTCAAGCAAGCTTTATAAGCATGTACAACGAATTGTACACTCTCTTTAAGCAGAAAGAGAAAGATTTTTCACAGAAAATGCAACAGATCAAGAATGATATACATCAAGCTATTTATGACACTATGCAAGATGAGTTGATCGCATCGCGCAAAGACATTCGATATCATGACATAGTCATGAAGAAGTCACTCACAGAAGTCAAGTTCATCAAGCAAGAAGAATATGTACTCTTCGATGAAGATCACATATTCAGAAAGCTTAGACAGATGACAAAAGTCATCAGAGAGAGGTTTGACCTGTGTGATTTGAAGAAATATTTACTTAGAAAGATCAATTCAGATTGATTTCAGTACATAGAACAAGTACTGAAAGAAAGAGCTTTTAGTTCAAAAAACTAGAAGACTCTTCGATCAACAAATCATCAAAGAAGTCTAGTCGAAGATCAAAAATCGAAAGCATATTTGTCTTCATCAATGACTCATTGCAGTTATAAGTCTGAGTCAAGATTAATGATCACGCAGCACGACTATTCATAGACAGCGACTGCACGAAGAATTACATATTTTCAGAATTTGCTAAAGAAGCGCAAATATCTACGCAGAAGAAGAAAGAATCTTACAATCTGCGAAACTTCGATGAAACACTCATGAAGTACAATAATGAACTAATAAATCAAGAAACTCAACTCATTTATTTGAGACTTGAACGTCATTGAGAGAAGTTATGTTTAGATGTTACGAAGCAGTCAGACAGTGATATAGTTCTAGACATATCATGACTTCGTACAATCAATTCAATGATTGATTGAATCAACGAGACAATCGCATTTCTAGATATAAAAACGACGCAATTGCACTCGATATTGAAGTCATCACAAGAAGTGAAGATATTCATCATGACAAGCGAAGAAATGCGCGAAGAGTTCAGAGAAATCAGTGACGCACAGATGTTATGAAGCAGAGAGATTCAGAGCGATCATTCGAAGAATTTCGCTATCGCTATTATTTCTAAAGAATATCAGAAATACAAGATTCTGTTTGAGAAAGAAAGTGATCAGAAGACACTACTTAAACATCAATCGTGAAATCACGAGATTAAGCTCGTTAACGGCAAGAAACTCACGAAACAGTTCATTTATTCATTGTTGACAGAAAAGTTTAATGCTTTGCGACAATATCTGAAAGAGAACATGCGAAAAGAATTCATTAGAGAATCACAGTCGTCAGCAGAATACTCAATTCTGTTTGTTTCGAAATCGAATGAAAGTCTGAGACTATGTGTTGATTACAAAGCACTGAATAACATCACGATTAAAAACAGCTATTTGTTATCGCTCATAGCAGAACTGCAGAACAGACTGCAGAGTGCGCAGTGATTTATGAAATTCAATATACTTGAAACATTCAATTGAATACGAATTAAAGAAGAAGATGAGTGAAAGACAGTCTTTTGCACTCGACTAGAACATTACGAGTATTTGATCATGTCTTTCGACTTAATCAATGCTTCAGTCACATTTCAGACCTTTGTGAATAACATACTACGATGTTATCTGAATCAATTTGTCATAGTATATTTGAATGATATATTAGTATACTCGAAGACGAAGAAAGAACATGTGCAACATGTTAAGAAAGTTCTACAGACTTTAAAGAAAGTCGATCTGCGCATCAAGTCAGGAAAAAGTGAATTTCATGTACAGAGTGTACAGTTTTTGAAATTCATAGTCATGTCTCAGAGTCTAAGAATGAACTCAAAGAAGATAGAAGTTGTTACGACTTGATTGATGTCAAAGTCGAAGATCGAAGTTCAATTCTTTCTAGAATTCGCGAACTTTTATAGACGCTTTATAGAGAAATACTTCAGAATCATCTCGTCACTTACAAATCTTACGAGAAAGAACATATCGTTCGTGTAAACTGAGAAAGCAGAAGAAGCTTTCAAGAAGCTGAAGAAATTGTTCATCTTTCAGTCAGTACTGATCATGTTTGAATCAGGAAAACTCATTACGCTCGAGACGAACGCGTCAGATGAAGTTATTGAAGCATGTATCAGTCAATCAAATGATAAGAGACATCTGCATCTCATTGCATTTCACAGTAGAAAGCTTACAGACGCTGAATTGAACTATGAGATACACGACAAGAAGCTGTTAACTATTGTCAACTCTTTCAAACAATAAAGAGTATATCTTGAAGAATCTAGACATCAGATTCAAGTATATACAGATCATAAGAATCTGCTATACTTTACGATCACAAAAGTTTTAAATCGAAGACAGATTAAATGATCAAAAGAGTTGTCATCATACAACTTTCAAATTCAATATTGAAAGAAATTTGAAAACTTGAAGATCAACGTCTTGAGCAGAAGAGCAGATCACATGACAAATAGATCACAGGTAAATCAGACTATCTTGCAAGAGAATTCAGATGATTCGATTGTCTATAATAGACAAAACGCAGCTACTTTACGAATCAACAACAGAGATTTTGAGAAACGAGTAAAGCTAGAGCTAGCGAAGAACTCAGTCGCGCAAGATATTATAAAGAATATTGAGAACAACGCGAACTTTGAGATTATCAATGAAATACTAACATTTCAAGATCTGATCTATGTTTCAACAAGATGCAGACAAGAGATGATAGATGATCATCACAAGTCAATAATACATGAACATCAGAATTCGAATAAAACCATTGAGAGAATATCTAGAACCTACTATTTCTCAAAGATGAGAAAACAGATAGAAAATATTATTAGAAGATGCGATGTATGTATTCGAACGAAACACAATCAACATAAACTCTATGAACTTTTGAAAAGTCTCAGCACATCAGATCATGCGTGAAAAAGCATAGCTTTGAACTTTATAGTCAAGCTATCTAAGTCAAAGAAAAGAGTCATCGAAACAACGTATGACTTTATCTTGATTATAACAGACAGATTAATCAAGTATGAATACTTCTTGTCATACAAGAAAGCAACATTCGCAAAGAATTTGACTTACACGTTTCTAAGAATAATTGTAGCAAATCATGAACTATCAGACGAGATAATTTCAAATAGAGACAAGCTCTTCACATCGAAATTCTGGAAATTCTTGATGAATCAGTTAGAAATTCATCATAAGCTGTCAACAGCTTATCATTCGCAAACAGATGA
>JAABUW010001992.1_pt1 | contig 32045 bp, 34 predicted proteins | sample 5560081 | NCBI WGS metagenome assembly JAABUW01 (sample SAMN10711882, study PRJNA513363) | rock metagenome | isolation source: Antarctica rocks | place: Antarctica: Victoria Land, Knobhead sud | reverse complement strand
GGTCAACCCCGGGATTTTGCCCCGGTTACACCAAACACGCTCTAGCCTTTGTTTTGGCGAGCATTTGTCCGGCCCAAACGAAGCCGTTTGATCCGGACATGCACTAGGCCGCCGCGATGCGCTGGCTAGGCACCGCTTGGTCCGAGTTCATCGGCCTCTTCGTGGACGACGGCAGCTTCGCCCTCGCCATCCTGGTTTGGCTGCTCGTGGCCTGGCTGGCGCTGCCCCGCCTGCCTCTGCCGCCGCCTTGGCCGCCCGTCATTCTGTTCGCCGGCCTCGCGGCGATCCTAGTCGAAAGCGCAGTGCGCCGATCCCGGACGGGCCGGTAGCCGCCCTCCAGCAGCCCAACGGGAACCGCCACCACAGGTCGGAAAAGCGTCAGCGCCTTCCGCCAAGCCGAAGCGCTGCACCTTGTCATCAAACCTTCCGAAAACCAGCCGCATCCACAGTCGCCGATCCCATGTAGCCTACCCCGGAACGGAACGCCGGGAGCATCAACATGACCAAGCCAAGCCGCCTGCTGGGCGCCGCTGCCGCCCTGGCCCTGACGGCCAGCGCCGCCGCCGCCGACCAAACCGGCCAAGGCACCTGGAACGCAGACGCCGCACGCCTCGCCGGCTCCTCCGCCCTGGTCACGACCGCCATGGCCTACATCAAGGTCCAGGCCGCCACCCTCAAGGACCCGCAGATCCGCCGCGAAACCGAGGACGCCGTCTTCAACCCCGACACCTGCGTCAAAAGCCGCGCCAACCTGACGCCCGAGCGCAAGCAGGCTATCGTCGCCAAGCTGGTCGCCGAGGGCCTCATTGACGAAGCCGAGGCCGGCCGCATCCCCGGCGGCCTTCTCGCCGGCGTGTTCCCCGGCGTGCGCGACGACGGCACGCCATGCCCGAAGCTGCCGCTGCCCTACATCGGAGCACCAGGCAGCGTCTTCGGCGGCCACCACTCCGAACCCGGCGGCCTGGCAATGCACGTCGCCGTCAACATGACCAGCGGCATCAACCTCGCCGACACCTACCGCCGGGTTTACGGCACCCTGGACGCCCGCGGCCTGCCGGTGCTGCGCGATGCCACGGGCGGGCAGCCCGATGCGGACCTGTTCATTGACCAGGACATCGCCATCGCCACGCCCATCTGGCACGACTGGGCCAAGACGATGGTGTTCCAGTGGAACGCCGACGGCTCCGAGTACACGGAGATGAACTTCGGCGGCAACGGCAAGACCGATGCCTGGGGCGCGCCCGGCACCAGCAAGACCGGCGGCCACCACATCCTGGGCGTAGCCGAAGGCATGGCGCGCGGGATGCCGCCGGCCTTCCTGATCGCCCACGCCTCGGCCCATGGAGCGCCCAACGCCGGCAACGAGTTCAGCGTGGTCAACTGGCTGCGCGGAGCCGCCATCATCACCGGCATTGATCCGGTCGAGCGCGGCTACCTGATGAAGGATGCCCTCGGCCGGCTGCGCCTGCCGCCGGTGCGGCAGCTCGGCTCCATGAACGTGCTGGCCAGCCTGCCGAACCAGTCCAACCTGCTGTATGAATACGTGCTGCAAAACCTGTCCGACGCCGACTACACCTACACCGGCCCGGCCGTCGTCCAAAGCGAGCTGTTCCTACGTACCCTGGCGCCCAAGTTCGGCTACGACCCGGCCGACGCCACCCGCTACAACACCGGATACCGCAACCCCGTGCTGACGCACCTGTCGGCGGAGCGGGTGTTCATTCTATATGCCACCGGTGGCCTGCCGCGGGTTGAGCAAGAGGTTGGCAAGCTCAAATCTCTCGGCCTGGTGAAGTAGCCCCGCTCAGACCCGGCGCCAGGTCGCGTCCACGACCCGGACCATGCTGACGAAGCCCGTCGCCGAGTCCGCCTGCATCCCCGCATCCAGAGTGCCTGACACGACGATGGCATAGCTGGGCGACACCGTCTCCGCCGTCCGGCCCAGCCGCACAAACACGATATCCACCGGCCAGTCCGCGGCGTTGGAGCAGAACGGGCAGGTGGACATGGGATAGCGGGTCAGGACAAAGAAATCGCTTTCTGCCCGCAGCGGCGGCGCCATGAAGCCGCGCAGGGTGACCTGCCGGCCAACCAGGGCCTGGGCCGCCGGGGACAGCGGGGTGCCGTCCGCGGTGCTGGGGCCATAGAGCTCGGCGAAGGACAGGTCGTGCGCGGCAGCGCGGGCGGGTTGGGCGAGAGAAGCGCCAACCCCCAAGGCGAGCAAACGGCGGCGCGATACGGCGCAGGATGTCATCGGGTGGTTGTCCCTATTGGGCCCTAGCAGGGCGGCACGGCCTCGCAGGCGGATACCGGTCAGCTTGGACAATCCGTGCAAGCCTGACTAGGAGTCTGCCGATGGCTTGAACGGCATGTCCAGGAGCTGCTGCCTGGCCTGCACGGCGCAGCTTGCCAGCGCAGCCTCCAGTTCGTTCACTCTGATGCCGCCGCGGTGCTGCGACGCCACCTGCATCACGTGGTTGAGCAGCAGCTCGTCATGCCCGGCCCCATCCCGCACTTTCAGGACCGCGGCAGTCAGGCCTACGCGTTCAGCCGCTTGCAGATGCAGCCGGTCCGCCAACCACCCGGCCAGCAACTTGTCGCGACGGGCAGTAACCAAGAACCGGAATTCCTGGTCATGTGCGAACTTGGCTTCGAACGCCTGTTCCCGTTCATGGAACGTGGTCATAGGAGCGACCTCCCTGCCATAGGCTCTGCCCAAACGTTACACCTGCGGGACACCTCAGTGCCAGCAATTTCGGACGCGCATCCCTGCAACGCATGACGTTCCGGCCACGGGCCTGGAGTGGCGGCAGACCCGCCCGCCGACACAAGCTTGGCTCGGTGACGCCTCTGCCGCCCCGTGCGCCTCCGCGCCGCCCGGCATCCTACCCTTCCGCCACCGCCGCAACCACCGCCCCAGTCATCCGCACCAGCTCCGCCGCGCTCGTCCGGAACACATACTGCGGCGACCCCGCCGCGGCCCACACCGGGTCCAGCCGCAGCAGGTCCGCATCCAGCAGCATCAGCGGCGGCCTCAGGTGCCCAACCGGCGCCACCCCGCCCACCATGAAGCCTGTCGCCTCCCGTACGAACGCCGCATCGGCCCGCGCCAGCCCAACGCCCAGCGCCGTGGCGGCCCGGACCGGGTCCACCCGGTTGGCGCCCGATGTGACCACGACAACCGCCCGCTCCCCGGCACGGAACACGATGGACTTGGCGATCTGCGCCACCTCGCACCCGATCGCAGCAGCAGCGTCGGCGGCGGTCCGGGTGCCGGCCGGATAGGCCAGGATGGTGTCGGGATGCCCAGCCCGCGCCAAGGCAAGCCGCACGCGCGCTACGGCATCTTCACCCATCGGCAGCGCATCCTCCATCGGACCAACGATCCGGTCCTCCATCGCATCCATCCTCCGCCCGCTCAGCCCGGCTGCGCCCGCTGCCCTGCCGCCTGCCACGTGCAAGTCCCGCATCGCCATCGCGCGGCTTGCAGGCCGACGGGACTACCGCCCCGCCCCAGTCCCGCCTGTCCAAGACCACGCCCGTGCGGCCCCCGTAGGTGCGACGAGGTGCCAGGCGATCAAGACCGGCTCCAGCAGCGCAAGGCCGACCAGGATGCCGGTCAGGCGCTCCAGCGCTGGGGTAATGGCGATGCCGTCATAGCTGTCGGGAACCAGCGTCACCAGCACGGCCAGGGTGAACTGCGTGCCGATATAGGTCGCGGTATGCCCGCCATTCTCGATATGCCGGCCCAGCAGCACCCCAACGACCGTCCCCCCGATCAGCAGGGGCACGCTGCCATGCGCGGCAAACAGGAATGCGCCGGCCAGCGCGCTCCCGGCGAGGCACCCGGCAACCCGCTGCAGCAGCTTGCGGCTGACCGGCGCCAGCCCGCTCGGGCCGATGCTGCCGACGGGAACCAGCATCACCGCCATGACCCCGACGGCGCCCTGAGCCAGCTCCGGCACCCCGAACCACGCCCAGAGCACCGGCAGCAGCGCCAGCACCGCAGCGCCCTGGGCGGCATGACGCAGCGCGTGCGGATGCCAGCCGATCCGCCGGGCCGGCGCGGCGCGGGTGCCGGGCCAACGCCGGCGCACCGTCAGGGTCGAGAGCGCGCTGACAGCGACGCACGCCGTGGTCCCCGCCGCGACCTCCAGCATCCGCGTTGCCGCAAAGCCGCGCAGGTCAAGGCCGGGATGGGCCAGCTTGTCGAGGAAGATCATCTCGAACGTGAGCCCCACGAACAGCCAGGCATAGGCCCGCCGCCCGGTCAGCGCACCGTAAAGCGACGCCCCGCCCAGCACCGCGCTCGCGAGCGCCGAGGCCGGCACCGACCCCTGCACGACAGGCACCACCAGCAGCGCCAGCCCGGCGCCAACAGCCGTCCCCAACATCCGGAGCGCCCCGCGCAAAAAGCTGTCCGAAACGTGCCCGCGCATGACCATGTAGCCGGAGAACGCGGCCCAGGCGACGTTCTGCGCATGGAGCAAGTGCGCGAACACGATCGCGAGCAGCACCGACAGCACGCACTCCGCCTCATCAATAAAGCGGGACGTCACCGGCGGCAGCCCACGGGCGGCACTGCGGGACGTGGACGATAAGGCACTGCGCATCTGATCCAGCCGTCGCTCCTGCAACCCGCCCCATGCCAGCGCAACCAGCTGAGCCGCACCCTATATGGACAGCTATGGCTCCCCTCGCCCTTTACATCCACTGGCCCTTCTGTCTGGCCAAGTGTCCCTACTGCGACTTCAACAGCCACGTCCGCGACCACATCCCCCAGGCCCGCTTCGCCCGCGCCCTCCGCACCGAGTTGGCGTGGGAAGCGGCACGCCTGGGCCGGCGCCCTCTGGCCTCCATCTTCTTCGGCGGCGGCACTCCCAGCCTGATGGAGCCGGACACCGTCGCCGCCCTGATCGCCGACGCCACCACCCTGTTCGACCCGGCGCCGGACCTGGAGATCACCCTGGAGGCCAACCCCACCAGCGTCGAGCTGGCCCGCCTCGCCAGTTTCCGCGCCGCCGGGGTCAACCGCGTGTCCCTCGGCATTCAAAGCCTGGACGCCGGCGCCCTGAAAATGCTGGGCCGCCAGCACTCCGTTGGCCAGGCCACAGAAGCCCTGGAGGCTGCCCGGTCCACCTTCCCCCGCGTGTCGTTCGACCTGATCTACGCCCGCCCCGGCCAGTCCGTCGCCGCCTGGCAGGCGGAGCTGCGGCAAGCTCTGGCCCTCTGCGCCGATCACCTGTCGCTGTATCAGCTCACGGTCGAGCCTGGGACCGGCTTCGAGGCACTGCACCGCCGGGGCGAGCTGGTGCTGCCCGGCGACGACCTGGCGGCGGAGCTGTATCACGCCACCCTGGACGCCTGCGCCGCCCAGGGCCTGCACGCCTACGAGGTCTCCAACCTCGCCCGGCCCGGCGGCGAAAGCCGGCACAACCTGGCCTACTGGCGCTACGCCGACTACGCCGGCATCGGACCGGGAGCGCATGGCCGCATCACCCTGGACGGCAACCTGGTCGCCACCCGCCGCCACCGCGCCCCGGAACCCTGGGCCGACCGCGTGGAGCACCAGGGCCACGGCAGCACGGCGGAGGAGCGCATCAGCCCCCACGACCGCGCCCGGGAGATGCTGCTGATGGGATTGCGGCTGACGGAAGGGGTGGACGCCGCCCGCTTCGCCGCCCGAACCGGCATCGCGCTTGCGGATGCGCTGGACCCGGGCGTGTTGGACCAGGCGCTGGACGCCGGATACGTCACCCAGGCCGATGGCCGCCTGGCCGCGACCCTGGACGGCCGCCTGCGGCTAGACGCGCTGCTGGCGCAGATGGTGGCCTGACTGCGGAACGCCCGACGCTCAACCACTCAACAGGCATACCCGCGATACACCTGCCACACGCAATCCTTGACACACCACCCCGAAAAATGTTCTTTTTTCGTTCATGACCAAACAAATCAATCGACCCGACCCCGGCCCACACGCGGCGGAGACCCAACTCTACCGTCAGGCCCTGCACGACCTGATCGAAATCGGTGCCGATCTCGCCCGCCGGTTGCACGCCCAGGCCACAGCCCAGGCTGCGCAGCAAGCCAAGGCCAAACCTTTGCGGCTGGTTACAGAAGCGCCGCCGGCCCCGTCGCCCGATGCCCTCATCAACATCGCCGCAGCCTTCGACCTCAGCGCCAGCGCCGTCCGCCGCTGCATCATGCTCGCGCAAAGCCTGGGCGAGCCTCCCAAGCCCGCCAGCGACCCGGCCCCGGACCGCACCGCCGCCCGCAAGCGCATCCTCCGCGCGGTTGAGGACACCAACTAGCGCAAGGACTTCGACGGCAGCGCCCCCAGATGCGGCAGCCCCAAGACGCTGCACGCCGAGCTGCCCGACCGCATGGGCGCCCACCTCCGCAACGCCAACGGCCTGCCGGACGACCCGGCCGAAGCCGTCGCCATCGTTATGCGCCATCACGCCCACACCGACGCCCGACGGCGCCTGCCGCGTGATAACTGAGCAAACCGCCGGACACCCGCCGAACCTGAAAAATCAACCAGGCCGACGCGTTCCCGCTGCGTCGCATGCGCCAAGCCGCGACGCCTGCCTGGCCCAGATGTTGCGGTCCCGCTTGTCCCGCCCCTCCCCCTGCCCTACCTGTCCGCAATGAGCACAGAACACGACCAGGCCGTCCCGCCGGCCCCGCCAGAACCCACTGGTCCCATCCCCGCCGACGCCGGCTGCCCGGACCCGGACACCGACCCGGCCGCCCAGGTCGCGCAGCTCACCGCCGAGCGCGACGACATGCGCGACCGCTGGATGCGCGCCGAGGCCGAAATGCAGAATGTCCGCACCCGCGCCAAGCGCGACGTGGACGATACCCGCCAATACGCCGTGCAGAAGTTCGCCGCCGATGTGGTGGAGGCCGCCGAAAACCTACGCCGCGGCCTGACCAGCCTGCCGGTGCACGAGGCCAGCGAACCCGATATCGTCACCAAGCTGCGCGACGGCCTGGACGGCGTGGAGCGCAGCTTCGTCGCTATTCTGGAACGCAACGGCATCAAGCGCACCGACCCCACCGGCCAGCCCTACGACGCCAACCTGCACCAGGCCATGGCGGAACAGCCCAGCGCTGACCACCCCCCCGGCACGGTGATGCAGGCCTGGACCCAGGCCTGGACCCTGAATGGCCGCCTGCTGCGCCCGGCGATGGTCGTCGTCGCCAAGGCCGCCGACCTAGCCGAAGCCGAGCCGGCGCTAGACACGCAGTCCCAAGAAGACAGCGCTGCTTAGGATTGCACGCCGGACGTGCATCGCCGGGCCTTGTCCCGGGGCGCTTCGCTGAATACATCCTAAATGCTAAACAATAGGACGGCTCCCGGTGCTTCGGGCCAGGTGCCGCCGCTGAAAGGAGCTTACGTATATGAGCAAGGTCATCGGTATAGACCTCGGAACCACCAACTCTTGCGTCGCGATCATGGAGGGCAGCGCCAGCAGCGACGTCCGCGTGATCGAGAATGCGGAGGGCGCCCGCACCACCCCCAGCATGGTCGCCTTCAGCGACGGTGGGGAGCGCCTCGTCGGCCAGAGCGCCAAGCGCCAGGCCGTCACCAACCCGACCAACACCCTATATGCCGTCAAGCGCCTGATCGGTCGCCGCTATGAGGACCCCATGGTCGAGAAGGACAAGGGCATGGTGCCCTACGCCATCGTCCGCGGCGGCAACGGCGACGCCTGGGTCGAGGCACGGGGCGAGAAATACTCTCCCAGCCAGGTCAGCGCGTTCATCCTCGGCAAGATGAAGGAGACAGCGGAGGCATACCTTGGCGAGAAGGTGTCGCAGGCCGTCATCACCGTGCCCGCCTACTTTAACGACGCTCAGCGCCAGGCAACCAAGGACGCAGGCAAGATTGCCGGGCTGGAGGTGCTGCGCATCATCAACGAGCCGACGGCGGCGGCGCTCGCTTACGGCATGGACAAGAAGGGCGGCGGAGTCATCGCCGTTTACGACCTCGGCGGCGGCACCTTCGACGTGTCGGTGCTGGAGATCGGCGACGGCGTGTTCGAGGTGAAGAGCACCAACGGCGACACCTTCCTGGGCGGCGAGGACTTCGACAACCGGGTGATCGGCTACCTGGCTGACGAGTTCAAGCGTGAGCAGGGTATTGACCTTCGCAACGATAAGCTCGCCCTGCAGCGCCTGAAGGAAGCTGCGGAGAAGGCGAAGATCGAGCTGTCTTCCTCCAAGGAGACCGAGATCAACCTGCCCTTCATCACCGCCGACGCCAGTGGGCCGAAGCACCTGGTGATGAAGATGTCCCGCGCCAAGCTGGAAAGCCTGGTGGACGACCTGATCCAGCGCACGCTGGACCCGTGCCGCGCTGCGCTTAAGGACGCTGGCGTCACCGCGGGCGAGATCCAGGAAGTGATCCTGGTCGGCGGCATGACCCGCATGCCCAAGGTCATTGACGCGGTGAAGCAGTTCTTCGGCCGTGACCCCGCCCGCAACGTGAACCCGGACGAGGTCGTGGCCATCGGCGCCGCGGTCCAGGGTGCGGTGCTGAAGGGCGACGTGAAAGACGTGCTGCTGCTCGACGTGACGCCGCTGTCCCTGGGCATCGAGACGCTGGGCGGCGTGTTCACCCGGCTGATTGACCGTAACACCACGATCCCCACCAAGAAGAGCCAGACCTTCTCGACCGCCGACGACAATCAGAGCGCGGTTACCATCAAGTGCTTCCAGGGCGAGCGCGAGATGGCGGCAGATAACAAGCTGCTGGGCGACTTCAACCTGGAAGGCATCCTGCCGGCGCCCCGTGGCGTGCCGCAGATCGAGGTGACGTTCGACATTGATGCGAACGGCATCGTCTCGGTCCAGGCCAAGGACAAGGCCACCGGCAAGGAGCACCAGATACGCATCCAGGCCAGCGGCGGGCTGTCGGACAGCGACATCCAGAAGATGGTCAAGGAGGCCGAGGCCAACGCCGAATCCGATAAGAAACGGCGTGAGCAGGTCGAGGCGCGCAACAGCACCGAGGCGATGATCCACCAGGTCGAGAAGTCCTTGCAGGACGGCGGCGACAAGGTGCCGGCGGATGTGAAGACCGACGCCGAGGCCGCCGTCGCCCAGGCCCGCTCGGCGATGGAGGGCCAGGACCCAGAGGTCCTCAAGACCGCCAGCGACCGTCTGACCCAGTCCGCCATGAAGATCGGCGAGGCAGTTTACAAGGCGCAGGGCGCAACCGAGGCCGGCGCCTCGGCCGGGGCCGCCTCAGCCGCTGGCGGCAAGCCCGGCGACACCGTGGTGGACGCCGAGTTCGAGGAAGTGCCGGAGCAGAAGAAGAAGGCTTCTTAACCGGAGCCGGCTAACAACGAGGGCGCCCGCACTCCGCCAAGGAGGCGGGCGCCTTTCGCTTTTTTGGATCCCGCACACGGGGTCCGGCGCCGGGCATGAGGGCAACTGTGGCAACCAAGCAGGACTACTACACGACGCTTGGCGTGGCGAAGGACGCCAACGCCGACGATCTGAAACGCGCCTACCGCAAGCTGGCGATGCAGAACCACCCCGACCGCAACCCGAACGACAAGGCCGCGGAAGCCAAGTTCAAGGAGCTGAATGAGGCCTATGACGTCCTGAAGGACGACCAGAAGCGCGGAGCCTACGACCGCTTCGGCCATGCGGCGTTTGAGCAGGGCAGCGCCGGCGCGGGTGCGGGCGCGGGCTTCTCCGGGTTCCAAGACGCAGGCGGCCTGGGCGACATCTTCGACCAAATGTTCGGCGACATGAGCGGTCGGCGCGGCGGCGGCCGACGGGGTGGCGCCGACGTGCGGATGGGCGTCGAGGTTGACCTGTCCGACGCGTTCACCGGCACCAAGGCCCAATTGCGCGTTCCGACCCGCGTGCAGTGCGACCACTGCGCCGGCACCGGCTCGGAGAACAAGGACCGCACGGCTGACACCTGCACGACCTGCAAGGGCGCTGGCAAGGTTAGGGCGCAGCAGGGTTTTTTCCTGATCGAGCGGGCCTGCCCGACCTGCGGCGGCTCCGGCCGGGTCATCAAGAACCCCTGCAAGGTCTGCGGCGGCGCCGGAACGGTGCAGCGGGAACGGACCCTGCAAGTCAGCATCCCCGCAGGCGTGGAGGACGGCACCCGCATCCGCCTTGCCGGCGAGGGCGAGGCCGGTGCTGCCGGGGCGCCCCCGGGCGACCTGTATGTTCACGTAAGCGTCCGCGCGCACGACATCTTCCAGCGCGACGGCGCCAACATCTACTGCCGCGTGCCGCTGCCGATGACCCAAGCGGCCCTGGGCGGCGAGGTGGAGGTGCCGGCGATAGACGGCACCCGCGCCAAGGTGAAGATCCCTGCTGGCACCCAGACCGGGCACCAGTTCCGGCTGAGGAACAAGGGCTTCTCGGTCCTGCGCACCGCCCAACGCGGCGATATGTTCATCCAGGTCGCCGTGGAAACCCCGCAGCATCTCAGCAAGCGCCAGCGCGAGCTGCTGGAGGAGTTCGAAGAAGAAGCCCGCAACCACGCCAAGGGCAGCCCCGAAAGCGAAGGCTTCTTCGCCAAAGTCTCGAAGTTTTTCGACGGCCTAGGCAAGGGCACATAAAGTAAAGGACGGCCCTGCTCCTTTTCCCTCCGGGAGAGGACCGGGGTAAAGGGGTCTTGGTTGCGGAGCGGAGCGCTGACCGCCCAGATAGCAAGTACGTTTCGGCGGCGAGCACTGCGCTTGCCCGCCCCCTCACCCCCATCCTCTCCCATAGGTGTAGCAGCTTGCACTTATCCGGGGGTGGGCGCGCATTTATCGGCCGGACCTAGCTTACGCTCGCTGGGATTATCGGCGGCGTCTGGCTCACGCTCGGTGATCGCGGGCACGGGTTCGGGCTCGGTGGGACGGACTTGCACTCATCGGCCCCGGCGCACGCTCCCTGAGATTGAGGATCGCCTGGTCTGGCGATCGGGCAAGAAATCGAGGGTTCTGAACACACCTGTCCGTCAGGCCGCGTGCTGGCGCCGCACCAGGCGGTCTCGGATGTAACAGGCCAACTCCGTGGTAGCCCTTGTTTGATGGCGCGGCACATGCAGACTGACTGCGAAGTTCGGCAGCTCCGGCAGGCCGGAGCCGGCTGGCAAGATGTTCAGGTCGGATGGGACGGTGGACGCCAGCCAGGCGGACACCGCTAGGTCCGCCCGCACGGTCGCCACCGTCGCCTCCATGCTGCCGTTCTCGAATACCGTCCTCCACGCCAGGTCGTGCTTGCCCAAGGTCGCCAGAACGGCGGGGCGGAACGCGCAGGTGGCGGCCACCATTGAAAGCGGCAGGGGACGCCTCAAGTGCGCGGCGCCGGCTTTGGCCCCGGCCCAGACGAGCCGTTCCACGCAAAGGCACTCGCCCGCAGACGGGCCGACCGGTTCCTCTACGACGGCAAGGTCAACCCGTCCCGCCGCGAGCGCCCTGGCCATGTCCGGCGACGGCCCGCACAGGAGGGATACCTCCACCCGCGGGAAAGCGTCCGAATACGCCTTCAGCACGGGAGCCAGGCGCGTGCCCACCAAGTCGGGGGGCACGCCGAGCCGAACCCGGCCCTCGACGGCATCCGTGGTCATCTCGGCCCATATCTCATCGTTCAAGCTCAGCAGCCGCTTGGCCCGGCCAAACAGGCGTTCGCCGGCCAGGGTCAGCCGCAGGCCGCGCCGGTCGCGCTCGAACAGGCTGCACCCGAGCGCCTCCTCCAGCCGCTTGACCTGTTGACTGACGGCGCCCTGCGTGAGGTGGAGGACATTCGCCGCTGCTGTCATGCTGGCCGTGTCCGCGATGGCCACGAAGGTGCGGATCAAGCTGGTGTCGAGGTTGCGCGCCATACCTCGCATCATGCCTGCTAATGTCTGACATGACAGATATTAGTTTCACGCCAGCCCAGCGACAGACCTAGCGTGCCGCTCCCGACGGAGAAGCTCGGCACCATGGCATCTGACACGATCCTGCCGCTTGCCTTGTTCGTGGTCGTCTCGACCATCACGCCGGGCGGCGCCACGACGCTGGCGACGGCGTCGGGGGTGCAGTTCGGCTTCCGGCGCTCCGTGCCGCTCATGGCGGGCATCACCGTAGGCCTGGCCTCGCTAGCCGCCGCCGCCTCGGCCGGGCTGGCTGGCCTGCTGCTGGCGGCGCCATACCTGCAAACGGCCATGCGGCTGGCCGGGTCGGCCTACCTGCTGTGGCTCGCCTGGAAGATCGCGGGAAGCGGGCCGCCGAACCTGCGGGCGGACATGGGGGTGCCGACGAGCTTCCTGGGCGGGGCCTGCCTGCTTTGGCTGAACCCGAAGGGCTGGGCCATGGCCCTCGGCGCCGCGGCGTCGTTCGCCGCCCTGGCGAGCGGGCCGCTACAGCTTGCCGTGCTGCTAGGTTCGGCCTTTGGCCTTGCGGCGGCCGTGTCGCTGTCGCTCTGGTGCTTAGCTGGGCTGCTGCTCGCCCGGCTGCTGCGGACCGAGCGGCAGTGGCGGGTGCTCAATGCCGGGCTGGGTCTCCTGCTCGTCATATCCATCATCCCAATGTGGTGGGAGTGACGCTCGCGGGCGTAGCATGACCCCGGCGGTCATCGGGGCAGGAAACCCGCACGGGCGTCCGGTTTGGACACGTTGAAAGCCTACACGGGTTCATTGCCCGGAAGACCCGGCATCTAGACGGTCCCGCGCCGCCGGAACACGGCGGGCAACAAAGCCCTAGTTTCCTTGCCCGCTCCGGCCCCCGTCTGCCTCGGTCTCAGCGAGCGTGCGCCGGGGCCGATGAGTGCAAGTCCGTGTCACGCAACCCGCGCCCGCGATCACCGAGCGGTTCTTGGGCACTTTCGATGATTCAGGGCCGGCCGCGCAGGTGGCGCCGCCGGGCAGTGCGACGTTCTCACTGGCGCCATCATCTAAAGTGGCCAAGAACCCACCGAGCGTGAGCCAGACACCGCCGATAATCCCAGCGAGCGTGAGCTAGGTCAGGCCGATAAATGCGCACCCACCCCCGGATAAGTGCAAGCCGCTACACATAAACAGAGGGTGGAAATTACTTCTTCGGCACCGGCGGCAGGTCTTCGTCAAGGATGCTGATCGTCAGGGAGTATGACACCTCCCCGTCCTCCTCGTCCCGGTGCAGCGTGCCCAGGAAATCCTTGTCCACCGTGACCTCCACTGACGCGCCCTTGCGCTTAGGCACCTCCACGGCAATGCGGTCGTTGCCGAGAGTGCGACGCAGATAGGTCTGCACTCGCGCAATGTCCGTTGGCTTCATCCAGCTTGTCCCCACACCAGCAGGGCGTGTAGCAGCCTGCGCCGCCGGGTGGAACCGGGGAGCATCACCGCAGCCCGCGCAGTTGCTCCGGCGACAGTCCACGACGCGCCTCTCCATCCCGCGGCCGGCGGAAGTCTGGCGGCCGGGCTGGGCCTTGCAACGCCGCGGGCTGCGACGGCGGCGGCGGCGGCGGGCGAGGCCGCTCCATCTGCATACGCTCCCGGAACCGGCCCAGCTCGAACCGTTCGCGCTCGAATTGCTCCCGCCCTCGGTTCTGTTCGATCCGGCTACGCTCCAGGAGTTCACGCCCGGACCGTTCACGCTCCAGGCGTTCGCGTTCAAAGCGGTCCCGTCTGCCATAGATGCCAACCGGCGGCAGGAACGGCGGGGTATAGCCTTGGACTGGCGGCGGCGCATAGCCATAGGCCGGAGGCGGCGCGTAGTAGCCGGGTTCTGGCGCCAGCACGGCAGGCTCGCGGTAGCCTGATGGGGCATACAAAGGTTCGGAATAGCCCGGGTCCGGCTGCCGCTGCGCGTTGTCATCCGGCGGCGGCAGGGATGGCGACCCCGCCCCGCCCGGCACCGCCCGATAAGGCTGCGGTGCATAGCCAGGCGGCGCGCCGTAGTAGCTGCCAGGCGATGGCGTGCATCCCGCTACGGCAAGGCACACGGCCACACCTGTCAGCCCAACAACCCGCATGGGTCCCATCCTCCTGCGGCCCCGGCCCGCCTTCGCCTTGGCACGCGACCGCGCCTATGCTGCAAACGTGGCGGCACCGCGGCAGTTTACGCCGGGGCCATCAGCGAAGGCCATCAACGGAGGTGCGGCGATGCCAGTCAGCGGCCTGGGACCCTACGACGACCAGAACATCTTCGCTCGCATCCTGCGCACCGAGATCCCCTCCCGCCGGATTTACGAAGACGAATGGGCCATCGCCTTCCACGATATCGCCCCGCAGGCGCCGGTTCACGTGCTGGTGATCCCCCGCGGACGCTACGTGTCGCTCACCGACTTCACTGCGACGGCCCCAGACGCCGAGATCGCCGGCTTCTTTCGCGCGGTCGGCGCCGTGGCCCGGCAGTTGGAGCTGGACGCGCCAGGCTACCGCATCCTGTCCAACATGGGCGGGCACGGCGGGCAGGAGGTGCCGCACCTGCACGTCCACCTGTTCGGCGGGGCGCCGCTGGGGGTGATGCTCAGCAAACCTCTGTAGGTCGGGCGCACAGGTGAAAAGCTGAGCAGGTTTGCGCGGCCTGGCTCCGCCAACTTTCATGCGTGTGACAGGCCGTGCAGACCTGCCTAGCCCGTGCGGCCTGACCTTATCCGCCGCCGCCCGGCTCCGGTCGCCGCACCTACGCCGTCCCAGCCGGCACCACCTGGATGTTGAACATCGTAGCACCCGGCGGCGACGTGAAGTCCGCCGTCGCCTGGATGATGCCGTCCCGCCGCGCCTCGTCCGCATTCAGGATCACCGTACGGCGGACAAAGGACGACGCCTCCGCCTCGGTCAGCTTGGTGCGCGTCGTCAGCATGGTCAGGAAAGAGCGCTCGATCTGCTGCATCCTAATGTTTGCGTCCTGCAAGGCCAGGCTGGTGATCGCGCCGTTGGACACCAACGCCGCCTCGTGAAACAGGAACTGCCCCCGCGGCACCGACAAGCGCCGTTGCCCCGCCAGGAACACGTAGCAGGCAGCCGACGCCACCACCCCGGCATTGTGCGTGATGAAGGTCGTGCCCCGGGTGGCATGGGTCCTGTCCATGAACGCAATCATGTCCTGCGCCGCATTCACGACGCCGCCGGGCGAGACCATCAGCAGATAGATTTCAGCTGCATCCAGCGCCAGCAGCCGGCTCACCTGGCCGATGAAGGCATTCCGGACCTCGTTTATGATCGGCCCCTGGATGGCAATGTAGCCGGTCCGGTTCGGGCCGAGCCGGGGCGTCACGTCCACCCGCGGCGCGACTGGCTGCTGGCACCCGGCCAGCGCCGCCGCCGCTGCAAGGACGCCGCGCCGCCCTATCCCCCGTGCCAACGCCATCCGCCGTAACTCCGATCCCCTGCCGAATATAGGGTAGGTGCAGCGCAGCAACTCGGAAAGGCGCATATTGCCGGGGATGGCCGCCCCGGCATCCCGGCGGCCTGCGTAGCAAAACGGCATTCATGCCCATTGACACCCAGGCCTGGCAGGGCGACGTTGCGTCGTATCCGAGGGGGGTCCCGCGCAAGGGGCTGAGAGTCCGCAAGCCTCGCAGGGACATCGTCCCAGCGGGTCCGTGCGGTGACCCTGTGTAACCTGATCCGGGTCATGCCGGCGTAGGAACGGGACCGAACGCGCCACCCCCGCCTCCGCCGCAGCCCACATGGGAGGCGTACCGCAGTGACCTATCAGCAGAAGCCCAGCGCGGTGACCACCGGACCCATCACGGGATCGCGCAAGGTCTATTCCAGCCCTGCCGGGCATCCCGGCATCCACGTGCCGTTCCGGGAAATCGCGCTCGATCCCTCCGCCAAGGAGGAGCCGGTGCGGCTGTATGACACCTCCGGCCCCTACACCGAGGACAGTGCCGCCATTGACCTGGCCGCCGGCCTCCCCCGCATACGCGCTCCCTGGATCGCCCGCCGCGGCTTCGACGCCGTCAACCCGCGTGAGGTGAAGCCTGAGGACAACGGCTTCGTCCCGCAGGACCGCCTGGTGCCGGAGTGCCCGGCCACCCAAGACCTCCGCGCCGGACGCGACGGCCAGATGGTGACGCAATACGAGTTCGCCCGCGCCGGCATCATCACCGAGGAGATGATCTACGTCGCCCACCGCGAGAACCTCGGCCGCGCCCAAGCCCTGGCCGAGGCCGGCGAGCGCGTCGCCGACGGCGAAAGCTTCGGCGCTGAAATCCCCGAGTTCGTGACCCCCGAGTTCGTCCGCAGCGAGATCGCCCGCGGCCGCGCCATCATCCCCGCCAACATCAACCACCCAGAGCTTGAGCCGGTCATCATCGGCCGCAACTTCCTGGTGAAGATCAACGCCAACATCGGCAACTCCGCAGTCACCTCCGGCGCCGCCGAGGAGGTCGAAAAGCTCGTTTGGGCCATACGCTGGGGCGGCGACACCGTCATGGACCTCAGCACCGGCCGCAACATCCACAACATCCGCGGCTGGATCGTCCGCAACTCCCCCGTCCCCATCGGCACCGTCCCGCTCTACCAGGCGCTGGAGAAGGTCGGCGGCGACGCCGACCTGCTGAGCTGGGAGGTGTTCCGCGACACCCTGATCGAGCAGGCCGAGCAGGGCGTGGACTACTTCACCATTCACGCCGGCGTCCGCCTGGCGCACGTACCGTTGACCGCCAAGCGCACCACCGGCATCGTCTCCCGCGGCGGCAGCATCATGGCGCGCTGGTGCCTGGCGCATCACCGTGAAAGCTTCCTGTATGAGCATTTCGGCGAAATCTGCGACATCATGCGCAAGTATGACGTCAGCTTCTCCCTCGGCGACGGCCTGCGCCCCGGCTGCAATGCCGACGCCAACGATGCCGCGCAGTTCGCTGAGTTGGAAACCCTCGGCGAGTTGACCAAGGTGGCCTGGGACAAGGGCTGCCAGGTGATGATCGAGGGACCGGGCCACGTGCCCATGCACAAGATCAAGGTCAACATGGACAAGCAGCTCCGCGAATGCGGCGAGGCGCCGTTCTATACGCTGGGGCCGCTCACGACCGACATCGCGCCGGGCTACGACCACATCACCTCCGCCATCGGCGCGGCCATGATCGGCTGGTTCGGCACGGCGATGCTCTGCTACGTGACGCCGAAGGAGCACCTAGGCCTGCCTAACCGCGATGACGTCAAGGTCGGCGTCATCACCTACCGCATCGCCGCCCATGCCGCGGACCTGGCCAAGGGGCACCCGGCGGCGAAGTCGCGCGACGATGCGATCAGCCGCGCACGCTTCGACTTCCGGTGGGAGGACCAGTTCAACCTCGGCCTCGACCCCGACACGGCGCGCAAGTATCACGACGAGACCCTGCCGAAGGACGCGCATAAGGTGGCCCATTTCTGCTCAATGTGCGGACCGAAGTTCTGCTCAATGAAAATCAGCCAGGACATCCGCGCCGACGCCGAGCGGCGTGAGGGCATGGACGCCAAGAGCGCTGAGTTCAAAGAGCGGGGCGGAGCGCTTTATGTCCCCGCCGCGGAGTAGCAGCGGGGAATGAGCGACCCGCGCGCCGCCCTGGACGCATCCGGCCAGATGCCGGACGTCGAGTTGGACATCGCAGGCATCGCCCTGCAGTTCGCGCGCATTGACGCCCCGGATCGCGACTGGCGCGCGGCAGGGGCGCATCTGTCGGAGTTGGCGCGGGACGCCGTGGACCTGGCGCGGGAGCTGCCGGGCAACGAGCTCGCGGCGCGCGCCGGGGGCTTGGCCGGCCTGATCGGCGGGCGGCACCGTTACGCCGGGGACGTTGAAACCTACGACGACCCGGCCAACGCCAACCTGATTCAGGTCACGGAGCGCCGACGCGGCCTGCCGGTATCGCTCGGCATCCTGTGGCTTCATTGCGCCCGCGCCGCCGGGTGGAACGCCCACGGTCTGGACTTCCCCGGCCATTTCCTGATCTCCCTGCAAGGTGAGCGCCCCGGCGGCAAGCTGCGTGCCGCCGAGCCGCAAGCGATCGTGCTGGACGTGTTCGCCGGTGGAGTTCCACTGGGCGCCCGCGACCTGCGCGGCCTGCTAAAGCGGACCGAGGGCACCAACGCCGAACTGCGTCCCGGCGTGCTGCAGCCCATGTCTGCCCGCGGAGTGCTGCTGCGCCTGCAGAACAACCTGCGCACCCGGCGTCAGGACGCAGGCGACCTGCCCGGCGCGCTCACGTGCATCGAGGACATGCTGCGGACCGCGCCTGACACCGCGATGCTGTGGCGCGACGCCGCCATCATCAACCAGCGTTTGGAGCGGGTCGCGGCGGCGCTGCGCTGCTACGAACGTTTCCTGGACATCGTGCCTCAAGGCGAGGCGGCTGCCAGGACCCGGGCGACCGTTGAGGACCTGCGGTCACGGCTGAATTGAGGGCCTGACCCAGTAAGCCACGGGCCGGTTCAGGTGTGTCTCAGCTTGAAGGTGGTCCCACAACCTGAAGCGGACGCCGCATCATTCCGACGCATGGACGACGTGATGGTCTGCGGGCCAGGCTTGGATTTGAATGGATCCGGCCAGGAGATCCTATTCGACGCGGTAGATCGCGTCCGGAGGAACGCCCAACGCCTGCACCATCCGGTTGGTCTGCGCAGCCATGCCGACGATGGCAAGCAGCTCGCCGTGTTCCGCTGGCGTCATGCCTTTGCCGCGCGCAGCCGCGGTGTGGGAGTGAATGCAATAGTCGCATCCATGAGCGGTCGAAACCGCCAAGTAGAGCATCTCCTTGACCTTCGGCTCCAGCGCTCCGCCAGGAGCCATGACCGCCTTCAGGCTCTCCCACGTGCGCCGAAGCGTTGCCGGGTCGTTCGCCAAGGCGCGCCAGAAGTCGTTCACATAGTCATTGCTGCGGGTAGCGCGGATGTCGGCGAAGACTGCGGCAGCGTCGCCGGACAACTCGGCGTCGGTCAGCAGGCGAACGGTGGCCATCAGTTCCACTCCCTGTTTGCGTCGTATGTTTGCACAGGCCTGCGACGCCTCAAAGACGGCTGCGCGGACCAATCGCCCGCTCCATTAACCATTCAGTAACGCCAGAAGACGACACTGTTAAAGGCAGATTAGCCGCCAGAATGGCGTGCAGCGCAGCCGGAAACAGGGCAAAGGATACCACGCATGACGATCCCACCCCCAGGTACCGCGGCCCACCCCAACATGTCCCTGCTTGAGCCGACGCCCGACGGGAACAGCCTGACACAAGACGAGCTGGACGGCATCGCGGCCTGCCTTGGCCCGCGCTGGTGCATGATGCCGCACCACGACCCAGACGGAGGCTTGATGGCGATGGTGATGGCCAGGGACGACGACCCGGCGCTGCCGACCTGGGTGGTCCACCGTGAAGGCGCGCTGCTGCGCCTCGACCTGTCGGACGGAGACAGCTACGTCCGCCAGGGTGCGTATCCCACCCTGCCTCCGCTCCTGGCCAGCCTGCGCGCGGTGCTGGCGGCTGCCGGCCGCTGACCGGGACCAGCATGGCCAACGACCCCGCGTCAGCCGCCAAGTCCCTGGGCACAACTCCCAGCATCCACCGGACCGCCTCCGTCCGCGACACCACCTTCGGCGTGTGGTGCGAGGTCGGCGCCCGCACCAAGGTCGCCGAAAGCAGCTTCGGCGACTATTCCTATGTCGTGAACGACAGTGACATCATCTACGCCGAGATCGGCAAATTCTGCTCCATCGCCGCCCATACGAGGCTGAACCCCGGCAACCACCCGCTGGACCGCGTGATGCTGAGCCATGTCGGCTACCGCAGCAGCGCCTACGGCTTGGGGCCGGACGACCCGGAGTTCTTCGATTGGCGCCGGGAAAGCCGGGTGACGCTGGGCCATGACGTCTGGATCGGCCACGGCGTCATCGTCCTGCCGGGGCGCAGCATCGGCACCGGCGCCGCAGTGGGCGCAGGCGCCGTCGTGACCAGGGACGTGCCGCCCTTCGCCGTCGCGGTCGGCAACCCGGCCCGGGTCCTACGCTACCGTTTCCCGCCGGAGACCATCGCCGCCCTGCACCGGATCGCCTGGTGGGATTGGCCGCATGCGCGCCTGGCCACCGATATGCAGGATTTCAGGCACATGGGCGCCGCAGAGTTCTGCGCAAAGTACGACGAAGGGAAATAGCGTGTCCGACCTGCCCGCCCCCCAATTACCGCCGTCCCGCCTGCCAATGCTGGAGCCGGTCTATGCCCGGTTGCAGCCTCTCGCCTACCCGCTGGTGCGGATCGCCACCGGCGCGTTCCTGATGCCGCACGGCGCGCAAAAGCTGTTCGGCTTCGCTGGTGGGAACATCGCGGAAACCGCAGCCGGTTTCGCCAAGATGGGCCTGCAGCCGTCGCTGCTCCTCGCCTACCTGGTCGGCGCCACCGAGTTCTTCGGCGGGCTGTGCATCGTCATGGGCGTGTTCACCCGCCCGGCGGCGCTGGCTGCCGCGATCCTGCTGGGCGTGGCAGCCTTCCTGGTCCACATGCCCATCGGCTGGTTCTGGGGCGGGCGCGGGATGGAATACCCGCTGCTGTGGATGTTGCTCTGCGTCGCGGTCGTGATGCGCGGCAGCGGGCCGCTATCGGTGGATGCCGCGCGGGGGCGGGACGCCTGAGAACATGGTGATAGCTGCTTCTCGACGCCCTTGTGGCCGCCCGGCACTCAACGACCTCGCCCGGGATCGCTGCCGGGGCGATCAGACCGTCACGTGCACCAAGTCCTTCATTGCCCCCTCTATCGTCGGAAACGAGAAAGCGTAGCCGCTTTCCAGGGTGCGCCGCGGGCGGACGAGTTGGCCCCGCAGCAGGATGGACGAGCGTTCGTCGCTGACGAGCCAGCGCACCAGCCACTCCGGGACCGCCCAGACCACCGGTCGGCCCAGCCGGCGGGCGAAGGCGTGTGTAAACTCCCTGTTTGTGACAATGCCGGGTGAAACGGCGTTATAGCGTCCGCTGAGATCATCCCGGTCGAGGATATGCAGCAGGATGCCGGTCATGTCGTTGATGTGGACCCAGGGAAACATCTGCTGCCCGGTGCCGATCACGGCGCCCATCCCCAGGCAGAACGGCAGCCGGATGATCGGCAGAAATCCTCGGGCGCGTCCAATCCGCCATAGCCTGCCAAGCCGGGTCTGGCGGTCCACCATGCCCAGCACCACGCCAATTCGGACGCGCGCATGACGTACCCGGCTTCCGTCCACGCCTTCTGCCGCCTGTTCCCAAAGGCCCACCAGCTCGGCCGGGAAATCCATGCCTTGCGGCGCGCTGTCCTCGTCCAGCTCCGGGTTTGTGCCCTGGGCGTCAAGCTCCTGCGTGCCGTAGAAGCACTTGCCGGCCGTTGAGATGAATACGGCCGGCGGCGACGGGCTGGCGTTGATGGCGGCCACCAGGGTCCGCGTCGTCTCCACGCGCGAGCTGATGACCTCCGCCCGGTATGCGTCGTTCCAACGCCGCCTGGGGTTCAGGATGTGCATCCCTGCCAGGTTCACCACGCCATCGCAGGGCGGCAGGCCATCGGCAGCCAACGCCCCCCAGGTAATCCGGTCCGGCCCCGCCGTCCGGGAAATCCAGGTCACCCGATCGCCACGGTCCCGCAGCGCCCGGGTCAGCGCGCTGCCAATGAAGCCGCTGCCGCCGCCGATCACGTAATGCCGTCCCGCCAATGCGACCTCCTGCAAAGCGGGCCATCAAGGTGCCGTTGTGCAGGCCGAATAGGACGTAATATGGTACCCGGCGCCACTTAGCTTCTGTTGGCTTTCGTCAGCATGCGGCCCGGTGCTGTCCAGTCTGCGGCGCGGCCTGCCGGTGCTGCATCAGGCGGTCACGCCTTCAATGCAGTGGCTGGCACGCCGCCGCCAGCCAGTCCCGCGCCGGACCGTCCAGCAGCGGGCCGACCTCCCGCAGCACGCGGGCATGATAGGCATCTATCCAAGCACGCTCCGCCCCCGTCAGCATCGCCGGCTCGACCAGCCGCCGGTCGAACGGTGCCAGGGTCAGCGTCTCGAACCGCAGGAATGGCTTGCGCGCGTCGGGGATTTCGGCAGCCTGCACCAGCAGCAGGTTCTCCAGCCGGATGCCATAGGCGCTGGGCAGGTAGTAGCCGGGTTCGTCGGACAGGATCATGCCAGCCTGCAGCGGCACCATCTTGCCGGCGCGGGACAGGCTGCACGGCCCTTCGTGCACCGACAAGTAGCTGCCGACGCCGTGGCCGGTGCCATGGTCGTAATCCAGCCCGGCCTGCCACAACATGCGCCGCGCCAGCGCATCCAGGTGCGGACCGGACACGCCGGCTGGAAACAGTGCGGCGGCAATGGCGATATGTCCCTGCAGGACGCGGGTGAAGCGGTCCCGCAGCTCCGCCGGCGGAGCGCCGGGGCCGGTCCAAACGGTGCGGGTCACGTCCGTGGTCCCGTCGGGATACTGGCCGCCGCTGTCAATCAGGTAGGCCTCATCCGCCCACAGGGGCCGGTCGGTCTCAGGGGTGGCGCGGTAATGGATGATGGCGCCGTCCTCCCCAGCGCCGGAGATCGCCGGAAAGCTCTCCCCCCGGAAGTCCGGCACGTCCCGGCGGAACTGCACCAGACGCTCCGCCGCGCCGACCTCGGTCGTCTGCCCGGCCCTACCGTCCAGCCAGTGCAGGAAACGGCATACCGCGGCGGCATCGCGCCCATGGGCCGCCCGGGTGCCGGCCTGCTCGACCGGGTTCTTGCATGCTTTCGGCAGGGCGCAGGGATCCGGCCCGTCCACCACCGTGGCGCCGACGGCGTGCAGCGTCTGGGCGAACCACGCCGCCGACCCGGCACTATCCACCCGCACCCGCTGCCCCGTCATCCCCGCCAGCGCAGCGGGCAGGTCCTCACGCGGATGCAGCGAAACATCCCGCCCCAGCCAGTCCCGCGCCGCCGTGTCCAGCTTGGCCGGGTCCATGAACAGCAACGCCGTCCCATCCGCTCGCACCAGCACGAAGCCGAGCGCGAACGGCGTATAGGCCACGTCCCCGCCGCGCAGGTTCAGCAGCCAGCACAGCGACGCCGGGTCGGTGATGACGGCGGCATCCGTCTTGGCGCCGCGCAGCGCCTCGGCCACCGCCGCGCGCTTATCGGCCGAGGCCACCCCGGCCAAGGCCAACGGGTGCGGCAATGCGGGCGCACAGGGCGGCGATGGGCGGTCTGTCCACGCCTCATCCAGCGGGTTCGACGTCACCGCGGACATCGCCAGCCCAGCGTCGGAGTAACGGCGCAGCCCGTCCTCGCTGATCAGCCAGGGATCGTAGCCGATTCGCCCGCCCGGCGCGGCAGCGGCCAGCCAATCCTGCGGCGGCTGGTCGGTGATGTGCAGCAGCTCGAACGCCGCGGGATCGGCCTGGGATGCGAGCTGCAGCGTGTAGCGCCCGTCGGTGAACACCGCCGCACGGTCGCGGAGCACCACGGCCAGCCCGGCGCTGCCGGTGAAGCCGGTCAGCCAGGCCAGCCGCTCCGCACAAGGCGGCACATACTCGCCCAAATGCTCGTCGGCGCGCGGCACCAGGAAGCCGTCCAGGCCCATCTCGGCCATGATTCGTCGCAGCGCATCGAGCTTGGGATGGTGTGGTCGCAATAAGGTGTCTCCGTTCACAATGTCTTCACAATTGCATAGCTTATTAAACGACCATGCTCCTAACGCATATCTGTTAATGGCACTTAGCGTGCTGCATCGCAACATTTCGAGCGCATATCCTGCTTGTCGCCACCGTCCCTGACGACTTTCAAACGCCAGGGCGCGTGACGCGTCAACCTTCGAGGACCTGTTATGAACGCCCCGCTTACCAAGGAGCAGATGTCGCTCCTAATGTCTGACAGCCTGACCTATCGCGAATCCGCTGTCGAGGGCGCGCCCCGCCCTGCGACTACCGGCCTGTTCGCCCGCCTGCGTGCAGCGGTAGCCCACATGGCCAGCCTGCCACAGCGCCGTGCCGTGCTGGACGAGCTGTCCTTGTTGACTGATCGCGAGCTGGCCGACATTGGCCTGAACCGCAACGAACTAGGCCGCGTCTTCGACCCGCGCTTCGCCCAGAGCCGCAAGCGGGCAGCCGGTGGCTATAACGCTTGACTCGGCTGGCATCTCCCTGACCTGACGCCGGACGCGCCAGGTCAGGGCTGGCTACCATCCGGCCGCTGACAGAGCGCTGTCGCCGACCCGGCCATCATTTCGCCTTCGTCTCGCAGCCGTGCACGGGACGCATCCCGTGTGTAGAACCCGTGCCTACCTGGTATAAAAAGCAGATAGGCTTGGCCGGCAAAGGCCGGCGGCGATTGCTTTAAAACTATCTTGCTGGCGAAGTATGGTGTCACGAGCTTGTAAAGCCCGTGAACGATCAAGACCTGCACCCGCGGATCGAAGGTCGGCGCGGTCCGTAACGCGGACACGCTCTGCGCCCCTACTGCTAGCTGCAGTATATCCGTCAACGGAACACGCCATTGCCGATACTACGGCGCCCCGTTCGGCTGCCAACTCAAGTGTTGGCATAAAGGTCAGATATTGCCGCCCCAGGGACAATTCGCAATGCGTTCCGGCTTCGCACCGTTGCGGACTTGTATGGCACGCTCAGTTGGCGGCGGGATGCCAACCATCCCGCCCGTCATATTTTGTGCTACTAGGTCAGGCCCGGCCGGACACGCCCTCATGAGGCCCATACTCGGACCGCAACTCGCCCGAACGGATGCTGCTCACTGCGTTCTGCAGCACACCCACGATGGCATCATCCCCCATCGTCCGCGCCAGCAACCCCAATGAGCCTCCCAGCAGCGCCGACGCGATGGCCAACGCGCTTAGGTTCTGGCCCATCATATATTCAATGGCCTTATCCACCACGGCGCCGGCGTGGCTCAGGTCGGCAGGTGGCGCATCGGCCTGGCCGGCTCCAGCACCGTTATGCTCGCTTGGCATCGGCAAAACTCCCTTTTCCGGGAGATGGCGACGCCGCTGCCCCATCCAACCCTGGCCGGCAGTTAATGCGCGACCACCGGCTCCGCCACTTCCCCCTGCTCGGCCTGCAGCGCCCACATGCGGGCATACAGGCCGCCCTGCAACAGCAGCGAGGCATGGGTGCCCCGCTCCGCCACCCGGCCCTCCTGCAGTACCAGGATCTCGTCGGCATCCACGACGGTGGACAGCCGGTGCGCGATCACCAGGGTGGTGCGGTTGGCGGCGACGGTGCGCAGCGCCGTCTCGATCTCGCGCTCCGTCCGGCTGTCCAGCGCGCTCGTCGCCTCGTCCAGGATCAGAATGCGCGGGTCCTTCAGGATGGTGCGGGCGATAGCGACGCGCTGCTTCTCGCCACCGGACAGCTTCAGCCCGCGCTCGCCGACGCGGGTGCCATATCCCTCCGGCATGCGCATGACGAAGTCATGCACCTGCGCCAGCCTAGCCGCCCACTCGATCTCGTCCTGGGTAGCGCCGGGGCGGCCATAGGCGATGTTGTAGCCGATGGTGTCGTTGAACAGCACGGTGTCCTGCGGCACGACGCCGATGGCGGCACGCAGGCTGGTCTGCGTCATGTCCCGCACGTCCACGCCGTCAATTTCCACCGCGCCCTCCGTCACGTCATAGAAGCGGAACAGCAGGCGGCTGATGGTGCTCTTCCCCGCGCCGGTCGGCCCGACCACCGCCAGCTTGGACCCCGGCGCCGCCGTGAAGCTGACGCCGCGCAGGATCTCGCGGTTGGCGTTGTAGCCGAAATGCACGTCGCGGAACGCCACCGTGCCCTCATGCCCCGGCGCCGGCCGGGCCGGCAGCACGGCGGCGCCGGGCCGGTCCGCGACCTCCTGGTTGACGGACATCAGGCGGAACATTTGCTCCATGTCCACCAGCCCTTGCTTGATCTCCCGATAAACGAAGCCGAGGAAGTTCAACGGCTGATACAGCTGCATCAGGTAGGTGTTGACCAGCACGAACTGGCCGACCGTCATCGTCTTGGCCTGCACGCCGTCCGCGGCCATCAGCATGACCAGCCCCAGCCCGAAGGCGATGATGACTGCCTGGCCAAGGTTCAGCATGTTGAGCGTGACCTGACTCTTCACCGCCGCATGCTCGTAGCGGGCACGGGCCTCGTCGAAGCGCCGGGCCTCGTGCGCCTCATTGCCGAAATACTTCACGGTCTCGAAGTTCAGCAGGCTATCCACCGCCTTGGTCTGCGCATCGGAGTCCGTGTCGTTCATCAGCCGGCGGAAGCGGACGCGCCAGTTGGTGAAGACGAAGGTGAAGCCGATATACAATACGACGGCCGTAAAGGTGACGGCGGCGAACCGCCAGTCGAACAGATGCCACAGGATGGCCGTGACCATCAGCACTTCCAGCAGCGTCGGCAGGATGTTGAAAACCGCCAGGCGCAGCACGGCCTCGATCCCCGCCGTCCCACGCTCGATGGAGCGGGACAGGCCGCCGGTCTGACGATCCAGGTGGAAGCGAAGTGAAAGCTGGTGCAGGTGCTTGAACGTCTGCAGCGCCACCTTGCGGACCGTGCTCTGCTGCACCGAGGCGAATACGGCGTCCCGCAGCTCGGCAAAGCCGGCGGAGGCAACGCGCAGTAGCGCATAAGCGATGATGAGGCTAAGCGGGATCGTCAGCGGATGGTCGCGCGGCGCCAGCGCGTCCACCGCCTTGGAATAGACGATCGGGATATAGACCGTCGCCACCTTGGCCAGCACCAGCATGATGACGGCCAGCACGACGCTGATGCGGGCCCTCACCTCGCCCTTGGGCCAGAGATACGGAAGCAGGGAGGCAACGGTCTGGAAGCCAGTGCGGTGCGGCTGCCCGGTGGCAGCCACCGGTGCGGTGTCGAGTGGTCTCATGCCGGGGATGTGGCCATTGCCGCCCTGTTCAGGAAGGTGCCGGGCCTGGGATGGGCTGGCAATGTGCCTATAACGACGACATGCCAGACCTGTTCCGCCACATCGCCGCCTGCAACAATGCCGTCATCCCCGGGGAGCGGCTGCCGTTTCAAGTGGATCAAACCCAGGTCGGCTGGGTGATGCCGGGCCTGGCCGCCGAGCTAGAGGATTGTGGCGCCACAATTGGCTGGGGCGGAGTAAACTTGCCGGCTGTGCAGTTGGGTGCAGTGACGCGCGCCCTGTCCGACACCGGCCGCTTCCGCTGGCGCCACGAAGCCTTCGACGTGCGCGCCCGCCCGGATGGCCCCGTGCTGGCGCAGGTGGACCGCGGCGCCCTGCCGGCCCTGGGCATCGCCGCCGAGGGCGTCCACGTCAACGGCCTGGTGGAACGCCCGGACGGACCCTGGATGTGGCTCGGCCGCCGCGCTGCTGACAAGCTGCTGGACCCTGGCAAGCTCGACCACATCGTCGGCGGCGGGGTTTCCGCCGGGCTGACGCCATCGGAAACAGTCGTAAAGGAAGCAGGGGAGGAAGCCGCCATCCCCCCCGCCCTGGCCGGCAGCGCCCAGGCCGTCGCGACACTCTCCTATGCGATGGAGCGACCGGAGGGCCTGCGGCGGGACCGGCTGCACTGCTACGACCTGCTGCTGCCCGAGGATTTCGTGCCATACCCCAGGGACGGCGAGGTCGAGGCGTTCGACTTGTGGCCCCTCCCCCGCGTCATCGAGCGGGTGCGGGACACCGACGACTTCAAGTTCAACGTCAACCTGGTGCTGATTGACCTGGGCCTACGCAGCGGCCTGATCGGCGGCACGGAGGGCCGGCGGCTGCGGGCGGCGCTGGACAGGGAACCGGCATCCAGTCCCGGCTAGAGCATGTCCAGATCAAACGGCTTCGTTTGAGCGGGAAAAATGCTAGCTAAAACAAAGGCTAGAGCATGTTTGGTGTCTCCACTTGCACCAACATGCTCTAGTGCAGATTGCAGTCAGGTCCAGCCTCTGTAGGGCACTGGCTCCGTTGCAGTCCAGCTAGACCCGTCATGGCGTCCGTGAAGCCGGCTGACGCAGGAATGCATCCGGTTTCGGCTGCAAGCATCGTTCCGGCCTGTTGCCAATCCACGTCGGGGTAGCCCTCCCTCCCTATGACATAATTGGGCACTTGGTTAGGAATTGTTCTCTGGATGAACCAAGAGCAGATGTTGTGCGATAATCCCTCATCAACAGAGGATTAATAATGATGGAAGCCATCTACCGGGTCCTGGTCGTAGATGACGACGTCGAACTCGGCAACGCAGTCGCTGAGCAGCTTGAAGCTGCCGGTGGCTTCGCAGTGGAAGCCGTGACAACGCTCAAGGCAGCGGAGGAAGCAGTCTCGTCCCCAACATCGGATGTGTCTGCAATCCTGCTCGACGTCCGGATGCCCGATGGAGATGGAAGGGAGCTTTGTGCCCGGCTGCGGCAAAACGGCATGACCCTGCCGGTCATCGTAATCAGCGGGCTGGATCAAGAAGACGATGTCGTCCAGGGACTCGAGCTTGGCGCCGATGCCTACGTGCGTAAGCCGTTTGCCGCGTCCGAACTGATCGCGCGGCTGCGGCGGCTGCTGCCCAGTACGCCGGTTCCTGGCAATTGAAGCCATGCTGCATGGGGAATGGCCCGGCTGCCAAGGCCAGCTCGTACGCGGTTGGCGGCTAAGTGGGGGACGGCAAACCAAGCTCTGCGCAGCATGACAATCAGCTTCTGCCTACTCCTTCCCACCCCCGCGGGGCGAGAGGCGGGCGGGAGCGTCATACCCGTTAGGCGAACCAGGACCTGATTGCCAAGGGCAGAGGCGACCCAGCGGCTACTGGGCAGTATGCCCAGCGATACACCGATCTGGCATTAGCCTTCAGGCGGGGCGGCGGCGATCGGGATTTCGCGCGTGTCGTGCGTCTCGACCCCCTCGCCTCCTTGCTCGTCATCATCCCGGTCGGCGCTATCGTCACGCTCGCTGCGCCTTTCCTGGCCGCGCTGCTCGTTGCTCTGGGGCTGCTCGCCTTGCGGCTCATACTGCTGCCGGCGCCCGCCATGCTGCTGCTGCTGCTGGCCGCCGGCCTGACCGCCATTGACCCCCGGGTTGGCCTGCGCCGCCTGGTTCATGGCGTTCAAGATGCGGAAGTAATGCTCGGCATGCTGGAAGTAGCTTTCGGCCATCACCCGGTCGCCGCTGCTGGTCGCGTCGCGCCCGAGCTGGAGATACTTCTCGAACAACTGTTGCGACGTGCCGCGCACCCGCAGGTCCGGACCGCTGCTGTCGAAGACATGGTTGCGGTTCAGCGGCACGTTGCCGCTCTGGTGCCGGATCGGGCCGCCGCCACCCCCGCCCTGGCCGCCGGGGCTGCGGTGGTTGCGTCCCCGCGTGCGCTTCATGTTGTTCATCGGTGTTGAGTCCTCTTCGCAGCCGCCCCGCCGCATCCGGTGGGATGCCGCCCCAAGCAGCCAGGGATGGTCGTGTGCCCGATCGGATGGGCAACGATGCCCTGGAGATCCGGCGGATGGGGCCTGCTGTCCGGCGCCTGCGCGCACGGACAAGATGCGGCACAGCCCCGCTTGCGTCTGCAACGTAGTGGCCCCAGCCCGGTCTGCCAAACTTTTTCTTATGCTTCGCCGGGCCGGTGCAGCACGATGGCTCTCTCGATACCTGCCAGGTCTCGGCACAGTCCGGCCGTCCAGCCCTCCGCCAAGCCGGAAACGGCGGCGGCCTGCCCGGCTCCAAGCTCCAGCACCGCAGTGCCGCCGGGCTGCAGCAGGGCCGGCATGCGGCGCAGCAGGTCACGGTAGGCATCCAGCCCGTCCGGCCCGCCGTCCAGGGCACGGCGCGGCTCGTGCAGGGCAACCTCCGGCATCAGCCCGGCAATATCGGGACCCGGGATATAGGGCGGGTTGCTCAGCACCAGGTCGAACCTGGCATGGAGCGCGTCGTCCCAATGGGCGCACAGCATCGCGGCGCGGCTGGCCAGGCCAAGCGCCGCGGCGTTGCGCCGGGCCAGGGCAGCGGCGCCGGGGGACAGGTCCACGCCGATGCCCCAGGCCGCGGGATGCTCGGTCAGCGCCGCCAGCAGCAGGCAGCCGGTACCGGTGCCGAGATCCAGGATGCTGCGCGTCCCCGCCCGGTCGGGACGGGCTGCCAGCGCAGCCTCGATCAAGGTCTCGCTGTCGGCCCGCGGGATCAGGGTGTCGGCGGATACGGCGAACGGCAGGCTCCAGAACTCCTGCTGTCCGGTGATCAAGGCAAGCGGCTCCCGCGCCGCGCGCCGGGCGAGCAGGGCCGCATAGGGCGCCGTCTCGACAGGAACATCGCGGTCCCGCAGCAGCGCCTCCTGCTGCAGCCCCGCGGCATGGGCCAGCAACAGCCTGGCCTCAAGCCGCGGGGAGTCCACCCCCGCGGCGGACAGCACCGCCGCCCCGCGGCGCAGGGCGTCGGCAACCGTCATCCTTGCCCTGCCCACCCCCTGAGTGGAAAGGCCCTTGGCCTGCCCGGCTACGGCGTGCCGTCCGGCGAGCCGGGGGCACCGCTGCCGGGCGGCATGAAGCCAGGCGCGACCTCGGACGTGCCGCCGCCGTGCCGCTGCTCGTGCGGAGCTGGCGGCATCGAGGCAGAGTCGGCCTTGGACGCGCCCGGCTCCTTCTCCGTTTTGGTGCCGCCCGACATGCTGGCCATGTGCGCGTCAAGCCTCGCTTCCAGCGCCGCCAGCCGGACCTCCGCGGCCTCTTGCCCGGCGCGGGCGTTGGCGGCCATCTCCATCACTGCGTCCAGGTCCTCCCGCCGGACCAGGTCCAGCTTGCGGATCGCCTCCTCGACGCGGGCGCGGACCAGGCTCTCCGCCTCCTCGCGTATGCCGGCCAGCGCGGAGAAGGCGCCACCGGCGACGCCGGCCAGGTCGTCCATGAAACGCGGTCGTTCGGCCATGATGGTCTCCTCAGAGTGAACGCCTCATACATGCGCACGGCCCAGGGCTATGTCAGCCCGTGCCGCACGCCTATAACGCGCTTCCATGATCCTCGTTACCGGCGGCGCCGGCTTCATCGGCTCCTACCTGCACGCCGCCCTTGCTGCCCAAGGCCGCCCGGCTGCCGTCGCGGACTGGCTGGGAACCGGCGACAAGTGGCGCAACCTCGCCCGGCACCCGCCGGCGCAGGTGGTCCGGCCTGACGCACTCGACGCCTATCTCGCCACCAACCCGGCGTTGGACGCGGTCATCCACCTCGGCGCCATCAGCGAGACCACCGCCACCGACGCCGACCTGACATGGGAAACCAACGTCGAGCTGTCCTGGCGCCTGTGGACCTGGTGCGCGCAGCACGGAGTGCGGTTCATCTACGCCTCCTCGGCCAGCACCTACGGCGACGGCGCCCAGGGCTTCGACGACGATCCGGCCCTGCTGCCCACCCTGCGCCCGCTGAACCTGTATGGCTGGACCAAGCACGCCTTCGACCTGCGGGTGATGGCCGCCGTGGCGCGCGGCGAGCCGTCGCCGCCAGGCTGGGCAGGCCTGAAGTTCTTCAACGTCTATGGCCCAAACGAGTATCACAAAGGCCGTATGATCTCGGTCGTGAAGGTGAAGTGGGACGAGGTAGCCGCCGGCCAGCCCGCCCGGCTGTTCCAAAGCGACCACCCCGGCCTCACGGACGGAGCACAGCGGCGGGACTTCATCTGGGTCGGGGATGTGGCGGACGTGATCCTGTGGCTGCTGGACCGGCAGGACGTGTCCGGCATCTACAACCTGGGCACCGGGACGGCCCGGAGCTACCTCGACCTTGCCCACGCCGTATGCGACGCGGCGGAGCAGCCGCGCCGGGTCGAGTTCATCCCAATGCCGGCCGCGCTGCACGGGCAGTATCAATCCTTCACGGAGGCGCGGATGGACCGGCTGCGCCAGGCAGGCTACGCCGGGCAATTCACGCCGCTGGAGGATGGGGTGCGCCGCTACGTGCGCGACCACCTCGCGGGGACGGAGCGATACGTATGATGCGGGTTTCTAGCCAGGACGGCGTAGTCCCCTTCTACTCCCTCTCCCTCCGGGAGAGGGTCGGGGTGAGGGGGTCTCCAAGGACCGCCCTCTCCAAAGCAGGGCCGCGTGCCGTCAGCACCCGCGGCGCCCTGCTCCGCAGCCAAGACCCCCTCACCCCAACCCTCATAGGCGCTAACTTAGTCACGGATGCATCCTACATTGGGCTGGATGGCCTGTGTTTGCGTGGGATTGGGGTGATGTCG
>JAABUW010001989.1_pt1 | contig 32056 bp, 53 predicted proteins | sample 5560081 | NCBI WGS metagenome assembly JAABUW01 (sample SAMN10711882, study PRJNA513363) | rock metagenome | isolation source: Antarctica rocks | place: Antarctica: Victoria Land, Knobhead sud | reverse complement strand
ATGCATTAATCACATGCGGGTGTTAATAACAACGAATTCCAAACATGGCCTGTGTTTGGAATCTGTTAATAACATGTTAATAACAACCTTTGTTAATAACGAATTAATTACACTGCCCACACTGCTCTGGACACCCCTTCAAGTCGACAGGCGAGTCTTTACAGTGGAATGTTGCCTTTCTCAGTGAGTTCGACGCACACCGCGCCAGCTCGTCCGCTGTGCTTCAGAACCAATCTGTGCTTCAACTGTTATTTGCTGAAAGAGAAAGACAGTTACAGCTGGAGAAGCAAGCTGGCTGGCGGTCCATCTCGCAAAACTGAAGCGATTGCGAAACGAGCAGCCCGTTGCCAGCCAAAGAAGCAGCTCGCTACCGGGGGAGCTTGAACAGGAAGATCAGCTGCTGGGTTGTGCTCCGGATCAGTATGTGACGGCCGGCCTGCAGCTGGGATTGAGCCTGAACCATCTGGCAGTGGAGGGACAACACATCCGGACTAGAGGCTTTGACTTCGGGGGAGGGCCAGCACGAGGGCCCCGGAAAATAGCCTGGCAGCCTGGAGTGAACCTGTGGCTGCGATGGGGGCCGATTCGCCTCAAGAAGCGATGGGGTGGAATTTCTTGCAGTGCTTCGGCGAACGCACTCCCGGCGAGGAGATTCAGGAAGGTGAGGGCGGCTGTCTCTGCGGACCATCTGCTACCCTGTGCCATTCAGTGTTGCACAATGAGCCAAACATACAGCCTCCTTGCCATCGTCCGTTATCACGATCACTACCCGCCTGCCTGAGCAGCAAACAGAGAGGCGCAGATGTCGAGCGCCCTTCTTGGCACGATACTGCCGTGTTGCAGACGCCGATTGCATCGTAGCGTGCTCAAACAGGCAGCATGTGCCTCACGCTCTTTCTCCTGGACAGGGATCGGAGCAGCAGTACACGCTGCAGGGCCTAGTCATTGCGCTTAGAATCCTCCGCAGATGCGACAACGCTGGCCTGCTGTGCATGCAGCGGACATCATCTCGGCGGTGGAGTTCGATGGGGACGGCCAGCACCTGGCGACCGGCGACCGCGGCGGGCGCGTCGTCCTGTTTGACCAGATACCCTCGCAGCCGGTAAGGCCCTAGGTATCCTGTGTGCTGAGAGATACATGATCACATCGTGAATGTGCAGACGCTCAGCTGTCACCAGGGCAGCAGGCCTGCCGCCACCGTTTAAATGCTGCTTGCTATGCACAGCCACGCATCGGGCCAGACCAGCGGGCGCCGCCGCCGCGGCTGTCGACCTTCGAGTACCGCTACCTGACGGAGTTCCAGTCGCACGAGCCGGAGTTTGACTACCTGAAGAGCCTGGAGATCGAGGAGAAGATCAATCAAGTGCGGTGGTGCCACTCCGGCAGCGCTTCGCTGCTGCTGTCGACCAATGACAAGACCATCAAGCTCTGGAAGGTGGGCTGTTATTGTTACTCATGGTAATGACTGCCACGCGATGGCATGTCATGTGATTGATGTCGCATGAATGTGGCAGCCCTGGCAGATGTGTGGTGCGACCACGGGATTGACTGCAAGCTTCCGGCAGAGAGTCCTCAGCGGTCTTCATCTTGCCGCAGGTGTATGAGAAGAAGGTGGTCAGCCTGACAGACTTCAATATTAGCAACGCCGACAGCTCCTGGTCAGTAGGCGCAGGGTATGTTGCCGTGTAAGCCGCTGCCATGACCTGCAACGATGGATGCTGGCATTGAGGGCGTTGCTCAGGAGGCTGGCACAGTTCTCACGCTGCCGTGTTGCTTTGCAGGGATGCAGCAGCCTCGCCAAACGGCAGCGTGCCAGGCATGGAGCGGGCGGCAAACTCGCAGCAGTACCAGCTGCCGCTCCGACTGCCAAAGGTGAGGCTGCTGCATGCTATGCTACTGCGACAGCCAGAGCGCTGCTGCTTTAAAGCAAAGAGCACCGTTGTTTTTGCGCTGCTGTCGGCGCGAGGCTCGTGGACGAGATGCCCCCCCGCACAATTATGGTATCATGTGTTTTTGTGAGTGTGACACACTGTTTTGCGATGCTACGGCGCGCTTTGCGCCTGCAATGCGCCACTTCTCAGCAAGCAATGCCGCAGAGAGCATATCGTAAGCTCGTCCTCCCACCCGCTGCCTGCGCAGACGTCGGTGGTGTTCTGCAAGGCGGTTGTGGTGGAGAAGCGTCGTTGCAACATACAGGCGCCCCATACGCCCAGTCTTCGCTTTCAAAACACTGCCTCGCAGATGTCGGTGACGGAGGTGTTTTGGAAGGCGAGGTGCCAGCGCACGTACGCGGCGGCGCACACCTACCACATCAACTCCATATCCGTGAGCTCGGACCAGGAGACCTTCATCAGCGCAGACGACCTGCGGGTCAACCTGTGGTAAATATTGAACCGGACGGATTTATTGACACCCTAAACACGTTTTGTTTAGGTTCTATGACAACACCCATTCTATGTGTTGACAGCAACTATCCGCCTTCTGGAGCGTGTCAATCTGAAATTTTGTATGTACACTGGCTGTTGTCATGATTGCAATTACGTAATCATTTATGTGCAGGAATGTGGGCATCAACGACCAGAGCTTCAACATCGTGGACATCAAGCCCTCCAACATGGAGGACCTCACAGAGGTGGGCATCGGCTGCGCGCACAGTCCTTGTCTCCAACAGCGCCTGGGCGCTCCTGTCTGCAGACCCTGGGCGGCCTTGCCTGCGCATCGAGGGAATGGTGCAGCATGGTGTCGTCCAGTCACTAAATGGGAGGCAAGGGGAAAGGGCGCCAGCCAGGTTGCACCCTTGCGCCAACCCTCGCTACGCTCACCTGCCCGGCACTGAAGGCCGCTGCCGCATGCAGCGGCTGGCTCAAACATCATGCGCATGTCGCGCAGGTGATCACAGCGGCGGAGTTTCACCCCAATCACTGCAGCGTGTTCGCCTTCAGCAGCAGCAAGGGCTGCATCCGGCTGGCGGACATGCGGTCCGCCGCGCTGTGCGACTCTCACGCCAAGGCCTTTGAGGCCACAGAGCCACAGGTGCGCCGCCGCAAAACCCTAAAACCCGCACCCCTTCCTCCTGCCGCGAGGGCCTGTCTCCATGCAAACCCACACCTCTGTGACCTCCAGCAAAGGCATTGCCGCCACAAACGCGCCCCACACACGCGCCCCTCTCTTCTCGAGCGCGCTTTTGACTCGGCTCGCTCCTGCTGCTGGATTGACCAACCCGCCTCACCTCCCGCAACCTATTGCTGCCCTGTAGGGCGCGCGGTCCTTCTTCAGCGAGATCATTTCCAGCGTGTCCGACATCAAGTTCACGCGCGACGGGCGGTACATCCTGGCGCGGGACTACATGACGCTCAAGCTGTGGGACCTCAACATGGAGTCCAAGCCCATGGCCACCTACCCCGTTCATGAGAGCCTTCGCAGCCAGGTGAGGATAGGGCTCGCGAGCTGAACCTGTGCTGGATGTGGCATTGGAATATCCTCTAGTAGTGTGAGTTTGTCCGCAGTCAGGCGCGGAAAGGGGGTGAGAGACCAATGCTGCCTTCTGCGATGTGCTCACCAATGTGGATTGTCTGCATGAAATGCAATGGGTGTCAGGCGCGTGATCGCCTGTCACCGCCCATCATCTCATGGGCATCTTCCATTGCGTCCGTCACTACGCCTACCCTGTCAGGGCCCCTAATGGCAAGGCTACCGCAGGATGAATGAGCCGGTTACCTGGCGCACTTGTTGCGCACATGTCACTGACAATGCCTCCCGCCCCGTTCAGCTGTGCGACTTGTACGAAAACGACTGCATCTTCGACAAGTTCGACTGCTGCGTCAATGGCGACGGCACGCGCATGGCTACCGGCTCCTACAGCAACCTGTTTAAGGTGTGTGATCGTTTGGCCAATGGTACTTCTACGTCCTTGTTGTGGCGTTTTGGACTGGGTCATGCGGCATGCTCCATGCTCCATGCTCAGCAGCATGAACGCAAAATGCTGGGCCAAGAGCCCCCTGAAATGGCGCACCTGCTTTACCATGGACCTGCACTGTGATCGTTGATGCGTGCTGGTTGCGGTTGTCTTGCCGTTTCTTATGCGAGCTGAGCAAATGCACAAACCCGCGCAGGTGACGCCGACGTCACCGGGGCCGGACAGCCTGCTGGAGGCGTCGCGGGACCCGCTGCGCAAGCGGCTACAGCAGCCCTCCGCAAAGGTGGGCGGTGTAGCGCTGTATCTGCTACAGATTTCATGTTGTGAGGTCTGGAAACAGGGATGTTGGACAGCTGGCGCTGAGCGGCTACAGCAGCCCTCCGCCAAGGTGGGCCTGGTGCCTTGTTTGCTGCGCAGCTGTCAGAGGAGTCGAGTGCACTGTCCGAATTCAGTGTGCTGCTGCCAACTGAAACACCGGGCCGTTGCGCCCGAATGTAGACTAGCTGGAAATGCTCAGCCACGGCGGATTCCTTGCTGACATGTCGCAGATGAGAAAAGCAGATACTATTTTCAATACAGCATGTTGCTGAAGGTCAATCAACGCCGTTCCGGCAGGCCAATCGCTTTGGGCTATTGAGCTGGAAGGATGCCACCATGGTGGCAGCTATCGCAGATGAACGAGGGAACGACACACTTCTATGCCTGTTTTTACGCCTTCATGCCACTCTTACAGTCCAACCGCTTTGGGCTGTCGAGGGGAAAGGACGCCAAGAAAGCGGCCGCTAATGCGGCGGACGCCGAGCCAGCAACGCCCGATTTTTCGGCCAAGCTGCTGCACCTCGCGTGGCACCCACAGGCACCGCTCATCGCCGCCGCAGGTGCTGAGTGCAGTTGTTAGTGGACCAGAAGCTGCATGTTGCGCTGCGAGTCGCCGATGACTGGACACGGCCATGCTTTGAACCAGTCTGAGCTGCTAGCTGTCTGCTGGATCTGATGTCGCTTTCAACGTCAGATCATGCCGTGCAAGCTTGACAGGTGCTGCCTGCCAGGTGCTGAATCCATATCTTGTCATCCTGCAGCCTCAAACAGTCTCTACGTGTACACCGCACCGCCCAAGGCCTAATGCGCCTGCGGCGCTGCCGGCTGGCTGCCGCGGCGAGTCGCGAGGTCGGCGTACAGACAGCACAATACGGCAGGATGCCGGTGCCGGCTGGGGACTCGCCGTAAGTGGTGTGTGCGGTGCACCTGTCACTCTGACACACAGCGCAGCCAATGGCAGCCGTGGCAGCCCTCCGGAGGGTGATGGCAGGGTCGCAAGCAGTGCCCTCGGCCGGCTGGGCGGCCGTTGCCGGAGGGAGTTGGTGCACTGATCAGGCGCTCGCAATGTCTTGACCAAGCTGCCATTTGGTGCTGTTTGCCTTGAGCACAACAGTGCTTACATGACAGCGGCAGTGACATCGACCTCACAATCTTTGCCTCTCCAAACCCATAGCAGCATCGCAAGTGCAAGCGATGCTCGGTTAGTAGGTCAACTGAACAACAGCTGTCAGGCCTGACAATGGTGATTGAAATGGTGGAAGAGTGAAATGGTGGAAGAATGTGGTGTCTCAGGCGATGTGGAGACATGCAGCAGGTCGTGTGAAGTCATGGCCAAGCCCGTGCGCATAGGTACAGCAAACAACGTTACAAAGACATCAAGAAACATCCCATGATCTTTGTTCAATCCGAATTCCGAATTTGAGTTCAGAAGAAAGTGTCGAGGTCAAAACAAAACCCAAGCTGCATGCCCAGTGCCGCTCCCGCAATTGGTACAGTTTCTGGCAATGGGCGCTTTAGCTTCGACTAGCCCGCATCTGCTGTCACGCCAAAGCGTCCCATGTGCCACAAGGCGATGAACATCGCCGCTCAGTGATAAGTCAGTTGCCCAAAGCATCCCAGCCCGCAGCGCCAGGAATTTGCAGTCACATGCGCAACCCCTGGTACCGCCAGAACGACCCCAGCCCCTCCGCCTGCTCGCTCTGCATTGACACCGGTCCGTCTGTGAACCCTCCAGCGAGAATCGCCAGCTCCGGCGGCAGCTGCCCGTGCTGCCTGCGCGCCGGCGCGGCTGCCTGCAGTGGCATGGATAGCGCGTCATTTGCCGAGCGATCGCGAGCTTGGAAGGTGCGCGCTGTGCCTGAGCGAGCAGCACATCGTTGCTGCGGCGTTGCAGCGCGCGCATGATTTGCTTGCACAGCAACAGCCACGATGAGGAGCTTGGTCTCTCCGCGCACCTGGGCTGTCCGGCTGTAGGCTGACGGAGCGGACGGCGTGAAGCGGGGCCATATACAGAACATGCCTCCATTGTGAGCAGTGCTGGCGTCCAGGCCCTGGCCATCTGCCTGCGAGTGCTGCCTGACTACCGAGTGCTGCCTGGTCGGGGGCTCCGCCACCGCTGAACACGCGCATCTGCGACTGCTGCGGCTAGCGACAGAGCACCGGAGTTGTTGCTGACCGGTCAGCTGCAGCGGGAAGGCCGCCATGGCGCCCTGCAGCTCGCTGCGACGCGACGTGGACTCCCTTCGAGGCAGGCTTTGCGCTGGCGACTAGCGCGTTGGGCAGCGGCGGCGCGAGTTATGCAGAAAGATTCGCTGACGTTTGTTAGCTTGAAGCGGTAGTGTGTTGGAGAACGTCTCAATGAGTTGCAAGGCCGGAAACGCGCTGGCTCCCAATCCAAGATCGCGTCACCACGTGCATGTCCCACTGCTGACTCGGGGGCAGCAGGAAGCACTTTTGGACGATGGGAACTGTACACATTCGGAAGCTTACGAGGGAGCATCGAAACATTACCCTACCTTTTGCGCATTGGCGTCAAACCAGCCTGTTCATCGCAACAAATTCTGAGACACACAATTTATCGAAACACATGCTCGCACGCAGCGCCGTCAGAATGGTGGCGGCCAACTCGACGAAGCGGGTCGTGCCCGTCGACATCGTCAGGTGCGCCAGACGATGCAAACCTGCTTTTGATCTATGCCTATTGTCCCATGCAAATTTGTTCATGATGATGCATCGCGTAGACCCGCGGTTCAATCTAGCACCGATTGCGAACATGCATGTAGACCATCTAAATATATCACGAGATGCTCGCCGCCTGACGAATTTCGTGTTGCTGCGCAGTGACACCGTGTGCCCGTGGTGCGCATCACTTGGATTTCACCACGCGCATGGACGTGTGCATGCATGTAACTTATCATGTGCGCCCACAAATGCGCGCCGACTGGGCGGTGGCCGGGCCTTGCTGCAACCACCTATATTGATGTGCATCCATAAGATTTGTTCGTGTGGGCGTTTCGATCGCTGTCGACGTACATCAGGTGCTTCGTGGGCAAGCGGCGCCTGGAGAAGGCCATCAAGCAGTTCCAGACCCGGCCAGAGGGCAAGGATGTGGAGTTCCAGGTGGGGGTCATGTCAACATTCGATCTGTCATCTGACACGTGTGATTGGTCGGAACTCGAACATGAGGCTGAGTGTACGTATGGATCTAGGTCTGAACCTCAGCTGAAACATGCTCGAGGGTGCTAGCTGACTGGCGGTGTACTGATGGGGTAGGTCACATGGAAGCCGTTCCAGCTCAATCCGCAGCTTCCTCAGGACGATTCGGGACGCGACAAGATGGACAGCTATATCGAAAAGTTTGGAAAGGGCCGCGTCGAGGCGATGGTGCCGGCCATGACGGTGAACCCAGCTCGCAGTGTCTGTCATATCTGCCGCCTGCCTTCACACAATACAAATGGTTTGACGACAGCTTCACACCTCTGGTCCGAGTGACACACATCTGACGATGGCGCACCCCGCTGCACCTGCAGGAGACGTTCGCAAACGAAGGGCTGGTGAGTTGCCTACCGAGCAGCCTTGCATCCGCCCAAATGGCACTTTGATGATCGCCCTGCAGCGGTCCAGTCTTTTCTAGCTCCCACAGCACTGCACGCAAAGTTCACGACCACCATCGCTGTCATGCCTTCGCGCAGAACTACAGCATGGGCGGCAAGACCGGCTCGACCCTGGTGCGCAACTAGGGCGGATTCGTTTTGATTGGGTGTGGGGAGCCGGTGGGGGTCTGCACCCAGCCCTGGCTTATCTGCCAGACAATGCCGGCAGACTGGCACTGCTGCTGCCACATGGCCAGTTCGCGTTGCATGGCTGCACTGCACATGTGCCGGCACGTGTGGCGTAGCGCCTCCCGCTCAACGTGTCGCCGGCTGCGCGCAGAACTCGCACCGGCTGATCGCGTGGGCGCAGAAGCAGGGCGGCGCATCGGCGCAGGACGCCCTCGTCGAGCAGCTGTTTAAGGGCTACTTCTGCGACGAGCAGTTCATCAACGGTGAGCGTGTTGTGGTGTAATATAAAATCGACTTGCTGAGAAGCTAGTTGAGCGACGGGTCGAGGGCTACTTCTGCAATTTGCCAGCGGTGAGCTAGCCTGTAACTCATCTGTGCTGCCCATCGCCTGACGTCCCGACGTGCTCTGTGCCATAGTTGTGACTGCACAGGTCGCATTGCGTCTGGACCTGCATCCAGAGGCGCACTCCTTTCATCGTGCATCCGGCTTCCCATGCAGACAATGATTTCATGCTGGGCGCGGTGGAGCGGGCGGGCCTGCCGGTCGATGAGGCGCGCGCGGTGCTGGAGGACCCTACAGCCCTGCGAGACGAGGTAGTGTCTCTCGGCTGCGAGTTTCTTGGCTGCGAGTCTATCACAAGCATGACGACCTAGGCTGTCTTGTGGCCTGCAAGTGACGCGGCGCCCAATGCTGTGGCACAGGCATTCCCCGCACACCGGTGGCCACGATGTGCCACTTGCGCATTCTGAACATGATGGTCGGTCATGCGCGGCGCAGGTCAAGAGGGAGCTCGCCATGGCGCACATGGAGGTAAATAATCTTCTGACTTCGGAGGTGGTGTGTTTTCAGCTCTGCTATCGTTTTTACGGTCGTTGGCGGTGGGTTCTGGCGGTGCGCCCCCTGATCTCTGCCGGCGGGGTTTTGAGGCGATGCATATCCAAGTGCGCAGGCGATCTCTGGGGTGCCAAATTTCACCATCGACAACAAGTTCCAGCTGTCAGGGGCGCAGGAGCCTGCCACCTTTGAGCAGGTGACCCCTGGCACCACTGTATTCCATTCAATTGGTAACAATTTCATGCAGTATTTCACAGTCCTTGCCATCACCGCCGGCCACCCTTGAACAGTTGTGCTGACCGCTGCTGCGGTTTGGCACTGTTGTCGTTGTTCATTGCAATTCTGAACAACCTTGGAGGACTTGCCGGCAACCCGCGAGCAGGTGTTTGTGCGCGTCGTCTGAGGCGAGTTGCCGGCGCAAGCGGGCTGCGCTAGGGTCTGGCAGCGGCCGGCAGCCACGGAAGAAGCCGCGCCATACGCGGCAGGACGGCATGCGCAGCACCGGCTGCTTTGGCGAGCAGAGCGAGGCTAGTCTGGCGGCAGTGGCGGAGGTTGCGCCATATTCGGCAGGTCCTGCACTGGCTGCCTTAGCAAGCAAAATGCGGGCGGCGGAAGGATGCGTGTATGACCATGCAGCAGCAGCGCAGGCATGCAAGCCGATGCCGCCGCTGCAGGCAGCTGGCGCAACGGTCAGACTCGATTTTGTCTCGTGACCCTCGTGGCAGGCGCAGATGATTCTATTTTGTGGTGCAGATTCATCTTTGCGTGTTTCAAGCAGACCAGATCAGATTGAGTTTACTATGCTAGAGAGAGGGCGGTTGCGGCGCATGGCAAGCTCTTTTACTTTCCCTGATCCTTTGTTTCACACAGCGTCATCAATTTGTCCGCAACAACGAACGTAATGCTCTTCTCACATCACTCCCCTCTCGGCGCACCACCCCGCAACTGCTAAGGGGGATGGGTGTGCAAGCACGACTGGACCAACTCATTCCCCGTCATGCCCAAATCCAGCGCAGCAAAAGAATGTGTACAAATTGAGGTTATCATGTGCAACACTGCGGCCTCACAACAGGACGGGCACCGCTATGCGCATTTCAAGACGGCTCACCGGGCTAAGACAGGATAGTAATATGTTTCAGCGGCATGCCCATCAATCCTACTTGCCGCCCATCATGCCGCTGACGCCGCGACGGCCGGCTGCTGCTTCTGCGCCGCCTTCGCTGCTTCCGCCGCCGCCGCGCCACCCCGTGCGGCGTCCTTCGGCCACTGCAGACAGTAAGTAACACCCCTTTAGCTCTCCGAGTGCCCGACCCCACAGCTCCACAGAGCGCCAGCAATACGCTAAGCGGTAGCCATCCATATGACAGATGCTGATCTGCTCAGTTGGGTTAGTATTGACGCACGTATGATATACACTAGTGGTCTGCAGCATTGCATCCTTGTATGGAGTGACACTTGTATCGTCGGCAATCAAGTAGAAACACATGTCGTGCTGCAGGGTCCTGTTTTGGCCTTACGTGCAGCAGGCGCAGGGAGTTGAGGGCGACAAGCAGGGTGCTGCCCTCGTGCAGCGTGACTGCCACCCACAGCGGCAGCCAGCCTGCCAGCACAGGGAGCGCCAGCGCCGCTATGCTGCCCAGCGCCAGCGCCATGTTCTGCCGCAGCACCGTCCTGCACACACAACACCGTGACATTTCAGTTTTTTGGCGGAGGCCGCACACGGTGTCCTCAGCCGAATAGACTAGAAACATTCCAGCCGATTGGAAGTCCCGTTTCGTTGGCAGACTTTCGTTGCGAAGCCTCTTGACTGCTAACACCCGTTTTCTGAAATGCCGTGCCGCAGGAAGGCAGAACAGAAGAAGTTACACAGAACAATTTATGCTTTGATGTCATTTCTTGATCCTCATAAAAGGGTCTGCTTCTGGGACGCACCGAGTGCGGCGGGCTACCGCCAGCAGGAAAGGCAGCGCCGCCACGCCGCCGCCGGACAGCAGGACGATGTCGGCTGCGGAGCCCGCGGCGTCGCGCGCGGCGGTGGCAACGGCGACGCCCACGTCTGCCGCGGCGAGCGCTGGCGTGTCATTGATGCCGTCACCAACCATGATCACGCCGCCGCCTGCGGAATGAATACAGAGATGGTGGAATGAATATAGAGATGGTGGATGAATGAATTTCCAGAAGGCTGTCGTAGAGGCCTCGGTGGCGGGCGCTCTGATGCTCTTTGTGCCAGCACCAGCCATGCTCCCGCCGCCACCTGTAGCATATGCGGGCAACAAGTTTGCAGCGTGCCGCAAAACGGTGGTCAGCTGCTGACTGCAGCCGGTGGCCAGAGAACCAAGCCCCAACCCATGCGGAAACATGACACCAGCATGGATTGCGACGAGTGCTCTACACCACAGGCCACAGTCCAGCGCAGTAGGCTTCTCAGCAAGTGAGACTGGAAGGACCACACAGAGGGGCAGGGACCCGCCTACCCGGGCAGCACATCGGCCCGCAGCGAGTATGGCATGCACTCACCGAGGGTCAATGATCCATAGCGAGCGTCCCTCCTTAGCTTCTCCTCAGCACCGACAGACATCAGCTGTTGACGACAGCCAAGGGAGATGGCGGGACCAGTTCTCGAGCACCTGGGCTGCCGGGCGGCGCATCGGAGTACAGCGAGCGCACCGCCTCCAGCTCCTCAGCACTGGCGGAAGACAGCGGCTGTCCAAGAGCCAAAGGCAACAGCAACAGCATAGCTTTCGTACCTGGGCTGCCGGCCGGCGCGTCAGAGCGGAGCGATCGCACCGCATCCAGCTTGTCCTCCGGCGCCAGGCCCGAGCGCACGTCATCGATCTTCAATTCCTGCACGGTCGTCAACAGCCGGCTTGAGGCAAGGCATTGTCATCGGAGGAGCAGAATATGATTGTCTGATTATAGGCAACGCAACGGTGCCACGCGTCCAGGAAGCACATGCGAGCCATCTTGACACAACCCCCCATGCATGGGCACTCACAGCCGCCGCGGCGGTCACCCCCGAAGAGTGTTTGCGCGGAGATGCTCGGTGTCGCCGGAGAGCATGGCGACGCCAGTGGCGCCAGCCATTCGGAAAACACGGATGAAGGACACCATTCGAATGTGCTGCAGCAACCCACCTCCGAGAAGTGGCGCGCCGAGGCCTCGTTGTCACCCGTCAGCATGGCGACGCGCACAACGTGGCGCTTGTTTTCGTGCCCGTTCCACCGCCCCGCCTGCAGGTCTGTGACCGCCCGCAGACTCTGCTCGTCCAGGGTGTCCTGCAGCCGCAAAACCGTGGAACGCTTTAGTTTCTCGTATCATTCGTCTTTGGACCCTCAATAAGCACACGCCTTGCCTGCCGCATCCTGGCATGTTGCGCTCTGACATTGTCAGGTCTGCTGAGCGCAGATGTGGGTGAGCCAGGACAAACGCTCCGTCGCTTGCTCAACCCTGAGACTGCTCACCTATAAACCGCTCCGGATATCTCCTCAAACTTCATGGTGGAGCTCCGTCTACGAGTTCAATCTACCAAATCACAGGTATCTTCCAGATGCGCGCTTGGAAACTTACCAAGATCAACACCCGGACGTACCCTCGCCGTAATCATCCGCGCTGCCGCCGGAGGCGCTCTTGTTATGCTCGACAACATTTCCCAACCTTTCTTCAAATGCTATGATGCGCACCTTGAAGGTCAGCGGCCGCACGAGGGCGCCCTCGCCACACATACACGTCGAGAGTTTCCAATCCAACTCAAGATTCGACAATTTCAACTTGTGAAATCAGCAGTGCGCACCTGGAACGTCAGCAGCCGCACGAGGGCGCCCTCGCCGTACGACTCCGCGCTGCCGTCGGCGGTGCTCTGTACCAGCACCGACACGACACTGTTCTTCGAGATGTCCCGCGCCTGGGCCACCACTGCGGCGGCCGCGACCTCAGGAAGCACCTCCGCCGCAAACTTTGCGGAGCCAAAGCGCACGTACCGCCGCCCCGCGCCATTGGCTGCCTGGACGGTTCCCTGCACGCCCCCGCCTGTGAATGCATTGAAGCTACAAGTGTGTTTCATGTATCTTCAATCTTTTCATGTATCTTCAATCTTTTGAATTCGCAACTTTACAAGTGTTTGAAGTAAGAAGCTATTTGCTTAGGGCGAGGGCGAGTACATGATTGCCCAGCGCCATTGGCCGCCTGAACCTTGCTCTACACGTCCGTGCCTGACGAAAACAAAGGGAGGATTCTCTCAAAGAGCAGGGTCCCTTTTGCTAACAGTTGCACGCATTTTTCTGCCTCTGCAATCGGGCCGCCCTACTGCGCCCGCTTGGGTCTGACCTGGCACGAGCTTAAAAGTCGATGATGTCGACCATGGGCGACCCGCCGGCGCCACAATTCTGCCGCCACATTCATCAGACAGGTTGCTCTCAACATGGCTAAAAGTTTACTTTTATTTGGTAGATTCTTCATGTCTGACCTGAAACGAGCTTGAAGTCGATGATGTCGACCTTGGGCAGCGAGCCGCCGGCGCCGGAGCGGCACGCGGCGACCGCTTTCGACACAGGGTGATTGGACCGCAGCGACAGCTCCGCCGCCGCCGCCAGCGCCGCCGCGTCGTCCTCGTGGCCGCGTTCCAGGCACTGCTCCAGCCAGCCGCTGCCTGCGCAGCATTGCTATATAATTTCAGATTTCCATATCGAATTTGACACCACCGCCGCGTCGTCCTCGTGGCCGCATTCCAGGCACTGCCTGTTTGCGGCACAGTGCACATATGTCTCCAAATGCATGTAGACTCTCACAAGGAATGCAGCTGGATAGGAGTTGCGGGTGTCGGAGTATACACGGCCATCGGTGGGGCCGTCAGCGCCTGCAGGGTGCTGTCGGAGCGAGGTACAGCCAGGGCCAGGATTCCTCCTCAGAGGGTGTGTTTCTCCTGCACCACTCAAGACCTGGCCTCGTGAGGCCTGTATCCGGAACCAGAATGTACAGTACGCATATCAAGTGCACGCACCTGACAGGTCGCTGGGAGCCGCTGCGGCGCCGTTGCCGTCGCCGCCGCTGCCGCTGGGCGCCGCGAGCCCGGTGCACGCGAGCGCGCCGGTCGTCAGTGTGCCGGTCTTGTCGAAGGCGATCGTCTCGCAGCTGGCCAACGAGTCCAGCACCTTGCCGCCCTTGATCAGCATGCCTCTGCACGCAAGCGGAAACCCCCATGGAAATCCCTTGCAGAATGGTCACCAGGCTGCACCGGCTCCAGGGTGTTAGGGAGGCAGCCACGCGTCCAGCACCTTATCGCCCCCGTGAGCATGCATCTGCGCGCACAGAATGCACCCGAATTGCTCACAAGCTGCGCCGACGTCCACAGGTGTTGTTTGACATCGCCAGCGCATCCAACACGTTGCCTGCTTGGACGAGCATGCCCCTGCACACGCTGTGTGAAGCGGAGGGGTCCTGCCTGACTGCGCCATTCCACGTCAGCAGAACCAGCCACAGCTGCACTGCCACTCAGGTGAGCCGTCACAGGCCAGTCTAAGGCCTGCTGGCAACCCGCAACAGAGACTGCTTCAGTGCTGTCCAGGTGTGTCCTGCTTGACGGCAAAAACATCATGATGTCGGCAGCGTTGCGCTGTGTCGCACCTGGAGGTGATCGCTGCGATGGCGGACACGTAGCTCAGCGGAACCAGCACCAGCGCACAGGGCGAGGCTGTCGTCAGCAGGCCCATGGCGCGGTAGAAAGCTCCCCGCTGGCCGGCCTGTGACAGATATTGTGTTATGCAGGTTCTTTAGGTGCAAGACTTTTCGTGAAGCAGCAGCATATGCTGTCGTCAGTGTGGCTGATTGTGCTGAGGAACACCTTTGAACTTTGAGAAACGCCTGAAATATGTTCCCCACATAATCAGCCACACTGACGACAAATACAATACAATTGGGCCTTGACACAGTCACAGACGGGATCGAGACAACAGAGTATACTGAAATACAATGCACCTGGCTGAGCATCGGCACGCCGCGCAGCGGCAGGATGATCAGCGCCGCAATAGTCGCCGCGATGACGAACTTTGAGTACACTTCACCGACGGTGTCGATCCAACGCCGCAGCTGTGGCTTGGATGCCTATCACGAGACACGCGGCAGGTGAGATCTGCTGGAGTTGGCACAAGCCGGGTAGAAAGGCTGTGGCGCGACTGTGACAGAAGCGCGAGCGGGGCTGCTGCCTTTTGGTTGCAAGGCTAGGAGTTCGGTGGCTTGCTGAGGCATCATGCTGATGCGCGCTGATGTTGTAGCGGAACTTTCGACACCCAATATGGCCAGCAAGGGGCACAACAAGATGGGGGTGGTCATTCCCAAGCTCCAAGGATTCGCACCTGGGCGGCTGCGGCCATCCTGGAGATGCGGACGGGCGTCCAGGAACCCGGCATATACATTGCACAGGCGATACCACCAGGATCTCAATATCTGTATCGACATTGCTTTTACCTGCGCGTCCGCGGCCATCTTGGAGATGCGGGCGGGCGTGGAGTCGTCCGAGAGGCAGGTCGCGCGGACCACCAGCACGCCGTCGTGGTTCTGGCTGCCGGCGGGGACGGAAGAGCCCGCCGCCTGCCGCGTCGGCATTGCCTCCCCCGTGATGTGCTGCATGCTGACCTGTGCCTCGCCATACACTATATCCCCATCCAGCGGCACCTGCAGGGTTTCAGTGAAAAGATGTGCAGGGTTCAGCTGGTTCAGCTTGAAGTCGTGACGACCATGATGGGCTAACAACCCGCGCCTCGTCGCACACCATGTCGCCGTTTGGCGGCACCTGCACGAGCCAGGGAGTGAGCCTGGCAGGGAACTCGAAGTGGCAGGACTCGCAAAAATATGGAGTGCGTGTCGCCTCAACGTTGCTCGCAGCAGCTTACAGTGCAGTAGTGTTGACGCCGGTCTTAACCGCTGAATCCTGCTAGCACATTACACGACAGCCAGACCGGATTCAACAACGCAACATTTGTTCGGGCTGGCTTCACCTACTCGCCAGGCTTGACGAGCATGGTGGAGCCGATGAGCACGTCCGACGCTTTGAGATGGACTACATGCAAGGCGTTTTTGCACGTCTTCAAACGAAAGATACGCAAGGCGAACCTGCTCGCCGGGCTTGACGAGCATGGTGGAGCCGATGCGCACGTCTGACGCCTTGACCTGGCGCTGGCTGTCCATGTTCGGCTCGCCGTCTTTGCCTAGCTCCACGAGTGTTGCGGACTCGGGGATGCTGTCGAACAGGCTGCGCAGGTTGCCCTGCGCCTGGTCTGTGAGCTTGTGCTCCACGGTGTGCGACACCTGGAACAGCACCAGCAGCAGCGCGCCCTGCGCGGCAAGGGGGAAAATCAATGATGATGATCAGAGGTATGTGTCATCAGAGCTGGTGCAGATCTGAAGTGAGCTTGTGCTCCACGGTGTGCGCCACCTGGAACAGCACCGGCAGCAGGCCCCCCTGGCGCTGGGCGAACAATAGTTTAGAAATGGTGATGTGAACTGACATGCTGTTGAACAGCATCACAACGTCAGCATCATGTCCTGATCGAGATCTCGAAACCCCGCATGCGCGCTGTTTCGAAATCTCAAAACAGCAACCCAGGGCTGAATCGTCGGCATTGAAAGTTGCTTCACCTCCAGGGCGCCGCAAATGGCGAGCGTGCCGAGCGCCGCCAGCATCATCATCGCAGTTTTGTGCCGAATGACAGCAGCACAGATTCTGCGTCCTTGATCATGACAGGATTACAAAAGAGCAGTATGAAACTCAGCTCCGGGGCGCCGCCAATGGCGAGCGTGCCGCCGCCAATGGCGAGCCGACCACCGCCAGCGTCACCAGCACATGCTTGTCGCACCATGGCACCACGGTTGGCCATGTGACCAGCGATTGGCTGACATGCCAGCAACCTCACCTCCAGGGCGCCGCCAATGGCGAGCGTGCCGAGCACCGCCAGCGTCATCAGCACGTGCGTGTCGATGTGCAGCGAAGCCAGGTCGAAAGTGAGGTCCACGAATGCGGGCACGCCGGCGATGATGTAGATCAGCGTGGTCGCCGCCTGGCTGATCTGCTCGCCAATCGCAGCCGACAGCCAGCCGCCGCCGGCCTGCCAGTGCGTCAGCGCTGCCGCCGCAAAGAGCACCGATATGGCGATGGAGCCTAGCGTATTCTCCCGCAGCAGGTTGGCCAGCTGGAATAGCCCTGTAGCAGAGCCATGCGGCGGCGTCAGCATCTGCAGATAATGCAGCATGACAGCTGCCACGCCTGGACCTGACGGCATCGCTTCTGAGCTTTTGAGCATGCAGCGCACATTGCGATGTGTGCGGCCGCACGATTCGCACACTGCCGATAAGGGAATCTCCAAGCAGACGAGACATGGAAGCGGAGGTGTGTATCAGTCACACCTGTGTGGCTGTAGATCCAGAGCAGCACGCGGTGCACCGGGTTCGTCACGCTGGGCATGTGATCATGCGCATGGTCATGCCCGTGCCCGTGGCCATGGTGGTCCACGCTGTCCGCGCTGTCCTGGCTGCCACGGTTGAGCACCGACTCCGCGCTGACGGAGGCGGCGCCCTTGCGCTGGGAGCCGCCCAGCAGCTCCTCCGCCACCCCCTCGCTGTCGAGCGACGCCAATGCCTGGCTGGCTGACTGGCTGTTGTCGAGCGTCTCCGCCCGCACCCGCCAGCGCTGCCGCCCCTGCCGCTGATGGTGCTGCTGCCACTGCAGTCCGGCGTTTGGCGCGGCGGACGTGCTTTGCCAAGCGACCGCAGGCTGCCTCGACGCATGCCAGTGTGTGCGGCGCCGCTGTGGCAAGGGCTGTAGGACTGGATGCCAGCTTTGGGGTCGCAGGCTGTGGCTGGAACTGAGGCACGGACAGCTCCTGAAGCAGGCTGCAAGGACGCGGCGATGCTGCGCCGCAGCATGGTGGTGCTGCATGGTGCTGCAGTCACCTTTTATCTTCGGAGGTGCGCTCAAACGCAGCGCCGCTCCGGGACAGACCACCCTCCGCACCTCGCCATGTGCTGTCGGCGTTGAGAACTGGCGTCTGATAAAAAAAGCAGAGCTGCGAAGCTGTCCGAGCGCTGTGGGGATGTCGGAGATCTGCCGAGGTGGCGCCAGCAAGGCCGGCACATAAGTTGGTCGGCTGCATTTGCAAGCATTTTCGACGATCGAGCATCGCTGTATTGTTCAGAAGAAACACCGAGCCTCGTGCTAGGCGCTGCCGCCTTGGATGTTCAGCGTACTATCCGCACATCCCACTTCTGAGCATCAGGGTCTTGAGGCGTGCGTGACAGCGCCGCGATGCAGGTCGACATGCGCACGCATGTGCCCCAAATCGGTCAGCAGGGCCTCCTGCAGAGCCTGCACACGCAAAGCCGGCGCAGGGCGCAGACCGCGCTGTCGCAGCCTGCGCTGTGCCGCGCCGGCGGCAATGAGCCCGGGCAGCAGCGGCCTGCGCTGCTGTCCCTGACGGCGCGGAGAGCCAACGCGCCGCTCGCATCGCCGCCGGCGGCCGTCGCCACGGAGGAGGCGCAGCAGGCGGTGACGTCGACGGGCGTGCCGGGCCTCGGGTTTTACACAGGAGAGGACGGCTTCCTGTACTGTGACAGCCTGCGGGTGGAGGACATCCGGCAGCAGGTGCCGGAGAGCCCCTTCTACCTGTACAGCCGCGACCGCGTCACGCACAGCTACACCGCTTACGCCAAGGTGCGTTTTTGCTTGCGAGCGGCGCCGGCAACGTCCGCATGATCATGCACAAAATTTCTGCTCACACGGCCGCTTCTGCATGCGGCCTCCTTATGTTCATTTCGCGTGTTCATGTCGCCCGTGTGCAACGCTGCAAGCTTCCCAACTCAGCTGCGACGAAGGACCTACGGTTGGTGTGATGATCGCCGCTGACAGCACAGCGAGTGCATTACTTGGGAAGAGCGACGGCGGCGGAGGTGCCTGAATTGTTTGTACAATTGCACAGGCGCTCGAGGGGCTGGAGAGCGTGCTGTGCTACGCTGTGAAGGCGAACAACAATCTGCACATCCTGAAGCACCTGCAGTCGCTGGGCTCGGGCGCCGTGCTGGTCTCCGGCAACGAGCTCCATCTCGCCATTGCCGCCGGCTTCGACCCCACCAGGTGAGAAGCGGTTCCAATGTCTCATTACCTGCGTACTTTCCGGTCCATGCATCTCTCCTGGCAGTTGCCGCCGGCTTTGACCGCACCAGGTGGGCAGCCCCTTCGGCGGTCCATTGCTTGCCTGTTGTACTGTTTGCTGGCAACGAGCTCCACCTGGCCGTCGCCGCCGGCTTCGACCCCACAACGTGAAAATAAATTCTGAAACTCACAATCTTCGAGTCATAAAAACTCGAAACTAATGCTCCGCTGTCGGCTGGCATACATTAATTAAATTTATTTTATTATTTACATCAATTAAACAAGGGCTTAGCACAAGGGGGTGCACTGAAGCATGAGCCAGCGAGCAGCCGGTGCCTAAGGGCTGCCAAACCCACTGCGCAGCCGCATTGAGGCCCCGGCGCGGCTGCGGTCCTGCACACGACGATGCCGGCCGCTTGAGCGTGTCTGGCGGCTGCTAGGGAGGATGTGCAGTGAAGCATCTGCTCACGTGGCAAGCGGCTCCCGTGCCAAGGGCACAGTCCGGCAGCTCGGCACGCTTTTTGATGCGCCGGTTTTGGCACCGAAAACGATTCTGACACTGCGAAATGCAGGACGGTGCTTAATGGCAACTGCAAGCTGCCATGGGAGCGGGAGCTGCGGCCAGACATGCGCCGAAATCAATTTGAAAGCAGAGTTCCGCAAAAAATGCCTTGCGAGCACTGATGTTGCCTGAACTGAACCCGAAATGTGCAGGACGGTGCTGAGCAGCAATGGCAAGCTACCATGGGAGCAGGAGCTGGCGGCCGATCATGCGGCGAAAGCACCCTTACAGCAGGAAGTCATGCAAACGCCTCGCAAGCGCTCACGTATCCCAACATCGACCCTAACATGCAGGACGGTGCTGAACGACAATGGCAAGTTGGGAGCTGGAGCTGGCGGTGAAACACAAAGTGCTGTGAAATATCATGAAATGCACAATGAATACTTCACATATCTGACATCTTCCGCTTTCCTTTCAATCCAGGACGGTGCTCAACGGCAACTTCAAGCTGCCATGGGCTGGAGCTGGCGGCCACACGTGCGCCGGAATCTCTTTCAAGGCAGAAACCCGCAAAAATGCCTCGTGAGCGCTGACTTCTCCCCATTTCGTCCTGCAGAACGGTGCTGAACGGCAACGGTAAGCTGCCGTGGGAGCTGGAGCTGGCCGCAAAGCACGGCGTGCTGGTCAACATCGACTCGGAGTTTGACATGCAGAACATCGCCGCCGCGGGCCGCGCCGCCGGCAAGCCTGTGCGCGTGCTCATCCGCATCAACCCCGACGTGGACCCCCAGGTGCTGATGCGCCCACCCTGTGTCATAGTGCACCACCGTGTGGTAACCTCCTGGTGTGTCGCGCCGCCGGCAAGTCCGTGCGCGTGCTCACCCATCAACCCCGATGTGGACCCCCAGGTGTTGGTCTCCCACTGACTAGGCATGTTGATGGCAGATGCAGAGCTGACTGTCGAGCATCTGCTGTTTCGCATCTAGATCCAGAGTCTGGTAGTGATATGACGGCCGATTGTGGGTCAGCAATGGCAGCACTTGGCAGCGTGACACTTCAGAATTGCCTGTTCCGGTCAAGTTGGCGTTGATTGCAAATGCCTGCGCCCTGCGCAGGTGCACAAGTACGTGTCCACCGGCCTGGCGAACTCCAAGTTCGGCATCCGCAACAGCAAGCTGCAGGTGCGCACACCTGATGTACCTCCCCTCTTTTCCCCCCTCGACGACATGTGCCCCGCTGCCATGATGACGTCACGTGCCTGAGCCCACGCGCTGCACGCAGCGCTGCCTGCAAGGCCAGCAACCCGTGAGTTTGCCGGCTGCTCCGCCCCCGCGCCAGCAGCTCCTGGCCCCCGTCAGATCTCGCAACAGCCCCCTGCACGATACCGTAATGCACTTCCACTGCCAGCTGCACCCATCTCTACCTATCCTCATCATGAATCCCTCACCCTCCCCCCCTGCAGTGGTTCCTGGACGCCATCAAGGCGGAGCCCAACCTGGAGCTGGTGGGTGCGCACTGCCACCTGGGCTCCACCATCACCAAGGTGCGACGACTTTTTGCACCTCGAATTCGTGTTTTGACGCAACATCGAGGCAGGTTTGCGAAGGGAAGGACAGGTTCCTGCAGTATCCAATCCATGCAGTCAGCGCACTGCCACTTGAACTCCACCATCACCAAGGTGCGACGACTTACTTCTTCTCAATATCTTGCATCCTGCTGCAAACTGCGAAGTGGGCACGCCATTGTTACAAATGCGGCGTTTCTATCATGTACGTGTTTTGTGTGGCGCGACATGTAAACATAGCTATCATTGTACGGGCGGCATGTCCTGCCGCAGGTGAACATCTTCAGGGACGCAGCGGTGCTCATGGTGGACTTCCTGAAGCATATCCGGGAGCAGGGCTTCCAGCTGCAGTACCTCAACATCGGCGGCGGCCTGGGCATCGACTACTACCACAGGCGCGCCGCCGGCACTCTGCAGTCTAGCCCATTATATTTCTTCGATCTTGTGCATCTCTGCACGCTCAACTTTGGCGGCGGCCTCGGCAGCGATCACTATCACAGGCGCGCCGCAAACCTCCAAAACTCTGGAACCCTTGATTCTGCAACGGTCCCTCCCCCTCTGCCCCAAGCTTCGATCGTGCCATTGGCAGCCCATTGGCAGCTGCGGTGCAGCGAGGTGCTGGAGCGCAGCGCCTGGACGCGTGCCAGGTCGCCGGCTCGCTGCACACGCCACCTTGCCAGCGTGAAGCAGGGGCATCCCATCTCCCAGTGCCCCCATCTCTGCCTGTCCACTAAGCTCTGTCAGGCCCGGCACCCCAGCACCGCCTTTGGCCAGCGCCCTCCTCAGAGCTTATCTGTAATTTGATCTGCACTGCATTTCCGCAGGGGAGTGGGAGCTGCCGTCGCTGCGGACTTGATCGACACATTGTCGAAACTTCACGACAAATCCTGCGCCCTGCAGAGAGCTTGTGCGATTCTGTTGCTGTGCTCAGAAGGGAGGTGCTGCCGGCATGACCTGATCGAAATCGCGTCGCAAACATTGCGGCAGCTGACAACCCTGCGCTCTTATCTCCTATCGAATGGTTCTCTCCGCAATGCGCCGCAGGGGGGAAGGTGCTGCCGTCGCCGCAGGACCTGATCGACACGGCGTCGCGACACCACAGCTTCTGCGCCCTCCTCGGCGATTCATTGGGATCTGGGTTCTCAAGGGCAACCCTATCGTGTGCTGCAGGGGGGAGGTGCTGCCGTCGCCGCAGGACCTGATAGACACGGTGCGAGACCTGGTCGCGTCCACGGGGCTCACCCTCATCCTGGAGCCGGGCCGCTCCATGGTCGCCACCTCCTCCGCCCTCGTCAACACGGTGCGCCTGCTGTTTCCGTCCTGGTAGTGCAACCTGGCAGCGTCAAGGAAGTGACGAAAGAGGGCACTAATAGGGGGTGTGGCACCATGGTCGCCACCTCCCCCGCCCTCCTCAGCACGGTGCGCTGGTCCTGGTCGTCTGCCAGCGTGGTCTGGCAGCGTGGTGCATAGGGGGGGTTGATGAGCGGTGTGGCGCTCCAGGGTCGCCACCTCCCCCGCCCTCCTCAACACAGTGCGCCGCCTGTCCTGCCATGCCGGTGGCGGGATTACCTTCCCACACAGTCAGCAAACAAACGGCATTGGGACAGCCCTGCCTGGTGGCCCGCGCCCGTCCCTGTGGGAGGCAGTCCCCATCTGCAGACGGACCCTGTTTCTAACAGCATCTCCAAGCCTGCATCCTTGATATGCAGGTGACGGGCACGAAGGCCAATGGCACGAAGAGGCTTTATCGTGGCAGCAAAACGCTGCCCTCAGAGGACGGCACACCACCCCTGCAATCGTTGCCGGCAAATCCCATTTCACTTCACGTGTTCCTTTTTCATTTCCAGGTGACGGGCACGAAGATCAACGGCACGAAGGTTTTCCTCATGGTGGACGGCTGCATGTCGGCGAATGCCATTTCTCTTTGGATAATTTCTTGTCCTTTCCCAGGTGACGGGCACGAAGACCAACGGCACGAAGAACTTCATCGTGGTGGACGGCTCCATGTCGGCGCTCATCCGCCCCTCACTGTACGACGCCTACCAGCACATCGAGCTGACCAAGCCCACCGACGGCCCGACGGACACCTACGACATCGTCGGTGCGCCACCTTTGAACCACCTGTTCGCACAAGCAAAGAGGTTCCGTCGACATATCAGCTTTGGGATGCATGGCAGCTGACCGAGCCCACCGATGGCCCGATGGACACCTACGACATCTTCGGTGGGCCGTCTCGGCCCCTCTCGAACTGCCAGTGCTTCAGGGTTCTGCCTGCGTACACTTGTCATCATCTCTGTCGAGTCCTCAGGCTTCCGGGACGAGGAGCCGGAGCTGCCGGTGCTGACAAGAAAACTCACCCTTGTCGCGTCCAGTCGGCAGTCCAACAGCTGTTGGGCGTGGCCCACCCTCTGTTCCCACAACCCTTTCGCGCAACAGCAGGACCGCCGGGCAAGGAGCGGGAGCTGCCGGCGCCGGGAGCTGCCGCCGCCGGCAAGCTAAACGCCTTCTCGTCCGGTTGCATTTTCCAGAATCTTCTCCAATGAACTCTCACCAAACTCACAGGCCCGGTGTGCGAGTCGGCGGATTTCCTGGGCAAGGAGCGGGAGCTGCCGGCGCCGGCGGCGGGCGACGGCCTGGTTGTGCACGACGCAGGCGCCTACTGCATGGCCATGGCCTCCACCTACAACCTGCAGGTGTGGCCCCACCAGAAACTCTGCCTTCACCTACATTGCATGCATGAAGTCTGCTACAGGACTGTCACGCTGTTTCCGGTGGGAAGTGCTGCTGTCCTCATGCCATGGGGACGTCGCGGTGCGCGGCGCTCCGGCTGTGCACGATTGGCGTTGGGTGACATGCTTGCCCCGCAGTTTGAATCGATGTGGGAGCAAGCATGCAGCAGGCCTGCCGTCAGCGCCCGTCTAGTGAATTTCCCCTTCCCAGTCGTCGGTGATGCGCATCACCTCCCGCGCGCAGATGCGGCCGGCGGAGTACTGGGTCGTCGACGGCAGGGTGGAGAAGATCCGGCGGGGGGAGACGCTGCAGGACCACCTGGACCTCTTCGACGTGTAGAAAATTTTTATCACATGGACAAGCCGCTGTTGGAGGTGGATTCAAGGGAACAAGGGGAAGATTCGGCGGACGGCGGCTGCTCGCGCGGCTGCCGGCGTCCAGTCGCCCTGGCTACCCGCCGCAGGGTAGACGTCAGCCATGCATGATAAAGAGTTGCTGCAAGGCCGTCAATGGCGGTGGGCCCACAGGACGAGCAACGTGGATTGCAGGTCGTGCGACGCGGCCACATTCTGTTGTGAGAAGGAGAGACAAAAGGGTACCCGGCGGCAGCCTCTTGCCCGGCGCTTTTTACAAGGGGTGGGGAGGCAAAAGCGAGCGTATCTACTGTATTCTCTTGGACACGTTTTAGTGCGCTTTGTAAGAAAGAACCAGTCAAAAGGAAGCGGGGGGGCGGGCCTCCAGATAGGCACCCCGTACTTTCTTGCGGCACGCTGAGGTTTAAGCGATGCAACCTTTTTGCAGAGCAATTTCTCACAGCCGGGGCACAGAAGAGCTCATACGTCACCGTTATGCCCGGTGCTTTATTTAAGGCAGGAGCAGCGGCGTGGTCCTTTGTAAGAAAGCAGGATGCAACAGGAAGCGAGCGGCCTTTCCAAATGATCGCTGGGGAAGTGCAAGACCGTCTGCCCGGTCTCGTCACTGCACCCTCTTTATCCTCTGCTTTCTTACAGGGGGCGCGCGGCACTTCGATTCCAGATGATAGCGGGCGCAGCTGCCGCTGCGCCCCGGATGACTCTTGGATGACCTTTGCCAAATTGTTGGGTGACCCCCGGCCAGCCTCTGTTATTGACGGCCTCGGCGTGTTGAGCATGCCATCACCCGTGATAGACACACATCCTGATGTTGTGGGTGTGATGGTTACAAAATCCGCGGGCCTTGATGCTGGAGGTCCCGTCCCCGCCGCCCGGCGGCAGTCAAACCTAGGGCGTCTTGCGTCGTCCAAATCCACGCCGCCTCGCGGCGGTCAGTTTGCGCCGCCGTTGGCCGACACAGAGTAGTCGTTGCACTCCTCCACCAAATTGAGGATCTCCTGCGCCGTCTGCTTGCACTGCCCGTACCTGCGGGGCATGACAGCAGCCGGAGGTCAGGTTGCGGGGCGCACACAACTGAAGCAGGCAGAAGCCTGGGCTCGCCCGAGAGCTTGCAGCATCTCATGCGCTGAGACATGCCAAACCCTCACTCGAGTGTACTCTGCACATGCGCCGGTAGCAGCCACACGGCACCAGAGCATGCTTTTGAAGACGAAACGAGTGATGCCAGCAGCTCACCGGACGTTGTCCATGAGCTTGAGGCGGGAGTTGACCTCCAGCGCGCCGGCGGGCAGGTCCTGCAGGAACCAGGGGTGCGACTGCACCTGCGCCACCGTCAGCCGCTTGGCCGGGTCCGCCGTCAGCAGCCCCCGCAGCAGGTCCCTGCAGTCCTCCGACACCTGCGTTGCCGAGGAGGGACGCGTTCTCGTCAATGCCCTGCCCAAGGGCAATGTCCCGCCTCCCATGTGTTGCCAGCCCCTATGCATCCCCTCTCCGCCTCCCGTCTTCAGGAACATGGCTTTCGGTGCAGAAGCCTCACACGCTCATGCGCAGTGATGCAACAGGTGTTGAGGGACAGAGCAGGCGCTGGCGGGTCTGCCAGCAAGCCAGAAGGTGCAGTCTTTCAGCTGCCCGGCAGGAGCAGATTCTGGTGCGACTGCTAGGAGCCACGACAATCATAAGGCGCGGCGCACACCTCGGGCTGCTCGTAGTCGGCCTTGATGATGCGGCCAAACATCATCTGCAGCGCCTTGGCGTTCTTCATGTCCTCGTCGCCCTGGCGCGCAAAGGGGAAGGTGCCCACCAGCAGCACGTACAGCATCACGCCGCACGACCAGATGTCCGCCACCTTGCCGTCGTACAGCTCCGTCGTCAGCACCTGCGGTGTTTAAAATTTAGGTTTCAGGTATGTTGTCCTTAGATGAACAGGAATGCGTTTAGGACAGATGTCTGCCACTTTGCCGTTGTGCAGCTCTGTCGCGTCAGCTCCCAGAGCCGCTCACCAGAGCCCCTTGCTAGCCCCGCTGTCATGCAGCACAGCGTGCGGCTGCTGGCGCCAGCGCAGGCCAAAGGGTCGCATGCTCTGCGATATACAGGCAATCCGCACCCTGTCCAGCACGGCACGCATGTGCCCGTGCGCTCAGGCACAGGCGCCACAAACACCTGAGCCCTGGCGAACTCGCCACGTGCGTGCCGCGGGCGGTCTTGCAGATGGAGCCAGGGGTTCCCTCCTGATGGTATCACTTCCGAACCAAAACCATCCAAAGGGATGCTCACCTCGGGCGCCATGTACTCGGGCGTGCCGCAGGCGGTCTTGCAGATGGAGCCGGCCACCTCGTCCTTGGAGTAGCCAAAGTCGCAGATCTTCACCACAGGCCGCTCGCCACGGCCGTGCAGCAGCACGTTGTCCAGCTGCGGACAGAACAAGGAGAGTTTTCCGTCCAGGTTTGAGTTGTGTTCGTTTCAATCTCAGGGATGTCACTCCCGTCAGCAATCCGGCTCCGGTTCATATCTGACGGCGGCGAGCAGCATGCTGGGGGTGATGAGTACGCAGGCGCGCACGCGTGCAGCGCACCTTGATGTCGCGGTTGGCGATACCCATGCGGTGGCAGTAGTCCAGCCCGATGATGAACTGCTGGAAGAACCACCTGGCCTCGTCCTCCGGGCAGCCCATCATCTGCGGCCGGCAAAAGGCAACAACTCAGCCACACATTTGGTCTGTGGTCCTTGCGGGCTTTGGCATCGTGAACTGAATCAAGAGTCATCAGCACCACACCACCCGGCCGACACAGGGCTGCCGACCAGCGTGCGGTAGAACATGGACATGATCGATGACACAAGCAAAAACAAAACACACAATGCCAAAAGCTCACCCCCTGCTGCGCGTGGTTGTCGATGTACTCGCTGAGGTCGCCGCCATCGGCATACTCCAGAGCGATGCCCAGGTGGTGCTTCGTCAGGAACACCTCCTGCGGTACAGGCAAGAGAGATGTCCATTTAAGCTGCGCACTTTGCGTGAAGCTCTTGTTCCTGGAGGGACGATTTTTTTGGCGGCAGATTGCAGACACCATTGCCGCAAAGAGATCCCAAAATGCTTCACGTCTGATGTTGCCCCCGAGCGTGGCTGTCAGGGCACGCGCCTTCAGCTGCACGATGTTGGGGTGCAGCGCGCACTCCCGGTGGTTCAGCAGCTCACGCGCGATGACGCGCTGGCTGGCGCCGCCGCCGCGCTCCAGGAACTTGATGGCCACCTGCTCCTGCGTTTGGGTGTTCACCGCCAGCTGCACAAAGCCCGAGGCGCCCCTGCGCGTGGATTGGGCATCGCGTCAGGGCTGATGGCTGAGGAGCCAGCCTCACAGCAGATAGACGGCGCGCTGCGACTTTCTGACATGCAGCCTTGTGGGCTTGAGCAGAGCCCTACTGGCGCGAGGAGTTGATGCCGCCCTCGCCCTGCAGCGGCTCCACGAACACCGACGCAGTGCGCCCCTTCTGGATCGCTGCGCGCGCCGACTCCAAATCGTCGTACTTTGCCTCCTTGCCGAGCCAGTCGATGTGGCGCCGAGGACAATTCGACCGCCCATACCGAATACGCAAGAGTGATGGGACTGTACGACTCTGGGAACACAGCAAGCCTCGGAATGCAAGGTCCAAGACTCACCTGTTGAGGTCCTGCAGCTTTCGGTAGTGCGGGCAGTCGAAGAGCGGCTCGTTCTGCGAGTCGGCGTCGTCGCTGTCATGGTCGCTTTCTGAGGCTGCGTAGCTGTACCGGTCGCCCTCGCTCTGCAGGCTGCCGGAGTGGTTCTGCTGCGGCGGCTCGAACTGCCTGCAGATAACAGGTTGCGCGTGCTGTCAGCAACCTGAGTGAAATATTGTCTAGAGCAAGTAGACCCTTTCATACTTGGGGAAAGACAGTGCGGAGGAGACGCGCCCCGCGGCTTCCTGTGTCGGCATTGTCAGACTGATCCTGTCGCTGTGCGGGCGCCAGCCGCGGCGAGTACTCCGTGTCTCCCCTCTTCCCACGTACGTAATATGTCAGCAGTCCCCCGGCCACCACAGGGACCGCAGCCGGGGCTTGGGGCGCACGGAGTGCAGCAGGACGCCACGCACTGCGTGAAGGACTGCTATCTGCACCAGCGCCCCGCCGTACATGAGCTGCTGAAGGCCTGCGCCCCCGCCTTCGCGACTACTGCTTTCCCTTTGGGCGTCACGCAAGAAAGTGAAGGCAAGCAGCGACCAGAAAGGACGGCCCGTAATACGTCCTCCTTGATAGAGACGTGTTTGGAGAATTGGAGGGCTGTCAGCCACTCACTCGTCGGGCTCGGCGCTGTGGTAGCCGTTTCCGGCCTCGGGAAAGTGCCCGCCACCCACGTCGGCGCCGGCCTGATCGTCCATCGAGCCGTACCGGTTGCTGGCTGCCGCCTCTTCGAAGCGCTGCTGCTGCTGCTGCGCCTGCATCGGCTGCTGTGGCTGCTCTGCCGCAGGCGCGTGCGCGGACTGCACGGGCACATTCGCCTTCTTTTTGGACGAAAGCGCTAGCTTTCCGAACGCCTTTTTCATCTGGACACTGCCGCTACCTCGCGCCTCCTGATCACGGCGCTGTAAGGAGGCCTTCAACTGAGTGTAATGATGGGTACTTCGGAACTATATTTTAACGTCTTGGAGGTCAAAGACTTGGGGCTTGCTGCGTCACGATTCAAGCCACCACTGTCACCAACGGTCTGATACTGCTGTTCACAGAAGCGAAGACAGGTTGACTCGTGTTTGCGTCAGAATTTCTGACTTGGGAGAGCAAATGTTACACCGTGTCGCCCTGAAGGGGCTAAACGGGTGCCAGCTGCGGGGGTTGGGTAAACCCCTGCTCAGCTGATCTGTCTGGACGAAACTGTCGAAACAAGCAACGATGAAGTCCATCACAGCAACCTGGTCTGCCTGATTGACGAACTCACGCATGGATTGACCGTCCTAGAACAAGTCCGGATTCTGGTCGCGAATGTGCTGCACTGCTGCGCTCTCGAAAAATCAGGAGACTGCAAAGGGTGAATAGCGTAATGTAGTTACACTCGATGAATTATCGAATTCTGACAATGAGGGGTTTTCCAGTGTGGGCAGATTAATTCCAAACAGTGGTTTCTCACAAGCGCTGCCGCCGAGCCTCCTTTTGCCCAGTGCTTTGTTACAAAGGCTACTGACGCGCGGCCACACTTTGTCGTGACAGGGAGTGCTGTTCATCGGTTCCATGTCAAGCGGAGAGGTTTGTAAGAAGCACCGGGCAAAAGGAACTTGGCTCAGATTTAGCCCGGAGCCTTCTTACAAGGGCTGCCGCCGGGCCTCCTTCTGCCCTGTAGCTGTTCTTACAACGGGGCGGCAGGCTGCAGCGAGTCGTTCAATCACGATTGCGGATCACAAACACAGCGCGCAGCTATCGTCGCGGCGCCCGGGCCGCTGGTGGTGCACACTCCCTACGGTGGATCTGCCCGAACATACAACGTAGTATCTAGCAACTAGCAAGTATACATATATTGCGTGTCTCACCATGCCGTCCAGGCCCAAGGCACAGCAGGGGCACGGGGGCAAGTGGCGTCGCTTCGCTTCGCTTCGCTCCGCACGCACGCACCATTTTGTCGGTCGAAGTACCGCGCGCCCTTTGCAAGAAAGGAGGACAAAAGGGTGCAGTGACGAGACCGGGCAGACGGTATTGCACTTCTTCAAAGATCATCTGAAAGGCCACTCGAGTGGCCTCGAGCTCGCTTCCTTTTGCGTCCTGCTTTCTTACAAACTACGCCGCCGCTCCAGCTGGCCTTGTAATAAAGCACCGGGCAATTGGGTGACTTGACGTAGCTCTTCTGTGCCCCGGCTGCGAGACGAAAGATTACTCTGCAAAAAGGTCAGCGTGCCGCAAGGAAAGTACGGGGTGCCTATTTTCTGGAGGCCGACCCCCGCCTCCTTTTGACTGGTTCTGCTGTCTTACAAAGCGCACTGTAACGTGTGCGAGAAAATTCAGTAGATGCGCTCGCTTTTGCCTCCCACTTCTTGTACAAAAGCGCCGGGCAAAAGCGGCTGCCGCCAGGTGCCCTTTTGTCTGATGCGTTCTTGTACACCACCCTTCTTTTACACATGGAGTCTGAAAGCACTCTCCTTCTTAAACCAAAATTGGCCGCGCGCGTCGCACGACCTGCGTTCCACGTTGCTCGCCTGTGGGCCCACCGCCATTGACGGCCTTGCAGCAACTCTTGATCATGCGTGAACGGCAAGTCCCACATGGTCAAATGGGCAAGCCAGTTCCCAACCCGCCATCGTCACTCCGCTTTCCGCTTGCGCCTGGCCGCCGGCTTGCGCGGCTTGTCCGCCACGGCGCACGACCACAGGCTGCGCTCCACGTCGCTCGCCGTCCAAACGTGTTCTCCTGCACAGAGCAGCAGATTATGCAAAGACGGTGGCACTATACCAATATTGTGTGTGCCGCTCTTGCCGCCTCTGGACATGCACGGAGGCAACTTTCTGGAGATACATGCCATCATAGCTCAGGTACATGTGGTGCCTCACCGTCTGCTTCGTTCAGCTCGGATGCCTTTGCTTGTGCAGCCTCCACAAGCTGCACGTAATCTGGCAGCGTGTACTTTAAAGGCCCCTTGACGGCTGCCTGCATCGCTTCGTCCGACATGAACGGAATCGCTGGCTGCGCCGCCGCCAACGCTGCGGACGCGGTGGCTGGCCCGACGCCCTGCGCACAGGGATACAGTAGGTTGTTGCAATGTGCCAGTGCTGCTCGGCATGCTGATGAGCAAGCCGAGCAAGCTTGATAGCGACTGCACAGTGCCGAAAGCAGTGACAAAGCTTTACCTTGAGCTTCGTCAGGGGCGCCAGCACCGCCGAGATCTGCTGCGCATCGCCCGGCGCCGCCAGGCGGAACGCCTTGCTGCTGGCAGCGCGTACAGTCTCATCCGAGTGCGCCTTGGCATAGTCCAGTAGCCGGGGCCGCCACATACCCCGCTTGAGCTTCCATTCCACCTGTTCCGGGGTTGTGACGAAGTGACGGCTGTGTTTGCCGTTGCATGCTGCAGAGGTTGAAGATCAAGGGGGCCGCATCCCAAGCCATGCGTGCAGAGCATACAAAAGTGTCGCAATGCACTCACGATTCGGACGAGCTCATCCGCGGTGATGTACGGCTCCTCACCGCGCTCTGCAATCGCCGCGGGCAGGGCCCGGTACCAGCTGCAAGCGGCCACCGCCGAGCACGCGTCATGCCACTCCCAGTATTCAATAACACCGTCACTTTCGATATCACGAGGCAGTACAGATGCTGACCTGTCAAGCTGCTCCAGGCCGTCCTTCTCCAGTGCTTTGAGCCTGTCTGGGTAGGCCTGCAGGCTATCAAGCCATGCACTGGGCATGCCGCTCCGCCACAGTGCCGCAGCCATGATAAGCTGGCTGAGAATCAATCAGTGCTATCTGAACATGCACAGCGCGCGTCAGCTAGCACAGACAGTAGCAGTCTGATGCGTTCTTTGCCGCGGGGCAGGCGTCAGACGCTGTCGTGCACTTTACTTGCGATGAGGCTTCTGCAGTCGCTCAGACGCCAGCTAATAGGGCAGGAGCAGGAGGAGGAAGAGGAAACCGAAGTAGAGGAGGGATCAAGGACCAGTTTGAGCAATCTGAAGGTCTGGTCAGCAGTGATGCTGCCTCAAGAATGCGGATCATGCGCCGGTACAGAGTCTGGTACATTCCTAGGGGGCTATGCATACACTGATGTTTGCCCGTTGAAATTTTTGTCAGCGCTGCTGCAGTGTGGGCAGTGTAATTAATTCGTTATTAACAAAGGTTGTTATTAACATGTTATTAACAGATTCCAAACACAGGCCATGTTTGGAATTCGTTGTTATTAACACCCGCATGTGATTAATGCATT
>JAABUW010001986.1_pt1 | contig 32086 bp, 31 predicted proteins | sample 5560081 | NCBI WGS metagenome assembly JAABUW01 (sample SAMN10711882, study PRJNA513363) | rock metagenome | isolation source: Antarctica rocks | place: Antarctica: Victoria Land, Knobhead sud | reverse complement strand
ATGCTATGAAATATGCAATGCAAGGCAAACGTCGAAGCATTTACTGCTGAACTGCAGACATTATAAAGCAGAGCAGATAAAGCTTAAGGAAAAAGCTCAGCTCAAAAACACAGACACTATATTGACACTGTTCATCATCAAGATTGAAAGAATTGCAACACTAAAGTATTTGAAAAATACTCGAATTATGACAAGAAAATGACTATTAGAAACGAAAGAGTAGAACGCGAAGAGTGCGAAGAGACAAAGAAAAACAAAAGTACGATGACGAGAATTGAGCGAGAGTGCTTGTATGCACAAACTATCAATGTGATTGATCAATGAGAAGATATAAAGCAACGACTTTGATCAGATTACATGTAACTTAGCATACATACAGCGTCTAGACAATGTCATAGTCATAGACTGCATGCACTTAATGAAGAAAAAAAAATCTAGATTCATTCTGTGTTGTTTGTAATGCTCTTTTTCAAAATTTGTGATGCATGCGTTGTGATTGTTAGTTTAATAATAATTAACAATGAATTCATCAAAATGCAAAAAACGTTGTCATTAAAAAAGCGAATCTGAAAAAGATGCAGAAATGATGACATATAAGCAAAGATAGTGCAAATGTGAAATTCATATCATGATGCAATAAAGCTGATAATAATAATAATAATAAATTCATACACTCTTGTGACATCGATTAGATTGACTCATGAGAAACTCTATGCTATCTGTATCGAGTGAACAAAACTCTCTGAGGTAGAAAATCACTCGCAGTCTACATGACTGCTTCACGCAGTCGAAACAGTGAGTTTTGAGACTATGTATCAAATTTGTTCACGTTGATTGCACGTTAGAGAACGAGTGTTCTAGTCACTTTAAATTGCTTCAAGAGCTTCGTTTTCATCATCATCTTCGCTACTGCTCTGAGATTCTTCGTGATGATTTATCGAAAATATGTTGTATACGTTGCATGCAACATACATAGAGCACGATCTCTATGCTGATTTTCCCCTTAGATTCAAGAAATTACTCAAAGAGTTTTCTTGCGACAGATTCACAGTTCAAGACGAACAAAATCTCTCACTGCTCAGATTTTGACAGTTTACTTCTTAAGCATGAGTTGCAGATGTATTGCAGTCGATTTCTTCTTTAATCACATCGACACGCGCTACTGTTTTCTCGAGCTATACAGACGATGTCTTCGACTAGAGATTGACTCTATCATCAAGACATTCAAGAGTCAGAGCTCAGTGAAGAGATGAGATTCTCAAGATCGACAGTCGTCGTCATTGTATATCACGTCTTGCAGATGCTCACTTCGCTTGTAAGACGTGCAACTCATCTGTTTCGTGTTATCTGTAGAGATTTTCCTCGTGCAGATCGATTGTGTCTTGCAGAAATGTTCATATGCTACACTTCTAATCAGACAGCGTAGTTCGATCATTCTTTACTAACTCGCTTGTATCTCTCTTCTCTTAACGAAGTTTTCTCGTCAGCGTATTGCTCACGTATAGAATGTCTGTATCTGAACGTCTGTTAAACGATATTAATGAGACTCTTGAGTTTACTCATGTCAAACTTAACGAGTCTTGTGAGTTGCTCATGTCGTAGTAACAGACACGCAGTCTTAACAAGATCTATACGTAGTTAGCATGTAGATCTAAAGAATGTTCGTGATTCAAGTTCTTTCTGCTAATCATTCTTAACAGATCAAACGCAAGAGTGTTCTGTCTCAGTTCTTGTCATCACGACGACAAGATATTGAATCGAATGATTTTCATAAGCGATTTTTCTTGTAGTTCTGCGTTCTATTTGACTTTCTCATCTGCGTGCAGATTGCTTGTAGCATGCGCATTGAGATTATCGAAGTCTGCGCGATCGCGAAAACTCTGCACGCGATCAACGCACAGCGCTTCATCATCACGCAGCGTCTTGATGTCATTCAAACTTTTGATAATTTCTAGACTTTACTGTAGCTAGACAGTAAATTCATAGTCAGCATTGCATACAGATGAGTTTCATCATTGATCGCAATAAAGCTGATCAAAAATCAATTCTGAATCAATTTTTTAAACAACATTGAAGAAAAAAAAGTGTTTCAAATATACAAGTTTACTAAATCACATTTAATTGAAAAGTTACTTTCAATACAAAACTTGCAAATCAATGACAAGAACTATCTGTACATGATGTTGACTACGAACTCATTAATGCTGTCTGCAGTATTCAGTGAAGTTTAATGTTCTTTACTCTTTATTCTCAAGATCGCTGTCGTCGCAAAGTCATCATCGTACGATGCGATCAGAACAACATCAACGCAACAACATCTCAATCGCTCAAACCACTATTTCTAGCTGCAATCGCTAACGTGAAAGAGATGAATGCAATCGACATAACGAACTGACGTACTCAGACTGCAATTGCATGCTCAAACTCTTTACACTCTTCTCTTCACACGACTTGAGACGTGCGAAGAAGCAACAACGACGCAATGAACGTCACTAGAATATACGAAGTGACAGCGTGCAAGAGATCGCAAGAAGAGCTAGAAATACTCTACGTTTTACAAGAGTCGCAACGCATGATGATTCTACAAGAATGCTTCATGAGAGTCGAGATGTACAGTGACTCTACAAGAAATCTTATGAAAGTTGAAACATATGATGACTTTCACGCCTTATAAGAGTCGAGACGCAAGATGACTTTATGAATGATTAGAGATCGAGAATGAGTTTTGATATGACTACGATCTACAAAGAAGATGCATATCTCTTGAAACTCATTCTGAGACACTTCTAATATGACGACGATCTATAAAAGAAAACTTCGATTTCTTTAGAAGATTGTTTCATCAGAATATCATATGATATCTGCAAGAAAAAGCACAAATTGTTTAATTTATACAAAAGTTTAAGCAGCTGATGAATTTTACAGTATACGAATATTATCACAAGAAAGAAGATACAAACGAAGATCATATTAATCGCAAATATATGATTGCAAATATATAACTTTCGCATAGACTCATAATGAGTGTTGAATCGAGTAAGAATTAAAAAAAAAATACAAAACTTGCAAAAAGAATTGAAAATTAAATTCAATGAAAAGTGCAAGACATTTCTGAAAGCACTGTACTCATCATTTTCGAAAATTTAAATCAATGAAGAATTACTATTAAATGAAAGTATACAGTGATCAAGAGTTATTGAAGGAAAAATCAAGCACGCTATTAACTTCTCAGCACTCAGAAAAGCATTTGAATCAGACGAAATGTCATTTGCAATCATACAGTGAATGTACAAAAGCATATTGAAAATCTTCAATTTAGTGTACTCAGATTTGATTAAAAATGACTATCATTTGAAAATATGACGTGAAGACACGAGAATTATTCCGAAAAAATCAGACAAGTTGAATTATTCAATTTCAAAGACATACAGAATTATTACGCTGCTAAACTGTTTAAACAAAGTAGCAGAAAAAATAATAGCAGTACAACTGTCTTACACAGCTGAAATTAATGATAAGCTGCTGAATTTTGATCAAATGAGAGACAGAAAACAAAGATCAACTATAAATGCAGTACTAAATTTAGTACATGATGCGTAAATGACAAAAAGTTGAGAAAACACGCTTATTTATTTACTTCTAGATGTCAAAGAAGTTTTTGATCATGTTGCGTTGAAATAACTGATCAAAATATTGATTAAATTGAAGATATTGATCAATTTAATCAATTGAGTAAAATGTTTCTTACAAAATCAAATTATTGACTTAGCATTTGATGATGAACATTAGAAATCAAAGAAAATAAACACAGAAATATCACAAGACTCATTTTAAATCAGATTTAAGTTAACTCTGAAATTTTATAACTCTGTCAAGATATCATTTAAATTACATCATATTTTCAACTTAATATATCATGAGTTATATTGTGCTTAACTTGACAATGCTTGACAAACTTTCTATAGTCAATCAATTTTCTTGAGTTATCAAGAACTTCTTAATAATTAACTTTATCATAAAATATATTCATTCTGTATCTGCTTAGAATATTACATTGTCATATCACTTTTATAAAACTCATTTATTTATTTAGTAAACTTAATAATAATAATAATAAATTCATACACTTTTGTGACATTGATTAGATCGACTCATGAGAGATTTTATGCTATGTATGTCGAGTGAACAAAACTTTCTGAGATAGAAAATCACTCGTTATTTATACAACTGCTTCATGCAGTCGAAACAACAAGATTAAGACTATGTATCAAATTTGTTCATGTTGATTGCACGTTAGAGAATGAGTGTTCTAGTCACTTTAAATTGCTTCAGAAACTTCGTTTTCATCATCATTCTCACTGCTGCTCTGAGATCTTTCGTGATTGCAATGATTATTTAATAGTTTGAGAAGTCAATGTCACGTAGCATTCTTGATCGCAGATGCGTTCAGTTCAAGCAATGCATGAGTACATGCTTCGCTGTTTGATGACTTTGTTCGCAGTTGCATCATGAACTATTCATGTTCAAAATGTTTCTTGAGTGCAAATAAATGTTAAGATCTATGCATTTGATTCTGATGTGAATTGCAAGAATGCTTTCAATCTTCTGAAGATCATCATGCATCTTTATCATCTTGTTGAATAAATAAGATTTTTATGCTGAGATTGCATTGATGTCTGCAATGCATTTCTTGTATTTTTCTCATCGTTGCTCTCATTGATCTTTGTGATATAATGCTATTGCAATGTTATTACTTATTGAGATTGTCGTAGAGAGATTGAATCATCTGCATCTAGACTGCATTCTTGTATCTTCTTGAATAACTGTGTTCAAAAGCACTATTTTCTTGATGACAAAGAAGCGAGAGATGAGATGATTAATTTTCATCAGTTGAGCGCATATGAGTTTGCATGCTCATTTAGTCTCTTGCGTTCTGTTGTCAACTTGACTGCGTAATATGACTTTATTCTGCAGCATGTTCAAATGAACATGCAGTAAACTTATGTACATTTCGATGCTTACTCTTTTAAATGCTTTTACAACGTGACGTAGAATCTGATTCTGCAGAGTTTCTAGTCTGCATTTCTTGTCTGACAGTTTTTTCTCTTTTTCGCGCTGATGTTAAACTAATGCTTCGAATGCAATTTCTGATTTCACTACAGCTGAGTACATTTGTTTTGCTTTCGTGAAGATTGCTTTTCATGTGAAGACTTCTAAATGACTAAGCGCAAGCATTCTTGTGACGTGACTCGCTTCTATCTATCAAAGATGCACGTCTCATTGCAGTTTCATGTTCAGTTGAATCTCTAGAACTTGCACATTTAACTTTGACTTAATCACTGAGCTTTTTATTTGTATGCTAGTCGTCATGTTGAATTTTCTCAATTTTCTAGTGAAATGTGTGAGTTTGTATTTTTCGAGTGCAAATGTTGCATCATGAATTCAAGCTCACTTCACACAGATGTTATGTATCTTGCTCAGTATTTTGCAGATTTCTTCAATGAATCTGTCATATGCTAGAATGTTGATGTCATTTATGAAGTTGAGCACTTCAATTTTGATTTTCAGTGCTTCGCATTTTTCAATTAGACTTATGTTGAAAAATAGAAAGAAAATTGATGAAATGAAGAACTCTTGAGATATGTCTGCATTTATCTCACGCATAATGCTCGTTTGCTCATCAAATATCAGCAATGTCTCTCTGTTTTCTAGAAAGCTGCATGCTCATTCAACTATGTAGCTCAATGTTCTTCTCATTTTTAGCATATGCAGCAGTCTGATGTGCAAGACTTGATCAAACACTTCAATGACATTTAGACTTAGCATGAAGATCATGTACTTAATCTTGCAATCTCACACAATGTGAACTTGATTTATTAGTAGATTTAACGTCAAGATCACAAATTACTTGCATCTCACTCTCATTTGAGCATTTGAAAGCATGTGATGAGTCTCAGTTATGTCACTCAGTCTTTTGATCATAATTGACTTAGAAGCTTTGCTCATGATATCAAGCAAAGCAATGAGTCAATATGTCTTCAAGTCAATGTAGTCGCTTTTCTTTGATTTGCATAGCACTATTGTTTGAATCTTTTTGAACTGCTTCGAATGATATTTGTGTATCACGCATGCGTTAAATAGACTCGTCAGCACTGAGATCAGTTCTGTGAAATCTGCTTGAAGTGCTTTGTTTGAAATTTCAAAGACGTCTGACGCTTTGTTCGCTTTTACTCATCTGATTGCTCACTTCATCTTGTTCTCTGAAATGCATGAATTTGATGATACTGTCAAAAATATGAATGAATCTGAAATGTCATTAATGTTTGCTTGTGAAAGTGAAGGAAAGAATTTTCCTTGCAGCATCTCGATTTTTTCTTCAAACGTTGTTGTCATGTAATTAGTATCATTTCATTTCAATGATGAAAACTGAGAAAGCTTTTTAGATAGTTGACTTTTGATTCTAGCTCATTTTGCAAAACATCATATCAATTTCAATGCGTCACTTAGCTCATGCATCTGTGATCTGAAGTGTGTGCATTTTGTTTGTCTGATGATTTTGTTTTTGTGATCATTATGTTTCAGATATTCATTTCATGTTTCTAATGTATCTTGCGTTTTTCATATGATTTGCAGTCGTTTTGATTTTGTTACTACTTTGAAGCAGCTTTGATTTCAGAAGTTTCTTGCTCAATTTAATGATTTTGCTCAAAGAGTAAACTTCTCAATGATCTCTTGTAGTATTTTGATGATTTCTGTCACTCTGTCATTCATTTCAGCTCTGCTGTTCAAAGAATGATTTGACAAAAGATATATTTGCAGATAAGCACTCAGTGCTTCTGTGTTTATTTTTTTTCAGAGTCAACGAGTTGAAGACTGCACTGAGATTGTTTGTAAATTTAGCTCTGTGACAATTGAAAGATGATCTGATTTCTGATGTAAATTGATTCGTACTTTGCATTTGCATGTCATAGACTGTATTTTCTCGCTGCTAAAGACTAAATTTATCATCATAAACTGATTGTGAGTCTTGCAAGTAATTGTGTCTGATTTCAGCAGTAGTCTCAGTCTTGTATTTGTAATGACGTTTAGTAGAGTATCAATCATTGTATGTTGAGTGAAACATCTTTATCTTTCTCAGTGTGAATGATGTAGATTGAAGTCTTCTACGACTAGTTGTTTGCAGTCATTCTTGAGTAGTTCATTCAAGCGAGAAATAGTTGAGAGTTTCTCTGTAAATATAATGAATAGTGAGCTTGAGTTGTAGACATTTAGAAGTCTTAACGTCTGCGTTTTGTCATCTGTGTTGCAAGTTAATATTCTGATTGAGCAGATGTCTGACTCAGCTGTCTCTACTGTTCACTGATTGAATCTTAAGCATTTGTTAACATATATGCATGTTCTTAACTGAAATGACGAGTTTTTCACTAGGTGAAAGAAGTTGTGAGCTGAGCTAAATGATTATAAGTCATTGATGTTGCGTTCTTGCTTCTGTATGATTATTATGTTGAATTTGCGAACTTCTTTGTTGATCAAGAATGATTCTTGAATCTTCAATGATTTTCTGATGTTGTACTGTAGAATTTGTAGAAAGAATTGTTTTATCATAAAGTTATTTGTAGCTGTTGTTGACTCTGCGTTGAGAAGACTCTTTGTATGCTTTCAATCACTGAGAATCTTTTGCACTTTCTGATTGAGCGTTTCTGAGTCTGCTCAGATGTTGTCTCATCTGAGTCGCTAGTCACGCATGAAAAGAGATTGACTCGTCTCTTCTTGACTTCTATCATCTGTCATGTTGATTCAACATCTCGATTGCGTGTTTTCAACATGATGCTTGTTGAGCTCAAAGAGTTCGTTGAATCTACGAAGTCAGTTGAGCTCAACAAATTCATTGAACTTAGAGAGTTTAGAAACAGCGAGAAAAGTGCGTGATTGTATTTCGACGCTTTCAAATATCTGACTGATCTGTTTCTGTAAATTTCTGATGTCTGTTTCATCTGTTGTTGTCATTTGAGACAGATGCATCTTCAAAGTTTGTGATCTTCGTTGCAGTTGATGCAACGTCTTTTATTCAAAGACATCACGCACTCTTTGATGTGATGTTTGTCTGTGCATTTAGCGCAGCGTTGTTTCTTCTTGCAGAATCTGATCATATGATCAAATTTGAAGCATCTGTAGCACTGAGTGATGCAACAGTTTTTTTCAAACAGCTTGCATGAGCATTCTTGATATGAGTTTAGCATGCTCTCGTTCATTAGTTGATTCATCATTGCTTTGATTGCAATTTCTACGATGAGCGATGAGTGAATCTTTTCACTTTCAACTACTTTCTTGAGTCAGACTATTCTTAGAATCTTTAGATTCTCATGAAGTCTTGCGTTGTCTTTTACCAGTCTTTTAATGATCACTTTCTGATTGCTTGTGTCTATTGTGATGTGTATCTCATGTGCTAGCACAGCGAAGATTCGATGCATTATACGCGTCGAGTTCGCGATTTCTTTTGCTCATGTCTGAGATTTTTCCAGGTTTGCTCAAGTCTCTGAACTCACTGCGTGAAGTGTAATGTCTTTGCTTTCAAGCTTTTAAAAAGACATGATTAAATTTCTTTGAGCTGTTGACACATTTGTGATTTCTTGAAGAATCTGTTCAATAGATTTCTTTTGTATCTTCTCTATTTTCTTTCTTTCTGCTATCTTCATCATGACTTCTCATCTCTTGCGAAGCGATGACAATTCGTCTCTGAAGTGTTGCTCTTTCATTGTTACTTCTTCTTTTATCACGTTCGTTCATGACGTGATTTTTGATGAGAAGTGTGTGCTATCTTATGTTTGCATGTTATCTTATGTTTGTAGCTGCTTGCTAAGCAGTTGTACAGATGTCTTCAGTTTCTGTACATTCTTCGCATTGAATGCGTTCTGATTCTTGTTGTTTTTTCTCTCTGAATTGTTTCAAAGATGTTGCATTAGCTTCACTGCTACTTCTTTTCATGAATGATCTTTGCTCTTCTCTTTCTCTAACGTTGATGTCTGTATTAGAAGATCAATAATGTTAACAACATGTTTCTTGTTGTTGCGTAAGCTTTTCGACTTCACGTTGCTGTTTCTTCGTAATGAATCAACGTCGTTTGCAATCATCTCTGAATCAGCATTGCTGCAGTTCATGCAATTCATCGTCATTTATTCATCTTCTAGATTCGTTCTGCTTTGATTGTATTGCTCTTTTCAAAAATTTGCTTTGCGCGCATTGTGATTGTTTTTTTTAAAAGAAGATTCTTAGTAAACTTAATCATTACATTAATTATGTATTAATTAAAGTAAGTTTTTGATCGAATGTCACATAAAGAATTATTAACTTGCTTATGTTTAATGATGCTTCTTGATTGAAAAACTTACAAAAACAAATTACTTAAACTATTTAAAAACAGAGCACATCATCAACATGATGCTTACGCTTCATTCTGATCATCAAAAGCAGATGAGAAGCATCATTGATGTGATGTTGATGAGTGAACAAAAGATGATTATTGCTATCTTGCAGAAGAATTCAGTCAAGATGAAAGATATACAGAAGAAATTACATAAGCTGCAAGTACTTTATGAACTCAATGAATGTAAAAACTGTTAGAAATCAGCATAGAGTGAGTCATATGAGTGTCATTTAACTAGAAGATAAATGCTAAGAAAGAAAGGTAGCTACAGAAAAGAAGCTGACTACATATGTATGTTTCTCAGCCGACGCTAGACTCAATAGAGACTAGTCAAGATGACGAAGCGAGAATAAATCTGACAAGACTAGAAGACTGAGTCTGACAAGGCTAGAATCGTGACATTACTTTCTTTCTTCGACGATTCATGTTCGCATGAATGTATTTTCTGCTCGGCTTGATTGATTGTTCAATCATGATTTCACAGACTCAGATCTGTTAAATCGTGATTGGTTGAATTGTCAATTAGCGCGATTTGTTCGAGTATTGAATATGAAAATCATCAACGATCTTCTGAGCGTTCATAAATTTGTCGTCATCAGCGTTGTATCAATTGAGATCATTGTCATAGTCATTTCATTTGACTTTATACTGAAGTCGTCTTTGATATCGACGAAAATTCAATATATCATTGATTTTTCACTCGTTTTCGTCGTTTATCACTATTGAACCTGAGAGTTCATTCTTTTGACCAGGCAAGAGATCGTCGACGGCAGGGCAAAGCAGGTCAGAATGAAATACATCATGAACACGCATAGACTCTGATAATTTCAGTTTATATAAAGAGTCGATGAGATCTAGATTGGTGAAAGAATTGAGCATTTTGTCATCTAGCTTCTTGAAAGATCTTGCTGTAACGATGTTTCTTTCATTCAGAAACATCTTTGATTCGACCTCATAATCAACTTCTTTTCTATGCTTATTGACTTGTTTCATCATTTGTTCTTGTGTTTTGACTAGCGACTCGCGAGCAAACTTCAGTGTTTTGTTCATATGTTCAGATATATTCTCGACTTTAGTCGTCTGCAAGCGTTCATGAGAACTTTCATATTCAATGACATTGAGTTCAAAGCTCATACAAGAATGAAAGTCTTTGTTTAGAAAGAAAGAGATCGAGAAGATGACTGAGAACAGAGCATTATTGTCGATGAACTTGATCATGAGTAGTAACTTAGCTCAGTCATTCTGCATGTATGAACAGAAGAATCGAAGATATCTTTCAACGTTCTGATTGACTCATTCACTTTGATCATCGATCTGAGAACGATAGACTGTGAAGAGTCAAAGATTAATGCCTAGTCTTTTGCAAAGCGACTTTCATAAAATGAAGGTAAATTGAGAGTCTTGATTCGAAACAATGAAATCGAGTAAATCATGTATTCAATATATTCACTGAAGCATTAGCTCAGCTGTTTTTTCTGCTGTGATTTTCTCGTCATCAGTGAAGCAAGAAATATAATGTCGTTTCTTTGTCAATCTACATATCACTGTTAGTATGATGTTTTTGCCTTTCGAAAAAGGTAAGTCAATGATAAAATTCATGACTATGTTCTTTCATTACTGTTCAAGTATGAGTAGAGAATGTAGTAGTTCATTGAATTTATTTCAAGAAGTCTTTGATCGTTGACAAATGTAGCAGTTTCAAATATATTGATCTATTGTCTTTTGCATTGAAGATCAATAGTAGTATCTTCTTATGACCTTCATCGTTCTGAGAATTTCGAAATGATCAATAGAAGGTTGATTGTGAACTTCTTGAATTAGCTTCATTTGAAGATGCTCATCAAAGAAAACTCATAAAAGATCACTTCAATATAGTATTTCGTTCTGAACTCGACAATTTCTTAATTTAATATCTTTGTATTGAGCTTCATCTTTTAATACGACTTCATGAAGTAGAATACATTTCTCGTTGATTCTGTTAACTTCTAAAATCAATCGATAAATTGGTTCATCGTTCTCTTTCTCTTCTAGATCAGCAATTTTCATTCAATTCAACGTGAGAATTGTAGTTCGCTGATAGCGACATCGTTCATTCTCGAGACTTCTAGAAACTGAATTGACTCGATGAGTCAATGCATTGACTTTGATGTTTTGCTTGCCTGAGCGATACATGATTTTAAAGTTGAAGTCAACGAGCTTTTGTACTCAGCGCATTTAACGTCTACTTAATCTTTTATCTTTCATTAATGACGTTAAAGCTTGATGATCAGTAAACATCTTGATGAGTAGCTCAGTCAATTTCAGCTCAGATCGTCAATGCTTGAAGACACGAATGATTGCTAGTAGTTTCTTGTCATAGATCTTGTAATTGCACTCAGCAAGACTCAGATTCTTGCTGTAGTAAATCATCGAATGCAATGTTTCTTCGTCGTCATACTGAGAAAGTATGTCATTGTTGACGTAGTTGAATGAGTCTGTTTCAAGAATAGTCTTTCTATTCTGATCAAAATGACGAAGAATAGAGACTTCAGTCATTCGTTTCTTCATATGATCAAAGATCGTTTGACAAGCTTGATTTCATTCAAATATCATCTCTTTTTGAGTTAGTTGAATCAGAGAATGAACAATCTTCGAAAAGTTCTTTATAAAGCGTCGATAGAAATTGCAGAAGTCGACGAAGAACTGCATCTGAGTGAGGTTTGTAGAAGTAGATCATTCAACTACTGCTTGTACTTTTCTGAAGTTCATCTTTAGTTCTTCAATGAATAGCAGTAGTCTCAGAAAAAAGATTTTCTAAACATGAAACTTGCATTTCTTTATATTCACCTGAAGATCAGTCTCTCGTAGTCTATGTAGAACTAATCGTACGTGTCGCTTATGTTTCTTCAGTGTTTTGCTGTAAATGATAATGTCATCTAGATAGATTTGACAAAACTGATGAAGATAGTCAAATAGCACGTCGTTCATATAGTGTTGATAGAAAGTCGAGTCGTTGATTAATTCGAAAGACATCACGTGATATTTGTAGAAATCAAAAGAGGTGATAAAGATAGTCAAATCTTCGCTGCTTGAATGCATACGCAGTTTGTTGAAGACGACAATGATGTTCAATCGAGTCAGGTACTTGCTATCTTAAATACGAGCGAGAGTTTCGTCTATTAGCGATAAGAGGTAGCAATCTCGTTTGATCAAAGCATTGAGCTTTCTGTAGTCTATACAGAAACGCAAGCTATCGTCTTTCTTTTCGACGAATAGTATGAGCGAAGCGTATGAAGCTGAGCTAGAAGATATGAAGTCTTTATTCAGATGCTCGATTAGGTAATTCTTCATCTTTTGAAGCTTGTAGTCAGACATATGATAGAGATGACTTCGAGAAAATGTTTTCTCGTCAATCAACTCAATTTTATGATCGTAAAGACGATGAGAGAGTAGTTGATCAGTCATCGCTCGATCAAACACGTCTAGATAGTCATGATATTTTGAAGAAAGCTTAGCTTTGACTTCTTTCAAGATTTCTTCGTGTGAAAGCTCTTGTAGATTTACATCTTCAAGTTTATTTCTAGCTGTTTTTAGAAGTCGATCGATTTTCGTGATGATGATCGCGAAAGTAGTCACATTTGACCGTTTGACTAGTGATCTATATGCTGCAGTCTTTATCATTGCTATGTTCATTGAATTGAAAGACGAAGCGAAGTTGACTGAATTAGATGATTTCATGATTTTACTGAATGAAGATGACTTCTCGCTGAGTCGAGTGACAACAGAAGAGATAGATCTCTTTAGTATTTGAATAGAGGTCGAACTCTTCTGTTCTATCGCGATTTTCTTGCTCGAAAGAACAGTTGAATGAGCTTTGATAGAAGCTTTAATATGAGCTTCGAAACTAGAAAAGTGAAGAAGATCATCTCTCATATCAATAGTCATCTCGATCTTGTTCATTCATGTTTTTTTGAGAATCATCTGATGTTGATCTAATCGAATGATCAGCATAAAGATGAAACGTTTCATATGATCTTGAACAGTTAGATTTGAATAAATTGCATGAATAATGAGCTTTTTTGCATAATGATCATCGAATTCCCTTATTGATTTGAGCTTGATTAAAGATAAAGATTCGATTTGCAAATGATCATAAACATTCTGCGCGATTAATTCATCAATGAACAAATAGTCAGCTGCTTCAGTGTCAATCAATGACTTTAATGAGTAACTAATTTCATTGCTAGATAGTACACATTCAATAGTCAAAGATTTTGAAGCAAAGAAATCATTTGAGCTGCTCATTGTTGAAGAAATTAACACATCTTTCATCACGTCTTTGATGAAAGTCACTAGTTTTTTGTCTCATTCTTCAATTTCTCTGTAAATAATTCCTTCTCTTCTTTCGGCATGACAATCTCATTGAGACGAGAAATGAATGCATGAGATGTCGAAGTACTAGTCTTCAGCTGAGAGCAGTTCTTTGAAAGATGATTCGATACTTTGCAGTTGAAGCAGATGATTGACATTCTTAATCATTCAGATTCAAGAGTGAAAAAAGTAGCGAGTCAAACATAGCTAGTAGTTGAAGCTGAAGCTGATGTCAACGAAGAAACAAAACGTTTTTTCGAAGCTGCTATCGATTTGACTGTTCATTGCTCGTCACGTAGCTGATAATTGACTTGTTGTTTATTATTCACATCTTGAAGAAAGATCTTGAGCTTATCAAGCGAGCTAAACTCTATGAGACAAACTGACAACACGTTCTGAAGATGATTGTTGATTTTATTCTGAATGTTGTTCATCAGAGTGATATTGTCGTAGTTCAGAAAGCTGAATATTCTAGTGAATTCTGAATAGAAAGAGCTGAAGAGCTTGTTGAGCTGCTTCAGAGCGACGTATTTGCAACGACACTTTCGAATCAAATTCTGATCTTCGTAAATTTCTTTCAGATGTTTCAGTAACTCTGATAGTGATTGATAGAATGAAAGAGCATCAACACGACGCTTTGCATAGATTTGCTGATCAGCATCGTCTTCTAGTCTGAAAATCACATAAACAATACGAATCTTTTCAGTAGAATAATGATTCACGTTGACATCGAGCTTGTCAGTTATTTTGATGTTTCATGTCTTTCAGATAGAGTCATCTGTTTCAATGAAGATGAGTGAATTCGAAAGCTTGATGAACGTATGATGATTGTTTTCGTTATCAGATAGAGTAGAAGATTCTCGTTGAGAGTGAGCTTCTTTCTGATTGACTTGTTGCTCAGCTGACTGAGTATCTTGACGAGACATAGATCAATCAGCTTGACGTTGTTTCGCTCTGAAGTTCAATCGCTCGCCTTGTAACTGATTGATCTTTTTCTCTAGCTCATTGTTTTTATCAAAAGCGACTTCTAGTTGTTTCACTCTCTTTTTGTGATCATCTTGTATGAGAAGTCAGTGTTCATTGAGTTGTAGAATCAAGTCTCGCTGACTTCGAAGCTTGTTCAGCATATTAATGACTTCGTTAAATTGATTGCTGACTCAATGAAACAGTTGTTCTTCAATGTTTATGTTTCATGAAATGTCAGCTTTCTCAGCTTCGACTGAAGCATCAATGAGTAGAAGTAAAACTCTTCTATTGACAGTGCTTCTAAACAGATGAGTTGTTCAAAACTCAACTGACTCAACGTTGCATATCATGATGAGAGAAGATAGAAGTTGTTAAGATAAGAGTAGATGTTTTTTGATGAGTGAAAATTCAAAGAATCTCTTGTGAATTTCAGGTAATAATTGAGTGCTTTAATCGAAGAATTTCTTGCGGTCTAAAATGATGATGATGCAAATTTGAAAAATCTCTTGCAAATTTTCCTTACTGAATAGATTGTTTCGTATCGTCTATTCATCAATAGCAGAGTAGTAAATGATGAGCATTTATCTAATGTTAGAGATCAGCATAGAGCGAGTCATATGAATGTCATTTAACTAGAAGATAAATGCTAAGAAAGAAAGATAGCTACAGAAAAGAAGCTGGCTACATATGTGTGTTTCTCAGTCGACGCTAGACTCAATAAAGATCAGTCAAGATGACGAAGCGAGAATAAATCTGACAAGACTAGAAGACTGAGTCTGACAAGACTAGAATCATGACAAAAACAATGAGTTAATGCTCTGAGAAAAGATGAGAAGTTTGACAAAGATGATAAAAAAGCTGACGTGTCAACACGTTGCTGCATTAACTGTTAATCAGCACATGAAGAATCAGCTGAAGAGATTGAAAAAGATAATGAGCAGACTTGAAAAAGAGTTCATGAAGAAGAGAAAACACGTTGACAGCTGAATGAAGAGAATGAGCATGAAGTCAACGACATCATTTAAGAGTCATCTAGTGTTCAATGTTAACATATCATTGTCAGTGCAAAATCATTGTAAGAAATTTGAAGTAAAGATTTTCATCAAAAAGAAAGAAGAAATAAAGAGAATCATGATGATAACAATGAAGAACATAGTGAGATGAGTGAGAGAAATTGACGTCGACGAAATGCTATTAATGCACAAGAACATAAAGATGATGAAAAAATAATTAAGACTGCTGATATTTTAAATTAAGATGAAGAGCAGCAAAAGAACATTGAAGAAAAATGATTTTTGAATCAAAAAGATATTGTTGAACATATGTTTGCATGAAATCAATTTTGAAGTAGTAGTACATGAGATTAAAATTGAAGAAATGTTTAAGAACATAGAGAAGAAAGAGATGAGAATGCTCATCAAGATCAACAAAGATATACATTCAAAGATGATGATTAAGAAGATTGAGTGACTCATAAAGAAAAGTAAGCAGAAGAGATATGTCTCGCTGATGATATGCATAGTCAGTGTTGAGATGATGAACAAGCTGATCAATGAGAAAGTATGTCATGAGATCAACATAAAGATCACACAGTTCTACGACTCAAGCTGCAAAGTGCATCAATGTCTAAAGTATCAAGAATATGATCACAAGATGTATAAATGCAAAAACAAGCAGAAATGCATTTACTGCATGCTGAATCATCACTTAAAGCACTGTTTTCACAAACAGACTTAAAACATATGAAAATGTGAAGCATGTTAAAATACATACAGAATCTTTGATTCTCAATGTCATAAACAACAAGCTGAAAAAAAAAGAATAAAAAGAATCACAAAGCACAGATTTTTATATCATGCTGTATGAAGACAGAAAGAACTCAAAGCAGCAACGTTAAAAACATTCACAGAAACATTTATCAATTTAAAATCATTGATGAACAATGACTTGAAGAGAAAGCAGAGACACTCAATGAATAAAAGTCATCTGCTCAGTGCAGTCATCACATCAGAAAACACTATACTGAATCACTTGATCAAGAAGTCAAGATCAAATGAATCAAAATCAATGTCAGTTACATTATTATCAATGTCATCTTCTGTTGAGAATCTTACAGATGAAGTAAGCACTTTGCAAATACTCAAAAGAATATTAAACAATCTGAAATGTAAACTTTAATGTTTCAGCAAAAGAAGCTTCAAATACTACAGTACAACGTTCACAAGTTCAGAAACAAGATGATGATAGCATTATTACATGAGAAAAAGATAAAAAACTATGACATTCTGATTCTTCAAGAATTCTGATGATTTAATGACATTTTCAGAGCATACTGCTCAGCAACTATCAACTTCATGCTGAAGAATAATGAAGATAAAATCTGTTTCTACATAAATAAAAGAATCGACAGCAACATTTGATATTCAACATGACACTTCAAAGACGTAAACACAATTACGTTATAAACATTAATAAATGATGCACAGATGATTCAGAAAGTTATACACATTCATGAAGCATACAATTCATCATTCAGAAATTATGAGATTATTCATGAAAAAGAAAATCGTTCAGACATTAAAAAGACGTTGCACATGTCAAAAGAAAGCATTCTTGTAAAAGACTTCAATCTGCATTACTTCACATGAAAAGAATTATTTTACTCAAGACAACGTTTATTGTTGAATGAGTTAATTGAAATGATCACAAACATTAATGCATCGCTAGCATTATCTTGAGACACAATTACGAGAAATTATCAAGAATTTCAAATAACAATAAATTTAGTCTTTACGACAGAAAACATCATAAATAGATTGATACAATGCAAAATCAATGAAGAAATGAAAAACTTTTCAGATCATCTGTTGATACAGATAGTAATAAATCTTAGAGTCTGCAAAAAGTCAGCGCGAAGATTACGTTGCAACTGAAAAACAATGAATGAAGAGAAATTCATCAATACTTTGAGAGAACAGATGTCAGAATCACTGTTGAATTAAAAGATGAAGCATTAATGTATAAATAAATATATGAAGCAATTGTTGAATGCACTGAGAAAGATCATTGAGATTTTCACTCTTTGAGCAAGATCACATGAAATGATCAAAGCAGAATGAACGAAAAAGTGTACAGAAATCATCAAGAGTGTGCAATGAATGAGAAGAAGTTATTGAATCATCAATGACTGAGTAGAGTACATTCAAGCATGTGATAAAAAGAGCAAGATTATCAGAAAGCAGAAGCGCAGTGAATATTGAGAAATCATGCAGAATGTCAAGCAATTCTCAAGAGAACTGTTTTGAATCATGAAATGAGTAAGAAATGCAATCACAAACACACTCACTTAAGCGACAATTTTCTCACTGATGAAGTCAGAATGCTCTGACATCATCATAACAATGCAGAATAAAGTGAAGATGATGTTTTAGACTTACTTTTCATCATCTTCAAAGATTTTCATGCTGAACACAATAAACTTTGAATATTCATTCTCAATTGAAAATGATGTTTCATTGATACATCATGAAATTAAAAGAGTCATTTACAAAGCGACATCTGACAAGATGTTGAAACATATGAAATACATAAATAGAATAATGTGCAAACTCATTAATGACACATCAGAATAAATATACTTTCTCTTTGAAAGATGTTTATAGAAGAGAATACAGTCAACTTAGTTCAAAAGCACAATCATAATAATGATGTGAAAGTCAAACAAGAAAGATTACTTCAATGCAAAGATATATAAATTAATTGTACTACTTAACACATTGAGCAAAATATTGAAGTTCATTGTATTCAAATGTTTGTGAAATATTGTAGAAGCTTGCAACTTAATATTGAACATTCAAATGAGAGTTTGCAAGCACAGATCAACAGATATGACTCTGCAACTAATTATAGAAAAGATATACATTATGTGAAGTAACATGAGAAGAAGAGTAGTCTCACTGCTGAGTCTGAATGAGAAGAATGCATTTAACAATGTGATGCACAGCAAACTCTTACATGACATGAAGAAGAGAAAAGTTTCTAGACTGCTTCTCAAGTTTGTGAAGAACTTTCTGAAAGATCAACGCATCATGATCATAATTGATGATTACATAATAATGAAACACAGCGTGAATGTTAACATATCACAAGATTCTTTGCTATCATTAATATTATATCTGTTCTACAATGCAAACTTGTTAGAAGCATGTAACAACATTAAGCTGAAAACTAACTTTATAAACTTCATGAATGACATCAATATCTTGATATATGAAGAATTTATAAAACGCAACTGCAGAGTTTTTAATGAAATCTATGATAGATGTGAACAGTGATCAAAAACACATGACATCAAATTCTTGATGACAAAGCATAAGTTGATTCACTTTACAAGAACTTCTAAATGATTCAACATGAAAGTTGATGTAAAGCTGACAAGACATCAAATTAACTCAAAATCAAATATCAGAGTCTTGAAAGTTCAATTGAACTTCAAGCTGAAATAAGCGACTTACATGCATTATGTTGAAGCAAAACTAGTGATTAAACAAAAGATCATACAGACAATCATCAAGTCTACTTGAAACTCATCAATGATAACAAGTAAGTAAACATACTTTGCAATGACGCGTTTTCTGCTTAGTCATGAAGTCATCATATGATATACATCACAAAGAGTGAAAAATCATTGAAAGAGTCTGAATGTTAAGCTAAGATCAGTGCAAGAAAGAGCATTGCAATAAATCATTAATGTTTATTATGTGATATCAACAGAGATTTTACAGATGAAAACAAACATGATGTTGATAAATATTTACTTATGAAAGCTGATACAAAGATCGATAATAAACATGAACTTTTAAAAATCAGACGAAGTTATTAAGATGATAATGTATTGAATTTGTAACAACTTGATACTCAAAAAAAATCAAAAATCAAAGCTGCATAAGATATTTTTACAGCTGAAGCGAAAGTGAATGAAAGAAACACTTAAGCAAATGAAGATGAATTGAAATCATCTTTACACAGTGACTTTCTGATCAAAGTCATCGAAGATAGTTATAGTTGTAAACAAGAAAATGTTAATAAGACAACATAATCTTGACATATTCACATTGAAGCAAAAAGTTTACTTAAATAATAACGACAGCAGAGATGATGTTACAGCAATCATGATGAGAATGAACTAAGAGTTAGATAAAAGACTGAGAGAATCGACTTTAATTATCACTCATCATGATGAGCTGAAAAAATTAGTCACGAAGATGAAACATCTTGCAGATGTAGCGACAGCAAATCAAGAACATTCTGAAAAGATATATAAGATATACAGTGATAGTCAGATTTTTCTGAAAACAGTGAAAGTCATGATATTAACAAAAGATCAAACACGTCTGTGACAAGTTCAGACTGCACATGAAAACATTTGATCTTAAGAAGTCACGCTGAAGTTACATTGAATGACAAAATATACAGAGATGCTTGAAAATGAAGCAGCAGACAAGATAATTGATGATGCATATGAGTTGTCTCTATTGATGATCGAGCATCAATGCATTGAGATGATGATGTGACTGATGCTCATACAGAAATAAATCAAATAAACATGAAGAATAGTCTGAAGAAAGAGATTCAATGCAGCTCATTTTCAATATCTGACATCAGAGATGACTCATCAACATCTGCATCTACACAGAAATTATGTGAAGTCTCACAGCGCACTATTGACGCAGCTACGCATGAGAAAAATTGACTTCAATCAATTTCTACATAAAAGATGAATACTCAAGATCACTATGATGACATGCAAGTATGACAGAGATTGAATGTCAATTAAGCACATTCTACTAACATGTTTTAAATGAAAGATAGAACGAAAGATGATGCAATGCAAAGAAAATATCACGAACTTAAGAAAGCTTCTAGAAATCATGAGTGTGATAACAGTGATTATTTGAATGATACTTTTGATGAGCATATTAAATCAATTTCAAACTGTGATGTCATTAAAGAATCAAATAAAAGAGAGAAAGAGTAAAGAAGAAACAAGCTCATAAAGTTCTTGCATTGAAAACAGTTACAGTATAGAGCGCAGAAAAAAGCGATAGTAGATATAAAAAGAATGTTACGCTAATGCAGCGCTCGCTACATTATATAAAATCTCGCATAGATTCATAATGAGTGTTGAATTGAGTAAGAATTCAAAAAAAAGTAAGTTTTGATTTAATTTAAATTTAGTTCAGATTTGACTTAAATATGACTCAATATCTTTTTTCTTTCTTAACATTTTCTTCACTTCATAATATTTTTTCTGTATCATAACATGTCTTCTTTATGTTTAATGCAATCTTTAAATATTATATAAATAAAAGTTCTTGTATCATTCTTCTTTTATATTCTTAATGTTTAATTATATTTATTTTTAAAGAATTAAGCATCATTATTTACATACTTCATTGATTGAATCATTTAAATATGATCTTAACATTAAATTGAAAGAAGATGAAGATTGAGAAAACTAAAAAAATAATAAACAAAATAATAATTGTTATTCATACTTTATTAATTATTTATGCTTTATCATTTCAATCATATCTTTTAATTAAAATGTAAACAATGTTTATACATTATTTACATAAGTTGACAATGAGATTCATTTATACATGATGTTAATTACAAATCTTTTGATTTTATTCTGTGTTTGAATAAAAGTCAAAAGAGTCAAGAGATCTTAATTCAACGCAGTTTAAATGATGTTAAAATGTTACGTGATCAGAAAAGTCATCATGCAGAGTTTTCACTCATGCAACAACATTTCTTCTAACAGTCACAATTAATTTATGAGAAAGATTAATGACATTTTAATGTCAATAAAAGATGAAAAGATACTACTAATAATTAAACAATTCAGATACATAGTTTAAGAGTTGTGATTGTAAATGATTGAAGAAGTGATGACTCGTTGATCACGTCAATATGCTGAAATATCTTCATTACATTAACAATGTCATTGAGTAATTGATGAAAAAATATCAGATAAAATAGTGATTTTAAATGATAAGTTTAAGAATTGAGATTACATGTGCTTGAAGAAGTAGTGACTCATTGATCACGCTGATTTATTGAAAAAGCTTGAACTCACTTTCTTTACTTAACATTTGTTATGAGTCTGCATAAAGCGAATCATATGAGTGTATTCTAACTAGAAGTTCAAAGCTAAAGAAGAAGAAAGATGAAACATGTCGTGAGTTTTACTCATGAAGACACGTTAAATCGCTAGCGTGTCAACATCAGCTTTATACTAGTTTATGATAGTCTAACATAATCTATGTTAAACTAACTTGAAGTGCACGTTCGTAACATTATTTCTTCTCTTCATTTAATAATGTTCTCATTACTGCAGTTCAATTAATCTTTCTTTTGATTTCTATCTTGACTTATTCAAATATTATTCATGAAAGTTATTTACAATCTTTTGACACTTCTTGAACTCATTTTCATTGACGTTGTATCAATGTAAATCGACGTTGTATTCTTTTCAATTGACATGATATTGTAATCATCATCTGTAGTGTCTGAATTTCATATATTCTTCACTTCTCATTCATCTTCGTCATTCATCATTATAAAATCAGATGACTTATTTCATTGTTCTTTCAGAAAGTTCTTTGAATTCAGTTGCAGCAGATTCAAGACAAACTTTGAATGAATTTTCATTATTGATGATAATTTCAGTTGATATGCATGTTTGATCTCAATCAGAATCTTGAAAGATTCTAGCATTTTATCATTTAGTTTCTTTGATGATTTTACAATCATAATGTTTCTAGAATCTAGAAACATCATGTCATTTATCTTGTAAATCATTTTCTTTCAATGCTTATTAATCTGTTTCTTCATGATGATTCTGACTTTTGCTAATGCTTGTTTGATCAACGTTAGTGATTGTTTCATATGTTCAAATATATTCTCTGCTTTATCTGCTTCAATTCTTGCTTAAGTGATTTTATATTTAGTTGAATTTGAATCAAAACTCATGTGAGAGTGAAAGTTCTTATTCAGAAAAAACGTTGACTGTTCAATTAATGACAAAATAGCATTGTTATCAATGAATTCAGTCATAAATAATCAGACGAATCAATCATCTTGCATATATGAGCAGTAACTTCGTAGATATCATTTCACATTCTGATTCGTTCTTTTTATTTGATCATTAATTTGCAAATGATAATTAATAAATAGTTTCATCTTGATGTTGAGTCTCAGACATAAAGACTTTCAGACAATCAATATAAATTGAGAATCGCGATTGAATACTATTGTTCTTGATAGTTCATGAGTTTTGAAGACTCATATCAACAGCAGCTTAACTGTTTATTCTGCGAAGATTTCTTTGTCATCTGATCAACACAATATATAGTGTCGTTTCTTAAACAATCAATCTATGACTGTCAGAATCGCGTTGTTTTCATCACTTTCTGATAGATCAATAATGAAGTCTAATGATATGTTCTGTCATTACTGCTCAAGTATGAGTAATGACTTCAGCAGTTCATTGATTTGATCTCTCGATGCTTTTGATCTACGACAAACGTAACAGTTTTGAATGTAGCGCTTGATTGTCATTCTCATCTTCGATCAGCAATATGATCATCTCAGCAAGTTCAACGTTCAATTCATGTTAGAATAATCACTGATCAAAAAATCATGTACTTCTCTTATTAATTGAATGATCATTGATTGAAGAATTCATAATCTATCATCTTTTCAGAGTACTTCATCAAGTACTTTGCAATTGTCTAAATCAATATCTTGACAAGTTCTTCTGTTCTGTTTCATGACTATTCAAATATTAAAGCACAGTTGATTCGTTCAATTTTCGACTATAATTTGATTCTGAATAGAAATCATCTTTTTGACCGAATTTTCGTTAGCGTTCGATTCTTGTTTTGAATCTAAGTCAGATCTTGATCAGCTTTCTGATCATTTTCTTGATTAACTTCTATTAACTGCAGCTCAAATTTGTCTTCTGACAATAGCATTTGATGCTGATATAGCCTTTGATCATCATTTGCTTCAACTGACTTGACGTCTGACATTTTGATCAGCACGTCAACTTTCAGATTCTGTTTTTCCGACTGATATATGATCTTGAAGTTATATTCAGATAACTTCTCAGCTCATTTAACTTGTCGTTGAATCAATTCTTTGATGATCATGAAGTACTTCAAATTCAGATGATTAATGAAGATCTTGATTGAAATATTTGTACATTTCAATTCAAGACATTAATGTTTCAAACAGCGAATAATGATCAGCAGTTCTTTGTCATAGATCTCGTAGTTGCATTCTGCAAGAATCATGTTCTTGTTATAAAAGATCACTGAATGTAAAATGTCTTCATCATCATACTGAGACAATACTTCGTCGTTCACATAGTTCAAGAAGTTCATTTTCAGAATAACTTTTCTGATCAAGTTGAAATGCTTCAGAATGAAAGCTGTCATCATTTATTGCTTTAGTTCTTTAAAGATTGTCTGACAAATCTCTGTTCATTTAAAGAGATGATTTTTTCAAGTCAGCTTTATCATGAGTCAAATGATCTTTGAGAAGTTCTTTATGAATCGTCGATAGAAATTGCAGAAGTCAATAAAGATCTGCACATGAGTCAACAATCGCAGCACTTTTCAGCTTCGAATCACATCTACTTTTCAAGAATTCATTCGTAGATCATTGATGAATATCAGTAGTTTAAGAAACGAGATTTTCTGAATCTTGAATTCATACTTGTCAATGTTTATCTGCAGATTGACTTCACGAAGCTTGTTTAGCACTTCTTTCACATGAGTTCTATGTTCTTTCAAGATCTTACTATAGATGAGAATATTATTCAAGTATGTTTGACAAAACTTATGCAAACAGTCAAACAATACATCATTGATATAGTGCTGAAAGAACATGAGTTCATTGATCAATTTAAAAAGCATTACTTTATACTTGTAAACATTGAAAAAAGTAACAAAAGTAGTTAAATTCTCGCTTTCTGAACTCATGCGCAGTTTATTGAACATGATGATAATGTTAAGTTAAGTCAGATACTTACTGTCTTGAATTTGAGCGAGTACTTCGTTTATCAAGAATATTGAATAACGATTTCTTTTGATCAGAGCATTCAGTTTTCAATAATTTATGCAAAAGCAAAGACTATCATCTTTCTTTTCAACAAATAGTATTGACGAAGCGAAGAAAGCTTTGCTGAGTGTAATAAACTTCTTCTTCAAGTTTTCTTCTAAATACTTCTTGATCTTCTGCAACTTGTAGCTTGACATGAAGTACAATCAACTTCTAAAAGATTGATTCTCATCTTCTAATTCAATCTTGTGATCATATGATCAATGCAAAAGCAACTGCGTTATCTTTTCTCTATCGAAAACATCTAGAAAGTCGTGATAAACTATTGAAAGCTTCTTCTTCAGTTCACTCAGTGACATGACAGAGATCACTTTATTTAGTTTCATGAAACCTTCAACTGAGCTAAGCGCTTTGTTAATTTTACTAATGATCAAGAAGAAGATCTTGATCTTCTTATTCTTGACTAGAGTTTGATACACAACGACTTCAATCATGACAATATTGACGAGCTCTTCTTTCTCTGATGATTGAATGAGTCAAGATTGATCGAGATCAACTTGAGTGCTTGACTTCACTAAGAATAACAATTCAATGAACTAATTCACTAGTTTCTGATTCGTGAGTCGCTTCAAAATGATAGTCAACGTAACAATTAAGTTCAAGTTTTTTCGTTTCATTTCACAGATTTCGCTTGACTCAGATCTGTGAAATGCTGATTGACTGCTTGCTTTTGAAACAACAGATTTTGATGTTTGAATCTTCAATGATGATATTAATCAATCGTTTGCAGAATTTATCAAAATTTGATTTCTTTTCAATCAAAGATTTTCAATGATTATCTTATGCTGATCTAGATGAGTTATCAATAGAAACATCATTTCATTCTTGTGTTCTTGTATCATGATCAATGTATACAGAGCATATGTAATTGACTTTTGATCAGAGATTTCATCAAATGATCAAATCAACTTTGATTTCAACAACGATATTGACTGAATATCAAAGCGTTCACATAGCTTTGACATCAAAGATTTATCAATGAAAGTCATGTCAGTGACTTCAGTATTTATCAGAGCAAAGAATCTGAATATCTTTTCTAGACTACTTAAGATGACGTCAATAATGAACGACTTGAAATCAAAAGAATCATCAGACATGCTGATGAAACAGAATATGAGTATATTGCTTTCAGTCACTACTTTGATGAGAACAAATCGTTTTTTGAATTCGCAATAATTTCATGCACTTAAGTCGTTTCAAGACAGTCATATGCTTTATGTTTTGACTTCTTGCATTTGAAGCAAAGTTCTTTCTTAAACAACTCTTTCTGAATAGAACTGAGATTCAATCTTCTGAGTTTCTTTCACGAAGAAACTGATGACGTAAGTCAAACAGTCAATGTGCTAGAAACAGATCGAGCAGCTTGAATCATTAATGCTTTGATGACTGATCAAGCGTTCAATTCAGTCAATTTAACATCGACTTGCATGCAGATGTCAACAAACTCATTCAAATTCATGATTCATTCATTGAGCATTACTCGCTGAAGATCTGAGCTGATCTTATGCTGAAGATTATTTAGTAAAGTCTCATTATTATATTCTAGTTCTGCGCTAAATCTCTGAAATTTCATTCAAAATTCATGAAAGAAGATCTTGTTTTAATACAGCTTTAAGTACTATTGTTAAGTCGTGTGATGATGATTAAGATCATTGTACATCTTATTAATGATTGATAGTACTTCTTCAACTTCTAGAAAGAGATTCAGAGACGTGTTTCTCATTCGTGATGCTATGTGCTTGATTGCAGCTTCACTGACTCAACTTTCAATGTAAACAATCTTCAACTTTTCAATAGAAAAGTGATTCTTGTTTGTCTTTAACTTATTTTGCATTCGCGATAGTCAATTATCTACATTCTGCAATGAATCTTTGAACAAAGATGAGTTGAGTAACTTGATTGACTTCGAAGATTAATCTTCAGAAATCGAAGTGCTTTGTCAACTTGATGCAGCTTTTAAATGATGTATAATCACGTTCTTGTTTCTATTCTCTTTTTGCAGACGCGTTTGCATAATCTTCAATATGATGTTTATCTCATTGACATCTTCTAATATCTGAATCATGTTATTGTGAGTCTTGATCTCAATGTTGTGCTGTTAACATATGTACTTGATAAAAACAATGATGTCATCTGCTTCATGAGTGCTTATTCAAGCATTCAGTTCAGTGCTGATGCTGATCTTGATTATTTCGTGATCAAAAAACAACACGTTCATGTTCTTTTCTTCTGTATTTGATGATACATTCATGTCTTCTTCTTCTGATGCTGTTCAATTCTGTGATAAAAGTGATTCTCTTCTAGCATTTTGAAGATCATAGCAAGCAATGCTCGCTGATTCTGAGCTTCTAGTCATGATATGAGTAGAAAATTGCTGATCAAGAGATTTTAATGTTACTCTATTAAACTTTCTGAGTTCAAGTACTGCTGAAATTTCTGATTTCTGATGATGAGTTCAATAAAGAGTTAGTCAAGAACAACGCGTTCGTGTTCTTTGATTCTGATTTTATCGAAATTTCTGATTTTGAATCAAGATTCTTCTTTAGAAATTTCTGATTTCTATCAAGCTTTCTGAGCTTGAGTTCTGATTCTGCTATTGAAATTTCTGAGTTCAACTTCTGATTTAAGTTGTGTAGCTTGTTTTTATATTGTTTACACGTTGATAGCAAGATTAATGAGCTTTGAACTAATGTTATGAGTCTGCATAGAGCGAATCATATGAGTGTATTCTAACTAGAAGTTCAAAGCTAAAGAAGAAAGAAGATGAAACACGTCAAGAATCTTATACTCATGAAGACGCGCTATGTTACAATTCTAGCTACGCATCTATGTTGATAGCTATGTTGATGACTATGTTGATGACTATCGTCAATCGCTTGTCGCTAGACTATAGAGTTGTTTCAAGATTAACTCTATTCAGAGTTAGCTTATGTTCTTCTGAGTCATATAGATAGTCGACTCTTTCCTTCTAGATATTTTTCTTTCTTAGCATTTATATACTCGTTACATTACACTCATATGACTCGCTCTATGCTGATTTCTAACATTATATAAATGCTTCTTCGTTACAGACGAAGTGAAATAATCTGCATCGACTCTCGAGTGCTTCTGTCGATTCTTCAACTCACTATCGACATTTGATCTAGTCAACTTGCAATCATCAGCAGCACTCATCTCTCTTCTTTCGTGAGCTGATTCAGCGAGAATAAACAAAAGATTCAAACTCATGCGCTGATCAGCGAGTATAAACAAACGATCAAAATCATTCAACTAGATCAAAGATCAGTGAATTAATCGTTCATTCAGATTCACAAAAAATTCTTCGAATTTGTTGAACAATCAAACGAGGTCAGTCTATGACTGCATGAAGTCTCTATCTCAAAGAGCAATCAAAGAGATCAGTTTAGAACTGCGTAAAGTCTCTATCTCGATGAGCAAACCTCAATAGTGAGTCTGCTTCAATGACACTCATCATCAATGCAATGACTCATCTATTCTCATCATTCTACTCATCAGTGAATCGATTCATCTACTCGTTCATATGCAACTAGTGAGTCTGCTACAATGACACAATAATGTCTTTAATAATAAGCAAATCTTTGAGCTTGTTTCTATATTGAAACTTCAGTGAATCTGCTTCAACGACACTCTCAATGCAATGATCTACTCACTTTCATCGCTCTATCTATCAGTGAATCTGACTCGTCATTGAGTTCACATGCAACTAGTGAGTCTGCTTCAATGACATCTTTCGTCAATGTAATGACTCAGCTACTCACATTACTTTATCAATCAGTGAATCAATCTGTCGACTCGTTCGCGTGCAAATAGTGAGTCTGCTACAAAGACGTCTTTCGTCAACGTGATGATCTATCTACTCACATCGCTCTATCTATCAGTGAATCTGATTAAATGTTCACGTGCAACTAGTGAGTCTGCTTCAATGACATGATCAATGCAATAATTTACTCACTCTCATTGTTCTACTAATCAGTGAATCTGATCATACGTTCATGTGCAACTAGTGAGTCTGCTACAATGACATCATTCTACCTTGCATAGTGAGTCTGCTACAATAGACATTTCGATTCTACACAAGGCTAAGAAAATACATTCATGCAAACATAAATTGTTGAAGAGAAGAAATAATGTTACGATTCTAGCTACGCATCTATGTTGATAGCTATGTTGATGACTATGTTGATGACTATCATCGATCGCTCGTCGCTAAACTATAGAGTTGTTTCAAGATCAACTCTATTCAGAGTTAGCTTATGTTCTTCTGAGTCATATAGATAGTCGACTCTTTTCTTCTAGATATTTTCCTTTCTTAGCATTTATATACTCGTTACATTACACTCATATGACTCGCTCTATGCTGATCTCTAACACGCTAAATTATTAGTGTGTCAACATCAGCTTTATACTAGTCTATGATAGTTTAACATGATCTATGTTAAATTAACTTGAGATGCACGCTTGCAACACTGATGCTTTACTAAACATCATTACAAACACAAGATTAAAGTTAAATCTGTCGTTGAGTTTGAATTGCTCAACTCAACTCAAGTTGAGTTTCAGAATTGAGTTGAGTTGAGAGAGATCAATTCAACTCAATTGAGTTGAGTCAGACTCTCGATTCAACTCAATCAACTTGACGAGTTGACTTGAACTTGATAACATGTCTAAACATTTTACTTATTTGAAATAAGTACTAGTAGAATAATATTATGAAACTTTAAAATGTGTGTGTATGAATGATCTTTATTTACATGTCGAAAAGAAATCTATATGTATGTAGAGAAATGTCTTCAACTTTTCTATTGTTGACTCAGATTTCAGTCACTGTTTCTAACTAAACTGCTTGAAAAATGCGCAAGCAATTTCATGAAAACAGTAGATTGCAAAATGAATTGCAAAACTATTTACATAAGCTTTCTATTGATGTCTTCTTGTCTTCTTTGCTCAGACAATGCATTCAATTTAGCTTTATTCTTAAATAATGATTTCTTCTTGAAATTAGTCATTTCAAAGCTACGTTTACATGTTGAAACAGAACTCGACTTCAAAGAAGAAGTCATTTTGCGCTGTTCTTTTTTCACTGCTAAAGATGATGACTTAGATTCTTCATTCAATTTAGAGACTGTGACGAATTTCATCAAATTTCTTTGATTCATTATCTTTTGTAATGATTGATTGTTCTTCTTCAATCTGTTTCTCTCAGTCAAGTGTGATGTAACTCAATCAAAATAAGCAGACGCTGAAAATCGAGCATTTGAAAGTGAAGTTGTCATAAATCTTGCTGTTGTAGATCTTGCTGTATTAAATAACATAAATAACGAAAGTTCTTTGAAGTTTGAGAATCTAGATTACAAAGATGATATGAAAAGATCAACATCAAGTGTATCATTATTCATCAGCTCTGATATTGTTAATTAAATGTCTGATGATGAACAATATAACATTACTTATCACGCTCGTTATCATCAACATCATCATTTGATGATGCATCGCTGATATACTCTAAATCTTCATTAACGTTGATGATGAAGACTAAATCTTTGTTCTTTTCTTGTTTCTGTGCATCGAAAGCTCTTTTCTCTTTGATAAGCTCGTGAGACTCAAATTCTGCTTTCAACTTCACAGCATCTGCATGCTTAATTATCATGATATTCAATATGATGTTGACAACAAAAGAGCTGCAATGATAAAATAATAAGTCTCATCTCAAATTGAAAACTCGTTCAACATTTGTTGAGGTAGCTGAAATTGCTAAAATATCTCGAGTTATTCTGCTTAAATGAACAAAGTCTCTGAAATGATTTCTTCAGAACTTAATGAAATCGATGTCTTGAACAATGTTTAAAACTTATTAGAATTTGATATTTCAGACTATGTGACTGCAAAATCAATTGCAAAATTGATTGCAAAATTGATTGCAAAATTGATTGCAAAATTGATTGCAAAGAAATTATGAGACAACATTAATTGTACAACGAACGAAACAAAGAGAAGAAAAACTAACTCTGATTCAAATATTGTTTCGCTTCGTTAGTTGAAACAAGTGATGAAGTCATTACTATTCTGAGCGAGATAACGTGACTACTTCGATACCTGAGATATAAAGCAATTGCGTCAAGCATTTTCTATCAAAAAGAGTAATTTAGACTCTTGCAGACTAGATTTATACCATTTTCGTCTGACATAAGTCGGTAATAGAAGACGATCTATTGCAGGTTTCAAGATAGAAATTGAGAAATCTCTACACTAGAGTTATTGTCTACGTGAAACGCTCTGAGTAAGAGGTTAAAGAAATATTTAAGTGATGTCAAGTGAATTTTCTAGAAGCTCGAAGCTCGAAACTCGGAAAAACTCTCTATGAAAAGAAATATAAAGAGTCGCTTTATGCACTTTTTCTCGTCTCGTTTCGCGAATAGTAACGCGAAACTCAGTAGAAGCAATAGCTCAGCGTCAGAACTCAAAACGTCGACGATAGAAATCAAAAAGTCAACGATAGAGATTGAAATAAATCTATGAGACGAACTTAGCATGAGTTCGTCAACAAGCAAACAACTGCAGAACGACATTGTCGATTTATTTCGCAGTCAACAAAAATCGTTCACATCAGTAAATAGAAAAACGCAATACATGTTTAGTTCACTTGATGCATTGATGCTAAATTCACATGCAAACGCGCATAATGACAAGAATACAATCAATTTGCGAAATGTGAACTCGCAGCAAAAAGAGCAAACACGAGCGATTGTGAAATTCAAAGAAATGAAAAAGCGAAAAGCGATGAAAAGTTCGCAAAAAGAAGCTAGCATCGAAGTTGGTACAAGCAAGTGCTACGATGTCATCTCTAAAGAGATGCAGGTAAAGAGACTGCGCGAAAGAATTGAATTCGCAGTCAATCAGCTAAGACAAGCAATATCAGAACAGAAAGAAACTATAAGTCATAGCTTAATCTACATTTGAAGAGCATGCGACGAAAGCATAGAAAACTCGATTCAGAAGCAAATAGATCAACTTCAAAGTCAAACAAACAACAAACTGAAGATCATTCTACAATTGGTTCAACAAAATGCTGAAGACATCAAAAAGAGAATCAATGCAAAGCAAATGACAGAGAATTCGCAAACCTTGCAGAAGACG
>JAABUW010001985.1_pt1 | contig 32090 bp, 29 predicted proteins | sample 5560081 | NCBI WGS metagenome assembly JAABUW01 (sample SAMN10711882, study PRJNA513363) | rock metagenome | isolation source: Antarctica rocks | place: Antarctica: Victoria Land, Knobhead sud | reverse complement strand
CCATATCAGGGAGTGAACCTCCAGTGGGGATTTGATTCCTTCGGCAACCGAACCAGTCAGATACCTTCCGGCACTTCGAATGCGTCCCTTCCCGGCCCCTCCTCTCCGAGCTACAACGCAAACAATCAAGTGGTCTCTGGCAACGGAGGTTTCACGCCAATCTACGATGCGGCCGGCAACATGACCTTCGATGGGGGGGCTACTTATACCGCGTACGACGGGGACAATCGTGTCTGTGCGACCTACAGTACCATCGGGGGCAGCGGGGTCACCCAGTACATCTACAACGCTGATGGACAGCGGGTAGCTAAGGGACACCCCGTCAGCAGCCCGGGAAACACCCCTTTTTGCCCCACGGACATGGCCAACTTTGTTGCGGACTCCAAGTATGTTCTGGGACCCTCGGGCGAGCAGATGACCGAGGTCGATGGGTCGGGAACCTGGAGGCACACGAACGTCTACAACGGCGGCCAGATGCTCGCGACCTACGACACGCACGGACTCCACTTTCCGCAAACAGATCCTCTGGGAACGGTTAGGGTGCAGGCGTCGGCCACCGGAGCCGCAGAGGAAAGCTGCGCCAGCCTTCCGTTCGGAGATGGACTAAACTGCACACCTGCGATCTCCGAGCCCACCGAACACCACTTCACCGGCAAAGAACGGGACGCCGAATCAGGTCTCGACTACTTCGGGGCCAGGTACTACGCCTCCAGCATGGGCCGGTGGATGTCGCCGGACTGGAGCGCCAAAGCATCGCCGGTTCCGTACGCAAAGATACCCTATCCGCAAACGCTGAATCTGTACAGCTATGTCGGCAATAATCCGCTCTCGCGGTTCGATGACGACGGCCATGAGGTAATCACGATTCAGTTGCGCTCGTACATCCCTCAAGCGAGTGCTGGGCCATATAGAGGCGACAATCGTGGGCCTACTGCATCGCAGACCGTGACATCGCGAACCTCAATCACAATGACCATCGAGACCGATCCTTCAATATCGAAGAATCCGCTGCTTTCCACTACAGGCGGTCAGGCAGGCACAACGCACAACGATCTCACCGGTAACTATGCGACACAGACGGTGGGCTTGCCAACCGCCGCAGTGAGCAGAGATGCGAATGGAAATGTCGTAATGAACATCCAACAAAACGTGAAGAACCCCCTCACGCCAGCAGCGGTCACTCCAGGTATCGAAAGCAATATAACGGCAGGCGAATTCTGCCTTCAATTACCTGTATGCCCCTTCCAGAGAGCTTTACTACGTCGCCCCTCACCTTCAGGCGCAGTAGGCTCGGACGTTTCATCTCGAAACCCTGCTCTATTGTGAGTATCTCGCCTTCTTTAGCAATCCCATGACGCACTAGCTGACTCGCAAGAGGCCCGGCTGCCGTTCCCGTGGCCGCATCTTCGACGATGCCGACCGTCGGATTGAAGAACCGCGCATGCGCCGTTGACGTGGATGAAACCGGATCGAGACTGAACACATAGCATCCCTCGCCGCCGATCTCCCGCAGAACCTTGGCAAGGTGCTGTGCATCGGGCCGCAGAGATTCAACCATCTTGCGGTTGCGTACCGGAACCAGCAGGTGCCCAGCGCCGGTCGATACCACCTGAGCCGGCAGCCGCTCTACATTGATGTCGCTCTTTTCTAGCCCCAGCGCCACCGCCAATTCGCTCACATCTTTAAGCACGTTGCCATACACGGGCGGAGACTGTGTGAGGACAACAGCCACGGGGCGCTCTCCCTCGCAGCGCACTTCCACCGGTAGCAGCCGGTCACCGATCTCCTGGGTAAATCGGTTGCTGCCATCCTTCAGCTTCAGCCTTCCTGAGTCCGCAAGCCACCACCATGCCCCCAATGAGTTGTGTCCTGCCCCGAAGACTTCATGTCCCGGAGCCGTAAACGAGCGCAACCGCCAGTCCGCCTTATCCGACGGCGAGAGAAACGTCGTCTCTGCCTGGTTCAATTCGCCGGCAATGCGCTTCATCGTCGGCTCGTCCAGCGTTTGGGCATCGGGCACGATCGACAGCGGATTGCCCGTCAACGGTTGCTCCGCAAAGACATCTACAAAATAGAACGGTACCTGCACGGTGACTCCTTTCGCACTGCTGCTTAACTCCCCGTCCGTCCACTTGCCAACGTGACCCGGTAACGCGAGGGCTCCCACCGCACTCGCCAGAAACGATCGTTGATTCATCGCCGGCCTCTTTCAGAAAGTATCTCAATGTTGAGATACGTTATGTAAAGTAATAGAGGTGAGCCATGACGGGAAGGATTCGAAAAATGGCACACTGTCATTCCGGAGAGAACAACGATGCCGAAGCAGGACCGTGTAGACGAGATCCTTCGCCAGTGGGAACGAGAGCGCCCTGACCTCGATGTATCACCCATGGGCATCATCGGACGCATCTCTCGAGCCGAGCGGCTGATCGGTGGCCGCATGAAGGCCGCAAGCCTCAACTTTGGACTCGAACGCTGCGGTTTCGACGTACTGGCCACATTGCGTCGTGCAGGACGACCCTACCATCTCACGCCAACCCAGCTCTTCCAGTCGCTGATGCTTACCTCGGGCGCCATCACGAACCGCATCGATCGTCTTGAGGAGGCCGGCTTTGTCGAACGCCTGCTTGACCCTCATGACCGGCGTGGCGTCCTCGTATCGCTCACGCAGAGCGGGCTCAAGCTGATCGATCGTGCCGTGACAGCCCATATGCAAGAGGAAGAGGAGATGCTGGCTCCGTTCTCTACTCGCGACCGTGAAAAAATTGCTCGCCTTCTTCGTACGCTGCTGCTCCAGCTTGAGGCGAAGAGCAGCCGATAGACGCCCTCAGCACGCAAGCGCAGACGCTCTGATACCACGCCGATTTCCACCAGCCAGGATAGTTGCGTTAGGGCTCTTCTTGAAGTGCCTTTAGTCGGCTGTGTTCAGGCCACAACGCGGATCAGAAGGGCTGAGGCATTCAGAAAAATTACAAACGCCCTACGTCTCGACTGAAACAATAAACTGCTTGATTACGATGCAACGATGCTCGATTGGTAGATATCCTGGGCTCTTTGGGTTCATAAACCGAAGGTCACGGACGGCCAGGCCCTGCATAAAAGAAGTTATGGGTGGCTCAGCTCCTAGAGCGATCCTTGCGCAAGGGCCGTTGTTTTACTTCCTGAACAATGCCAACACGGTTCTGCTGGGTGTTTCTAGGGACTGTTGCAGCCATCTTGCTTTCCTGCTGCTTGTCTTATGGGTTGGTCCGAAGTGCTGTTAGCCGCCAGTTGGCGATGACTGTCGGTCGCTCTGCAAAGGCATAGCTAAGTCACGCTGCGAAGACTCTGGGCCGGGGGCACACCGAACACGCGCTTGTAGTGGCGGGTTAGGTGACTTTGGTCCGCGAAACCCAGAATAGCGGCTACGTCCGCAACAGATTTGCCAAGCTGGAGGAGGGCTTTCGCCCGTTCGACCCGCACTTGCAACAGGTATTTGTGAGGCGGCAGACCAAGAACATCACGGAAGCTTCGAAGTGCGTGGTACATGCTCAGATGACCAACGCCTGCGAGAACATCCAGGCTTATCTCTTCCTCGGCGTGAGCATGGATGTACTCGCGCATCCGTAACACGTTAGCCGGTGCTGCCGGTGGTGCGGGTGCATCCGGTCTCTCGGAGTGTCGCCGCGCTACGTGTTCGAGGATTTCAAGGATTCTGCAGTCGAACTCGACTCGTTCGCATCACTGTGCCCCGGGCTAGAGTGTGGTTACTGTCACGGTGCCACGACCGCATAGCCCCTGATTCGACCGCTCCGAAGGCAGCAACGGAATGGAAGTGGCGAGTAAAGGAGTATTCCAGGAAGTTTCCATGAAAGAGTTCCACGCCCGCGATGTTCCGATTGCGCCAGAACGTGCCCATCTCAGCTTTCGGCGGGGCGACGCCCTGCTCCCCTGGCTTGTCCGTCGGGTTTGCGTCCCGGGATGTCAGCGTCTCCATGTCTCTGTTCATGGTCCACAGGCCTTTTCTGAGGCAGCTCGAAGCAATTTCGTTCAAGACGCCGCGAGATCACCCCCTTCAGCATGAGTATAGGCGCATTCCAGCCAGAAGCCAGATAGCGGAGCGCGCCAACCTGTATCCGATCTCAAGAAGATTTGGTCTGAAGTGCTCGTTCGAAGTGCAGTGATTCCCGCGTGGTAGCTACGAAGTTCCAAGGCGATCCAGCTCTACTATGCAGCTCAATTCTTCCCCACAGGAGAACCAGTCCGATGCCATTTACTGAAACCCCGGAGATCAAAACATCATGACAATGACTGACGCAAGTCGTGAGGTGGATGCATTTTCCACCCGCGCATCCGAGAATCAACGAAAGCTGGCCGAAAATCTCCGCACGCGCTATGACTACATAGTCTGCGGTTCGGGGTCTTCGGGATCTGTCGTGGCTAGAAGGCTCGCTGAAGATGCGACTGTAAGTGTTCTCTTGCTTGAAGCCGGGGGCAGTGACGATGTACCCGCTGTCAACGAAGCTGGAAGCTGGTTGGCAAACCTGGGAACCGAACGGGATTGGGGCTTTGTAGCCGAGCCGAATGCGAACCTAAACCGTCGCTCGATGCCATTATCGATGGGAAAGGTCTTGGGCGGCGGTTCCTCAATCAACGCGATGATCTGGTCTCGGGGGCATCGCAACGATTGGGACTTCTTCAGCTCTGAAACCGGGGACGCGTGCTGGAATTACAAGTCCGTGTTGGATATCTACCGAAGGATAGAGGATTGGCATGGTCAGCCCGATGCGACACGTCGTGGAACAGGCGGTCTGCTCTACATACAGCCGGCGCCTGACCCAAATCCCCTCACCGGCGCCATGCTTAGCGCCGCGGCGGATGTAGGCATTCCCCATTTTGGGGATCAAAACGGCGTCATGATGGAGGGTGACGGTGGCGCGTCACTGATAAATCTCCGGATACGGGATGGTAAACGTCAATCGATTTTTCGAAGCTATGTCTACCCCTCGTTGACACAGCCAAACCTCACTGTGTTAACGCACGCGACAGTGACTCGCATTTTGGTCGAAGGCAAACGGGCCCTGGGCGTCGAGGTAATCTATGCAGGGCAAACGAAGCGCTTCGAGGCGGACGTAGAGACCGTCATCTCCATGGGGGCAATCAACACTCCTAAACTCTTGATGCAATCTGGAATTGGAGATGAAGATCAGCTTCGTTCCCATCAAATCCCTTGTATTCAGCATCTTCCTGGCGTTGGCCGGAACTTCCAGGATCACATCTTAGTGGCAGGTTGCATCTGGGAATATAGAGAGCCATTACAGGCTAGGAATAATGGTGTCGAGGCGACGCTCTTCTGGAAGAGCGATCCGGCCATGGACACACCCGATCTCCAACCTATCCTCATCGAGATGCCGATCGCCACGCCGGAGACAGGCGCCCGATTTGCTCCGCCTCCTACCTCATGGAGCCTTGCGCCGGGGTTAGTCCGACCGAAAAGTCGCGGAGAGATCACGCTCACTGGTCCGAATCCCCGTGATCCAGTCAGAATCGATGCAAACACTTTTTCAAACCCCGACGATTTGGCCGCAGTTGTGGAAGGTGTAGCGCTCTGCCGCGAGATCGGTAACAGTGCCGAGCTGGAGCCGTTCCGCAAACGGGAGGTGATGCCTGGAAATCTGTCCGGACCAGCTCTTGAGTCCTTCGTTCGGGATTCAATCGTCACCTACTGGCATCAGTCCTGCACTGCCAAGATGGGTCTCGACAGCATGTCGGTCGTCGACGCCAGGCTTCGAGTGTATGGCATAAGCAAACTTCGCGTCGCAGATGCTTCTGTGATGCCCCGTGTGACTACGGGCAACACCATGGCGCCGTGCGTGGTCATTGGGGAACAACTCGCAGCATTCTTAAAGTCAACATGAGCAGATGGAGTTACCGCCGCGTTTCCCTGGAGTGCCTCAACCAGAACATGAGCGGAAGGATTGACATTCTTGCGCAGTCAACGTACTCGGAACAAACTGACGCCGCCCTCGGCAGTACGCTCCACTCCCCGTCATAATCGGGCATTCGGAAGGAGAAAGACGCATGACTCGCGTTCCAGACTCAGAGCTAATTCACATACCTGGCGGCACTCTAATCACCGCCACGCCTGAAGAAGGACGAGCGCTCGCATTCACCATCGCTCGGCACGCAATTCACAATATTCAACCGGATTTGGACGTGCTCAAAGCCGGTAGGCTTACTTATTCAACCAATCCAGATAGCCTGATCGCGGCAAGCCAAGTTGTAGCGATCGAGTTTCAGACCATCGCAGCAGCAAACAATTATTGGAGAAAATAGCTCTCTGAACAGAGAAATGATATTCTGCCAATGGCTGCGCACCACTGAGCGCGAAAGGTTCATCGGAAACGGTCACATCGGATTGGCCAGACCGGACGATGATCCTCACCCCGGTAAGGATTAGTGTTGGATGTCACACTGCCGCTGTCTTGATGGTCTGAGAGGCGGTTTGTGGACGCCGCGGCATCTTGAAGCTGTAAACGCTGTCGAGTGATTCCGGGACTCTTTCGCGGTCCCGCACGTACCGGCCCGCTTCAAGCTCTGAGCTAATTGCCCGATCCGGAGTGGCGGAAGGCGGCAGCGCAGCAATCATGCCTGCTAAGTAGAATTACCGATCCGCCAAGGTACAAAGCTAGGAGCCTTCCATGGACGCGCTTACACTTCACCGTATTCACTTCGGCTTCACGATTACTTACCACTATCTGTTTCCGCAGCTCACCATGGGACTGGCGCTTCTGATCGTTGTCCTCAAGACGATCGCGCTTCGTGCGACGGACGTTGACATTGCCGCAAAATATGACGCCGCCGCCCGCTTCTGGGCAAAAATCTTCGCCATCAACTTCCTCCTTGGCGTCGTTACCGGCATCCCCATGGAGTTCCAATTCGGCACGAACTGGTCGGAGTTCTCACGCCGCACGGGCGGCGTCATCGGCATGCCGCTTGCCATGGAAGGCATCTTCTCTTTCTTTCTCGAGTCCGCTTTTCTGGGTCTCTTCCTCTTCGGCGAAAAACGCCTCTCCCGCCGCATGCACTGGCTTTCCGCGGTATTGGTCTTTGCCGGCTCTTGGATCTCCGGCTTTTTCATAATCGTCACCAACGCGTGGATGCAGCACCCCGTCGGCTACAAGCTTCTGCCGAACGGCGTCTACGAAGTCGCCAGCTTTCGGCAGCTTCTCTTTAATCCTTGGGCCTCGCTTGAGTATGCGCACAACATGTGCGCCGCCGTCGTGACGGCCTCATTCTTCATGGCCGCAGTCGGAGCTCTCTACCTCCTCCAGCGCCGCGAAGACCCCTATGGACGAATCTTCGTTAAGCTCGGCGTCGTGGCCGGAATCATCTCGTGCATCCTGCAGGTCTTCCCCACGGGTGATCTTCACGGCAAGTACATGGCGAAGAATCAACCCACTGCCATTGCCGCTATGGAAGGTCTCTTTCACACCGAAAAGGGCGCTGGAATGATCCTCATGGGTCAGCCAAACTATGAGTCGCAAACCATCGACAATCCGCTTCGCGTCAACAAGGTGCTCAGTTTCCTCATTTATGGAACCACCGCTGCTGAAGTCGAAGGCCTCGACCACTTCCCGAGAGACCAGTGGCCGTCCACTCTCCCGCTTTTGTTCTACAGCTACCACATCATGGTGGGCCTCGGAACATGGTTCGCAGCGATTATGGCACTCGCTGCGTTGCTCCTCTGGCGAGACAAACTCTACTCCGCTCGCTGGGTTCTCTGGTGCCTTTTGCTTAGCTGGCCATTGCCATACATCGCCACGACCGCCGGTTGGATGACCGCTGAAATCGGCCGCCAGCCCTGGCTCGTCTACGGACTCATCCGCACCTCGCAAGGCTCGTCAACACACGTTGGTGCAGGGAACAGTCTCTTTACGCTACTTGGCTTCCTCGGCATGTACACCTTGCTCTCGCTGCTCTGGACCATCCTCGTCTACAACCACATTCAGTCTGGTCCACTCGCCCCCGACCACCACGCACACCCGCAATCACTCACCGCGTAAGGAGCCTGTCCAATGGGAACTCTCTGGTTCTGGATCGTAGCGTTGATGCTTACAGCCTATGTCGTGCTGGACGGCTTTGACCTGGGTGTCGGCATCATTTACCTCTTCGTCGCTCGCACCGAATCCGAGCGCGCCCAAGCGCTCCGCTCCATCGGCCCCGTCTGGGATGGCAACGAAGTCTGGCTGATCGCCGCCGGCGGCACGCTTTTTTTTGCCTTTCCTCTGCTCTACGCCTCGGCCCTCAGCGGCTTCTATCTTCCGCTCATGATGGTCCTCTGGCTGCTCATTCTCCGTGGCGTCAGCATTGAACTGCGCGGCCACTCCGCCGATCCACTCTGGCGTACCTTCTTCGACAGCCTCTTCTCACTCTCCAGCATCCTGCTCACCATCTTCTTCGGCGCTGCTCTCGGCAATGTCGTGCGTGGTGTTCCCATCGGCGCGGACGACTACTTCTTCCTCCCGCTCTGGACCGACTGGCGCACTGGCGCGAGCCCGGGCATTCTCGACTGGTATACCGTGCTCGGCGGGGTCCTCGCCTTAGCCGCTCTCTCGCTTCACGGTGCTCTCTATCTCGCGCTCAAAACAGAGGGCCACCTCGAACGCCGTGCCCTCTACTTTGCCCGCCGCATCTGGCTCGGGACTGTAGCCCTCACCGCCATCGGCATCCCGGCCACCGTGCTGGCGCGTCCCGCCTCCCTCAACAACTACAAGGGACATCCCATTGCATTTCTCGTCCCGCTCGCCGTGATCGCCAGCATTGCCATGATGAGGTTCACCATGGCGAAACACTCGCGCCTCCCATCTTTCCTAGCCTCGTGCGGCTTTCTCTCTTCCATGCTCGTCGGCGCGGCAACCGGTCTCTTTCCCGTACTCCTTCCCACAGTTGGCACGCAAGGACAAGACCTCACCATTGCTCGATCCATCTCCGGACCGCACACTCTACGCGTCGGCCTTGCCTGGTGGTCAGTGGGGATGTGCCTCGCCATCATGTACTTCTGCATTGTCTACTGGCTCTTCCGCGGCAAGGTGCCCACCGACGCTGAAGGCTATGGGCATTGATCAAGAGGATGCTTACCGGTGCCATCATGGTCCTCTTGCACGTCAATCATCCGCCTGCTGGCGCGACCACTATGATTGTTCCTTAGGAATTCTCGCGAAGCCTGGATATCTACCAATCATCGAAATCGCCGTCGTGCTGCTGTTAGCACAGGCGTTCGCCATCAACAGGCTCGCGGGATTGCCCTACCCAATCTGGCGGAGTCAAACACCGCCTGCCGGAGGTCATCCATGAACGCAGTAATTCCCATCACAGAGGCGGAGATTGCGACCCTTGTGGATCACTTCTACAAAAAGGTGCGTGTGGACCCCGAAATCGGTCCCGTCTTCAACGAAGCAGTGCAGAACTGGGATGCCCATTTGGCTCTCCTTAAGGACTTCTGGTCCACTGTATTGCTCACCACGGGTCGATATAAAGGCAATCCGCTCCTGGCACACTTTCGCTTGCCCATAGAAGAGAGGTACTTCGCGCGTTGGCTTATGCTCTTTACGGAAACGGCGAACGAGGTGATGAGCGCCAATCACGCTGATTTAGCCGTTCAGAAGGCAAACCACATCGCCTTGAATATGAAGCGCGTTCTTGCTTTTGCGACCGATGTACCAGTGGCTCCGGTCTTGGACTCGCGACAAAGTTAAGAGATGCCGAGAATGGCATGAATAGAAGAGAGGACGCCATATGACAACCGAAAGCTTTGCCGATGATGGTACGCTGCTGAAGGATTTTGGGCAGTTCGACCTTACGCGGGAGGTGGAGAATTCCGAGCAGCAAAAGCCATGGCAGGCGGGTCACACTGCCAGAACGTTATTCAAAAAAGCGGACTTCAGGATGGTCCTCATCTCGATGGAGAAGGGTTCCGTCCTCAAAGAGCATCACGCCGATGGAACGATCTCCGTGCAGGTGTTAAAGGGATCGATAGGCTTTACCGTTGAGGGAGAGACTCACACTCTCCAGGCAAACAGTGTGGTGACGCTGGGTGCGTCGCTCAAACACGAAGTCGAGGCCTTGGAAGAATCGGCATTTCTGCTTACGATCGCTTGGCCTAGTGCAGAGAAGCTCCAGACAATGAAACATCGGGGATACGGGACCTAAAGGCCGAGTCCCAACCCATAGCTGTGCTCCTGCTTCGGCGCGATCTCCTGCTGCGGTGGGTGGATGACCTGCTCCTGCTTGCGCTGCGGCGTGTGGGCGCTCTCGCGGGAGACCTCATGCCCCAGCGCGATGGGCAGCTTCTCGCGGTCATTGGTGAAGAGCTGCGCATCGTGCGCTCCGCGCGAGACGGCGACATAAGCCATGCGGTTGTTGAGCAGGTCCTTCGCGCCCAGCTCCGTATCCACATGCACCAATACCCGCTCGGCGGTCTGCCCCTGGCTGGAGTGGCTGGTCACGGCATAGCCATGATCGAGATGCGGATGCCTGGCTGGATCGAGCTCAACAATACGCCCTCCTGGGCGGCCATCGTCCATGCGCAGCGACATCCGGCCTTCGGTGATGCTCTCGACGGTGCCCAGCTCACGGTTGGCGACCTTGAGGTCGTTCGCGGGCGCGGTGAACTGGATGCGGTCGCCCGTGGAGAAGCTGCGCGGCTCTTCGCGGTAGACCGAAACTCCCTGCTGGCGGTGCGGGTCGTAAGTCCGCTCGGTGCCATCCTTCAGCGCCACCGTGATCCGGTTGTGCGGAGCGTCGACGCCCACCACGCGGGCGTACTCGCCTTTGCCGATGCCGGTCTCCTTCGACGCCCGGCTGTAGCGCAGCACCTCTCCGACCTCGTACCGCTCGGCCCAGGTGCGGGCCGCTCCGGTGAGGTCCTGGCGCGGCACCAGCGTCTCGATGCGATGCTCTTCCCTGCCCACAGCGCCATGCCGTTGCAGCTCGGCGTGGATGCGCTGATTGATCTCCGCGCGGGAGCGATTGTCGGGCGAGACGACCAATGTGTTCTCCGGTGACTTCGCATACTCCTTCGCGATGGCGTCGATCCGCTCCTCGCGGCCCCGGAACTCATGCACCCGGCCCTGGCTGTCCAGATTCTTCACCGCAGCTCCGACTTCGCCGCGCGCGAGCTGCTCGACCACCTGCCGCAGCTCCGGTTCTTTCTGGCGCACGATCTGATCGAGCGAGATGGTCTTCATTCCGGCTTCCTGCAACTGCGCGAAGGGCTTTCCGGCCTCGACCGCCTCATGCTGCCGCCGGTCGCCTACCAGCAGCACGCGGTCGTTCGGGTGCAGGCGCGTCACAAACTCGTGCATCTGCCTGGTGGACGCGAGTGAGGACTCGTCGAGCACATAGAGCCGCCTCTCTCCTGTGTCCGCCCCCTGCCGTCGCGCCAGGTGCATCTGCAAGGTCGCGCTCCATCCGCACCATGTGCGCGGTCGTGATCTGCGGCCCACGCACGGACGCCTGCGCCTCGCGGAACTCGCCTGCCTGCATCCGCTGCTCGAACTCCTGCCGTACCTGTCCATGCGTGATCTCCCCCATGCCACGGTTCAGGGCTGTTTCGTAGAGCGCACGCCGGTCCTGTACGGCATCTCTCTCGAACAGGTGATCGCGGGCATACGTCACGGCCTGTTGTGCCGTCTGTGCCGGAGAGCGGGTCTGTTCCTGCTGGACCTTCTGAGTACGCTCCAGTGCTTCGGCTACTACCCGGTCGGCCTGATAGCCGAACTGCCCGGCAAGCTCCCGGTGCTGGCGCTGCACCTCCTCCGGCGACAGCAGCTCCTTCTTGTCACGTGTGCGGTGGGCGGCGATCTGCCCTGCGGCCGCGCCGTCGATTCCCTGCTCGCGCTTGTAATCCTGCACCTGCTGCCGTCGCGGACTCGACGCCTCCAGATACTCCCGCGTGTAGCCCTTGATCTCCGGCTGGCCGTCCTTGCCGCGCTCGATCTCGTAACCCAACTTCTGAAGGCGCGTGGCCAGCTCCGCGCGATAGATCGCCGTGCCGTAGTGCTGCGAAGCGTACAGCTCATGCGACTGCACCGAGCGGGTCTGCCCGTTTTCGCGCTCGGTAACGTTGAAGATCACGGCATGCGTGTGGAGCTGCGGCGCGGCATACCCCGCGACCGCCCGCGCCGTGTCGTGCTCGAAGGTCGCGGCGGCGAACTTACCCGTCGTCTCCGGGGCATGCACGTTGCCAATCCGCGCCTGGGTGTAGTGCTCGATCTCGCCCAGGGCCACGCGGACGCTGTCCCGGTGCGCCTCCCGCACCCGCTCATCGCCGCCGACAAGCGCGGTCAGCGAAACGGACTTCGGGGCGGAGAACGTGGCATCCCATCCGGCGCGGTGCTCCACGCTGGTCACTTCCCTCCCCTGTTTGCCCTCGTAGGTTCTGGAAACCTGATGCCGCACCAGCTGCTCTTCGGTGAACGGGTGCTGGCCTTCGCTCAGTCGCGCGAAGTGGTCATTGCCGACCGTGCCCTCCAAGCCCCACTGCTCGGCAAGCCTGCCCTGCCATTCGCTGAAGCCCTGCTGGTCGCGGCTCCAATAGTTGGCCTGTTCCGACGCGAACTCCCGCGCATGGTACGTCCGCGCCTGGCCGGCTGAAAGCGCTTTGGAGGACATGGTCAGCATGGGGGGATTCTAGCGCTGCTCACCACAAGACGACTTCTCGGTAGGGACGAGTGAACGGTCTCGTTGGGACGGGTTTCGTGACAGGCTCTCTCGATGGCTCGTGCGACATTGCCCTGCAAGTCGCAGCCTGGAACGCCACCAACGGCTCTGGGTACTTCGCGTCTCAAAACATCCCTGGGCTTCGCCAGTGCTTACAGCAAGCGCGCCTCGATGAGGGCTCCTTCCGAAGGGATGATCGTTCGCTCTGCTCTTTCAAGCACAGGGAGAACCTGCCGCGCCGGCCCAAGGGCTCATCTCTGAGTTCTGCGCTTGTTCAGGCTGTAAACGGGCGCTTCACGGTCTATACACTCGGCGTCCTTAGTATTGCGCTATCCGGAGTCGAACTGACTTTTACTTTTGACTGCTTTGGCTGTCGCTTACCGAGGAGAAGAAACGAATGAAGAAACTGCTGCCTTTTGTGTCGGCACTCGCGCTCCTGATACCGCTTTCAGCCTTCGCGCAGTTCGAAACGGCCTCCGTCCTCGGCTATATCCGGGATGCCTCCGGCGCCGTCGTGGCGAACGCCACGGTGACCCTGATCAACCAGGCAACAGGGGTTACGCAGACAGGGACGACCGACAACGCCGGCCGATTTGAATTCGTCAGCGTCGCGCTCGGCAGCTACGAGGTCGCCAGCCAGGCCACGGGCTTCGACAAGGCACAGACGCCGCCCTTTCAAGTGACCACCAACGCCCGCCAACGCGTGGACCTCAGCCTCAAGGCCGGCGCCGTCACCGATGCGGTCACCGTTTCGGCCGCAGCCACGCTGCTCGAGACCGAGACCAGTTCGCGAGGCACCGTCATCGGTGTTCGCGAGATTGAAAATCTGCCGTTGAACGGACGCTCTTACGCCGATCTGGCGCTGCTTGTGCCGGGCGTCCGCAAGTCCGTGCTGGAAAACCAAAGCAACACCAGCCGTGAGGCGTCCTTCAACATCAACGGCCAGCGCAGCGCCTTCAACAACTTCCTGCTCGATGGGCTCGACAACAATACCTACGGCACGTCGAATCAGGGCTTTGCGAATGAAAACATTCCGCCCTCGCCCGACGCTATCGGCGAGTTCTCGGTCGAAACAAACAACTACTCGGCCGAGTTCGGCCGCTCGTCCGGCGGCGTCATTAACGCCAGCATCCGGCGCGGCACCAATCAGTTCCATGGTCGCGCCTGGGACTACATCCGCAACACCAAGTTGAACGCAATCGGCCCGTTCAATCCGACGGGCGGCGTCAAGCCGGTGCTCATCCGCAACCAATTCGGCGGAACCTTTGGCGGCCCCATTCTTCGCGACAAAGCCTTCTTTTTCGCCGACTATGAGGGGCTGCGCCAGATCGATAAGACCTACACCTCGGCCAGCATCCCCACTGCTTTGCAGCGCAGCGGCTCGGTTGGGTTCCCGGTCGCCAACCCCCTCACGGGCAAGGCGTACGCGAACGGAGTGATCCCCGCCTCGGACTTCTCGCCGCTGGCGACGCTCGTATTCGCTGCCCTGCCTGCAGAGAACGCGCCACCGGCTGCCGGACAAGCCGCGTCAAGCAACTACGTCAGCCTTCCCCGCGCGACCATCAACGACAAGAAGGGCGATGGTCGTCTGGATTATGTCGTGAACGCTCGCCTGGTTCTCTTCGCGCGCTACAGTCAGCATCGTGCGGACCTCTTCGTTCCCGGCAACATTCCGGGCCTTGCGGGCGGCAACAACAATGGCAATGTCTTGATCGAGAATAAGAACATCGCGATCGGCGCAACCTATAACGTTAGCCCCAGGGCAATTCTCGAGGCGCGTTTCGGCATCGGCTACAACAAGGGCGGCAAGTCGCCGATCGGCGTGGGCCAGACCAGCCTGCTCACCCAGGCGGGCATCACCAACGGGATTCCAACCGATCCGACGATCGTCCGTCCGCTGAACGCACAGAGCCTCAACGGCTTTTCCCAGCTTGGCGACCAGGGGAGCAATCCGCAATTTCAGAACCCGACCGTGTACAACCCGAAGCTCAACTACACCCTGCTCCGCGGCATCAACAGCCTGAAGGTAGGGTACGAGTTTCAGGCCGTTTCCACCCAGATCAACGACTTTAATCCTACCTTCGGTCAGGACACCTACAACGGCAGGTTCAGCGCTTCGGGAACGCCGATCGCCGGCGCGGCCGCGAATCAGGCGTATAGCGTGGCGGACTTCATCTTCGGTCTTCGCAGCAACTATCAGTTGAACAACTTTCGCGTCGTGGGTCTGCAGCAGCGCTTCAACTTCTTCTACCTGCAGGACGATATCAAGGTCTCGCCGCGCATGACCGTCAACGCCGGCCTGCGTTACGAGATTGCGACGCCGCAGTATGTCGACGGCAACCACCTTGCTAACTTCGATCCTCGCTTGAACGCGCTCATTCAGGCCACCGATGGCGATTTCTACGACCGAGGCCTGGTCGACGTGAAGTTGAACAACCTCGCGCCACGGCTGGGCTTTGCCTACAGCGCTAGTTCGAAAACCGTCGTGCGCGGCGGCTTCGGCATCACTTTTGAGCAGTTCAACCGCGAGGGTGGCGAGAACCTGCTTGCCTACAACGGCCCATATATTGTGAACGCCAGCATCGATCAGCGTCCGAGCCTCGGTCTGTGCGTCAACGACGCGCAGAATCCACGCGGTTGCTTCCGTCCTACGCAGCAGGGTTATGGCGTCAACCTCGCGTCGCCAGCAGCGTTCAGCACGTTGATCGCGCAATCTCGCTACATCCCGCGCAAGAACCCGACTGGTTATGTCGAAAGCTATCACGTCGGATTCCAGCGCCAGCTTACCCAGAGCATGCTGCTGGATATCGCATACGTGGGCAGCCACGGCGTTCACCTGATGGTGCTGGGCGACTACAACCAGGCGGCTGTGTGCACCGCAGCTACGACCGCCGCGTGCCCGACCCTGCAGGCTCGTCGCCCGGTCAGCAACTTTACAACCATTGAGGTCGCGTACGGAGCCGGCGGCTCGAACTATAACTCGATTCAGGCGAAGTTCGAAAACCGCTTCAGCCACGGTCTGTACGTCCTCAACTCCTTCACCTACAGCCGCGCCTTCGACATCGCATCAGGCCATCTCGAATCTACCAGCGGCGATAACTCGCGCGTCAACTTTGCCAACCCCAGCAGCGACTACGGTCCGTCCGGCTACGATCAGCCGCTGAACAATACCACCAGCATCGTCTGGGATCTGCCCATCTTCCGCTCCAGCCGCGGCCTGCTCAAGACCCTGGCGGGCGGATGGCAACTCACCGACATCACGACCATCTCGAGCGGTCTGCCCGCGAACCTGAACTACAACGTGAACACCAACACGACGGTCACGGGACTCTACACCTATCGTCCGAACGTGGTCGGCAACCTTCTGCTTGCGCCGGAGAATCGCGTCCGTTTCAACAATACTGCGGGTGGCCCCATCCGCTTTCTTGATCCCGCAGGCGTGGCTACGCCGACAGGCGTCAATCCCTTCGGCAACGCGCAACGCAACTCCATCCGTGGCCCAGACTTCTCGCAGACCGATTTTGGCTTGCACAAGGGCTTCCAGTTCCTGCGCGAGGGCACGATGCTTGATTTTCGCGCCGAGACTTTCAACATCTTCAACCAGTCGAACTTTGGCCCGCCCGATACCAACCGTAGCAACGGGTCGTATGGATTGATCGGCACGGCCTTCCCGGCCCGCCAAATTCAGTTCGCCCTGAAGCTAATTTATTAGGTAGCCGTAACTCGACTTACGCGTTTGTGGAGCGCCAATGAATCGAAGGAACTTCAACGCACTCGCCGGCGGGTCGCTCGCTTCGCTGCTTACGAGAGAGCTGTGGGCAGAGCAGACCCGCGAGGCCCGGCGTGCCGAGACCTTTTACCTTGCCCTTGTCGCCGACACGCACATCATCGACAGCTTTTACAAGCCGGGCAGCGAGAACGGCGTCGAAGACAACGAGAGCATCCTGTTGACTACTCCACGCTTGATTGCCGCACGAGATCTCATCAACTCGCTCCAGCCGGCCATCGAGCAGGTGTTTGTCATCGGCGACTTCTTTCATAACTATCCCTCCACCGACTACGACTTCTACTTCAAGAACACGACCCGTCTGGATCATGCCAAGACTCTCGCAGACGGATTCAAGATGCCCGTCCACCTAGGCTTCGGCAACCACGATTACGATGTGCAGCGTGTGCCGCGCGAGATGAGTCACCGCCTGTTCGAGGCTAAGTTCAACGCAAAGCCTTACTCCAGCCTGGACTACAAGGGTTCCAAGTTCGTCCACCTGAATAATTTCCTGGGCAGCACGCAGGACCGTACCGCCTCCGACTTCAATCCAAACCTGGGCTCGCTTGGCGAAGAGCAGTTGCAGTGGTTCGAAGCGGAGCTGCAGCAGGGCAAGCCGACCTTCGTCTTCATTCACTACCCGCTCCTCCAGGTCGTGGCCACCGAGCGAGGCGACTTCGGTCTCCACCCGCTGCTTCACAGATATCGCGAAAACATCCAGCTCGTCGTCTCCGGGCACCTTCACAAGTGGATCGACTTCGCCCACACCTATGGGCCGCAGCACTATGTCATGGCCTCTACCCGCTACGATCCCAACGCTTATGTGCTTCTCGAGATCAACCCGCGGCAACACACCTGGCGCTTCGTCAACAGCGCCCTCGTCCAGTGGTCCACGCACTACAGCAAGCCCTACCGGACGGCGTAGCCGCAGGCTCTCTACCGGCAGTGTCAGGAGCCCGCATGCCGAACCGTCTCCCCCTATCCACGCTCCTGTTCGCGCTTTCGATGACAAAGCTGATCGCGCAGCAAAACACGCCCATCGCACCGCTCAAGCTTAACCAGATTCAGGTGATCGGCACACACAACAGCTATCACGCGGGGATTGCACCCAGCGAGAGCAAGATCTGGCGAACGAAATACGCCGACGCTTACAAGGGCCTTGAGTATCAGCACCAGCCGCTCACGCAGCAGTTCGACTCCGGCGTCCGTCAGATCGAGCTCGACGTTTACGCCGATACCGCTGGCGGCCGCTACGCGCATCCCTCCGGCCCGGCAATGGTCGAGGCCGCCGGCCTGCCTGCCGACAACCCCTTTGACCCGGATGGCGTGATGCTCAAGCCTGGCTTCAAAGTCATGCATGTGCAGGACTTGGACTACCGGAGCAACTGCCAGCCTTTCATCTCCTGCCTGAGGCAGGTGCGCGCCTGGTCCGATGCACATCCCGGTCACATCCCACTCTTTGTCTTGGTCGAAACCAAGCAGGACTCTCCAAAGAACCTGAAGCTGACCGAGCCCGAGCGCTTCACCCCCGCCGTCTTTGATGCACTCGATGCTGAGATCCTCTCCGTCTTTCCAGCCCGGCACCTGATCACTCCGGACGATGTGCGTGGCGACTTTCCGACACTAAACCAGGCCGTTCTGGCCGGTCACTGGCCTTCCCTCGCAGACTGCCGCGGCAAGGTCATCTTTCTGATGGACCAGCGACCCGTTGGCCCCGTCTACCTCCAGGGTCATCCATCGCTGCGTGGCCGCGTTATCTTCACCAACTCCGAACCGGGACAGCCCGACGCCGCCTTCCTCGAACGCAACGGAGGGCCGGCGGAGGAGATCCGCACTCTCGTCCGTGAAGGCTACCTGGTCCGCGCACGCACTGACTCCGACACCAGACAAGCGCGCGTCAACGACACGATCGTCCGCGACGCCATGCTTGGCAGCGGCGCACAGCTGCTGAGCACCGATTATCCCGAAGCGGAACCCGCCCGCTGGCCCGGCCACTACAGTGTCTCCCTGCCGGGGAAATCAGTCGTACGCTGTAACCCAGTCAACAGCAGGCCTGACTGTCCTGCGTCGCTCCGAGAGCCATAGCAGCCGGTAATCGTGTCGCAAGACGCCGGGTCGCTCTCAGCCGGATTTGGCTGCGGCGTACCTAGCAACCTGTTTCCTCAAGAACATCTCTCTTCTGGGCGCAGGCGCAAACAGGCTACTCGCGCTTCTGCATCTCCTATATCCCATTCCAGTAAGCAGCAGAGCGAATGGAGTTTCCTGCAGATCGTTCCACCCCCGGCTAAGGGATCTTCTACTAATGGACTCACCCGATCACCGAGAAGCTCGCTCATCACCTTGGCTCAGCAAGTATTTCTCTGGACGAGTACCGGGAAACGCGCTTTTCTATACTCACTCGATCTCATTGCTGCTATCCCACGTAAACCCTTCCCGCTTCACGGCGAGCACTGCGGCAAGCGGCAACACCGCCTGCACTGCCTTCTTCGGTGAAGAAGACGGCGGTGACGCGAGTACCGAGGCCGGCAAAGGCGCTTCCACTAGCTTCCTGGGCGCGGGCGTTTCCCTCTTGCGCTCGATGAACTCGGGCTGTTTTTTTCGCTTCTTCGCCAACCGAAAGCGGACCGGCACGACCCGGTTCTCCTGCTTGATGTAAGCACGATGGCTGTCGAGGCCGGCGACCTCGGAGGCCATGACGAGCGGCTTGGTGGCGATCTCCATCGCGTAGGACTTCTTCGATCGCAACAGCCCCATGCTGCGCGACTCCTTCAGCCGCTCGACCTCGATCTCTCCGGTGGCCTCCGAGATCCATTTGGCCGCGCGCGGCTCGGAGGTCCTGAAGAAGACCTTGGTCGCGGGCTGCGAGAGCATGGCCTCGGCGTCCTGGCCGTAGCGCTTTTCCATCTGGCTGCGGCCCTGGAAGCCGAGCACGACCGGATTCCCGTACTTGCGGTTTTCGGTCACGGCAGTATGGAGCTGCGGGAGCTTGTTGAGGCTCGCTAGCTCGTCCAGAACGAACCAGACCGGCTGCGCGTCCGGGCAGTGGCCCATCATGCGCAGGATGAACAGGTCCAGCCACACCGAATGAAGCGGCAAGAGCTTCTCCCGGCAGCCGGAGCTGGAGGTCAGAAACACCCATCGCTTCCGGTTCGATATCCAGGACGATGTAGCGAAGCGCGGATCGTTGTAGTCGGCATATTGCGGCAGCAGCTCCAGGCTGTCGGCCACCATGTTCATGCTCGAAAGGATCCCCGCCCGCTGCGCGGGAGCGCCCGGATCGAGGTAGGCGGCCAGCTCCTTGATGTCGGACCCGAACAGGGCATGAAGGACTTTGGCGTGAAGGACGACTGGCCGCTTCAGGCCGTTCCGTAGGCGGTAGGTGAGGAAACAATGAATGTCCATCGCTCGGGTATCGTGCTGGAGAGCGATCATGGCAGGCCAGTAAAACGGCGCAAGGCGATCCCCTTCCCTCACCGCTGCGAAGTATTCACGGGAGACAGTCATCTCCGGCTGCCAGATGGTCCGCTGGTCGGGGTTCTTCTCCAGCCAGAAACTCATATGCGGGGCGACAAGGGCGCGGTCGTGGGTGACGTGGCCCGTGTCGTCCCAAACGCCTAAGCCGATCTCGGCGGCGGCGAAGTTTTTGACCTCGCGCGTAAGCTCTTTGCCGTTCTTACCGCCCACGGAGATATTCATTTTCTCCATTGCCGCGCGCAAGCTGTCGCCCATGTTCACGGTCGGCGTGTCGTTGCGCTGGATGTAGTCATTCACATACGCAATGACGAACCGGGCTTTCGGTCCTGCCGGCACGAGACAGGTTTCGTACTCGTTCGGCTTGGCCGGGTTCGCCAGCTCCCCGGCGCGGATCACGAGGCTGGCGCGTCCACAATTGGTTTGCCAGCGTTGCCGGTTCCTGACGCTGTGGCGCGTGGGAAGGAAGCATTGAAGAAAGACGGGATGGGTATAGCCAACGTCCGATGGCTTTATGACGTCATCGAACAGCCCTACCGGTAAGATTTCCGGCATGAGTCCGGCCAGGGAATCCCCTACCCGTGTAAGGCCGCCTTCGCCGCGCTGTTTGGTGGCACTAAGCCTCTCCCGAATAATAGCCATATATGCCTATAGCCGTATACGGCTATACCTCCCCATTGTAGGGCTGCGGTTTTCCATACTTGGCGCATAGATCGTTGATCGCCTCGCCTAGCAGTTGCCTGAGGTTCTTCCCCGTATTCTCCGGCTCGGCCTGAACCAGCAACAAAGCTCGCCGAACCTCCGGGGTGTAATGCCCCCCAATCAACACCGTCGCCGGTAGAGGCTTACGCGGCGTGACTGAGGACGCGTGTGCGATCTCTTGCATGGAATGACCTGCTGCGGCTTTAAGTCCGGCGGCCAATGCGCTTTTCTTCATGGCGTCCTTCCTTTAGGGCTATAGAAATATATGCGTATAGCTCTCCCATTTCCTGAGCGGCCTTTCCTTTCGGTTCATGCTCGGCGGCGGTCTGGCCGACATTTCCCGCATCCCCGTGGGCAGCACGGGCATAGATCACGACCGGACAGACTGCGAATCCTTGCTGGGTAGCTGCCTCCTGCGTTTCCGTGTGCCGCTTTCCCTGTACCGGCGCACGATTGACCAACACAGCGGCAGGCGGATTCCCGGCCAGTGTAAGCACGTCCTTAAGGCTGCTGAGTGTTTCTATGTCGTAGAGCTGCGGTTGTATAGGCATCAGGACGAAGTCGGCGACCTTCGCAGCGGCTATCAGCGCATCGGTACTTTTGCCGGGAGTGTCGATGATGGCAAGGTCCGCGCCTTCCTTGGCGGCGGCATCGAGGACTTGAGGCAGCCGCGAAACCTGACAGGAAACGATGGCTGGCGCTTCCTTGCCGCGCCGGTCACTCCAGTTTGCGGCGGTCGTCTGCGGGTCAAGGTCGATCACAGCAACAGCGCGGCCCGCGAGAAAGGCTTCGACAGCCAAGCCTAGCGTCGTCGTAGTCTTGCCGTTGCCTCCCTTTTGTCCGATGACTGCTAAAACCTGCATGAAATCCCCTCCTCTAGCACTACAGGGCTATAGGACTATAGCTAAATACGAATATAGAACGGCTTAGCTATTCAAGACAAGCGTAGTGAACCATTTCCATCATGCCCTGCCATATAAGCGGCTTTTCCGTCTGCTGGTGTCTGTCAAGCACGGCGAAGCCGCCCCGAAGGGGGGCGACGAAGCGAAGCCCGGAACGAAGTGCGGACTGGAGCTGCAGGAGATGCTTGATAGACGCCAGCAGACGGGGTATTTTTTCGCTTGTGGCAGGGCATGATTGCCTGAAGGTTCGTTTCCGCAAGCAACATGGATAGCGCCTGGTTAGGACAGACTCGAACGTATAATTTAGCTGTGAAAAGACGGCACTTATTCACGCTCGCGTTGCTGCTCTTCAGTAGTCGGCTACTTGTTGCGCAAGGGCCAGGGAAGGACACACCTGCGCTGCCGAACCCGACAGGCCCTTATGGGGTGGGTAGAGTCAGCTTTTCTTTGACCGACTCTGCCAGAACAGAAACTCTTTCGGAAGTGACAGGGTCGAAACGTCGCTTCATGGCGCACGTTTGGTACCCTGCTGATCCAAAGGGTACATCAGGACGACCACTTGCTCCTGCTCCCTATTTGCCTGGCTTTGATGTAGTCCTCCCAAAACTATCTGCCTCAGATATCAAGGGGTTGTTTCGACCTGCCACGTATACAGGACCATCCTCACTGCCTATTACCAGTGTTTATGAAGGCGCGCCGTTTGTCGCTGGATCACAGAAGTTTCGCTTGCTGGTCTTCTCACATGGCTGGGGCAATCCAACGTTTCTGTACACCGCGGAGTTGGAAGACATCGCTAGCCATGGCTATGTGATCATGGCCGTAGATCACCCATACGACACGGCCTTCACTCTGTTTCCTGATGGAACGTTCACGCTCTTCGGCCAAAAGTCTTTCGACCAGGCTGCTGCGAAGCCAAAGGGTTTGAATGCATATGCACGGGACCGCGTTGAAGTGATGGCTCAAGATAATCGGTTCGCTATCAGCGCAATTCTGCAGCCTGAGTCAGGAAAGGATAAGTACCCTTTCTCTGGAAGAATCGACACAAGCAAAATCGGCGCATTCGGTCACTCTATAGGCGGGCTTGCTTCTGCGCGGACATGCCAGATTGATCCCCGAGTGCTGGCATGTATGGACCAGGACAGCGTGGACTACAGGGGATCGCCCTTCGCCGTCTCTGATCTTCAGCAAACAGTAACTCAGCCTTTCTTTTTGTTTGTCGTCGCCTCTGCTGACATCTGGAGTTCGAAGATGGTCAATCCGACGGATGCAGAACTGGTTCCACAAAAGCTTTCCAGAGTCGAGTATGGCAAGGTCATTCGGGGCGAGCAGGAAAACCAAGATATGCAATTGGCTTCGATTCCTGGCGGAGCGTATCGGCTGATGCTTTTCAATGTGCCCGACTACATACACCGGAGCTTCACGGATCAGACGTTGTTGGCTATAACCATAGACCACACTCAAGCCGTGCATAACTTCACAGTGGCGCAGCGCTACACTCTTTCATTTTTCGATAAGTTTTTGAAGGGGAAGGCACAGGCGACGTTGGACACGGGGGAGTCCGTTGACCCGAAAGCTATCCTAGAGGTCTTTCCGGCCCATTAACTGCGTCCGACCCTCGCAGCTTCAGGCGAGTAATCCAAGTACGATTTTTAACGTTTGGTGTAGTCCCTCAAATACTAATCCGCTCGATCTCGCTCAGATTGATCTCATCCGAGGTCCGGTCGTAGAGCTTGGTGGTACGCGGGGATTCGTGCGCGGCGATAGCCTGGGCATTCTCGATGGTCCCGCCGTTCTCCAGATACGACGTGATGCCGGTCGCCCGGAAGGTGTGGTTACAGGTGGAGTAGGGAAGTCCGGCCTGCTGCGCCCGCCGTTTCACCATCTCCAGCACATCGCGCCGGATGAGGCCGCGATCCGTCAGCTCCCGTTTGCGGTTGGCCGCACGGAACAGGGGCAGGGAAGCGTACTCCCGCTTGGCTGGATCGACGCCTGCGGCTTTCAGATATTCGTCCACGTACTGCTCGGCTTTGTGGTGCGCTGGAACAGCGTGGAGCTTGCCGCCCTTCTCATGCAGGCGGAACCATGCGCGGCGGCCTTGCAGGTAGTAGTCGCCCACCCGCATTCCCAACACAGCCGAGACACGCGCGAAGCTGTAGACCATGACCGCGATCAACGCCCGGTCGCGCAGCCCCACGATGGTATCGAGGGAGATAGAGTCCAGCAGCTTGCGGGCGTCCTCAGTGGAGAGAACCGGCGTTTTGCCGCGCCGGGCAACGTACTTCGGTCCTCGCACCGCAGCGGCGGGATTGAAGCGCACCACCTGGCCGGTCACCAGCCAATCGAACAAGACGCGGATCGCGGCGAGGTGCTGCTTGACCGAAGGCGCGGCCAGATCGCGGCTCAGCAGCTCGACATACGCCGCAAGGTGCATCGGCTCCAGCTGATCCAGCGTCCATCCGTATTGATCGCACCAGGCAAAGAATCGCTCGACGGCCACGCCATAGGCCGCGCGGGTGTTCGGATTGCGAATGTTGGCGGTAAAGAACTCCAGGTATCGCCGGGCCGCGCTCTCGCCAGCGCGCGCGATCGGCTCCGGCACAATGAGCGAAACAGAGATCACCGGACAGGGAAGGGAAGTGGGCGATAGAGAAACCAGCTCCGTGCTCATGGTTGATTCACCGTCACGCTGTTCGGATGGATAGCCGTAATCCCTCCAAAGCGGCTAAAGTCGGAGGTGTTGAACGTGAGAATGTGCGTGAGGCCGTGGGCATACATCGCCGCTGCCAGACGTGCGTCGTGGACCTGCACACCGGATACTCTGTACTGCACAACGAGCCTTCGCCATTCCCGGTAAACAGCCTCTTTGTCGGCCAGAAAGGTGAAGCTTCGCTCGATCTGCTGCGCATTCGTATCTGTCTCTTCAACGGTCAGCCCAAAGCCGTTACGCTCCTTGGGACGGGTCGATACATTCCAGAACTCGGTCATGTTCTGCAAGGTGTAGCCCAACCTCACCCCATTTCCCCGGAGGGCGTCCACAGCGCCACGCACCAGCGGGTACTCGGGATGGTCCAGCTTCACTAAGCGAAGCAGGACATTGCTGTCTGCCAGATACAGCGAATCCGCCATCAATCGTGATCCGCATAAAGGCTTTCGCGCGAGAACGCCTCTAGGGGCAGTGCGGGGATCTTGTCGGAGTAGCGGGTCAGCGCATCAAGCGACGCGGTGAACTCCTCCTGGCTCAGCTCCTGCGACCTCTCGGACGGGGCACTCTGCTCGGCAATCAACTTTTCGATGTAGCTTTCCGGGGTCAGGCCGCGGGCTTGGGCCTGGGCGGCGAGTGCATCGGGGATGGTGACGGTGATCTGCATGGTTCTGAGGGTAGCAAATCGGGCCTTGCAATACCACCCATAAAAGAAGTTATGGGTGGTATTGCTTCAGCCATTCACGCATGGCAGGACCTTAATCATGCGTGAAAAGCGGACGCTGCTCTCCCGGGAGACCGGAGTCTCCTTTTCAAAGCGCCAAGGCTTTGGTGGAGATGATTCCGGGAACGAGGTCTTCTAGGCTTTGGGCTTTTTGTTCAATTTCGCGGTCAGCCATGCAATAGCCATCGGGCCAAGAATGTACTGCGCCACGGTCTTGAACAGTTCCAGGAAGAGATGTTCCATCGATCACCTGACATAGAAAAGCCCTGACCAGAGGAGGCCAAGGCTCGATAACACGGTGAAACTCACCGTGCGACATTGTGTTTACAGACTCTTTAGGCGACCGGGTAGAAGGTGCGCCGCCTAAAGAACTTCTGCTCATCGGCTGCGATTTTCTCGCCGAGAGCATAGATGGCTTTGAGATTGGGTTTTGTGGTTCTGCGCAGATACGCATACTCAACCCAGCCCCCAATCTCAATGAAGACACCTGCGGGTGCAGGATCTTCCTTCGTGGATGCCGAAGAAGCCAAGAAGGCCAGAATCCTTCCCAGTGAGGGATGACGGGTCAATTCAAATGCTCTGGCCTTCCCCATGTGAATGTGATCCCTACAGTTCGGCTGAATGCCGACCGGGAGATTTTCAATGTCTACATCGCTGAGAATGCAGATGCGGCCTCGGGGATGAATAGAGAAAATTATCCTGTCTGCCTGACAGCGTTTTTTCGCTGATAGGAGGCCGCTGCTGACGGCGAGAAACTGATTAGATTTCCGTCCTTATCAGATGGACGGCCGACGTTGGTTCTTCACGTCCTTCACTTTGAGCGGCCCGATATTGTGGGGCTCACGCTGCAAAGCCATGACGTAATCGGCTGGTTGTCTTCGCCACAGAGCGCCTGCGACTGCGGATCGATCTTTACGAATCGATCACTTTCTGTATACCGCGTTCCAATTAGCGCTGCAAGCCCAAGGTCGGCGCACCTGTGTTGAAACGGTGGTTTTCAGAGAGTACAAGACGCTGAACGGCTCCACACCTGCGCCCCCATCTGTACCGGGTCCCACGGACTGGAGAGCGGCGGGGTGTAGCTCAAATCGAGGTCGTTCAATGCTTCGACCGTCATACCGTGGAAGAGAGCCGTGGCGAAGATGTCGATCCGCTTGGAAATCTCCGACCCCTTATTGCCGAGGAGCTGCGCTCCGAGCAATCTGTCGGTTTGCCGGTCTCCGGTGATGCGCACCTGCATCTCGTGCGCGCCTGGAAAGTAGGCCTTGTGGTCCCAAACTGTGACCTCGGCCGTGAATGGATCGAAGCCGGCGTCTCTTGCTTCATCCTCGCGCAACCCTGTCCGTGCCGCGACCACATCGAAGAGCTTGACGACCTGGGTTCCAAGGGAACCCGCGAATTCGCGTGAGTGACCCAAAGCGTTCTCCGCGGCCGTCCGGCCTTGTTTGTGAGCGGTGGTGCCGAGCGGCATGTAGGTGTTTCGATTCAGCAGCCGGTGCCATGTCTCGGCGCAATCTCCAGCCGCGTAGACATCGGGCAAGCCGGTCTCCATGTGCCGGTTCACCTTCAACGCACCTTTCGCACCGACCGCAATTCCAGCCGCAGCTCCTAGCTCGCCGTTCGGCCGAACGCCCACGGCGACCAGAACGAGGTCGGCCTTCACTGCGAAGTCTGAAGAGCCGCATACAGTCAGTTGCTCACCGGAGCTGCGGATCGCGCTGACCTGGACGCGGTTGTGGATGTCTACCCCATGCCGTTGCATCTCTGCCTCAACCCTCCGTCCAAGCGACGGATCGACCGTGGCCAGAATGCTCTCCGTTCGGCTGGAGACGGTGACGTGGATACCTCGATGGGTGAGGGCATCGGCCATCTCAAGGCCGATATAACCCGCGCCAACGATCACCGCCGACTTTGGTTTGTGGTCGTCAAGGAATTGGTGAACCGCGAAGCTGTCCTCCATCGTGTGAAGCGGAAACACACCTGGCAGCTCAAAACCCTCGATCTCGGGCTGCACCGGTCGCGCCCCCGTTCCGATCAGGAGTTTGTCGTAGGAGAGCTCGACCGTCGTTCCATCGCGACGGCGGACCTGAACTGTTTTCCGGGTGGCGTCGATGGTCTCGGCGGTATGGCTGGAAAAGATCTCGATACCCGGGAACTCCGTTCGATGGGCGAGTGAGTGCCAGTCCGGGGTCTCGCCGCTTAGATAAAACGGCAACCCGCAGATGCTGTAGTTTGGAAACTCGTCGGCGAGAATGAGGGTGATTTCGCAGCTGGGGTCCAGTTCGTGGGCGCGAAGTCCGGCTGCGATGCCAGCATCGCTGCCACCGATGATAAGAAATCGCATGGTGTCTTCTCCTGGTCCTGAGCTATGGGGCAGTCTCGACAGGGTGAACCTGAAAGCTTGGCTCCCGCCCTGCGAAATACCGCTTACGCATCCAGAAAGCCACGTTGACGAGGCCGATCAACGCGGGAACCTCGACCAGCGGCCCGATCACACCGACAAAAGCCTCGCCGGAGTTCAGGCCGAACACCGCCACGGCCACGGCGATCGCCAGCTCGAAGTTGTTGCCGGCTGCGGTGAAGGAGAGCGTTGCCGTCTTTGCGTAATCCGCCCCAAGTCTCTTGCCCATCCAAAAGCTGACCAGGAACATGATGATGAAATAAATCAGCAGCGGAACCGCGATCTTGAGAACATCGAACGGCAGCCGGACGATCAGATCGCCCTTGAGCGAGAACATGACGAGGATCGTGAAGAGCAGGGCGACCAGCGTAAACGGGCTAATCCGAGGAATAAACTGCGTTCGATACCACTCCTCGCCCTTCGCGCGGACGAGGACGAAGCGGGTCAGCGCACCGGCAAGGAACGGAATGCCGAGATAGATGAAGACGCTGTGGGCGATTTGTCCGATGCCGATCTTGACGACGGAGCCTTGGAAGCCGAACCACGTCGGCAAAATCGTGATGAACACCCACGCATAAAGGCTGTAGAAGACGACCTGGAAGACGCTATTGAGCGCGACCAACCCGGCAACGTAATCAGTGTCGCCACCGGCCAGCTCGTTCCACACCAGCACCATGGCGATGCAGCGGGCGATCCCGATCAGGATCAAGCCGCGCATATAGGCCGGCTCGCCGTGCAGGAAAGTCAGGGCCAGTGCAAACATCAGCAGCGGGCCGATGATCCAGTTCTGGACGAGCGAAAGACCCAGGACGCGCCGGTTGCGGAAGACCTCGCCCAGCTTTTCGTACCGCACCTTTGCGAGCGGCGGGTACATCATGATGATGAGCCCGATGGCGATCGGAATGTTCGTCGTCCCGGACTGGAAGCTGTTGACGAACCCGGCGGAGCCGGGCACGAAGTGCCCAATGGCAACGCCGATCGCCATGGCAAGGAAGATCCAAAGCGTGAGATAGCGGTCGAGGAAAGAAAGCTTCTTGCGTGGCAGTGGGGCGCAGACCTGGCTTTGCGTGTAGGGATTGCTCGACATGCTTACCTCGAAACGGACGCGGTGAGTGGTTCGACTGGAACGGGAAGCGGAGCGCCTTCAAGGGCGGCGAACTTGGCCGGGGTACAGCAGGCTCTTGAAAGGCGGGTGCGGTCGGCCTGCATCGCGCGATCCTCTTTCAGCCAGTCCAGCGTCTGTTTGAGAATCTGCGACGCGCCGATGTGGGGCGGCATGGCGATCCGGTAGTGCATCCACCTTCCCTCGCGCCGCACGGTCACGATCCCCGCGCTGCGAAGGTAGGCGAGATGCCTCGAAATCTTCGGCTGCGGCTGCGCCAGGATCTCGGTGAAGTAGCAGACGCAAATCTCCTGATCGCCCATGAGGTTGAGAAGCCGGAGCCTGGTCATGTCGCCCAGCGCCTGGAAGAACCGCTCGATATTGAACATCGCGTGCTTCGCCATGCTTCAAATATATGCGTATTGACGGATACGTTGCGGGTGAATATAGTCGCTTCAGCAAATATATTTTGTTTGGAGGCGGTCATGTCGGAGCAACTGCTGGAGTCGGTTCGGTCGAAGTACGGGGCGGTGGCGGAGAGCACGCTGTCAAATGAGCACGCGGGCGTTCAGGCCGTGGCAGAGGCGTTCGGGTACAGTGCGGAGGAACTGACCTCGATTCCTGCCGATGCAAACATGGGCCTATCGTGCGGCAATCCCACGGCTATCGCCTCAATCCGGCCGGGTGAGGTCGTGGTGGACCTCGGCTCGGGCGGCGGTCTCGATGTATTTCTGGCCTCGCCGCTGGTCGGGCCAACTGGCAAGGCCATCGGTATCGACATGACCTCGGCGATGATCGACCGCGCCCGCGCAAACGCCGCGTCGGGCAGCTATCGAAATGTCGAGTTCTACTTGGGAACGATTGACAAACTCCCGCTGCCGGACGCCTCGGTCGATTGCGTTATCAGCAATTGCGTCATCAATCTTGCTCCTGATAAGCCCGCCGTCTTCCGTGAGATCGCGCGTGTGCTGAAGCCGGGCGGTCGCCTGGCTGTGAGCGATATCGCCCTCAAGAGTGAGCTACCGCCTGAAGTGGCAAGCAGCATGGCTGCCTATGTCGGATGCATCGGCGGTGCGATCCTCATCAGTGATTACCGTGATGGGCTATCGGCTGCGGGATTCGAGCATGTCGAGATCGTGGACAGTGGTGCGGACCTGAATGCCTATGCCAAGGTGGAGGACCAGGCCGCTTGCTGCTCTCCGGCGATGGACGCCGGGAACGGCTTGAACGTCATCCCGGAACCCTGCTGCGGGACGGAGACGCCGGCGACGCTCCACGAGGACCTGACGGAACTGCTGGCCAAGTACGACGTGAACGCCGCCGCTGCAAGCGTCAAGGTCTACGCGATCAAGCCTGCGGCGACGGCGAAGGCTCCATGCTGCGGCCCGACGTGCTGCTCACCTGCGAAGTAACCCACTCAGAAGCTGTACCCCGGAGAATCTGGCATGACCGAATCGAAACAGTACAACGTCCTCTTTCTTTGTACCGGGAACTCGGCCCGGTCGATCATGGCTGAGGCCATCCTGCGACGGAAGGGGCGCGGCAACTTCCACGCGTACAGTGCCGGGAGTCACCCAACCGGCACCGTACAGCCGCAGGCGCTGAAGCGCATCGAGGGTGCTGGCCTGAGCGCCGAAGGCTTCCGTAGCAAGTCCTGGGACGAGTTTACGGGGCCAGAGGCTCCGCACCTGGATTTCGTCTTCACCGTGTGCGACAACGCCGCGCAAGAGGTCTGCCCGCACTGGCCGGGCCAGCCCATGACGGCGCATTGGGGCATTCCCGATCCCGCTGCCGTCGGAGGTACGGAAGAGGAGATCGGCCGCGCTTACAGCCAAGCATTCGCGGCTCTCGACCGCAGAATCAGCTTGTTCCTATGCCTGCCCCTGGCCCGCCTCGACAGCATGGCGCTTAAGAAAGAGCTCGACAGCATCGGCCAGAAATAGCGGTCGGGAAGCCCTTTTGGAGATTCAACTTCGGATGCGCACCTTCATATTTGCTTGTGTTCACAATGCCGGTCGTTCCCAGATGTCGGCTGCGTTTTTCAATCTTCTGGCCGATCCCACCTTCGTCACGGGAATTTCAGCCGGAACTCATCCTGCCGAGCACGTTCACCCCATAGTCGTGGAGGCCATGCGAGAGGTAGGTATTGATCTCTCTTCGGCCAAGCCGCAGAAACTCACTTTAGAGCTTGCTCAAGGTGCGGAGATGCTTATCACGATGGGTTGCGGCGATCAGTGTCCGTATGTCCCTGGCCTGCGGCGGAACGACTGGCCCCTACCTGACCCCAAGGGACGCTCCATCGAAGAGGTTCGCGCTGTGCGCGACGAGATTCGCAAGCGCGTCTCGGAGTTGCTGATCGCAGAACATCTCAGTAAAAATTAGAGGCCGAGTCCCATCCCATAGCTGTGCTCCTGCTTGGGCGCAACTTCCTGCTGCGGCTGCTGGATGGACTGCTCCTGCTTGTGCTGCGGCGTGTGAGCGCTTTCGCGGGAGACCTCATGCCCCAGCGCGGCGGGCAACTTCTCGCGGTCGTTGGTGAAGAGCTGCGCATCGTGCGCTCCGCGCGAGACGGCGACATAGGCCATGCGGTTGTTGAGCAGGTCTTTCACGCCCAGCTCCGTATCCACATGCACCAACACGCGCTCGGCGGTCTGCCCCTGGCTGGAGTGGCTGGTCACGGCATAGCCATGATCGAGATGCGGATGCCTGGCAGGATCGAGCTGCACGGAGCGGCCATCGTCCATGCGAAGCGATATGCAGCCTTCGGTGATGCTTTCAACCTTGCCCAGCTCGCGGTTGGCGACTTTGAGGTCATTCGCGGGCGCGGTGAACTGGATGCGGTCGCCCATGGAGAAGCTGCGCGGCTCCTCGCGGTAGACCGAAACTCCCTGCTGGCGGTGCGGGTCGTACGTCCGCTCGGTGCCATCCTTCAGCGCCACCGTGATCCGGTTGTGCGGAGCGTCGATGCCAACCACGCGGGCGTACTCGCCTTTGCCGATACCGGTCTCCTTCGATGCCCGGCTATAGCGAAGTACCTCGCCCACCTCGTATCGCTCGGCCCATGTGCGGGCCGCTCCGGTGAGGTCCTGGCGCGGCACCAGCGTTTCGACGCTATGCTCTTCCCTGCCCACAACTCCATGCCGTTGCAGCTCGGCATGGATGCGCTGATTGATCTCCGCGCGAGAACGGTTGTCGGGCGAGACGACCAGCGTGTTTTCCGGCGACTTCGCATATTCCTTCGCAATGGCGTCGATTCGCTCCGCGCGGCCTCGGAACTCATGCACCCGGCCTTGGCTGTCGAGGTTCTTGACCGCAGCTCCCACCTCGCCACGCGCAAGCTGCTCGACTACCTGCCGCAACTCCGGCTCTTTCTGGCGCACGATCTGATCGAGCGAGATGGTCTTCATCCCGGCCTCCTGCAACTGCGCGAAGGGCTTTCCGGCCTCGACCGCCTCATGCTGCCGCCGGTCGCCGACCAGCAACACACGGTCTTTCGGATGCAGGCGCGTCACAAACTCGTGCATCTGCCGGGTGGACGCGAGCGAGGACTCATCGAGCACATAGAGCCGCTTCTCTCCTGTGTCCGGCCCCTGCCGCCGCGCCAGGTGCATCTGCAAGG
>JAABUW010001983.1_pt1 | contig 32106 bp, 34 predicted proteins | sample 5560081 | NCBI WGS metagenome assembly JAABUW01 (sample SAMN10711882, study PRJNA513363) | rock metagenome | isolation source: Antarctica rocks | place: Antarctica: Victoria Land, Knobhead sud | reverse complement strand
AAAATTTTGAAGATAAGAGAAATCTGCATCACGAATACTGCACCGACGAACAGGAAGCTTGAGCGGAGAGCCGCGAGGTGGGCTTGTCTGAGCCCCTGGGCGCAGCGTGAACGCGAGGTCGTCGAGCACAGCAAGCATAGCTGGGAGATTTGGAAGATTTGATCGCATCATCAAGACCAACGCGCGTCGAGAAGGACGTACGTGGTGCCAACAACCTTTTCGTAGGCGTGGCTTGGGCCTTGGCGGCAGAATGGAATGCATCAGGGTGCAGGTCGGGCTCGAGTCAGGGTCGTAGAAGAGGTGAAGTGCAGTCGGGTGAGTTCTGATTGGGTGAACAGGCAGAAAGTGGGGCTTATCCTAGCGGGGTCGAGGGAACGGGTTCGGGATGCGGGCGAGATCTTCTTGGGGCTGTGCATTGAGATGAATGCGTCAGACGGCTTTGGTGAGTTGGAGTGTGTTTTGTGTGCACTGCTTAATCTCCGGGATCGAGTGCAGATATTCAGGTAGGATGTCAAGGGCCGCGTTCATATGGACCACACGCCAGCAACCAGGGGTATCTTCCAGGAATCGACGGAGCAGGCCATGAGCGCTACCGCGAACTTGAAGGAAAAACCATATGGCCCTCCCACAACGCCTAGAGGTACCAGGATTCTACAGCAAAAGAGCAGTGGAGGAGGCCATGAATTGGACTTGGAGATGGCTGCGGGGATGCAATGATCCCTGAGCTACCTGTCTTCGACTCTACCAGCTTCTCTCCACGCGATTACTCGATATCGTACAGCTTCTTCGCAGTAGCGCTGTCGAAATACGCCACCGCGATTCCAGTAAACACCCCCTGGTCTTCAAACAGCTTGATCGCATACAGCTGTCCGACAAACATGGCATCGGACATACCCTTGTCTCTTTGACAGTCCCCGGCATTCAGGGCATCGTCGACAAAGGAGAAGCGGAAAAGGAAGCAAGCAGATGTAACGATTACATTTATGAGAAGATCAAGGACCACCGCGACAGACTTGGAGCCTTTGCAGCATTGTCTATGCACGACCCTGTCCAGGCTGGAGAAGAATTGCGTCGCTGCGTCAAATCAAGCTGGACGTACCAGTTTACATTCATCCAGCAGCGCCCGTTGGTGAGCGCTTTCGAAAGTTGTATGCGCAGCGCAAGTACTTGGTTGGCCCACCGCTCAGCTTCGCCAACGGTGTGTCTCTCCACCTTCTCGGCATCATCACCAACGGCGTGTTCGACCGCTATCCGGCCCTCAAAATCATTGTCGGTCATCTTGGAGAGCACCTACCGTTTGACTTCTGGCGTACAAACCATTGGCTCGTCGACGTCGAGCAGCCCTTAGCGCACGCAGCAAGGGACACCATCTGCGAACAAGACTTGTACTTCTACTTCAGGAAGAATATGTGGATTACCACAAGCGGTCATTTCAGCACGCCAACACTCAAGTACGTCAATGAGTACCTCGGGCCATCACGCCTCCTCTTCAGCGTCGACTATCCCTACGAGACCATCGAGATGGGCTGCGGCTGGTGGGATGGTGATGCCGACGAGATCAAGGCAGCCGTGGGAGGTGAGAAGGCCTACTACGACATCGGGCGCGAGAACGCAAAGAAGTTGCTGAAGCTGGGACCATATCACGACTCGGAGGCTTGAACGCGTGGAGGAGGTGGTGACTGCGGACTCGATGGAACCGTCTCTCCCGTAGAAACCCGACTGTCTGCGTGCTCGCTCGCTTGAACTCAGATAGTTTACGGTACAATAACTTGCAATTGCTTGTTCTTATTCAAGCTCTCCTCGTTCCGGGAATGTCGGCTCGGGTCAAGGCGGCTGCATCGGCTTCGAAAGAGCCGCTCGACCTCACCTCATCTATGCCAAGATATCGGATGTAACTTGTGCTCGCTGGAGCTCCCATTGGATCTCAGAACTGCGTCATGGCCGATGATCCACCAACAGGAAAGCGATCACGAGTCTTACTTGCGTGCCGAACGTGTCGGGACCGCAAGACACGATGCGATGGGCGCCAACCAGTTTGCACCGCCTGTGAGCACCGTGGCGTCGGGGCGACGTGCAGTTTCGAGCAGCCGCCGAAGCGTCGTAAAAAGGCACAAGCATCTCAGTCTGTTGATTTGCAGAGCATGTCTGGTCGCTCAGGACCTTCCGAGATATCGAGACCTGAAGTCTCGGGTCCAGTGCACCATTCAGATGTAGATATCCGGCACAGTGCAGACCCTACGCTGAGTGCAGGACAAGCAAGGACAGACGACCATCCGGGAACTCAAGATGGGGACGATATTGATGGGCTCGCCACATTGCCGTCTTATGGTTATGGCGACAATGCCTACGGGCCCTCGTCCGCCATCAGGTTCACTCGAGGCGTTATGTCACTCCTGGGTGATCGTGCAGAACTGCACCCTCAAGGTCTTGACACAGGAAAGGGTAGCAAGACAGCACGAGATCACCCACGAGAAGCTGGCGACAGCGTGCTGCCTCTCCGACGAAGCGCGGACGAGTTTCTCCGATGTTACTTGGGCTTCAGCTACCCTTTGTTCCCCGTCCTGGACAGGGCGTCGTTCAGTAGACAGTACGAAGCTCTCTGGATGCCAGCAGACCATGACACAGTCTCTGAGGATCGCATCTTCCTGGCCACATTGAACATGGTGTTTGCACTCGGATGCCGCTTTAGTGTCACGATTGCGCCCGATCAACAAGACGCCATTGCAGAGCAATTCCTTCAACGATCGAGGAACACTTATTCGTACGACCTTATGGACCGTGTGACGCTTTCTCATGTCCAATTGCTGCTTTTGACGGCCGTCTACCTCCAGTCTTCGCACTCCGCGAGCGCTTGCTGGAACACCGTGGGACTCGCCGTACGCGTTGCACAAAGTATAAGCCTGCACACACCTTCTGACTACGATGACAAGAGGAGCCGTGTGGAACTGCAGTTGAGGCGTAAAGTATGGCATTCTTGTGTCTCGCTCGAACGGTATGCATTGTGAAACCGAGCCACTTGGCATGAGGTGATGTGTTGACAGTTTCAAGGCTTGCAGCAATGACGTTTGGCCGAGCAGTGATGTTTGGGAGGACTCATCGTACTCCCCTCCCAGATCTCATTGACGACGAGAGCGTAGGAAGCGGCGTTTCCAGCCAGCCGCCTACCACGTTGCCAAGTCTGGCCTTGTTCGTACAGTCTTGCAAATTGTTTAAGATCCTCCATGATGTTCTTGACCTGCTCAACACCTGCAAAAATGGCAGCCATAATGATGATGCAAGATGGGAGGACCTCATAATTCAGATCCTGACGATCAACAGGCAGCTGGAGTTATTCTACATGGCCTCGCTATTGATCTCCGGGTTGGTCCTTCGAGCTTGCCGCCTGCTATGCCGTCTCTTCACCTTCAACAGCAGGTGCTTTACTGCAGGTAGGACATGTCTTGGACCTCAGAATCGAGTGATCTAGCTGACGTCTGCGACCTGGGTATCACTATGTCAGGTTACTCACCCTCCGCCCGATCCTCTTGCAACATCTCCGAGCCGATACGGCATCATCATCCTCAACTAGCAGCAAGAAGAACTCATTGAGCAGCCAGATGATTCGGGCGGCTAGCGACGAGTGTCTGAATACGGCTCGCTTACTGACCGAAGCAACCCATGCCAATCTCGCAACGCCTTACCGTAGCGCCGGTTAGCATGCCGTGTACTGTATGACCAGCACTGAGCTGACTAGAGGTAGTGACAAGCAGCTGACACGTCACAGTTGCATTCTCCGCCGCAACGGCCGTCCTCGCGTGTTGAAACCGAGTAGAGATGCCAGAAAGTCTCCAAGGCGATGGCTTCGAGACGTTCTGGGAGGAATCCCTTGCCATACTGAGACATCATTCTCAGCACATCAGGACATCGGCTCGAGCCATGGTGATATTGGTAGCGATGAGGGGACGGATTACGGAGAGGAGGACTGGTGGCAACGCTACGCTTCAACAGTCTTCGAATCCCGATGAAGCAGCAGTAATGCATGGTCAATTTCAGAACGGCACAGCCTTTGCCAATCTCCCTCCGAACATGCCGGGCGCCGCTATGGACGATATTGAGGAGTTCGATTTCGATGGAATCTCGGAGACGTGGATGGATCAGTGTTTGACAGACCTGGGCTGGCCTGGTCTTGTCGATGAAGGACTGAATGGTTGATCGAATTTAGAACGATATAAGAGACCAAACAATATAAAAACGAACGACGTATAAGAACGAACGACGTATGGGAACGACCGATCGGAGGAGTTGCTGTCTGTGCCGTGCACTGCATACACTTGTGCGAGAACGAGGTCGGTCTCACCAGGTCATCCTGCCTGTTCTCCAGCATCGCAGCAGGGATGCCGCCACTACAGTCGCTGAAAGAACAAGCAATTGCAGAAAAGTATTTGGGCGAAGAAAGCATTCACATAGAACTACATACCAGCAATCCGGGGTATCTTTCTACCTAAACACACAAGACCTAGCCAAACCGACGAGTGGCAGTGTTCTCCGCGATAGCATCGCGCACAAACGACGCTCTGTGACCTTCCGAACTCGGACTGAGGTCGGAGACACTTGCTAAACCCTCTAGTAAACGCCCGGAATAATTCTCGACGGCACCTGTCGGCAGTATTCGTCCCAATCTTTCCCATACTTCCGCCTGCATTTCTCCTCATCCCTGCGTTCGCGGTGTACCAGTAGCACAGCGAAGTAGATCAAGTAGAAGTACGTGATGGGGATGGCCCAGCCCTTCATACCCTCCGTGGAGACTAGTCTAGAGCCAGGATAGAGGATCGAAGGTGTGAGCTTGTAGCCTGCAGCCAGCGTCGGCAAGCAGTAAGACCAGGACATGAACCAATCGCCGAGATAGTTGATGTGGCGTGCCTTGCCCCACCAGCCGGAGGTAAGCAGGCGAGAGCCGTTCGCTGTCTTGATGGACGTGAGGTGTGAATTTGCAGGGTCGTAAGGGTCAGTCCGGAAGCGGTTCTTCTGGCTGTTGCTGGCGCGGAAGATGTAGTATCCGCTTGCTTGGATGGCCAGGATGAGCAGGACGTAGAACGGTCCGAGGCTGACGGGGTGGACCGAGAGGTACTTCGCTTGGAGGCTGTAGATGAAGGGGACCCAGACGAGATCGCCGAAGGATAGCATGAAGCCGAAGCCGTCGGTTGTGATGTCGATTGTTGTGAGGATGGCCTGCTCCATGTATAGCGCGTCGAACACGTATACTAACTGTGAGACGATCACCATGACTAGTAGAACGTTAGCGATGGCCGTGGAATTTGAGAACGCATACATACGCATCGAGTCGCTGATGAAGCCGTAGGCCTTGTACTGCTTGGCAGCGAACGCGAGGTCGAGCATGACCCAGCCCAGCATGCCTGGTCGTAGCTCCATGAAGGCCTTGATGTCTACTTCGCCGAAGTAAGGCACAACAACACGCGGATTCAGCTCGCGACCAATGAAGAAGTCGTAAAGCATGTTGCCAGTATGTCCGCCGGCTGCCAATTCACGCTGCTCCCTGTTGTGGGCCTTGACCGAGAAGGACTTCAGGTACACCCAGGCGGCCAATGCGTAAGAGATGATGATGCTGGACGTCAAAATTTGGACGTAGTTCCTGTTGATGAAGGTCCAGACTTCGAAGTCGGGGCCAGAGACCCAAGTGCCTGCGGCGCATATTCCCATGAGGACAACGCCAGTAAAGAATGCTAGGGTCGTGGTCAGCTTGATTGTTTTTCCAGGTTGCAGGATCGTTCTCACAGTTCATCCGATACCCTAATCGGCCTCCGGACACCAGCTCAGTGCCCTCAAGCTCATATGCAGGCAGGAGAGCCCAAAGTGCCAAGCTAATGCCATACCACGCGATCGTGCCGATGACCGCCTCTGTATTGATCAGACCTGTCCACCCCGGCCAGCCGACTTCGTGTTTGAGCGTATCGAGGCCATGCTGCCAGCCGGACTTGGTAGATAGCAGTGGGGCAGTAAATAATCTGCTGGGCGCAAGCAGCACCGGGGCTGGACAGCCTGAAACATCGTTGCAAAGGAAGGCGAAGACGTATACGAGTGGTGGAAGTAGGAGCGTTAGGATCGTAGTGACAATGCTAGTACAGTCAGTATCTGAGCGTGTTGATGATAGTAATGCGCCTACGGTCCACCAAATTCGAAGCCATGTCCTGTCAAGAGGTCTTCTGCGACTCCAGCGATCTGATCGGCTGTCTTCCTCACGCTGCTGGTGGCGCGAGCTCTCTTAGGAGGCATCGTGTTGTTCGTGAGTCGCAAGGCTTGTGCGACTGCACCTTGAGAAAAAAAATCGAAAGTGGGAGAGGGGTGGAAGTTCTCGAAATCTTGGTTCGAGGACGCGAGCCTGATCGTACGACGGACTCGATGACAATAAACATGACGATGACGCCACAGAGCGTCCGTGCTAGCGCGAACACATGGACTCGAGATTCGAGAGGCTGGGTCGATCTCTGCCCAGGAACCAACCAACCTCACCTCCTCGCTGCTCACAGAACCGGTGATTAAAAGGGCCAGCAGGTGTCTCAGCCCTTTCGAGGAGTCTAAAAGGTCATAGGGCGCAACATGGAGTGCGATCTTATCTCGGAGAACCCAGTACAATTGCCAATGGGTCCTTGTTTGACCTCAGGCTTAGCACCATGGTCGCTATCAGGCGGAGTCCTAGCTAATGACCACCATAGCAACGACTGAGCAGAGAGGTGAATCTACTGATGGAACCACAGCTTCAACATCGTACGTCTACCTACGTCCGAATCTATCATGCCTTCTGATCGTACCTCTGCGTCTTGGCCTTGTTGTACAGGCTGTCCCACATATCCACCAAGCGTCCGAAGCTGTCCTCGGTGACTCTGCCGCATCGGCCAATGTCCTCCTCGCACCTCACTGGTATGGCGCCGGTGATGTGGACAGTACTGGTCGGCTCGCACGGGTACCGAGTTTGAGCCTCAATAGGCTTGTAGTTTCCCTGGTACTTGGGTCCTGCTGGTTGACGTTCTTCACGGACACGTACTCTGGTATAAGCCAGTGCGGTCTAGACGAGATACCCCTCTTGCCGAACGTGTAAAGCGGCACACAGAACAGTATCTCCTCGTAGATCCAGAGCACTACAACCATTCGTCTCTTGGAGTAGACCGGACCCTGAATTGTATGCGCCAAGCACTGGTCGTTCGGATCGGCGTGCGGATTCAGGTCTGGCTGATGGAGTGGGATAGTAATGATCTCTCCAAGCTGGAAATTATGTTTCGTGTAGCCGGAAAGCACACACACGTTGTTTGCGACCCTGCGAGCAGCCCGGCTCACGGTGCTCACTTGACTGTTCTGTCCTCTGGGATACGTCGTTATTTGGGATGGTCTAGGAGCCAGAGAGGGATTGTAGACTTTGGGATGCTGGCTCCCTCCTGGTGTCTGGAGGCTCATCTGGCTCATCTGGGCAGCCAACAGATTACCCTGACTGTTTCGATTCGACGCACGCGGCCCCTGAGTGTTGACTGTCAGACGCTGCTGACTTTTTGCAGTTGCGACGCTCAGTCCTTGTACAACAAGACTGGTACCGCCGCTATTGTTCCAAGCATTGGTCTGTGGCGGTCCATTTGACGTGGTGGGAGGTGTGGGAGGTACAACGACCGACACCATTGAGAGTGGCCTACCCTTGCGACCCATTCTGTATACTCCCGATGTCTTGAGTGGTGATCTATTGTATATCAGTCCCAGCTGATGAGAAAACCTGTGGCAGTGCTATACGGTGCGGTCGATGGAAGCGCAAATTAGAAGCAGTCGTTCGAGGCAAGTTATTATGAAGCCTCCGCCTGATTGCATCGCGCCCACTCTGCCGAAACAAAGGACGGCTTTCAAGATTTTTTCATGTTCTCGCTCTGGTGATAACGAGCCAGGTAGACAAAGACGACCAACCGAGCAGCTCGCCATTACCGGCGAGTCTCAGACAAAGCACTGGGTAAGACTGCACCTGCACAATTCGTACCACGTACAATTAAGACAAAGGGAGTTTTAGAATCTTCCGCCTGAACCTAAGTACATAGCAAGTATGTTGCCACGAGACGGTTTTGTATTGCGATAAGTCGAGATTCCTTTCTATTGACTACGATTCACTCCTCACATCACCGACACGATGGTTGGCCTTTCGATCAAGCTACGTCGTAGACTGAATGCCGCCTACAAACGCAAGCCGCGTCGAAGCCAGCAGCGGAAAGTCTCTGCGCACAGGATGCTGAGACTGCTCACACCCCTGGCACTCCTACCTCAATCGGCTTGGAAAACACATCAGCATTGTCTGACGCTGTTGTTGGGGTCTCTACGGAAACAACCAGCACAGTATCGGGAGGCTCTAGCTACCATGACGATGCACCTCGACTTCCTATCGATGAAGGACCAGAAACCATGCTTCCAGTGAGTGTGCCGCAGCAGGATGAGGTTCACGGTACTTCCAAAAGCAATGCGAGCGAGAACGCTGCAAACGAAGCTGGCCATGCGGTTGTGAACGAGGTCGCCGGGCAGAGCGCACCTTCGCAGTCAGCAGAAGGGACAGATCAAGCGCAAGCGCTTCGAAATCTTCACTATGTTACTTTCGATGGCGACGACGAGAACGACTACACCAAGGGACCTGCTCATCTAGTTGAAGCCACTGATGGAGTGGAGATTTGCACAGGGCTACTCATGACGCTCCCCTTGTCGCGGAAGATTCAAGCCGCTCTGGCTGCTCAACGCTACCTCATCACAGAGCGAAAGAAAGCGATCAGGAGAAGGCAAGCACTGCAGGAACTGTCAGCTGGCATTCGCTCACAGATATCGAGCCACAAAAGCCGCCTTCTCGAGCTTCGGCAAACTGAAGGTGCAGAACAGGGTACGAGTGATAATCTAGAGAAGGAGCTCTCAATTCTCGAGCAGATGATAGAAGACAATATGCAGCAACGAACCGAACTGACTATCAATATTGACACGAAGGGAGATACTGCGAGAGGAATCTACGAAAAAGCCATCCCCGAGCTCGAGGAGACTTTCGTGGCTGCGGAGCTGGTGGAACCGTTCGACCATGATGTAGTACTGCCATACGAAGAAGTGAGTGTAGAAGAGGAGTATCAGAAGTTCTGTCAACAGCAATCCGCATCGGACGATAATGCACCGATTCCTGCTGCTCCCCTCGACACGAACCGCGACTATCTCATGGCTTCACAACGACCGAAGACTGACGAGGAATTGCAAGTGGACCGACTGAATGAGATTCTCTGGCACTCTTACCACCGGCTTCAAGACGCTCAAGCCGCGTTCGAGCGGCGGGAGATAGACAGAGAAGACGAACTGCAGCGTAACCGGGGGGCGTTCATAAACGGAGAACCGACTACAGACGCCAGCAAGGACGAATTTGACGTACGTTGGGTCAAGCGAATGCAAGACATCGCCCACGAACTCGTTGAAGCGGAAGCCACATGGGCCTGGATGTCTCAATGAACGTGCATGACGAGAACTCGTATTGGGCGCCGGGTATGGACGATGTTGAAGACGGCTACCGCATGAGCATGGAGCTCGATCTCGTCGCCTCAGCGCCATCGCCTAAGATCAAGAATTGGGTGACGGACATTCCAGATCTTGCATCTCCTAGCTTCAACGAGCGACACGATGTAGCCGACCACTGGGACGCAAAGGATGTGGACATATCTGATAGCCTTAGTCTAGTCGCGGAAGGGGATGACCGCAAACGGATAGAGAGATGGCGGGAGATCTGTGGGTTGTGATAGTGAGCGCACCTGTTGGGACGGATACATTCTGCAGGACCGCTCCAGTGCTATATCAGCTTGTACATCGTATCGATGATCATATTTCTTGTCCAAAGTAGTCTCGTGCAGCCTGAGTGCCTAAGTGACGACCTCTCGCTCAAAGACCTAGGACTGTTGGTGGTTCGCTTTCACAAACATGCTGTTGGATTCAACACATCTTATTAATCGATGACAAGGCTCATGGAGATGGTGACGATATGTCTACCACTGCAATAATGTATTTATCATGGATGAGAGCACGCTGAACACCCGTCAAAACAATACCATCTCAGACTTACCATGGTGCGTTTTTGGCATCCTCGTTCACCTTTTGCCACAATGCCATCAGTCGCTTGTATCCGGTCTGTGTCAAACGACCAACTGTATTCACGTCACCACAGCAGTCGACTTTGACTCCACCAGTGAGTTGAATTGTTGTCTGCACCTTCACCGGATGACGACAAATAACTTCAATCTCGTCATGCACGCCGTCGTTGACAAATGGCTCACCGGGATAGAGTTTCTCGTGTTGAGCATTCTTCATGGCGACATACTCTTTCTTCAACCAAGCCGGTCGGGACCCCAGGCCACGTCCGCTCCAGGTATACAACGGAAGGCAGTACATGGTTTGCTCATAAATCATGAGAACTACCAGCATCCGTCGTTTCGAGTATACTGGACCTTCACACGTTCGAGTCAACCGAAAGTCGTTGGGGTCAGGGTTAGGAACCAAGTTGGGCTGGTGATAAGGCGTGCAGATAATGTCTCCTTTCTTGAAGTTGGCTTTGGTCTGACCGAGAAGGATGCAGTTTTGGTTGCGAATGACTCCTCGGTACGTCGCCTGGGTGCCTTGAGACGCCATCGTCGGTGCACGGCTCCGAGCAATTTGCCCAGGTGCTAGTGTTGCTGCGGGTGCCATGGAAGGATTGTAAGACACTGCAGAGCCTAGAGCCATGTTGGCAAGACCTGATGTCGGAATGGATGGCGTCGGTACGACAAGCGTCGGTACCTGCTGACCTCTTGGGCCTCTTGGGCCCCTTGGTGTATTGGTAGGAACGCGTAAGGAGGCGGCGTGCGAAGGTCCGCCTTGGAAGCTGTTCTGCAGCACTGCTCTCTTCTGCGCATCTACCCACACCGTGCTTGCACGGTTTGTCGTCGTAGTCTGTTTAGAAGTAACACCGCTCGCCGAGTTCTGCACTGCATCTTTCCCGTTGAAAACCATGGTCGATGCGAATATATGGATTATGAAGTATCGTTGTTCGTGCCAATCCGGATTCTTGAAGTATCAGTGTCTGTCCAGCTTGAGTCCTGCTCGGGTTAGTGCTAATCAAGATGGTGTGTATGGGACGACAAGATATGGTCCAGACATAGGATATTATGTCTTCTTAGCTCCAGCATTGTTCGAGATATGATGAACAGACTGCAACAGATTGGAGCCAACACCAGACAAAGAAATCGGATATCGAGTGAAACAGGAACAAAGGGACCAGCCTCTCCTCGGAACAAATTTGATGAGCACTTCGATAGACAATGGCTCTTCCAAGATTAGACGAAATGAAGACGACTTGAATAACACACTCTCTTTCCCAGTGATTTGCGGCCTTGATATAGCCATAGACATCAGCAATCGCTAAGATCTTGGCCAGACCTATCGATCTTGAAGCAATGTACAGGCTTACTCAGAATATGCGTCGTACGCTCCGCTCAATCTACAACCCGAGACGGGCGATACGACAAACTCAGCAGCCGGACCAGCTTCGAACAGAACTCAAGCGCCTTCCCACAGCCAGAGACAGCCATTCCACCAACGGCGAAAGCCCTACCTTTCCGGAAGACCCATCAGCGACATCAACGGTCCCTGATGTAACCACAAAAAGCGAAATATCAGAACCCGAGTGTGTCGGCACTGAGCAGGATGATGTCGAGGAGCAGGCCACGCCTCCGACAGAAGAGACTGACGCACAGCAGGTAGCTCAAGAGGCCGAGGCCGTGCCAGACAGTGGAACTCGGTCTGTACGAAGCACCGAAGGGGGTGAAGTTCGCCAGCGGGCTTACATCACCTTCCAGAGCGAGGATGCCGAGGATTACACAACAGGACCAGCCCGCATGGTCTGCGCGAACGACGGAGTATCAGACTGTGCTGCCCTCTTGATGACCATTGCATTGTCCCAAGCTGTGAAGCGTGCAGTTGACGCACAGCGGATCTTCACCAAAGTTGAGATGCAAGCCGAAATAGAGGAAGATGAAATCAATGACCTGGAAAACAAGATCATCAGCGAGATATCGAACCATGAAATGCGCTTATGTACGCTCGAGAATGACGAGACCAGTGAGGGTGTGGAACAGAAGCTGTCTTTGGGGAAGGAACTAGACATCCTCGGGCTAATGCAGAGGAACACAGACGCCAGACGCCGCGGTCTTGACTTCCAGCTGAAGCGACAGGCCAAGGAGCTAAGGCGGTGTCAAGGTGAACTGAGTTCCGTGATGGAAGAGGCATTCATCGACGCCAATCTGCTCGAGCCGGCTCTCGAAAAACTACTGCCCACACCGCAAGTTATTGACCTTCAGACAGAGTACCAGAGCTTTTGTGAGGAACTGAGATGGAATGCAGAGAACGACCACCTAGTATTCATTGAGCCCTTGGACATGACCGAGGACAAGTATGAAAGACCTCCAGTTAGTGCCGAGGAGCAGGCGCGCGACGATCTGCTGAATACTTACTGGCGAGCCCAGCAACGTCTCCAAGAGGCTGAAGCCCACTTCGACAACCGCGAACGGCAGCGATACCAAGAGTTACAGGCGAACTTCGACGCCGCAGATCGTGGCGAAGAGACCTTGGACGCAACGCCGGATGACTTTGACCTCCGTTGGGTACAACATGTACAGAACCTAACCCACGAGCTCGTCGAAGCCGAAGCAGCATTCACAGCGGCAAAGCAGGAATGCGTAGAAGCTGGTGTCGATGTCTGCGACGATGATCGGATCTCTGGTTTCGTTGATGACGCTGGTGATGGCTACCGGATGAGCTTCGAACAGGACCAGGTTGCTTCCGTGCCCTCAACCAAGATTCGGACTTGGCTGAGTAGTGTCGACGAGCTGGCCTCGCCGAGCTATCATGAGCCGGGCGGGCTGCCTGACGACTGGGACGCTGAAGAAGCAGATATAAGCGACAGCCGGAGTTTGGTTGCTGAGGGATCTGATCGGAGGCGTATTGAGAAGTGGCGGCAGATCTGTGGATTGTGATCTCGTCCACCACGCTTGTGCGTCAATCCGGTAGATATGTGGAAGAGTCATGCAGTATGTAGCCTTCTTGTAAAGAGGTTGTACCCTCATATTCGATATCAGCTTCTGGTCTCTCCTAGAGGCGGTCATTCAATCTCTGCAGCTTCTGCATTTGAGCTGGTCACACACACGTGTATGAGCCGTTCCGGTGGAGTGTGATTCTCCAGCTGTCTGCATCCTCTGCGCTGTTCGATGAAATCGATGGTTGTGCTGTTTGTTTGTGATAAAGTGCACTCGGGGGAAGTGCGATGCGATCGCCCTTCTGGCTCTATTTTGCGTTCAGCCGATGGGCCGAGACCTTCGTGTGCTCGGGCTCGGGCTACACTACTTCATCCTCCTTCAAGGAATGCTTTTCATCATCAACCCTCTGTGGACCACGACAACAATGAGTGCGACACCTCACAAGCACCTATGCCCTTGGTCGCAAGTTGTCTAGACTGGGTAAAGCCATCAATATCATAGTGGAAGCGCCCGCCGGGAATTTCCAGCCCTGAAGCCCTGCCGACACCAGGCGAGGCCTCGCTTCGATATCGCTATACGGATCCGTATATCGCTGTCCTCGTTCCTGCCTGTAACTGTAGACGTTCTGAGATCCACCAGGAGTGGAAATCGTGAGGTACAAGTATCGATCCCTTCCTTCTTGTCGAAAATTGTCTAGTACTACCGAAGCAAAGTATCGCAGGACCCTACGCCCATCAACCTCGACTATCACTTTGGATCTTTCAACAATCATCCCAGACTCAAGCAAGATGCAGCTCCTCACTGCCTTCGCCGCCGCAGGCCTCATCGGTTCCTCCCTGGCTGCTCCCCTCGAGGCCCGCTAAGATACACTGTCATGGGACGTCACCGACTATTCATTCATCCGCTCCGATCAGGGCCGCTACACGTACAGCTTCACCGTTTCGGGCGACGGAACCGTAGATGAGAGTCCGGCATTCACAGGCTCTTGCTCGGGAACGCAGCAGCCTCGATACTCAGCCTGTACCGTCCTGTCCAGCAACGGTGGCGAGTATGGCACCTTGAACGTGCTTGCGAACGTCAACATCGTCCCCAGACCGGAGGACCCGAGCAGGAAGGTCCCAAGAGTGTTCATCAAGACACGCTGGGTTAATGATCTCAGCTGTACCTATCGGACATTGGCCGGTAAGTCACTTCAATAAGTGGATAATATGTTCAGCCAGCGAGACAATCCTTGGGGTCGGAAGGCCTAGTGTAGCAACTTCTTTGGGTGCTCAAGCCTGGGACTTTAGCAAGATCTATTGTCAAGTTCGACGGAATTTGCGCTGCGGAGTGATATCGCCACCTTGAAAATGCTGCTGCGAACTTGACGCTGACACTTCTTTCTATCATTCTAGGTACGACGCACCCGCAGTCCTGTCTGCCTTCTCTTTCAACCCGACGTCGAATCCCAAGGGTGTGAACTGCTAAGCTCCCTCGAAGGTAGTGAGAGTGTATTGCCATGGCCTTCATGTCCGTCTCTACTGGATTGGGCATGCTACTTGGCTTGTAAATAGCTCTGATATGGATCTAACAAGGTCCTGCCTAAAGCTTGCCTAGAATCAGCATGTCGGCATCGCAGAAGCATACCGGTTTCAGTACATCATTCAGTACATCATCCTACGGCTTCTTTCGAGGGTCCTGCGAAGAAGCTTTTCGCATGACGTTCAAGCTTCATCATTGTGACTCTTGGTGTTCATAAATTTCTCTAGGCCATCATGCAGTTGTTACGTCTTTCCGACTGACAAAGTCTCGAACGCGGACTCATCCTTTATGGTGGTTAAACATGGTATGTTCTTCAATGGGCCGTCCCAGGGAACGCTCGAACGTTCCCGTCATTTAGCTGATGGTGCACAGATAAAAGCTGGCGAGGGCGTCACAGGCGTTTCCATTTGATGTGGTTGTTTTCTATTTTGGTATCAGCCAGATCCTTCACTTCACGCTTCTAGGGCATCTTGCGAGTGGCTTGAAATCTAGTGCAACCATCTGGCCGGTAGAACAGATAGATTTCGCAGATGTTAAAAGCCACCAACACTTGATGTAAGTTTCGAGACCTCTCGTTTCCTGGCTGGCGATCTCTTTTCAAGTGATGGCTCACACGATACCTCGTTCTTCCCGCGTCCTTTGTCGGAAGCGGAGGTAGTGAGTGGCATATGGAGGTGAATGGTGCGAGTAGTGTCTCATATTGAGTTCCCAGTACAATGCCAAGTTCGTATCGCAGGCTGAACAGTTTGTGCGACCGATCCATGGTAAGGAGAGTATTAGGGTCATGCTTCACAACAGCGTCCTTTAAGTATTCGCCGCACACTTCTCGAGCAGAAACAACCTCCCAGAACCATTCGCTGGACACCACAGCAACACACTCGTTTCGCGCCGTCCTTCCCTAACATCAAGACCTTCTGCTCAACACCAAACAAAATGCAGCTCCTCACCACCGTTCTCGTCGCAGCAGGCTTGCTCAGCTCCTCCCTCGCCGCACCATCCGCGGAAGCTCGTGCCGACTACTCCTTCTCCATCACCAAATGGACCTTCTACCAAGGCCAAGACGAGTATGATCCCTCTTACTACAGCTTCTACGTCAAAGCGAAATACGCCGGCGGCATCCCGAACTTCAAAGCTGTGTGTGGCGGACCGCAGAACGGCGGCTTGACGAAGTGTACGTTGTTGGAGAACGGCGGCTTGACCGTGGGACAGCTCAAGGTCTCTGCCGACGTCGAGCTCGTGGAGACCGTTCTGAGGGTGTCCGTGAAGGCGAATTTCAGGAACGATATATACTGCAAGTTCCAGGAGCTTGGGCAGTACGACGTAGCGACCTCCACGACCAAGGCGTTCAAGATCTACCCGACTTTCACGCAGGGAGGACCACCGGAATGCTTCCCTTCGAAAGTTGCCTGAGTTTCGCAAGCGTCTGTCATTGGTCGGGACCTACAAGTACGTTCATTTATGAGCTCCACAGAAGCATTCGAGCCGGACAAAGATGACTCCCAAGGTCGCTGGTGGGTGCTGTCTGTTGAGGTACCCAGCGAGGAGGATAGCGAGGGTGGAGCGTTGGTGTGTGGGCTGGCTTTGCAGCTGGACGAAGTTGATCACAGGTCTCTGATTCACATCTGTCGTTACCGAAGTCGTACATATCTGTATTCTTTTCTGCATTGCTGATGCCGGGAACTTTTTCAGCAAGCTATCACACCCAGGGTGTCCAACAATCAATCGATCAATCAGTGATTGGTTCAGTTTGATGATTGCTGGGATTGTTTGAGCCAGAAATTTGATTGATGGTTTTATTGGCGCTAATCGATTGATTGATTGATAGGCGGCTGTACATACCCGATTGGGTAGTCACGTGTTGCCTTGGCGCGGCTCCTTCCCCTTCAGGAAGGACGTTTTCTGGTATGGAGCGTGATTGATTGATTGCTGGACTAACTGCTTGATTGATTGAGATTGATTTAGACTCTGCTTGATTGATTGATAGGCTAACAATCAATCCAATCATTGATTGTGATTGATTGTTGAACACCCTGATCACACCGTAGACTTTGAATCTTCAGTCTTCGCGAACGACAAGAGCAACGGGAAAGCGCAGCGTTGAGCTCAAGTAAGCTGAAGCAAGACTGAATACAGCCTCGATCGAACGCTGTCGATCTTTCGAGAGTTCGAGGCGATGAAGTGTACGTCCTTCAAGGCGATCGATAGGTTCCGTGCAACTCCATCAATGACCTGATATCTCGGAAGCAAAGGCAAGGCCGTGATGGCAGTTGATCGGCCCTCGCCTTAAAGTCTGTTCAAGCTGCGGAGAGCCTTGGCCAGAGTCGTTGCCTTTTGTGCCTGAACCGTGCTGCGCCATGCTTCTCGACCAATCAGCGACTGCGCGGAACAAGAGGTGCGTAGTTCCACTCCCTGTTCCTGGCGATCGTCTGTGGGAGGAGATGCTGTCAATCAATATATAAAGAATCGAAAGACTGAAAACGCAACCGCGGAAAGCAAAAATAACCCAACAGGAAAATGGCCTGCCTCGAACAAAAGCAACACAACGCCACGGACACCATGAAAGAACCCACCTACTCATCATCCTCAGACGATTACTCGGAGAAACCACCAATCTACACCTCCGTTCAGCACATCGGAACCGAACAACGCTTCTCCCTCGAACACGAAGGCTTCCCCTGGCGAGACGTCACCGTAAACAGGCCAGACGGATCCGTCGCCTACTTCGCCGACATCTCCGAGTTCAAATCCAACGCCCCAGACGTGAGCATTCGCGCCGGAGGCAAAGAAGGCGTTTTGGTTGGAGCAGCGCATTTCAGGTGGTCCCGGTCTATTCGCGCTGGTCTTGGCTCCGATCTTCTGGCCATGGATTGGGTGGAGTTGAAACGGGGTGGGACGATGCATAGTAAGCGGTTCGACTTCGAGTATGCTGGGCAGAAGTACTCGCTGCGTCGGACGAGCGATCCGAAGCATGGTGTCAAGGGGATGGGGAAGGTGCTGATGGCGAATTATCAGATCGTCCAGGAGGGTAGTGGGGAGGTGGTTGGGTATTATACCAATGAGACGACGCCTGGACGGAAGAAGGGGAATTTGTGTCTTTCTGGAGGCATTAGCCGAGAGCTTGAGGTTTTGGTTGTTTTGGCCGTGGTGTCTTGGAGGGAGAAATCGAGGCTGAGGGCGACTCGATCGGCTGCTGCTGCTGGTGGAGGTGGTGGCGGCGGTAGTTGAAGATAGGCTGTGGGAAGTTCGTGTGAATGGAGCTGGTCTCAACAAAGCTATGTAGCGTTTTAGGTGTCAGCAGGGTGTTTGATGGTTCCAATTTTATTCACCACGTTGCGCAGGAGTACCTAATGCAAGCTTACCAACCCCAGACGGGCATCCAAGTGCCATGCGTCCACGGAAACGACCAATCGACAGTCTTTGGCCTAAGATCACTTCGCGATCGTACCACATAACCGCTCACTGAGCTTCCACAAGCTCTTCTCGTCCTCTGGCTTGTAGGCGGCCTCACTATACCCTGTGCGCCACGGCGCACCCTCCTTCTCCACCGGCCCAGCTTCACCGACGTCCTCAAGATACACCCCGCCTCGATGGTCCCACTCCTTGCCTATCGCGGCCCAGACAGTAGTAGCAGCACCTTGCTCGATGCTCTTGGTCTGGGCTTGATATTGCGGATTGACCATAACTGCATCGAACTGTGCCGTACCAGCCATGTGCTTCTGGAGGGGCGTTTTAATACTGCCCGGGTGCAGACTGAGGGCGTGAAGGTTCTGAGCTCGGTAGCGTCTAGTAAGTTCATTGGCAAAGTAAATGTTCGAGAGCTTCGAGTTGCCGTAGGCGACACCTGGATGGTAAGGTGACTACGAGAAATCGAGGTTGTCGAAATCCAAGGCTGATACTCCTCGGTGACCGGTCGAAGAGACTGCCACGACTCGAGATGGTCTTTCTGACGGGGCAGCTTTGAGCAAAGCTGGCTTTAAGAGCTGGAATAGCAGAAAGTGCCCCAGATGGTTTGTGCCAAATTGCAGCTCGAGGACGTCAACTGTATGGCCTTCTGGAGTGGCCATCACGCCTGCGTTGTTGATGAGGATGTTGAGAGTTGATGATTGAGATAGATATGTCTGAGCGGCCGCTCGGATAGAGGCGAAGGAGTCCAGGCTCATGTTGATGACTTTGACTGGTCTGTCGGCATCTGTCGAAAGCTCGGCAGCAATAGCATTGCCCTTGGTCGTGTCGCGCGCGGTGATCCAGATATTTGCTCCCGTGAGGTAGAGCGCCCGAGCAGTCTCGATGCCGATGCCGCTCGTACAGCCAGTGATCAGGACATTGACACCTTTCAACCCACCCGCGAGTTCTTGGTCGTTGATGACTTGCTCTGCCGTGGGTCGCTGATCGCCAGGTCCGTTAAGCGCCGCATGCTCCTCAGCGTAAGGTCTGATCGGAGCCATGTTCGTAGAGGTGGCTGTAGGTTGTGATAGCTTTCAGATGATGGTGGGCTCTCGATGGTGCAGTTTGCTGTGATATGCTGTTATGGAGAACGAAGTGAAATCGACTTACTTATATACGGAACCCAACGGATATAATGACTGGAATTATGGTCCGTTACTCAGCTACTCACGTTATCTTGCTGCTTCGCACGGTCAGCATCAGCGGTGTTGAATTAAGACTCGAGGACAGTCGTGCGGCCGTCTGACAGGTGTTGCAGTGCCCTATATCGTGAAGAGTGCTGCGAGAGTGCACGCGCTGATGCTATGGTATGGCGTCCTGCAAGCTTCCGGTGATAGCGGACTTGCTCATCGGTATTGGCTGCTGCGTACGGAGGTGGCAACCAAATGTCCTTAGGGGGGAAATTTAGGGTACGTAACCCTAGACGCTCGATAGCGTATTCCAATCAAATTTCCGGGTACAAAGATTGATTAACGTTTCCCTAACAACGACTAGAATATTACTTAAGCCTACCGAAGATTAAATAGGACGTATAAGGACCTACCGTCATCTAAGTAGCGTTCCGGCAGATGCTTATCTAGCGACCACCCAAGGACTTTTGGTTTCCGGCTCCGTACACACCTCGTAACTTAAATCTCAAAGCGAGATCTATGGGTCCGGACATGTGTGCCAGGTGCTGCTGCGGGGTGTCGGTGGAGGCGTGAAGGCGGAGAAGTGAAGGACGCGCTTTGATTGGGTTTTCTTTGATTCCGGCCGCCGAGATCACCTGCATCCACTACTTTAGCGCGCATACGCCCGCGTGGCTGGCTTCCAAGGGCCTTGATTGAAGCTCGAAAACTTGTACCTTATTAGGTAGTCTGGTTGCGTTGATCTCAGCTGTGCGCTCCATGTTCGAAGGCAATGCTGTAGGCCCCCTGACCACGAGAACTAGTCACAGCCAAAGGCAGCGTCCTATATACATCTGGACGGGTTGATGATGGCAGCAATCATGTGAAGATCTGGATCTCGGTTCGGTAAACGCAAATCGGCCCAAGCTATCGGCCCATGCTCCGCGTCACCAAGCCACTGTAGCTCAAGAACCTCTCATCCTCCCAGCTTCCCTACCGCACCGCACATCCGCTCATACGGAGCACGCCGTTCATTCACCACTGCCCTTTTTGTTCTAAAATAGCTTCGGAACACTGGCAGTACTGTGCATTGGCCTCGTACGCGAAGGGTACTGGTTCACAGCTCCGTAGAGCTGCTGACGTCGCCCATTGGCTTCCCCTCTCAGCCTGGCACCTACGCGTCGGACCTCACCTCATCCCATAACCTCTCTCGGGCTACCTAGCATCGTCGACGCTCAAGATGCTCTCCGCCGAGGAGTTGAAGACGCAGGGCGCGATCGAGGCGGCACGCGACCCGCATAGCAGCGTCGATGCTCGCGCCGCCGAGGACACGATGATGAAGGAATCCAAGGCTGCAGGTGCGGCGGCGTTCGAGTTTGACCCGAACGCGACGCCGGAGCAGAAGAAGGCGCAGATGAAAGCAGTATGTCAGCAGAAGCTGGAGGGAGTATGTGAAGCTAACGAAGGAATAGCAAGCTCCCATTGACCGTCCCCATCGAAAGAATCAGACAACTGCGCTCATTTCAGATCAGGATGACGGTCAGACCGCAGGCTACGATCTCCCACCTCCGAGCAAAGACGGCGCTCTCGCCGCACCGACCTCTCCTGGCCGCGCCAATGGCGACATCACAAGGGACGAGGACAATGTATACTCGAAGACCGGCTGGGCTCCACGTTTTGGCAACCCTAGCGACCAGGATGAGGGTACGCTGTTGGATCATCAAGATTTTCTAGAGGGCAAGCTGGACGACAAGTTCTTTGGCGACTGGTATCACAATGCTGCCGTCATTGTCTTCGCTTGTCTCTCATCCTGGGTCGTTGCAGTCCTTGGAGGCGGTCTTGGGTGGGTGTTTCTCGTTATGGCAGCTTGTGGTACTTACTACCGTACTTCTCTGCGTCGCGTGCGCCGCAACTTCCGAGACGACGTGAACCGCGAACTGGCCAAGGCGAAGCTTGACACGGATACGGAGACACTGGAATGGATCAACAGCTTTTTGGCCAAGTTCTGGCCAATCTATGCTCCAGTGCTTTGCGCGACAATCATTCAATCAGTCGATCAGGTGCTGAGTACCACGACTCCTGCATTTTTGGAGAGCATGAGGATGAAGTTCTTCACGCTAGGCACAAAACCACCGCGCCTGGAGCACGTTCGAACATATCCGCGAGCCGAAGACGATACTGTACTCATGGACTGGAAGTTCAGCTTCACTCCAAATGACATCGAAGATTTGACGGCGCGCCAGGTCAAGAACAAGGTCAATCCGAAAGTCGTGCTCGAAGTCCGCGTTGGTAAAGGTATGATATCGAAAGGTCTGGATGTTATCGTGGAGGACATGGCCTGCGAGGGTATCATGCGCGTCAAAGTCAAGCTTCAATTGCCCTTCCCACATATTGACCGTGTCGAGATCTCCTTCCTTGGGAGACCCAAGTTCGACTATGTGTGCAAGCCACTTGGTGGCGACACGCTCGGCTTCGACATGAACTTCGTTCCAGGTCTCGAGGGCTTCATCCAAGAAATGATCCATGGCAGCTTAGCGCCGATGATGTACGATCCGAACGTCTTTCCAATTGAGGTCGCGAAGATGCTCGCCGGTAACCCAGTCGATCAGGCCATCGGTGTGCTGCAAGTCACATTCCATGGCGCGCAGGGCCTCAAGAACCCCGACAAGTTTTCTGGCACTCCAGATCCATATGCAGTTCTCAGCATCAACAACCGCGAACCGCTTGGCAAGACGAAGACGGTGGAGCAGAATGCCAATCCAAGGTGGAACGAGACTGTCAACATCATTCTTACCAGCCTGCGGGAGCCACTAACAATTCAAGTCTACGACTACAACGAGTACCGCAAGGACAAGGAGCTGGGTGCTGCAACATTCAACCTCGAGCAGATTGAATCGGATCCCGAACACGAGAACCAGCAGCTGGAGGTCATCGCCAACGGCCGCACGCGTGGAGTTGTGCAATGCGACATCCGATTCTTCCCTGTACTCGAAGGCCAGAAGCTCGAGGACGGGACTGAGCAGCCGCCTCCGGAGAGTACAACTGGTATCGCCAAGTTCACTGTCGAGCAAGCGAAAGATCTTGACGGAACCAAGTCCCTCCTTGGCCAGCTAAACCCATACGCTGTGCTTCTTCTTAATGGGAAAGAAGCGCAAGTATCGCAGAAGCTGAAGCGGACGAACAACCCAATCTGGCCGAATGCTACCAAAGAGCTACTGATCACCGATCGCAAGAAGGCCAAGCTCGGAGTCGTGATCAAGGATGACCGCGATCTGGCTGCCGATCCTATACTCGGCTCCTATCAGATCAAACTCGACGACCTCATGGAACTCGATGCAAAGGGTCAGGAGTGGTTCAACTTGGCTGGAGCGAAGACCGGCCGCGCGAAGATGACACTGCAGTGGAAGCCAGTAGCCATGAAGGGTGCCATGCTTGGTGGTGGATACGTCACCCCAATCGGTGTCATGCGCTTCCACTTCCAATCTGCCAAGGACCTGAAGAACCTCGACACCGTCGGCAAGTCCGATCCGTATGCTCGCGTCACGTTGTCGGGCATCCAGAAAGGCCGCACGGTGACGTGGAAGAACAATCTGAGTCCTGCTTTCGACGAGATCTTCTACGTACCAGTGCATTCGGCAAGAGAGAAGATGGTTGTTGAAGTCATGGACGAGGAGAACGTAGGCAAAGATCGTACCCTTGGCCAGATCGAAGTCGCTGCATCGGACTACATCCGTATGGGTGACGACGGCGAATACCTCATCCACGACAGCAAGCATGATACCATCACTTCGCAGCTCCGCATCGGCAATGGGTCTCCCAAGGGCACACTGAATTTCACTGTTGCTTTCTATCCAACCATGAACGTCGTTGATCCCGAGGACGAAGTCGAAGAGGAGACTGCTCGTACGAGCTTGGACACAGCTGGGCGGGCTAGTTTAGAAAATGGCTCGAAGACTCCGACAACACCTATCACACCGCAGCACGGTAGGAGCGATACTGCTGGAACTATTGATAGCGTTAAAACAGCATCGACGAGCAAGACTGAGGATGACATGGCGAAGGCGTTGTCCCGCAATGAGAAAGACCAGACTGAAACGGACGAGGTCAAGCAGGTCGAGGTGCCGAAGATCAAGATCGGCCCGGAGGATCTCACACGATATGGTAAGAAGACTGCTAGTTGTCTCACCCAGGTGCTGTTGCTGACCCTTTCTAGAATCCGGTCTCATCGTCTTCAAAATCATCGACGGCCAGCTGGCGTCAACTGGAACCCATCTGGAAGTACTTATCGATGACGTGCTGTACCCAGCATACTCAACATCGAAGATCAAGTCTACCAACTACAACTTCAATGAGACGGGAGATGCCATGGTCCGCGAGCTCGATCTGTCCCGCGTCACTATGCGTTTGGTTTCCGAGATCGACGGCAAGGGCGAAGATGACGAGGACGATATCAAAGCAAAGATCCAAGGCCCGACCCTTGATACACTCAAGCGATGTTTGTACACTCCCACTGAGATCAGCTTGAAAGGCAAGGACGGCCGCGAGAGCAAAGTCAGGGTGTCTATGCGCTTCTTGCCTGTCAAGATGCAACTCGACCCAAGCGAAAGCTTCAACAATGCCGGCAATCTACGCGTTGAGGTGCTTGATGCCGACAACCTTCCAGCTGCTGATCGCAACGGTTACTCGGATCCGTACTGCAAGTTCTTGCTCGAAGGCAAGGAAGTGCATAAGACGAAGACGGTGAAGAAGACTCTTCACCCATCATGGAATGAGTTTTTCGAAGTACCAATCCGGAGCCGTGCCGCTGCCGATTTCAGGGTCGATGTTTATGACTGGGACTTTGCGGATAAAGCAGATCACCTCGGCGCATCGGTCATCAACCTGAACGTTCTGGAACCATTCCAAGCTCAAGAAGTGAAGCTGAATCTCGATGGGAAGAGCGGTGCCGTGAGGCTGAAGATGCTCTTTAAGCCAGACTACGTGACGCGCTCACGGCAAGGCTCTTCCACATTCTCTGGCACCTTCGCTGCTCCCGGCAAGATCATCGGCGCACCCGTCAAAGGCGCGACGTTCGTTGGCGGTGGTGTTGCGAAGGGTGCCAGCTTCCTGGGCAGCCGCTTCAAGCGATCTTCTTCCAGTCAACATGCTCAGCAGGGCTCACAGGAGGTCACCGGCGGCGTTGCCGACATGCGCGATACAAACATGGATGTTGGCGAGGCGAATGGGACAAGCGGCAAGCCTCTTCCAAGCACGCCACATCAGCGGTCATCCAGTTTTGGCCGACCGCAAACGAGCCCTGCTGCTGCTGAGCAAGGCACGGCAACGATCTCGATTGTTAGTGCTACTGGGTTCCAAGCAGACAGCAAGCTCGAAGTTCGCGTTCTGCACGACTCATCGAAGGGTTTGAAGGAGGTCTTCAAGACCAAAGCCATCAAAACAAAGACAGGCGAAGCTGCGTACGACGACGAAGCGAAGAAGGTGCCTTGCAATGCCGATCACCAGTTCCGCATTCACGTACTGGACTCGCACACTTTCGGTTCCGATGACGATCTCGGCGAAGCTGGCTTCTTCGTTAATGACCAGTCGTCAGGCGGAACGCAGGAGGTCAAGGTCGGCACTGGTGTCGTTGTCATTCGGTCATCATTTATGCCGGCGGACGCGGTTAGTACCCGCCCTACCAGCCTGGCACCCGACTCTCCTGCAAGCAAGAAGCACCTGGGACGTCTGGTAAGCAGGAAGGAGAGGTCCGTGACGCCGTCTGGTTAGAGATCGTGCGGCGTTGGTCATGGCTCTAAAGCTAAGCTTAAGCATGGGACGAGGAGGATTTACCAGGAAGGGAGGGAAGCTTTCCGGAGCTCCGTGGGCTCGCTCTATATGCGAGCGGATTCAGTGGACGCGCCGAGCCTTTGGGAGCACGAACATGAGGATACGGATGTGGAGGGCGAGCATGTGTCTCCCGTTCAAGGACGAGGCAGATCAAACGTGCGGGAGCAGGGCCCCACGATCCGGACGCCTTGATTTTGGAGCGTTTTTCTTTGTGATACCATCCCGTTATGCGGAACTTTCTAATATGTACCTGTGTTGATATTACATAGGACAATCGATCAGAGGTCAAACAAAATACTCCTCCGTCAAGACGTCAGATTCGAGGCGAAATCAGCCACTGTAGTGGCGGCATCGAGGATGTGATACCGGAGGACACCGCGGCGCCCCTGCTGTGAGCCGGAAGACGTCTATCCTCTACTTCCGAACTGCTGGTGGGTCATGCGCTGTAGCCTTGCTCCAGTCCAACGTCGTGCTGCTTTGCCCCAGTACATCATTGGGAACGTTGTGGCCGCGGCCACGAAGGCGAGGACTGCGCTGAGAACGTGCAAGCCTACCAGCCCCATCCCGTTGATCCAGGCCGTTAACGAGACTGCCACTATAGTCGCGAAAAGGTTGCGGATGAAGCAGACCGCGACCATTGAGTCTCCGATGATCTAGTCTAGGTCAGCACAATACGGGGCACCAGCCACCACTCTCGAAGCTCACCTCGACATAGCAGTCCATCGCGTAAGTCAACGCGGCATCCCATAACGTTACGTTGCTGAAACCAAATAGGCCGCTTCCTATGCACGGGATGATCCAGTGCATTCCGTACGCTGTGGGGAGACCGAAGAGCAGGATGGACGCCGGCATTGTGAGAACGGCGGGAAGCACGATCCACAGCCTCATCTCTGGCTCGAATATGCCGTTATTGCGCCTTGCGAGTCGAATGGCCAACCAGTCGTTGAACAATCCTCCGTACAAAGAGCCGATGACGCTACCGATGAATGGTGGTATGTTGAGCAACCCTATCTGCTTCGTGCTGAAGTTGTAGGGCGGGAGTGTGAAATAGATGCTATATACATTCACGACAACGCTGAACCAGGCAAGACCGGCGCCAAAGATCAGAGCTGTGTATGTGATAGCCGGGAACGTAGCGACAATGACGAAAGGCTTGTAGACGTGGCGGAGCAGCAGACCCCATTCTCCGTTGAAAGATCCCGGTTGGAACAGTGCCATGCGTTCGAGGTAAGTCTTTCGCGGAACACTTTCGTCGAGATGTCGCGATGCTGACGTTGTGGTGATCCCGAGCTGAGCCATCTTGTCGTCGCTGATCTTTCCGTCTTCGGCGGAGATGCTGTTGACTCGCTCTTCTGTCGTGACGGGAGCTTGTCCAACGTGAACTGGATCGTACTTGGTATCTTCGTACAGGAATATGAAGGCCACCAAAGTCAGGCCGAGCAATATGGTCGTCCACCACCATATCCAGCGCCAGCCTTGCGCAGAAGCTGCGTAACCTGCTGCTACTGGCGCCAGGAACGCACCTGCGTTTGTCATCAGAAGATATATGCCGTTGCAGGTCGCTCGTTGATGCACGAAGAAGCTATCGGCGATGCTCATCTGGCATATAGTCTCTGCGCTACGACAACAGATGGGTACATTAGTCCATGTCTCGGACAGAAAGCAGGTGGTGTCTCAGCGGAGCGTGATCTGGCCGTTGGACTTACATCGAGCCAGCCAGTCCCGCGACAAAGTTCGCGCCGATGAGGTCCCCAGTGCTGGTCATGCGGCCCTGCCATATGCACGTTGCCAAACTGGCGGCAATACTGACGAGGTAGATGGACCGCCGACCAAACTTTAATGCGAACGGGATGAAGATCACGCAGCCCAACGCCAATCCAGCAGTGTTTACTCCGAACGAGGCACTCATCGCTGCGAAAGAGATACCTAGATCGGTGTTCAGCTACGAAAACGAATGGGTATGTTAGTCTATGTCTCAGACATAAAACAGGTGCTGTCCCGGCGGAGTATGACCTGGCCGTTGGACTTACATCGCCCCATATCACCGTGCCTATGTCGACGTTGACGAACACCATCAGGACGTAGAAGGAGACCAATCCGAAGTTGAGTGATTTCTCCCAGAAGGGCCAGTTCAAGGGGTCGTTACTGGATTCACGGTCAGCGATCCTCGATCGTCAAGACTCGATGGAGTCGACTACTAGGCATGACTTACGGGTCCTTACTCGGGATCGGATGCAAAATGATCTCCCCATGTTTACGATCGAGTACTACGAGCATATGAGTAATTGTACTCTCGGAGACCGATGTGAGTACTCACGCCTTTCGAGACGAATCGTGCCATGTGGGAAGTCCTCTTCCACTGGCACCTCCATAGTTGCCATTCAGTCGACTGCAGCGCCCGGGTCTTCAATTCTTCGAGATGAGAAAGTGTACAGCAGTGGACGTTATTGACAATGCAGATAGAGTTACCTGTATATGCCACTCGGCAATGGAAGCCCGCCCACCCCTCCCTTATCTGCAGCTCATCCTACCGTATCGCTGACTAGACCATCTTTAGCAGTCAGTGCCGTGTCCATCCTTTATCGATGATCTGCGTCGGTATAACTTCGTATCATTGCCCAGCGGTATACTTACCGACATATGCGGGGTAGGGGTGGCTGGGCTGGGCCCCATGGCGGCCACATGGCAGCAGGGATGTGAACTCAACAAGCGAAAGATTGGGAGCTCAAGTCCATGCGCTCGCATCTTCGTATTGGATACGGTACGTCGATGCTGAAAGTGAAGGTGATAGCGATCATCTAATCCAACCCCAGCGTGCTGATCCAGTATCTCGCACCATCATCCGCACTCATACCCGTCAACCTCTCCGCCGACATCTTATACGCTTCCGGCACGAACTCGGGACTCTCCTTCCCCAACACACTCTCCGCAACATGCTTCCCACACAACCAAGCATTCACCATCCCATACCCATTGAAGCCCGCTGATACCCACTCCCCCTTCCCTGACCTCTGGGTCGCTTCCTGCGGCAACCGACCAACAAGCGGTAGTCCATCAGACGTGAACCCCATAACGCCAGTCCAAGCAGCCTTGACGCCAGAAGCCATAGCGACAGCCTCCTCGATCCCGAAGACGGCGTTCATCGCACCGCCTAGATGTGCGAGCGCCAGGACGCTGTTGACGCTGTCGTCCGTGTTGCCAATCTCTGCCAGCCCACGCTCGTAGGCCTGCCCGAGCCCGCCACCAGCGAAGATCTCGTTGGTCGAAGGACTCTGGATCACGTAGTCGAAGCCGTGGTCGTAGGTGAGGCTCCAGGATTTCATGCCGGCACATTTCTCTGAGACGGCGGTTGGGGTTTGAGTTGTCATTTGGCCTCTGACTGGGAATAGTGGTCCTCGAAGTCCGGGAAGTAGATGGGCTGCATGTCCATTGGTTGCGTGGATAATAGTTTCCGTCTTGATCGAACCACGAGTTCTATGTACTGTATATGAGTCGTCGTCGTTGGCCTCTATACTCTCGACCGGCGTCTGAGCTTCTATGCTGAAGCGGTCGTGGTACTGCTGCAATAGATCCGAAAATATCCCAGTGATAAGTCGATAAGGCCACGCCGCACCAGCTGAAGCGATATAGCCCCCAGCTGCGTTGTGTATCCCATGCTTCTATGAAACATCAGTACTTGCCCCCTTACGAACGTGTTGGTGAGACTTACAGATTTCAGCTCTTCCCTCTGAATCAATCGCCCACGTCCTCTAAAGTCTGGAAACCCATCATCAAACTCCCTTACAGCCGCGGAGAACTCATCGAACCCAGCCTGCGTAGTAAACACATTCATAGTCTCCACCAGTCGAACCTCGCCAGCCTTCTGTAGCTCATGAGACAGTCCGTCGTTCAGCTTGATCAAGGCCTCGAGATTCGCCAAAGTGAAGGGCACGATATCTCGAGCTTTCTCTTTGCCGAGTTCTGCGACGGTGTGCTCGGGTACAGCCTTGATGTTGCCGCCGTTCCGGCCAGTAGCTATTCCCATGGTCAGAGATGTAACAACAGCATGTACGTGTTGATGTGATCATACCTCCAGAGCAGATATTTCGTGCTTCCAGAACCGTCACCCGAGTGTTGGAATCATTCTCTAGGAGGTGCTTGGCGATACTGCAGCCTGTGATTCCAGACCCAATGATGACAATATCGGTCTCGTTTGGGAGCGAAGAAGGCTGTAGAGTGGCAACGGCTTTGGCAGGAGGTTGCTGCCAGTATGATATCGTTGGGTTTGATACTGGTAGGCCTGGATCTTTGTTCAATCGATCTCGCAGGCTTGCGAAGCGAGACTCGTTTGCTAATCGTCGTTAGATCATACAGAGCTGTTGTGCTTTGTAGGCATTGACTTACACATTGTTTCTGTTCGCGTGTGAGTGTGTGAATGAGTGCCGGAGCCAATATCAGCTGCACAGCTCAACAGAGTCTTGTTCGATCTGGAAAGCAAGGTATATCCCTTCTGATGTTGTATATGTTTCCCGTTGCTGGAGCAGGACGAATGCTCTCTCAAGCGCAGAGTGGATACATATGCTCGCTTGTAGCTGCCCGAAGCACTCAAAGCATTAGCTCCATATACCGGCATATGCCGACTTACCCTATCGTGCCTATCAGAAGGTTGGCTACGCTCAAAATGACTGAGTAGTCTATACTATAGACAATGTCTGCCATCGCCATCGTGGATCTCGTCAGCTCAACATTCTTCCCTCCTTTCGCACATCCTTCCCAACTTCCGCCATCCGATGCTCAACTCCGCCACGGCGTCTCACTAGGATACCTCCTCCCATCAACCCCAGCCGCGAACCTCGTCTGCTTCGGCCGACTGCTCCTCCTGTCCCTATCCCTATCTCGATCCTCCGCACCACTGTACGCACTAACATCACTGCCGCTGTGCCTGTGGCCTCTCCTCTCTCTGCTGGGAGGTTGACCCGAAGGAGCTCCACTACCCCGCCGGCCGGAGTCATCGCCCATAGGCGGTCCAGCCTGCGATGAGTCGTCTTGTGTTCGAGCAGGCGACTGATCGAAGCGTGGCCGACGATCGCGAGAAGAGTGGTGGTGTGAACCTCTATCATCTCGATGCCTTGATCGGTCCGGCGACTGACTGTACGGCCGCTCCTGAGCTCGTAGCATCAACGGAGGTTTCCTAGGTGGCCCGAACTGCTGCTCTCCTGGCCCGAAACGAGGCTGCTGGGGTGGTGGGCGTGGCTGTGGTTGCTTAGCTACGTGAGCAGCGAAGAGAGGGCTGGCGGATGGGCCGAAGCTAGGTCCGATGCCATTTGAAGGTACCGGACTGGCACTCTCGTGGGTGGAGCTGCGGCGAGAAGGATCGTCGAACCCGGCGAAGTAGTCTGGATACTCTTTCTGACTCGGAGTCGGCTCGTGGCTGCGACTATGCCTAAGAGTCGCGTCACGGTCGTCTGAACTGAGGTGGCGATGGTGCTGTGAGCCAGGTCTCGGCGATACGACTTGTGTTCCTTCGTCGTCTCCAGAGGAGCCAGTGGGCGGCTGGTCGACCTGTTGGCTACGTCTTCGTCGGTGGCGATCACTTGGCGCAAGCGTCGAATCGTGTCCTGCTGAAGTCGGAGGCTCTCCGGGATGCGAATAGCGGTTGTCGGGCAGACTTGTGCGTCGTTTGCTGTGCCGGTCGGGCTCTCGGCTGTGACTCTTGCCCGGGTGTCTTCCGTCCCACAAATGCGGACTGCCGATATTGCGAATGACATGTCCCATCGTAGTCGCAGCTTCTTTACCCTTGCCCATCATAGTAGGTCGTGGACTGAGTGTCGGACGCTTGCTGTTGCGCCGCACAATTGACGGCCGACCATCCACATGTCGATATAGCGGATTTCGGAAGTACGCAAGAGCAGGCCCTTTCGAGTCAACCGAGCCTTCATCCTCTTCTGGTTCTTCTCTTCTCGCGTGCAATCGTCGTACCTCAGCCTGCTGCGCTTCGGTCTCCCGCTGTCGTTCTTCATCCTCTGCCTCCCTCCTTAGCCGCTCTGAAACGCCCTCATACCACGCCACCATATGCTTGTCGGGCTCGAGTGGAAAGCACTGCCGCGGCAAGATCTTTGGAAACACCTCTCCGGTCTGCGGGTCCTTGATATCCCACTTCTGCACCGCCTCTGTCAAGAAGCTCGAGTGTTCCTCCGGACCCAGCAGCAACTGAATAGTCTGCCACATAATCCATCCTTCCGTCTTCAACGCAGGCACTGTCGGATCGGTGAATGCAGTAGAATGCGACAATGGCTGTAGACTGTGCAAACACCCCAGCGACTTGTAGATGAACGCTATGCTCTCGCTCGGCGTCCCAAGAAACAACTGATCGTAGTTCCCGTGCAGCTCACGGTAGAAGCTCGCGAGTTGTGTGGGCGTGAGGTCCTGGCTGTCGTATGGTTCGTGGTCTTCGTTCTGCGCACCCATATCAGCGACAGCACTCCCAAAACACTGTCGTGCCACTCACCATCTTATCTTTCAACCCTCGCAACAAGCTCTTCAACCGATCCGACCCTGTCTTATCCGACTTGAATAAATACCCCCAGTACTGGTATGCTTCTCGACCCTCCACGTCCTGCTCATGTTGGTCCGCTCCATCCGCTTGTTGCGCGCCCTGAGGCGGCGCTGTAGTTTGCCCACTCATCTTGCCCACTTTTGTGCTGTTGAGTCGGATAATGGTAAGGTTCTCGCAGACGACAACCAACGAGGTGACCCTCTCAGTGCGGCTGTGATAAGTCGCTATTCAGCCTCTTACTCGAGCAGCCGCACTCTTGATGTAGCCGGGCGCATGTGTTTCGTCAGGTGAGGTGTTGGAAGAGAAGGGTGAGGTAGGCCCGAGAGCACCCGATGTTGCCTTAAGCTTGTGCCTCGTGAACAAAGGTATGAGTCTATCACATGCACGCCAACGTCACACCACGCTAATTCGGAAGCTGTGACTACTTCAAACGGATTGAGCAAAGCCAACTACCTACTCGTATTGATGTATTAACCGGAGCGAACGCGATCTGCGTTCTCCAGTATGGCACCAATGATGCCGCCACTACAGCGACTGATCTTATGTTGGAGCTCCCGTTCATTTAGAGGAGAGCGAAAAAATGGGTTGATATCATGTCATTCCGTTCCATATCTACCGGGTCCTGCTTGCACCG
>JAABUW010001982.1_pt1 | contig 32113 bp, 26 predicted proteins | sample 5560081 | NCBI WGS metagenome assembly JAABUW01 (sample SAMN10711882, study PRJNA513363) | rock metagenome | isolation source: Antarctica rocks | place: Antarctica: Victoria Land, Knobhead sud | reverse complement strand
TCTCTGATAGATAGTGACTCGACGATCTACATCTTGATTCATACAAAGCTAGTCGATCAAATATGTCAGAAGCTCGAAATTCAACTCATACGACTAGCTAAAGAGAAGTTAATAAGAGAATATGACGGAAAGCTGGCAAGAAAGATCATTATTCATAAAATTCTACTCAATCTCACAGTCGAAAGTCATAAGAAATTGACTGTTTCAATGTTAATAGCTGATATAGATCATCATGACGTCATATTGAAAAAGTTCTGAATGAACAAAAATGAAATACTACTAGATATGCGAAACGATGTCATCGTTTTTCCGAATCAATTAGAAGCTCTCATTTCTGTTTTTTCGATGTCAGTCAGAGCTTCACACTCAAAATGATCACGATCATCAAATTCTTCTATCAGTTCAGCTCTCAAAGTGCTTCAACGATCAGCTTCTACTGCTTCGAAAAAGAACTTTTCTATGTTCAGTGTGAAAGCTGCATCTTTTCATGCACTGGTTAAACGATCAAAGAAGAATCGCATCGAGGTTTTCGCTATGTCGATCGAAGATATTGATAGGAAAATAGTCTACAACACTCAATGCGAACTGAACGTTCTAGACGTCGCTTTCATCGATGCATCAGCTCAAAATCTAGAAGACATCAAGGTCAAGCTACCTTCGAAATATCAGAATTTCATCGACGTGTTTGATCGAGCTCAAGTCGATAAGCTATCACCTCATCGTTCATATGATCATAAGATAGAGCTCACTAACGATGTCACTTCTTCTAGATGCCGAGCTTATCGAATGTCACTCTACAAGCTTCAGAAGGTCAAAGAATATCTGAACGAAAATCTGTCAAAGAGTTTTATTACTTCTAGCAAGATCTCATATTTCTCACTCGTTCTATTCGCTCTGAAGATCAATGACGATCTTCGCTTCTGCGTCGACTATCGAAAGCTCAATGTCATTATCAAAAGAAATCGCTACTCTCTATCGCTCATAGATGAGGTGATTGGCAAAATCGTTGGCTGCAAGCATCTGACTCGACTGAATATAATTTTCGCTTTCAACAAACTTCGTATGCACCTCGATAGTGAGAACTATACGACCTTCATTACCGCTCTGAGAGCGTACAAATCAAAGATTCTATCATTCGAATTAACAAACGATTCGACCTCGTTTCAGCAATATATGAACGATGTTCTATGAGACTTTCTAAATGACTTCTGCCAAGCTTATTTAGACGACATTCTCATATACAGCAAGACTCAAAAGAAGCATAAACAACATGTCAAGATGATACTAAATCGTCTACGAGACGCTGATCTGCAGATAAATATTCGAAAGTGCGAATTCGACGTAGAAGAAACAGTCTTCTTAGAAGTCATAGTATCAGAACAAGGTCTTTGCATGAACTCTATCAAAGTGAAAGCTATAGTCAATTGAGCTACATCTACTAACCTAAAAGAGGTACAAGACTTCGTCGACTTCGTCAATTTCTATCGATGCTTCATCAAGAACTTTTCGAAACTAGTCAAGTTGTTCACTCAGCTGACTCGAAAAGACACGTCTTTTGTTTGAAACGAAGTCTGCGTCGAAGTCTTTGACAATCTAAAAAAGCAGGTCAGCTCGACCTCAGTTCTACGTCATTTCGATGTCAAACGTCAAGCTATTTTGAAAATCGATGCATTCGACTATGTAAAAGACGACATACTATCTCAGTACGATGACGAGAGTGTGCTTCACTCGATAGTCTTCTATAGCAAGAGCATGGTTTCAGCTGAATGCAATTACCACATCTATGACAAGAAATTGCTAACTATCATTCGATGTTTCAAACATTGACGATTCGAACTAGAGAGTACTGAGCTATCTATTCAGATGTTTACTGATCATCAGACTTTGAAGATCTTTATGAAAAACAAACAGCTGACTCAACGACAAGCGAACTACCTGAATATTCTATCGAAGTTTAACTTTCAGATTATCTTTCGATCAGGCAAAACAAACATCAAAGTCGATGCTTTAACTAGAATGTTGATGATCGATAGTTCTGAATCAGCTAAAGACATAGATGATCATTTTCAGACTATACTGACCTTGAATTGAATAGATGTTCTATCGATCAAGTTCGAAATCGAACCTGAATACAAGGCTAATCTCTATCAACGCGTACGTCTAGTCAATCAAAAGAATGAACTATGCAATGAGTATCGACAAGCTATGAACAAAGATGAACTGAAGCTTCATGACACGAAGCTAAAGAACTGTCAAATCATTGACAACGTTCTATTCAAAAAGAGTCTACTATGAGTGTCAAAACAAATGCATACGAAATTGCTTCGAGATATTCACGATCAATCATCAATCTTGCACTCTGACATTAGACAAACGATTGACCTAGTTCAACGCTTCTACTATTGATCAGGTCATCGAGCAACTATTCGGCAATACATTCGAAACTGTCATGCCTGTCAGCGAAGCAAAGCATCTCGAGATGATACAAATGGTTTGCTTCAGCCTCTATCGATTTCTCAGCAGCGTTGACAAGATATAGCTATGAACTTCATCACTGAGCTATTTCTATCGAAAAACTATAACATCATTTGCACGATCATATGTCATCTCTTCAAAGAACGTCACTATGTTTCCTGTCATTGAGAAGACGATGACATCTCAATCGAAGAAACAGTATGAATCATGCTATGAAACGTCTATCGACTTCATGATCTACTCAGTTCTATCGTTTCGAATAGAGACTTTCAGTTCATATCGATCATGTGACAAAGTCTTTGCAAACGACTGAAGATCAAAGTCAATCTATCAACAGTCTATCATTCAGAGATCGACGATCAGTCGAAACGAGCTAATCAAGATGTTGAACGCGAACTTCGAATCTACTGCAATTACATGCAGAATGACTGGGCTAAATGACTTTTAATGATGAAATTCAGTGACAATTTCAATACGTTCTTGACTATCTCAATGACTTCTTTCTACTTCAATAAAGACTTTCATCTTCGAATGAGTTTCGATTCAGATACGACTGATTACGAAACGACTCGTCAACGTATTGAAGCTAGAAAGATCGATGACATTGTCACTTGAATGAGCGAGCTTCTTACCTTCGATCGTCAACAATTGAAAAAGATCAAGCAGGTCACTGAAGCTCAGGTGAACAAGCATAGGCGAGACGTCATCTATGAAGTAGATGATCAAGTTTGGTTAGCCTTCGAAAACATCAAAACCACTAGGTCATGCAAGAATTTGAAAGACAAGCAGCTCGACTTCTATTCAATCACAGTCAAAGTTGAGACCTTCTATCGCCTTCAGCTATCTAGAAGCATGAAGCATATACATTCAGTGTTCAGCCCGAAGTGTCTACAACCTTCATCAAACGACCTTCTATCGAGACAACACTCTGAACTCTCTAGATCATTAGTCATTGAAGAGAATGAAGAGCACTGAGAAGTAGACGATATATTGAACTTCAGGCGATATAGAGAAAGACTACAATACAAGGTCAAATGAATCAAGGTAGATCGTGACGACGAATGATACTATGTCGATAAAGGGAAATTCGATGACTTGAAGAAAGTTCTGAATGAATTTCACAAGCTATACTCGAATAAGTCGCACTAAATTGAAAACACGATGAATTTTTTGCTCTTATTTCTTTTCTATTCATGCGAACATGAATGTTCGAAGAGAGAAGTAATGTTATGAACATGTCTGAACCGATCAGAGTTCAGATGATGCTATGTCTAGTTTGAATCTAGCGCATCTCTATTGAACTCTTCGAGTCATTCTCAGCACTTCTTCTCGTTGTTCAGCACTTTCTTCATTCATTTCTTTCATCATTCTTTTAGACAAACACATCTGACATATTACATCACATCTGTATCGAGCCTAGCGCAGTCTCAAGCCATTATTTATAGAAGAGCTCGCACTCTTTCTCTTCTGTATTCTTAATGTCTTGTTATAGCTATCTCTAAAGAGCAATACATACATATCAGTTTCGAGTCTCTTTGATTGAATGATCTAGGCACGGTCTCAACAAGTTCTACATAGACTACGAGAGACTGATCTTCAGATGAATATAAAGAAATGCAAGTTTCATGTTCAGAAGATCTTCTTTCTGAAACTACTGCTATTCATTAAAGAACTAAAGATGAATTTCAGAAAAGTACAAGCAGTAGTTGAATGATCTACTTCTACAAATCTCACTCAGATGCAGTTCTTCGTCAACTTTTGCAATTTCTATCGACGCTTTATAAAGAACTTTTCGAAGATTGTTCGTTCTCTGATTCAACTAACTCAAAAAGAGATGATATTTGAATGAGATCAAGCTTGTCAAACGATCTTTGATTATATGAAGAAACGAATGACTGAAGTCTTTATTCTTCGTCATTTTGATCAGAATAAAGAGACTATTCTTGAAACAGACTCATTCAACTACGTCAACGATGACATACTTTCTCAGTATGACAACAAAGAAACATTGCATTCAATGATTTACTACAGCAAGAATCTGAGTCTCGTTGAGTGCAATTACAAGATCTATGACAAGAAATTACTAGCAATCATTCGTGTCTTCAAGCATTGATGATCTGAGCTGAAATTGACTGAGCTACTCATCAAGATGTTTACTGATCATCAAGCTTTAACGTCATTAATGAAAGATAAAGAGCTAAGTAGACGTCAAATGCGCTGAGTACAAAAGCTCATTGACTTCAACTTCAAAATCATGTATCACTCAGGCAAGCAAAACATCAAAGTCGATGCATTGACTCGTTGAGTCAATTCAGTTTCTAGAAGTCTCGAGAATGAATGATGTTGCTATCAGCGAACTACAATTCTCACGTTGAATCAAATGAAAATCGCTGATCTAGAAGAGAAAAAGAACGATGAATCAATTTATCGATTGATTCTAGAAGTTAACAGAATCAACGAGAAATGTATTCTACTTCGTGAAGTTGTATTAAAAGATGAAGCTCAATACAAAGATATTAAATTAAGAAATTGTCAAGTTCAGAACGAAATACTATATCGAGATGATCTTCTATGAGTTTTCTTCAATGAGCATCTTCAAATGAAGCTAATTTGAGAAGTTCATGATCAATTTTCTATTGATCATTCCGAAATTCTCAGAACGATGAAGATCATAAGAAGATACTACTATTGATCTTCAATGTGAAAGACAATAGATCAATATATTTGAAACTGCTACATTTGTCAGCGATCAAAGACTTCTTGAAATAAATTCAATGAACTATTACATTCTTTACTCATACTTGAACAGCAATGAAAGAACATAGTTATGAATTTCATCATTGACTTATCTCTTTCGAAAGGCAAAAACGTCATACTAACAGTGATATGTAAACTGACAAAGAAACGACATTATATTTCTTGCTTCACTGATGACGAGAAAATCACAGCAGAAAAAACAGCTGAGCTAATGCTTCAGTGAATATATTGAATACATGATTTGCTCGATTTCATTGTTTCGAATCGAGACTCTCAATTTACCTTCATTCTATGAAAGTCGCTTTGCAAAAGACTAAGCATTAATCTTTGACTCTTCACAGTCTATCATCTTCAGATTGATGATCAAAGTGAATGAGTCAATCAGAACATTAAAAAATATCTTCGATTTGTCAGAATCATGCCTAGATGATACAATCAATGAAGGTCAGAATTGATAGTGCTTGATCTTTAGAAATAGCTATAACTGAATATTAAGAATACAGAAGAAGATTGATACAAAAGCTTCTATTTATGTAATGTTCAGAGGCTGCGCTAGGCTCGAAAGAAATGTGTTTGTGACATGAGAAGAATGTGATGTAGATGAACAAGATGTTGATGAAAGAAAAGAGTGTTGAGAAAGAAAAAGAGTGTTGAGGCATATCTGAGTCATATCTGAGTCAAACCTGACTAGCTCGCTGATTAGTTCTAATCATTACGCAGAGAACTCGCTAGCGTTCACTGCGAATTGATTAAAGCTTCAGCCTTGTTCAGTCTTGATATGCTCGTAACATTATCTCTTTCTTCGAAAATTCATGTTTGCATGAATGTAGTTCATTTGCTCGCTTTTGTTGATAGTTATTTCGATATTTTAGCGCGGTTTGTTTGAATATAGCTTATGAAATTCGTTCAAAACTTTCTCTGAGTCATCGAATTTTCCTTTATCGACATAGTATCATTCGTCATTTCTATCTAGATCTGTTCATTTGACTTTGTACTGTATTCGACCTCGATAGCGTCTGAAGTTCAATATATTGTCTATCTCTCAATGTTCATCATCTTCGATAGTGATGAGTCTGAGTGATTCTGAATGCTGTTCTGATAGAGAATCTTCTGAATACGATCACAGTAGCTTCGAACTGAACATCGAATGCAGATGCTTCATGCTGACTGATAGACGAAGATGATAGAAGATACTCACTTTGACAGTGATTTGATAAAGATCTAGCTGTTTGTCTTTCAAATCTTTGCAGAGTCTCGTTGTCTTGACGTTTCTGAAAGATAGTCAAACTCAGTCATTTACTTCATAAATGACGTCTCGTCTATGTTTATTGATCTGAACTTCGATGATCAGCTTCGTCTTTTTCAATTGTTGACGGTTGAAGTTCAGTAGCTCTTTCATTTGAATGACAATATCGTCTGCTTTTCTAGCTTCAAGTCGTTCACAAGTTGTTTTGTAGTCAGTCATATCTGAATCGAAACTTATTCGAGGGTGAAATTCTTTATTGAAGTAGAAGAAAGTCATTGAAGTGATTGAGAAGATATTGAAATTGTCACTGAATTTCATCATAGATATTCATTTGACTCAGTCGTTCTGCATGTAATTGCAGTAGATTCTAAGTTCTCGTTCGACGTCTTGATTGACTCGTTTCGATTGATCGTCGATCTCGAGATGATAGACTGTGAATAGACTAGCTGTGATTCTCAGTCGCTTGCAAAGACTTTTTCACATAGTCGATATGAATTGAAAGTCTCTGTTCGAAACAATAGAACTGAGTAGATCATGCAGTTGATAGACGTTTCATAGCATGATTCAAATCATTTCTTCGACTGAGATGTCACCGTCTTTTCAATGACAGAAAACATAGTGACGTTCTTTGATGAGATGACATATGATTATGCAAATGACGTTATAGTCTTCTGACAGAAGTAGTTCAATGATGAAGTTCATAGCTATATCTTTTCAGCGTTTCTGTGAAATTGAAAGAGAATGATGAAGTTCATTGATGCTATTTCTAAAGACTTTGCTTCGCTGACAAGCATGACAGTTTCGAATGTATCGTCGAATAGTAGCTCAATGACCTGATCAATAGTAGAAACGCTGAACTAGATCAATGATTCGTTTATTGTCGAGATGAGAGATTGAAGATTGATCATGCACTTCTTGTAGTAATTTCGTGTGCATGTTCTCAGAGACTCACAGTAGATCTTTTCTAAATAGAACGTCGTCAATGATTTCGCAGTTCTTCAGTTTAGTGATATGAAATTTGAGCTTGTTTTCGTTTATAGCTTGTCTATATTCGCTGCAGAACTCATCTGTTTGATTGATCATTCATACTCATTGATAGAGATTTGCTTTCGATTCAATAGATAGAACATCAACTTTATCAAAGGTCAGAATAGTCTGAAAACAATCTTCAAGATGCTGAGCTGATTCAGAGACGTTCGCTAGAAACATTCTGATTAGAGCATCGACTTTAGTGTTCATTTTGCCTGATCTAAAGATGATCTGAAAGTTGAACTTTGATAGAATGTTCAGATAGTTGACTTGTCGTTGACTCAACTGTTTATTTTTCATGAAGATCTTCAAAGTCTGATGATCGATGAACATCTGAATGAGTAGTTCAGTGCATTTCAGCTCGAATCATCAATGTTTGAAGCATCGAATAATGACTAGCAATTTCTTGTCATAGATGTGGTAATTGATTTCAGCGAGAATCATGCTTTTACTGTAGAAGATCATCAAATGAAGAACTCTCTCGTCATTGTATTGAGATAGTATTTCATCTTTTACATAGTTTGAAGCATCAATCTTCAGAATAGCTTGTCGTTTGAGATTGAAGTGACGAAGTACTGAGGTCGAGCTGACTTGTTTCTTTAGATTGTCAAAGGCTTGAACACAGATCTCATTTCAAACAAAAGACGTGTTCTTTCTAGTCAGCTGAGTGAACGATTTGACTAGCTTCGAGAAGTTCTTAATGAAACGACGGTAGAAGTTAACAAATTTCACGAAGCTCTGAATTTCTTTTAGATTGATCAAAGTAATTCAGCTGACTATAACTGTCACTTTGCTGAGATTCATACGAAGATCTAGTTCTGATACAATGACTTTTAGAAAGACAGTCTCTTCTACATTGAATTCGCACTTTTGAATATCTATTTGCAGTTCAGCTTCGCGTAGTCAACTCAATACTAGTTTGACGTGATCTCTATGTTTCTTTCTCGTTTTGCTATAGATGAGAATGTCATCTAGATAAACTTGGCAAACGTCGTTCAGAAAGTCTCATAGAACGTCATTCATATATTGCTGAAAGAAGATCGATTCATTAGTCAGTTCAAATGATAGCATCTTGTATTTATATGCTTCTAAAGCAGTGATAAAAGTGATGTAATTCTCGCTATCAAAATGCATTCAAAGTTTGTTGAATGCTGATATGATGTTCAATCTAGTCAGATGCTTGCAACTCACTATTTTATCAATGATCTCGTCTATCAGCGATAGAGAATATTTATTTCTTTTGAAAATGACATTTAGCTTTCGATAGTTCACGCAGAATCGAAGATCTTTATTTGCTTTGAGAGCGAATAGAACGAGGAAGAAATAGAAAGTCTGACTAGAAGTGATGAATTTCTTCGACAGATTCTCGTTTAAGTACTTCTTTACTTTCAGAAGTTTGACAGAGAACATTTGATAAACTCGGCAGCGAGAGAGCGTTGAATCACTGATGAGCTCGATTTTATGATCGTAGAAGCAATGAGAGAGTAGTTTATTCAATTGAGCTCGATCAAAAACATCTAGAAACTCATGATATTTTGATGACAGCTTTGCTTTAATATCTTTCAAATTCTGAGTCGTTTCATCGATTGAAGAGACGTTTAGAGCGTTCAAATCGTTCTGAGTATTGTACGCGATTTTTCTATTGATGTTCATCATGAATAGAGCAAAGACTTCAATCTTGTTCTTCTTTGAATGATTCAACAGCATTTTGAACGAAGCTGCGTCTATGCTTCGAATCGAGAATGACTCTTTTCAAATGAATCATTTGAGCATCATAAAGATCTTAGTCTGAGTGATTAAAGAAGACGAAGTTGACTGCAATCAACTTGAGTGCTTTGAATTGAGAGAAATCGAAAAAATCGAAATAGAAGTATTCAATTAATTTGAAAAAACAATGACGTCGTTTTGCATATTCAATAATATTTCGTTTTTGTTCATTCAGAGCTTACTCAATATGACTTCATGATGATCAATATCAGCTATCAGCATTGATACAGTCAATTTCTTATGACTTTCGATGATGAGATTGAGTAGAATTTTATGAGTGATGATCTTCTTAGATATCTTTTCATCATAATCTCTTATTAGCTTCTCTTTTGCCAGTGATATAGATTAAATTTTCAGTTTCTCGCATACTTTATTGACTAGGTTAGAATGTATGATCATGTAAACGATTGAATCACTGTCTATTAGAAAACGAAGACTGAAAGATCGATTCTGAAAGATGAGATGAGTGTCAATTAGAAACGACTTTTCAAAGTAATTTTCTTTCAATAGAATTTCGTTTAGTTTGCACAAAGATATAATCTCTATTTCTTTAATGACTTTTGAAGAGATGACTAGTTTTTTGAATCGAAATTTGAATTGAAATCGAAGCGATCATATTCATTGTTCACTGCATTGATTCTAGTAGATCGATCGAGACACTCTTTAAAGCTATGATCTGATTTATGACATATGAAACAGCTTTTGACTAGAATGTCTGCTTCTTTGATGCTAGTTAAAATCGCGTCGCGCGACTTTAGCTGGTCAGACTTCAAGTGATCGACTGACTGAGTGACAACAGTCGCTTTATGAAAGATAGTCTTAGAAAGATCATTAACGCGTTTGATCTTGTTCTTGATCTCTTGAATGACTCGCTGATCATTATTCAAATGAATCAGGTAGAAACGAATTTCTTTTAGAAAATCAGATTGAACTAGTTGATTTACTCAAATGAATCGAAGACGAGAGTGTATTTTATCTTTCAGATCAGCGATCAGTTACTTCTCGTGATAGTCTAGATAGAAAGATAGACGTTGAAACTGAGTATAGAATTCATTGAATTTCTTGAATTCTTGAATCAAGTTGTAGTATTTTCTACGAAAGTTGACTTTCTTATTCAAATCATTGAACAACTGAGCTAGCTCTTTCAAAAGATCATCGATGATCTTATAGAGATTGACACAGTCACGTTCGCATCTAGCTTGAGTGATCTCAGCTGCGTCATCAAATAATCTAGAATGTATATAGCTCAATTTGACTCGTTCATTAGAAAAGAGATCGACGTTGATCTCTAGTTTATTCTGAATTTTTCCGTACCAGTTCTTTCAAGTAGAGTTCTTTTCATCAGTAAACAGCGAAGAATCAGGTATTTTTTAAGATCTAGAACGCTCAGAGTAGGTGAAATCAGAAGAAGTGTTTTCTTTAGCTTGAAGCTTAGTTTTCAACTCTTTGATTTCGTCTTCTTGTTGTTTACCTAACTTGTAGAGTCGATCTGTTTCTTCATCAAGAACTAGGCTTCGAGCCTTTCAAATTTCGTAGAACACGAGAAGTATTATCGTTTCAGCGAATGATTCGTCATCTTCATGAATGAATGATGCAGCACTTGATAATTTCGTTCGTGATTTCGATGAATCAGCATCAGAGGTTTGAAAGAAACGATTTTGAAATTCTTCGAAACGCTCTTCAGTGAGCGAATGACTAGACATGATGAGGTTTGTTTTGAAAGAGGGTTGAACGAATGACGATGCTCGACAATTGAAGAAGAAAGATGTATAGAGTGATGTTTAATCTTCAACAAAGAAGATGAGATTTATTTGTTGATTGATTTGATTGATTCTCTAGCAAACAACGAAGGTTCTTTATCGTTGAATCTATCGATCGGTTTGATTCTTGAGCAATTCACGAAGATTCTTTATCGTGATTCTCGTAATCGAGTGAACTTTGCGTACTTAATGAGCGATAAGTAGTCTAGCAATTCAAACAGCCTCATCGTTGATTCTATTCAACCCTCTAGTGTTGTTCTATCTTTCGATTATCGTTGATCATCAGGTAAATGAATTTCTTTAGACTCGTTCTGCCTAGACGAGTATGTTGAATGAGTAATGAGATCAGTATCGTGTGATTAACGAATTCTTAATATAATGTCAGAATCGTGCCTAGGTGAGTCAATCAGCGAAAGTCAGGGTTGAATAGTGCTTGATCTTTAGAGGTAGCTATAACTGAATATTAAGAATACAGAAGAAGATGAGTACAAGAGCTTCTATTTAAGTAATATTCAGAGACTGCGCTAAGCTTGAAGAAAATGTGTTTGTGACACGAGTAGAATGTGATGTAGAAAGAAAGATGATGTTGAACAAAGAGATGTTGATGAAAGAAAATAGAGGCTGAATCAGATCTGAGCTAGAGACACTGACTAGCTCTATTCAGTCTTGATACGCTCGTAACACGAAGTTAAAACATGAATCTGACAGAGTAAATGAACATTAAGATGTTAATCTACTCATTCTCAGTCAATAATTAAACATAGTAGTATCAACAACAACAGAGTTACACACTTTCAAAGATTGCATATCTTCAAGTACGCATCATGTCTTTTTCTTCTTCACTCTTTTTTTCTTTTATTTCAAAACTCGATTGCATTTATCAATTCATTGTATATCAATTATTATTTCACGTTATCTTCTAAGTGAACTGTTATGACAAGTAATAAGAACAAGAAGAACTTGAACACTGCGATTGATAGTCAAATGTGTAACATGTATTATGAATTGTTAATATGCAGTTAACTGACTCAATAATTATGTTTAATTCATTTATCAACAAAGTGTTAAAAGAAAAGTTAAGAAAGCAAGTAACAATCTCAACATATCATTGAAAGAATCTGAACTCAGATCTAAAAAACAAGAACGCAAGTTTCTTAACATGTTGAACAGTTTAAATGATGATTTATCATCTTAAAAATAGTGATTTGCAGAATGATTATAAAAGAAGGCAAAATCAATGTCAATATCATCATGTATATTTTCAGCTAATATGATCTCAACATAATTCACTAGAATCATTCAATTTTTCAAGAACATCTTGTCAAAGAAAAAAATGCATCAGCGTAAACAGCATTCTCACTTATCATTATCAATCTCATCATCTTCTCAGCTTAATGAGCGAATCTTAAAGTTTCAAAGATCAATAGAATTTTCATCAAGTTCTTTTGCATTGAATTCATGATACAACGCAGCACAAATTGATGATTCAGATGACAACTTTAGAGAAATTCTTTAAGCAAAGTTCAGACGATGATCGAGAACAGTCTTTGCTGCAGCTCATGTTGATGTGCTTAGATACATAGAATTCATTCTATTGACAACAATTATGACGTGTAAAGTAGAGAAGAGCATAACATCATGATCAGAGCTGCAATGAGTTTTCTTGAGCAATCTTATGCACAATCTCTGAAACAGAGATCGCGCACATCAATTAAAACACAGATCATGAACAAACTACTTTGTCGTGAAAAAATCAACAATAAATGAAGCTTGAAAGATAATGTGCAACTTAAATCTTGTCATATCATCAATAAATTAATAAACACAGTTATATAATTCTATTGAACAATATTGAGCATAAATAATGTTTTAGATTCAAGATGTAGTGAAAAATCATTATGTTTTTTACGAGAAAGTCAATACATTGAACTATGTCATCAGATTGTTAGTTAATAATAACTTCATCAGCTCTGATATTGAAAAAATAAACATCTTCACAGACATGATGCGTTGATTGACATGTACTTAGTTTGAAGAATGTCGTTTTCTAGTCTCAATGATCATAAAGATCACTGCTGTCTCATTTTTCAATCAAGAAGATTGTAGTCTTAATCAACTATCAAACATGAAAATCATGTTTGCTGAGCTGAAAGATGAAATTATGATACTCATAGCAATCGCGATTCAACATGTCATCAGCAAATGAACAAGTGATCAGAAGAAGATCGAGAAATGAGAAGAGACTGCAGTAAAGAATATAACATTTTAACTGTTAATGTTCTCTTGTGCTTTATCTTTAAAACAATTGAACAATGATTGATTAACATGCAACAGTAATACATAAGCGAATGATCAAGAGCTGATGAAAACAAATTGAGACTCAAAGAAATTTGATATTGAGCATGCTGCATGAATGCGTTGTAAATCATATTGAATATCATGAAAACAACATATTCAACAGCATTTTTGCAACGTATAATTTCAATTGCAATCAGATAAATGATTTACTGACTATTAATGCGTCTTGAAAAATCATCAGAGAACATTCTTTCTCTTCTTTCACTGATTCAAGATACTCGTCAATGTATTTTATGAATGAGATCTCTAGTTTCATAAGAAATCGAACATTGCAGCTCAAAAAGTCAAACAATACAGAAATTGCAGCAGAAAAGACAAAGAATACAACAAATCAATCAGAATTAATGAATAGCGATGAATATAAAACACTTCAAGAAATATTGAATAATGAATAGAATCAAGATCAGAAGAATAATTTAAATGTGAGCATTCAATTTTCAGCTATAGAAATAAGTGATAACTAATGCAAGATAAATGTCTGAAGAACTCAAAGACACAACTGAAGTTGAATTTGATCAGATTTCGCTCAACGAAGTCAGAAATACATATTGACTATGAATATTAAAGATGAAAGATAGTCGAAAGATGAGCTACGCTTAATTATTCAACAACTTTCGTAAGCAGCTGAAAATAAACACTAAGACTCTGTATTATCAAAGAACAAATGAAAGTGAATGTGTATTGATGTTTGAAGACAAGTATCAGATTTTTCTGAAAAGAGTAGAAAAGAAATTGAACATCAATGTTGACATTCAATGAGAAAGTAAGAGTGATTATATAGAACTCAAGTGATAGTAGTAGAATATTTTGTATATAAACAATGAACACAATCATGAGTTGCTTTGATGCTTTTAGTTCTATTGATTGCGAGTAACTTATATAACGTGCTTGCAAGAATGAAGAATCATACAAGACATTATGAAATACACAAGCTTGTCTTCAAGAAACTAAAACTTTTGAGCAGTGCATGACATGATGTTTCAATGCAACAACAAGATAAATTTGAATAAAATATCTCAATTTATCTATCATGAAATAATGATGTGATAAGTATTTGTCAAGAAACGTGCACAGATTACAAATTTCACATACTGATAATAACAAGCACTGAATGTGAACACTGATCAGATGATACATATTGCACATTGTATTATTTGAGCATAAAAAGCAAATGACTGTCATTAAGAGCTACAAGTGATTGTAGCTAGTTATTAGTTGTTGATGAGTGACTATTAAAGCTTGTGAGCTAAAAGCTCAACTAAACAGATATTTTTGACTGATGCTAGCTTGATGAGCTTGTAGTCAGTTTTAGCTGATTTCGTTAAATGATCAATGTACTGTGAGTCTCTGAGAACATGCACACAAAATTACTACAAGAAGTGCATGATCAATCTTCAATCTCTCATCTCAACAATAAATGAATCATCAATCTAGTTCAACGTTATTACTATTGATCAGATCATCAAGCTACTATTTGACAGTACATTTAAAACTGTCATGCTTGTCAACGAAGCAAAGTTTCTAAAGATAGTATCAATGAACTTCATCATTCTCTTTCAATTTCACAGAAACGCTGAAAAGATATAACTATGAACTTCATCACTAAACTACTTCTGTCAGAAGACTATAACGTTATTTGCACAATCATATGTCATCTTATCAAAGAACATCACTATGTTTTCTGTCATTGAGAAGATGATGACATCTCAGTCAAAGAAATGATTTGAATCATGCTATGAAACGTTTATTGACTGCATAATTTATTCAGTTCTATTGTTTTGAACAAAGACTCTCAATTCATATTGACTATGTGAAAAAGTCTTTGCAAGTGACTGAGAATCACAACTAGTCTATTTACAGTTTATTATTTTGAGATCAATGATCAATTGAAACGAGTTAATCAAGACGTTGAATGCAAACTTAGAATCTACTGCAATTACATGCAGAACGACTGAGTCAAATAAATATCTATGATAAAATTCAGCGACAATTTCAATATCTTCTTAATCACTTCAATGATTTTCTTCTACTTCAATAAAGAATTTCATTCTTGAATGAATTTCAATTCAGATACAACTGACTATAAAACAACTTGTGAACAACTTGAAGCTAAAAAAGCAGATGACATTATCATTTGAATAAAAGAACTACTGAACTTTGATCATCAACAATTAAAAAAGATGAAGCTGATCATTGAAGTTCAAATCAATAAACATAAATGAAACGTCATTTATGAAGTAAATAACTGAGTTTGACTATCTTTCAGAAATGTCAAGACAATGAGACTTTGCAAAGATTTGAAAGATAAACAGCTAAATCTTTATCAAATTACTGTCAAAGTGAGTATCTTTTATCATCTTTGTTTATCAGTCAGCATGAAGCATTTGCATTCAATGTTCAGCTTAAAGCTACTGTGATCATATTCAGAAGACTCTTTATCAGAACAGCATTTAAAATCATTCAGATCAATCACTATTAAAGATGATGAACATTAAAAGATAGATGATATATTGAATTTCAGACGCTATCGAGATTGAATACAGTACAAAGTCAAATGAACAAATCTAAATAAAGATGACGAATGATACTATGTCAATAAAGAAAAATTCAATAACTCAGAGAAAGTTTTGAACGAATTTCATAAGCTATACTCAAACAAATCATGCTAAATATCAAAATAACTATTAACAAAAGTGAGCAAATAAATTACATTCATGCAAACATGAATTTTCGAAGAAAAGAGTAATATTACAAGCATATTAAGACTGAACAAGACTGAAGCTCTAATCAATTTGCAGTGAACGCTAGCAAGTTCTCTGTGTAATGATTAGAACTAATCAACGAGCTAGTCAGATTTGACTCAGATATGATTTAAATATAACTCAGATATGACTCAGATATGATTCAACACTCTTTTCTTTCATTAACATCTTGTTCATCTACATCACATTCTTTTCATGTCACAAACACATTTCTTTCAAGTTTAGCACAGTCTTTGAACATTACATAAATAGAAGCTTTTGTATCAATCTTTTTCTATATTCTTAATATTTAGTTATAGTTATTTCTAAAGATCAAGCACTATCAACTTTGATCTTCATTGATTGTATCATTTAAACATGATTCTGATACATAGAATTGAACATGTTCATGCTATTCTCAGAAATAAAGACTTGTTTCATACATTTAGTCTTTGAAGCTCATTTCTTTGTCACATATGTACAAAGACGTTTAAGTTTCTTGCATACTGCAAAAAATCAAACAATCAAGTTCATAAAAAAGATATTTACTTTATTACGCTGTAGTATCTCTTGAATAAATATTAAGAAGTCGTATCTTCTCAAGATATCATTGAACATATTTATTAAAGATTGAGATTTCATCTTCTTATTTACACGCTTTTGTTCTTTATAACATGTATGATTCTTTGCAGTTTGAAACTGAAAGAATAGCTGCTGTACTTTCGTCTGAGAATTAAGAGTAAAAGATAAAGAAAGATTAACATGAAATCTCTTGTTAAATTTGAATTCTTCTTCATAGTTGATCTTGATCAGCTTAACTTCAGACGTATTATTCATATGTAGACTTTCAACGTCTAGTTCTATAAAGTAACTGCTAGCAGAATGTGAAGATGTATAAATGCTCATCACTGCATTAAAACTTGCTGCTTTGCTAAAGTTTGCTATTGCAAAAGCAGTGTCAAAAGACTGCACAACATCATCATAAATCTCAAATTCATAAATAGCAAATAATATTGAAGAAATATCTTCAAACACTATGCTTTGTAAATACAACTGTTTTCAGACTGATAAAACATCTTCTGTGCATTTCTTACTAATGTGATTCTTATATTCATACTTAACACATAGCAATTCATCTTTTGAATGAATGTAATTCTTGATGTCGTTGATACAGAAATTTTTAAAGAAGATATGATTCAACAAGTCTTTAGATTCAAATCATGATTAATTTGCTTTATTAGAATTTGATGACAATGATCTAGTCAAATATGCTTTGCTAGTAGAATAAATAGAACTAGATTCTCTAGTACAAGACTTTGATGAAGAATCTTCATGAAATGATCAATTGATAGAAGAATTCTTCTTAAAAAAGTGATATGATGTCAACAAGACATTTATCTGAGCTTTAAACATGTTCTTTTGAGTCAGTTTCTTATAGAAGATCAACTTTTTTAACTTTACTTTCTTATCAAATAGCTTCTGAATCTTTAAATTCATTCATCTCACTTTCTTAGCTAAATTGTAAATAAATTTCAATGATTTATCTGTTGCAATCATGTTTCTTATAACTTCTCTCTGTACAATGTAATTTAATATTCTCTTTATGAATGCTCGTAGAATGATGTCAAGCATAACTGATTTCAATAGTGTAAAAGTAATGAATGAGCTAAATGCTGATTTATCTTTTGCTTTTACATGTTGCATCAAGCTTGCGATTTGCTTATAGAAGACAACTAAAACTTCATCAAAGCACTGTCATAACTTGAATAGTTCTACATTGAATGATATGAAGAATATTTCTATTGTTCTAGAAGAGAATCTCTTGCATAGCAAAAACTTAAAACTAGTCAGATTCTGAACTGTGAAATTCTTGATTAATAACAGATGTATAGCATCTGAATGAAACTTTGTTCACTTAATGATGTTGTTTGTAAGTAACATATTAAGTGAGTTCAGATAAATGATGAGATTAATGACTTCATCAATTTTATATTTTGAAAGCTTATGTTTTAATCATTTCAGTCAGCAAGCTGCGAAAACATGATCAATATTTAAGAAGATATTGCAGAAAGAAAAGATTGAATTGATCTGCTGATACAACATTTTAATCAGCATCTGCAAAACAGACGTGTTGAATGTGATTAATAAAAATGTAAATGCTTGAGACAAAGAAGAGCTATTCAAAAGAGATCAGAAACTAGAATATTGCTCAAATTCATTCAGATGATAATATTTATCTAGCTCATTGAGCAGATCTGTCAAAGTGTTTAGTAAAAGATCTGAACAACTAAATGAGACTTATTATCTTCTGATTTATCAGAAGAGAACGAGAAAGTAGGAAAAATCTCTTCAGCGAGATCAGATGCAAGATAAAACAGTGATAATTGACACGAAATTGAACAGAAACAGATACTATCACTAACAAAATACTTTCTGAATGCAAGACTTCTTTTGAATCTCATGCATGTTCATCAGAAGAACAACTCAGCACTAAAGACTTAATTCTAGAAGATAGCAAAGAAGTGAAATTTCTAAGAACAGAGCTGAAGCTCTGCGAAACTAAATAGTTATGAGAGAGGTCAGCTGACTAATTAGACTTTTCACTCATGTCAAAAGAAACATTCAATCGAAGAAACAGAAGACAATCAATTCATTAATTCACAGTAAGAACATTGAAACAACTTTGCATATCAATGTATTTCATACCTGCTGACAAACTCACTTATCTCACATATACTTTCGCATATCAGCAACACTCTTTGCGCGTATTGCAATTCTGCTCTTTCATTATCTTTCATTTATCAACTGCACAATCATGCTTCTGACGTTCATCTCTGCTCTCATACAATTCTCTACATTCAGAAGATGAAAACTGCTGCATGTCACATTGAATGCAGCATTATCAAGATCATGATCATTTTTACGTTCAACTAAGCTTGCTCATACAGTGTTTTACGAAGTTCACTCACTGTAATACATTTATTACTGCGAAAGAAATATTTGTTTTTCAGTTAGTCTTTTTAAGAATTGCTAACTCATTTTTTTTGTTGAATATAGTGTCACGAGTGTGTATGTATGATTGATAAGCGAAAGTTCATGAGTTGCTTGATGTTTTGAAACAAGTTACAGCTGATCAAGAGATTGAAAAAGTTGAGTCAAGATTGAAAAAAATTCTTGATGTCAAATTGAACTTTAAAATTAACATATATCTTGCACATTCAAGATCTGACATCGAGTTGAAAAAGCTTCGAGCTCTATGCGAAGCATATGTCAAGAGCATTAAGCGAGATCACAATAAAATTCACATCTGATCATCAAAGTCTCGTCTGTGCATATGCGTAGCATCAACTGAGCACAAAGAAACGTCGATGAACGACTTGAAGATGAGTGTTGCACTTTGCATATGTCGCGCATATACTGAGAAGAAACTCAGCTCGCTTAAGATTCATTTAATGCAAATGTTGAAGACAACGAGAAAAGCGATGATGCAAATTTCATGAGCTGAACAACGAGAATGAAGAAGAAAACGCATGAGAAAGATCTGATGAGAATAACGTGAGCGATAGCTTGTTGATGAGCATGTCACAAGTTGAGTTCATGATTGAGCATGTTTTGTGCATATACTAAGCATATGTAGAAGAATCTTCGCTCGTCTTGCAGCCTTGCTGCAAAGTAGATTCATGATATATGTGATGTTTCGCTCAAGCTGTGCATATGCACGACTTCAATACTTCGCTCAAGCTGTTTGTCTTTTAGCTACTTTAGCTAAATAATATTAATTCTTGAGCTCATGATTAGCATATGCAGAAAGCTGAGTCGGGGTTGGAATAATTTTAAACTCATGGTTAGCATATGCAGAAAGTTGAGCCGAGGCCGGCATCAAAAAAAAAGTTCCGGCTCTGGCTCAACTTTTCCAACCCCCCACCAACTGTAACCCCGTTACGGAATGACACGGCGAGACTCTTTCCGTTATTCTGGTTGGTGGGTATGGACGATTCAATGGCTGCGCAAATTCATCGAAGAGTCTATACTGACAACCATGGTAATGGATTCGGAAGAGTTGAGGAATCATGTATATAGAAGCTAAGCTGGGAATCAGATGGCAACATTCGCACGAGATATATCAGACAAGGCACGAGGTTCTGTACTAATTATAGACATCATAGAATAGCCTGCGCAGCCAGAATCGCAGGATCAGCTCCGAAATCCTGTCTTATTATCTATTAAAACAAGTTTCGAAGTCCTATCTTTGCTGCGGCAGCCAAAGATGCCGACCAGGCCAACTCCTTTAAGCGAAATGCAGCGGAAGACCAACACTTGAGCAGTGCGCAACAGGGCAATCTAAACGAAACTCTAGAGCAGTATTCCGTAGAATGACAACAATGCTTGAAGGTAAGGTAAAGTGAGGTTGCAACATGACACGTTAGCTCGATCCTTCTGGCGCTACGCGGCTGTGTTACACAAAGATTAAAAGTATGCATAACTTATCTTGCCACGTACTTGAATTATGCAGCCGTTGCTATGGGGGGGAGTGTCGCGTGAGGATATTCTACTTTAGGAATTGCTGCAGAAGTACGGAATACGGAATACTGTAGCGAAGAATACATATAGGTAACAATACCGTAAGGTAATCAATATATATGATGATGATGCATCACAATCTCAAGTTTCCTGGGAAATTCGTACTGAACCTGTCAAAGCAGGCGGGGGACAAAGGGCGAATAAGAAGGCAGCTCCAGATTGCTTGCCCCTGAGCTATCCAGGATTATGGAATATTAGATCCTGCGCAAATCCGGTATGGTAACCGGTAAACGGCACTAAATCGAGATCCACCTGTCATGGCAGTCTGGGCGCTCAATTCTACGGAGAACCTCGCCAAGGCATTAGGCAAGGTACCGGCCCTAAGGTTAAAGGTACCTTAGTTATTCTAGTTCTAAGGTGCCTTAGGAAGTGAAGTTTTACTGCACCTTCCTTCTACACACCCACAGTCATTCATTCACTCATTCATTCTTTACCTACTACTATTCACTCCTTCAAACAGTCGTTCTTTGCTTCTTCTTACCTACGCTCCTTCCCTCCACCTGCATGGAGTGACTACTAGTCGTTCGTAGCAATCATGTTCGTCGCTCCTTCACTGCTGGCCTATTTCCTACCACTCCTTCTCCCAACGCTCGTGCGCGCCAACTGCGAGTGTGGTTACACGGTCAACTCGACTCTGTACACCGATCTACTCGAGACCGACTTCTTGCACCTCACCAACATCACAAATGACACCGACTGGCTTCCTCAGAAATACCAGATAACACCGGCGCTGGCTCGTGGTCCGTTTGGCAAGGACGCGTCGCCGAGCAATGTCGTTCCGAATCCGCTGGCAAACAAACACGACTGGGCAGGCAATGGGATCAATGGAGGTGATGCCGGGCTGCAGCTGATCGTCAAGGGTGGAACACCGCCACAGGGAGGATTGATACCAATGGCCGAGATTGTCACCAACAGAACCGATTTTCTGTATGGTAGTTTCCGTGTAGGGATGAGAATGACAGCGACAAACGGAACATGCGGTGCTTTTTTCTGGGTATGTTCCCCCAGCCTGTGATGCCAGCGTTGGATCAGCATCTGCCCTCGTCCGGACTAACACTTTCTAGTACTTTAACGATACCCAAGAGATCGACATGGAATTTCTTTCTGCGGAATACAACTCGAGCTCTCATCCTGTCAACCTCGTCCTGCAATCACCCGACTCCGTACGCAACGGTTTCAATGCAGCCAGCACCGGCACCTTTGACATCAACCAACTTCCCTTCAACCCCTCCGACGGCTTTCACGAATACCGTTTCGATTGGTCTCCAACTGCAGTGATCTTTTACGCCGACGGAGTCGCGATTAAAACAATGAACAAAGCCATCCCTACCTCACCCGGCCACATCACGCTATCGCACTGGAGCAATGGTGACCCAGCTTGGAGCGCTGGCCCACCAGAAACGGATGCCATTGTCACCGTCGAATACCTCAAAGGCTACTTCAATTCTTCAGACACAAAACGGCAAAGCGACTGGGCGCATCGTTGTTCAAACGTTGCAGCGCCCAATGCGACTTGTGCCGTGCCAGAATTAAGGGCAGCGCCGAATGGGAACCAGAGTGCGGATACGTACTTCTTTACCCAGCAAAAGAATATGACGAACAACCAGACCGGCTCTGGGCTGACGAGTCTGGCGTCATCAATGAAAGGGAACGCGCTTTGGTATCTGCAAGGTGCAACGACGGTATCTGTATTGTTCGTGGCTGTGAGGCTGTTTGATTGGTGTTTGTAGATTTCGAGAGCTTGGAGACTGAATAATAGGATACCGCTGTACGGGCGACGAAAATGCCGTGTACGGACTCTACCATTTGGGTTGAGCAGATTCAATTCATGTTACATACTTGTATTGTACAAACTTAGTCGAGTATACTTTCTCGAGATACTCAAGCGACCTGAAGCTGGATGCGGATTGCGTACTCTTCATCGATTGTTTGTGAAGTCAACACTATGTTGAATCTGTAGCCGCATAAACGCCCGCCACAGATTGCGCAGTCGTGCCTCAAGGCATAAAATCGTGGTCGTTCAGCCTTTTGCTATTTGGTGGCCTTTCTCGCTTGGCAGATCGCCCCCTGACGCCAAATATAAGCATTTGTGACTTCACCTCTCCTCCTAGACCATCAAGCCAAACTACACAACGATCAACTACTGTCTGTCGCTACAGTCCCATAGCCTCTACAACATCCTTACATTGTCCCATTTCAGAAGACTTGGCCACAAATATACAAGAGAAGGCAGCTGTACATATTGCCGTACAAAGGGCGAGGTGGTTGAAAGAAACTCGACAACCACAATACACCGTTGAACACCACGGCAACGACAAGACCATTGTTTCCATCTAATACTGGAACGATTCTTTGGTCAACTCAGAGGATAAAGTTTTGAGTACAGACCGAGTTCTCAAACTTAAATACAAGACTTTCTCGAATCACGACGTTGTTTCCTTGATTACACGCCGCCCGAACAACGTATCGACTTCACCAAGTGGAAACCATCCATCGAATCAAAAGCGCACCTTCTTAGCCATCGGGAAGGCATCTCATAATTCCATCAGCCTCAAAAATATCCAGAGCGACTCCAAACGATCCATCATGCGCTTCTCAATAACCCCCCTCATCCTCCTCCCCGCCCTCGTCTACTCCCAATCCACCGCCCCCTCTCCATCAACAACATCACCAACCACAACCCCCACGCCAACCCCCAACCTCGAACTCCGCCAAGCCGTCGCACCCGCCCCGGTCCCCGTCGCCCCTGCACCCGTCGGCGGCGCCCCCGTCGGCGGAGCCGCAGCCCCGGTCAACCCCGCCGTCGCACCCCAAGCAGTCAACCCAGCGCCCGCAGCCGCCAACCCCGCAGCGCCCGCGGCCGGGCAGCCCGTCACAACGCCGGCCATGCAGGCGAACCCAGTCACGACAATCATGCAGAACACGGTTGTGGGCGGGGTGTCGAAGCAAGTTCCTGTGGTGTTTACGCAGACGTTTGCAGGGAGCCTGACGAGTGTGGATGCGGTACAGAGTGGGAGTGTGGGGATGGGGTCGTTGACGGGGAGTGTGGGGGTTGTGAAGAGTAGTGCGGCGATGGCGGGGAGGAGGGGGATGGGAGGGATGGAGGGATGGGGTGGGATGGTGGCGGCGGTCGCGGCGGGGACTCTGGTGGGATGGGTGAGGGTTGTGGGGTTTTAGTGGGTGGGTGGTGAAGAAAGAGGGGGTGTATGCATTTGGGGAAGAGGGAAGGATTTCGTGAGTTTGGCGTTATGAGAATACACGGGCTTTGACAGCAATGATGTGGAAAGGGTTCTGTACACCATCGATTGCTTCATTCTAATCATCATCTATATTAAATCTTACTAGACCCTCACGCTATCTACATATATAGAAATACGTTTAGACAATTCTCCCCCCCCCCATCCCTCCAAAACTCAACCCGAAAAACTCATAAAATGAGCCTCGCATCCCTAAAATCGAGCTACATACTGTACACACATATCCAACTCCATGTAAAAATAAAAAATACTCTGCAACAAAAACGTCAAACGAGAAACAACAACAATATCTAGCTTTTTTCCCCCCTGGCATTCATCACACAGTCTGTAAGCCAGCTTTCACTCGCCAATTCTTCTATCCTATCCTCTCATATCTCTTCTTTCTCTCATTGTTTTTACCGGTAGAAGGAACCAACTCTCGCGTTTTGAGGGTTGGGGTTGCTGGTTTTGTTTCTGAAGAGTTTGGGGGAAAAGCAGTGTTTGCCCTGCGAATGTGAGATTGAGATGTTATTTTCGTTTTGTCGTGAAGACCGTGTTTTGGATGTAAATTTTTTGATGGAAAAGGGTTATGGAAGATCTTTCACTGGGCTCGATTTGGTTGGAGGGAGTTTTGTGTTTTTGGGGAAGGGAGGTTTGATGGTTTAGGGAATATGTGTTTGTTAGATGTGATGGTGTTGAATATTGAACAGTGTGTGTCTATCAGAGCTTTGGAAGGATATTGCATCTTTCACACCACTTTACAATTACTGCAGCGGAGAAAGACGTTGTTGTGTCATTTCCTTTGTTCAATTTTGCACACATTACTCGAAAAACTCCTCCCACTTCCGCTGTTGTAGTAGGTAATTGCATGGTATGAGAACAACCTCATGCAAAAGATCACTGATGATGTGCTGTAGAGTTCTAAAAGAGATCGAGGGAAAAGAGAAGATTGAGGGTATCAGTTCGAGACGATTGTCTGTCGTCGAAACCCAGGAAGACTGGCTCGAGCTTCAACCCTGAGATTACAAAATTTCATAGGAAGTTGCGAATTCGTATCACGATGCGAACGTTCTGGAATTTTCTTAGAACCGCGAGATCGAAGGTGCTATGAAGATGGAATATTACGTTTCCCGCCTCGTCAGTGCTTCCGACTCTTCAGTCGCTAAGATTCCCTGAGTTCGGTGATTGAGTAGAGATTGTTATTCAAGTCGTGGGTGAACTTTCCCTGTGTGCCACGATGTTCCCGGCTCAAAACTCTCCGAGGTATTGTCGTATTCCAGACTCGATTTACTTAGATGAGGACGTCTTTTCTCTTCATACGAGTAATGTCCCTGTTTTATAGACAGAGCGCCTTGAGAGTGTGAATGTGCTGCAATAAGATTGTAAACCCATTCTAATCAGCTTCTTTGCAGTGATTAAATTCTAGCTCGATTCTAACAGTTCAACCAATGTAAGGTTTATTGAAATGTTAAAAAGTGAGTTGAAAATCATTCAGTTTTGTTGTCTTCCTCATTCTGGAAAACAGTCATTCTTGCCCACAGCATCTTTCCGATGGCTGCTCAACCCGACTTTCAGAAGTTATCGAATGGCATGATCACCGCCGGCCAAGAAATGCTAAAGCTGCAGAACATTCCTGCTATTGATCAACCTCGTACATTACACGATGAACTTGCCGCACTTGAACGAGGAATGAACGAGCAGTTTGAAAGATTGAGCGATAAATTTGAAAGATTAGATCTTCATATGAAAGTCGAGTAAGCATACTTCTAAACACTATTGTAATTTTATTGAAGCTAATATCATGATCAAGTGCGGTAAATCAAGTCGTCAGAGTTTGTAACTCGCATATCATCAGTCTCGAGACAAAGCTTCAGGTCTTGCACAATGAGCGTAATGAGGCAGTATATGGGTTCCCAGAGAACTTGACGGAGTTAGCTAGATTGAATGATAGGAAGTTCTTTCGACTTTAGACATCATCAGATATCCACTAATATATGAAAGATACGTCAATCTCCAATCTCCTCAACGCGTTCAGTTTACCTACGGATGGAGCGGTGGCTATGAAAAAACGTCGCTTCAAGTACTTCATTGGAGTGGTAATTAACGCTTGAAAGAGACAGCGTTACTGAAGGGATCCTGCCTCCAAAAACCGAGGCCAACACACCAAAAAGTAGATATTAGCCGTTAAATCATTTAAAAGAAATTAAACAGTTTAAACAGTGTCAAAGTCGAATTCAGTACTAGCGTCACAACGGAGCTCAGCTAATCCGTAGAAGTCGATGTATCTGCCTGCGAGACTGTCCTTCTTACAGCTTGACCACATCCCGCGTGTTCGAGAGCCCGAGACGTTGAAAGTCTCAATGGTCGATTAGCTCCACTTGAACCTGACTCCGAGAGAACCAGAACGATGTCAACGATGGCAGTGGAAACGCGTACGCTAAGGTCCTCGATCCCATACAGTTAAACTTTTGTACGGTTTGTTCGTACTGAATTTGGAAGCGAAAGGTGATTTCAAGGCGGAATTGTCGCTGGCTACCATTAAGGGCATTTTCACTCAAGTATTGCGGTGGTTTGGTTGAAAGCCCACATTGAGCGCTCCGGCATCAAGTTTTGTTGCCCAATATTTGGTTTCGGCGCTGCTTACTTAGGCCCCTAGGGGAAGACATAGGAGCGGATGTTCTCTATCATCGTTATAAGGCTTTGAAACGCCGCCCTCGCAAGATCTTTCTTTACTGCTGTCTTTAAATAGATGAAGGGTCTGCGGATGTCTGGATATGTGATTCCTATAGTGGTATTCGAGAAGACTGTAAGCAAGATTCTACCTTTTTCTTGAATGTACCATGATGGCCAACTAAGAGTCTTTGCCTCCGTTAAAGATACATATATTGCCCTAAAACCTCAAGTGTCTTTACGATCCAGTTTGCTCGTCCAGTAAGTCCTTCCTCCACTAGCTCTGCATCTTCTGAGTGAAGCCAGAGATATCACGCTCGACTCAGCTTCGATTTCAGAAAATCTTGACAATTGCTCCTTTGAAAAGACAACGATATATAATCCGTACGTCGCGTGTAAACAAGCTAATAGTATGTTGTCTGATTTGAGTGCTCTCGTCCAAATTCATATCAACCACGAGTAGACAGAACAATCGAATTGAAGACTGTGGCGCCTCTGACCACAGCAGCAAAGCAAGAAGTGCCTATTTCAACGTCAGAACCCAGGAATCGAACTATCAGCAGCGGACTCTTTAGAAAGCAACTGGGGCGAAGAGTAGTTGCATGCGCTTATGAAAGACGAGTAATCGAGATGGCAACAGCAGAGATGTTACAACGGACTATATTGCACGCTCTTGCAGACGATAGCTCCTCAGATGAAGCAGCGACGGTACCACTCTTTCAACTTTCCTAGGCTTGGTGCTTCACGACTTGAAATAACTGTCTCGAATGTTATGAGATAAAGAAACGCCAGGACATACATTGAGTATAACAACGTCTCTGGACCGTACGTAATATTGACAGACTGTTCTTTCTTCGGAGAAATCATAAATACAAAGATAGCGTGCAATCAACGTTGTTGTGTCGAATGATTCGAGAAAGGAGGTCTTGAAAAGCAAGAGTGATTCTCCAAAAGTACACTTCGAGTCAGTGGTGTATCTCACCAAAGAAAGCCGAAACCAAAGCCAACCAGGGATTGAGGGAGCGGACGTTCAAGATTCGTACAGAAATTGGACCCTGCACATGGGCAATACGGTGTAGACACTCTTGTCTAGTCCTTGTTTCTTTTCGTGTTTACGATGGTCTGAAAGCCTATCATCGGGTACTTCAGTCTTTCGTTACGTATTCATCGACATCATATAGACAAGATGCTCTCTTCAAAGTTTACCTCTCCGCCAAGCGAAATTTCAGCAACTACGCTTGATACACGCTTCAAATTTCTCTTCATATTGTGCCTAGCCGAGTTTATCCGTCATTTGCCTCTGGATCTTGTATGGGTAAGCAGGGTTTTGGTGCTTCGGAGTAGCTGATGATTTGATTGGGGCATTTTGTTAATTAGGAAAAGGAGGTGAATGCTTTCTTGAGATCTGTTGAGCTCATGGGCTTTTCCTATGCGTCTGATATCTCCCGCAATACTACGGCGTAATGCGATCGCTTTGTTCTGGCTTTTTCCTGCCCTCTGTCTTGAAGGCTTTTCTCGAGCTAGCTGTCTAATTTTAACACAGCCTTTCTTCTTACTTGTTAGAGCACTTGTATCGCTCACCTCGCGTTTCGTATCGGTTATATTGCTTGATACAGTTTGTGGGACCCACCAGTCTGACGGTGAGTTATCTCTAGGCGAGAAACCATTGGTTGTTGATGGAATAACGGTACTGGCTGACCTGCTGAACCTTTAAGTCACAAGGGAACACCACCTCCGTTGACTTTCTTTCTTCGTTCTGTTTTTGTGATAGAAACTTGAGAGAACAATTAAAGAAAGATAGCGAACGAAGGAAAGGAAGGATAAGTCTCGGAATCAATCGAGATATCGAAGAACGAGACTTTTCTAATTAATTGCATACTAGCGTGTCTGATGGTTTATTATCTTCCTCTATCCCTTCCTATTGCCGCCTTTATCAGCTTTGATAAATACAGTACGGCCGGTAACGAAACAACGAGGTTTTCAAACAGTTGGCGTAGGTCTGTTGCTTGTGTGATAGACACTCTCTTCATGACTTTGAGTATGAAGCTGTGTGAAAGTCTAAGTACATGTATTTCCTTTCGAAGAGATGAGTGGCATTTTGTAAAGTAAGATGTTTAATGATGAGATCGACGTGCGAGAAGAAAATTTCGCATTCGACCTTTATAAGGTTGCGAAGCAGCAATTTATCACTCTTGTGTCAATCTTGCCTTTCGTAGCATCAATGACATAATCCGCAGATGGTTATTGTGTGCGATTATATTCTTTCCTCCATCGAACTCCTCGGAGTACTTACGGTCTTTTCTCCCTCAGGTAGCAACCTAGCACAATTGAAGCTGGTCACCGAAAGCTTTAGTCTCTGTCAGAATTAGGCTCCTCGTCATTCTCTTGCCCGTTTTCAAGCTCGTTATAGAAGGTCTCATTCTTCGTGCCACGTTTGAAACCCATCAACTGCTACTTGGTTAAAGTAATGTGGCATAACCTCCACAATTTTACGTTCGATATCGTCGATAGCCCTCTAGATCTTTTCGACGCTTCTATGCTTTGTAAACATATCGACGCTCGGTTTTGCGAACTTGATGGTTGTCCCATTCTCCCCTGCCTCCCCCAGCCTTTTCCTTCGTTCAATATCATACTATAAACTTCATCGAAGTTACCCTCCTTCCACCGTATTCCTCTGACAATGCATCCTCTGATATAGTCAGGTTTGAGGTTCGCGTAAGTGTCATATGACGGCAAGGGAGCCTTTGTATCGCACTCGTGGTACTGGAGTTGTTTTTTCCGTCATCCGAGTCCGAGCCATCCCATGACCAAACAATCCAAGCCTTGCAGCTCGTACACGTCCGTTGAAAGAATACCTTCGATGATTATCGGGTGACGGCGTGAAAGGTCCGTGGGGCGGGAGCTTTTCGACGCTTCCGGACATCGCTGGAGACGACGAAGGATGCCCCGACCTCGAGCCCCCGGATGGACTTTCCGCCGACACCGCGGATCTGGGTATCTGCGAGGACGCGGCGAGGGGAGAGCGATGGAAGGGGGGAGGAGGGGAACGAGAGGGTGCGGCAGGGGCAGTATGGGAGGAGAAGACCCCGCCATAGAGAAAATGGAAACATTGAAACATTCCTCCATTTTCTTGGACTATCCTGCATCACTCTTGATGCCTGCGGAGAACCTTCCCCTCAAAGGACCTCGGAACAGTAGCAGGGATCACGGACCAGAAAGCAAAAAGCTTCGAGATTACGCCCGCGAACTGCAGAATTGCTCGCCAAGAGGTTCTGCCGGAGACTGTGCTTCTTCATGCCAATGTGAAAATTACGAGAACAGCCCTTCCAAAGGCGGACGTTTGCATTTTTAAGACGGACATTTTCCCGTCAACCAACAATTAAAATCGCTCACCACGGGTTCAAAGTTGCCATTCTTTAAAACATGGCTCTCCATGTGTGACTTTAAAGTCACATAGCACGTACATATTATACATGACGAATGATGATGATCTCATCGCGAGCAGATGTGTGATTCTCGCAATCCGTCATTTGGTGCGCTCTCGCCATGCCGCACAATTCTCCAAGCTCGGCCATTGCGCGCGTCCTGCGATGACCATCTGTTCCATCCACAGGCAGGACAGAGAGATACATCGATCTTGATCGTCGGCGGCCCCGGTGATGCGCATATCGCTGATGGTGATACCATGCTTGCCGAACCAGGTCCAAAGGGCTTTCGCCATCATCAATCCCGAGATTTGACCAATACGTTGTTTCAGCGGCATCGAAGCAGGTTCAAAGGCCGGATCGTACACTCATAAGACGAAGCCGATGCGAAGCACACAGATGCAATGCCATAGATAGGTTTCGTCAATGGACCGCGCCGCTCCTTTGGTGTCGCTGTTCATAAGCGCGAATCCTCCTGAAGCCAGCAAGGCTTTGGCAGCGGCGGAGATGGTGGTGCAGTGTCGCTCGTCATCTTTGATGATAGGATCACTGATGGATTGAACCACATCGCTTTTTGTCTCTTCGACTGCAGTCATAAAGCGCATACATACATAGCTGAGATAGCTTTCTTGGGCAATGCAAAGGTGGGGCCATAATTTTCTGATACGACCACTGTGTTCACTTGCTCCTCCGTTTCTAGGAAACATAGTTCAATTATATATTCTTCTCGAAAGCGGTAGGACACGTTATCTGAGTATCGACAAGTGGAAGAAAATACCACAATGACGCGAGCAGTAAGAAGTAATTGCGAACGATGAGAATGGGAAATTTTCGTTGGCTCCGCAAACCCTTCTCCTTCATCGTCTCTTCTCCAAAGATGTAGCCAGTTCGTAAGTCGTTGCTTTCCGTCAAGAATGACGGCAGCGAAAGTACGTTGAGGAAATAACATGCACAGAGCATTAATCAGAAGGAGAGCTCGAAAGTTTCGTCTCTGATGAGTTTGATAGCACGCAATGAACATCTTCGGTGCTTCATCGGCAGTAAAGTCTTCTAACTCGATTTAAATGTGGTCGATTTAAGGAAGTAGTAGATAGTATCCCAGGTACCTGTCTTCAATATCGACTATTCACGACCTTGAATCTGTGTCGTACTCCTTCAAGGCCATAATCGATAACGAAGCAGGGTTTCGAAAGCAATCATGCTCAATAGCTTACTGAGATTCCTTATAAATTATAAGTCGAAATTCGACTGTATAGGCAACCAACGAGGTTATTAATGATCAATAGCAGACTTTGACAGTCCACCAGCAGCAAAAAGAAGGGGAATTATCTAAATACTGCCCTAACGTAGGATACACCAGCGTAATCCTCACTAAAGGAGGGCTTGACGATGGTCTGGCTGCTGCCATAGACCCTATAACAATATAAAGTATTAATTCAAGCGGCCAATGATAGAGGCCCTCGGTAGCACTGATATCATATACTATGCGCGAACAGCATCAACCCATGATCTTGGATGTTGATGACCGTGATGACATTCAACTTCAAGGCCACAATCTGGCAGCCATTTTTAAGATTGTCAATCCAGAAACGATGTTGGTGCCAAAGGGTTAACAAAGGAAAAGAATACCGTATCTTGCTCCTTTGACCCCGTTGCGCAAATCGTTTGCACTGCCAGCTAGTTTATGGATTTTTCTGATTCTTTTTGGCTACCTGTTGTTTCTCTTATTGGCTTTGCATCCCGCCAACTTTTCCTCTTGTATATTGGCTCGCTTGTTTGGATTTCAATATTCCAGGGTTGTTAACAAGACCCCCCAAATAAAATAGTCTCTTTCGTTTCGTGGTTTCTCAATCGAATTCTGCAAAAAAAAAATCATCGTTGTCAGGTTCGAACGGTCTTTCTCCCTGAGCGATGTTAGACTTTCTCGTCTTGAAGTCATGGAGGTAGCTTCCTGTATGATTGTTCCTGCAAACACAAGATGGATCACTCTTTCAGCATTCTCGTGGGGGGAAAAGTCCCGCAATTTTTTTCAATTCTTCTAGCCTCTTTTAGTATCAACTTCTGTACA
>JAABUW010001980.1_pt1 | contig 32131 bp, 29 predicted proteins | sample 5560081 | NCBI WGS metagenome assembly JAABUW01 (sample SAMN10711882, study PRJNA513363) | rock metagenome | isolation source: Antarctica rocks | place: Antarctica: Victoria Land, Knobhead sud | reverse complement strand
GGCCGAGCTCTCGGAGAGCAACTCCAAGAGCTCGTGTGCTTTTCCCATGATCGTCAGAGCAGCCTCGGTCTTGGCCAACTCACGTTCGAGGCGCTCGTTGCGGCGCCTGAGCTTCTCGAGCTCGACCCGCTCCGGCGTCCGCTTCGTCGGCCGCGGCGCGCCGGTCAGACCGGCGAGAGACCCGGTCGTGCTGGCCCGTCGCCACTCGGTGATGTGTGAGGAGTACAGGCCCTCGCGGCGCAGCAACGCGCCCTTGGCGCCGGCGTCGGTGCAGCCGTCGTACTCGGCCACGATGGCCAGCTTGAACTCGGCGGTGAAACGTCGGCGTCGCGGCCCAGCCGCCGGGTCTGGTGAGATCACACGCCCATCATCGGGACGCATCAGCACAGCAGTCGTCAAGGTCATCAGATTCAGGAGTCCAGTCTCGCCCTGCAGGGATGAAGATCTACGGCAGGTGCCTCAAGCGAGCCTGACAGACAGGGCCTCGACGAGAGGACGCTGCGACGCCACCGTTCGCGAGTACGGGTCGATTCGCTGGGCCGAGAGTGCGGGTACAAGCGATCCTCGTCCTGCGGGAGGACTGAGCGACGGGCTAGAAATGAGTCATGCCTCAGGCCGTAGACCTCGCCGGACTAAGCACAAGGCAGTTGCTGCGCCTGTACGCCGATCTCTTGACCGAGCTGGTCGATCGGGGCATTGTGCGCTCGCGCAATGCGCCGGCTGGAGACTTGGCTGAGTTCCTCGTCCGCGAGGCGTACGGCGGGGAGTTGGCGCATCCATCGGAGAAGTCTTGGGACGTCCGTACCCCTGACAGGCGTCGGCTCCAGGTCAAGGCCCGACTCATCCCGACCCGGGGGATCGAAAGTCCCACAGCTATTCGCCGTTCCGGAGTTGGGACTTCGACCTCTGCGTATTCCTCGTCCTTGACGCGCATACCTATGACGTCGTCCAGGCCGTCGAGTTGCCGATGCAGACGGTCCGGGCGCTTGCCAGGGCGACGCCTCATGTCAACGGGTTCCGCATCGGCACGAGCATGCGGCTGCTTGATCAGCCTGGGGCGGTCAACCGGACCGCGGAGTTAGGGCACGCCCTGGCGGCGCTTGCGGCGACGCCAACCGTCAGATCCAGCGGGCCGTGAGGCGTGACACGGGTTCACAAGCCCGCGCCTCAACGCTCGGAGCGGCGCTTACGGTCGTGCACGGACGGCCGCTCGTCGGTTAACTGCACCCGTGGCCATAGTCAATAGTTGGCGCCGCTCGGTTTCAATGCTGTCAGCAGCGTACTTACGCGGCGACGAGAATCTTGTCAGGAGCCGCCGAACACGTCGCTTAATGCGAGGCGCCTCGAAGCGCCGGTCAACATGTCTATGGCGTCTTCGCTTCCCTACTACTTGCTCGTGCCAGCGTGAACTACCTTCGGCGCAACCGCTTATACATGCGCTCTCCGCACCCGATGCGGCGCAGTTATGACCCTGCCGTGATCGACGCGAGCAATTTATGCATGCCAGATGACGGGTTGTTGTTGGGAAATCCTATCCCATTGCCTGCATGTGTGACATCGAGCCCCACCGCGCGACGCCAGGCGTCCACTCGCCGCGGCATGTACAAGTCTCCGTTCACGCCCTTATGCGTGGCGCCGTCAAGGTTGCGCCGCAGTCGTCGGGCAGCGTTGTTGTCGAGCCAGCCAGCCCAATCCTGAAAGTGCAACACCAGCCACAGTTCGAAGTTTGGATTAGAAACCGCTACATGGATGCCATTCTCGCGTGCCAATGATAAAGCCTGTTGCAGCGCCGGATGGTTCTGGGGCCACTCCACGTCGAAGACGCACCAGAACTCGTCGACTTCTCCCTCCTCACGCAACGATCGCGCTCGGGCCTCCACGGCCATCTCGACGAGAGTGAGAGGGACTGAGCCAGCGCTCCGAAGCTCGACCCGAATGTCCACAGAAGCCACTTCACGAACGTCTGGCTGACGCTTCAGAGCGGCAAAGTACTCAGGTTCAGTCCTCTTACCCTCGACAAAGACGAGTAACGTCTTCCGGGGTCTGCGGACACCAACACGGCGACGGAGACGCCTATCGCGCGCAGGGCGGCTCATTCTGAGGCATCACGCAGACCGAGAGCTCGACGCAGCTCGAACTGGTCCAATTCCGGAACAGCACCGAACCTGCCCTGTAGGTACGCCTTCTCAAGGTTTAATGATCGCCGCACCTTATCGCCCCCGAACTCAGCTAGCGCAATTAGGCGAGTCGCGCCGTCATCTCCCTTTTCGGTCAACCAGACTTCGTCCCGATTGAGGTGGTTGAGAAGGCTTGTATCGTGCGTGGAAAACAATAGCTGAGCACCGTATGGGTTGGTGTCGGGATCTTGAAAAAGCTCTAACAGGCGCGCCGAGAGGCGCGGGTGCAAATTTGCATCAATCTCATCAAGGAGCAACGTCTGTCCAACGCGAAGCGCACGCAGGGCAGGCCCAATCAGCCTGAACCACGTTTGCGTTCCCTCGGACTCGTCGAAAAGCTCGAAGGGGGCCCGCTCGCTCGCAGTGCGGTGGACGAGCCGAAGAGAGCGACGGGGCGCTTCGGAACCGGTTGCCTCGACGGCCTCCTCCACGACCTCGACGTCGTCGATGCCCAGATCAGCGAAACGCAACAGACTGACAGCAGCGTTCCGGCTATCATCACGATCTTGCCCATCGCCCGCGAATAGCGATGGCTGGTGTGCTTCGAGCCCGTCGGTCAGGAAGATTCGTTCAGTCATAAGTCGGCCGTATGCCGGGCCGAACGCAACAACGCCTCTCCTAAACGGGCCCCGTCGACGAGCACCAAGAACGCCAATGTTGGCCAAACTGCGACCGAAGTCGCGGATCTCGCTCTGCTCGTATCGCATGGCGGCCGAGAGCGCGAGCGTGGTAGGCGTCAACAGCTCTCGCACGGCCCCGACCCCAACCGTTCCGCGCCTGAATCGCAACTCCAGGCCGTCGCGCTCAAATAGCGACCTGCGGCGACGCTCAGGATAGCTATACAGTCCTTCGAAGATGATCTCTTCATCAGAGAGTTCCACCCGATAGGCGTAGCGCACGCCGGCAACCATCATCTCTAAATCGAAAATTGAGGGGGACGCTGGGCCTTTACCAAATCTAAAGGGGTCTCGCGGGATCGCTTCCTCCCAGATCCTAAGCGAGTTGCGAGCGGCATGCGAAAGCCACGATAACGCGTCAAGAACGTTCGACTTCCCTGATGCATTTGCCCCATAAATGCCTGCCACGGTTAGCAAGCGCTCGCCCAGGAGTTCGAAGGGGCGAGCGGCAGGACGTTCCTCGTCCACTGCGATCATTGAGAGACGGATGGGCTCCATGATTGACCGGTGATTCGAGGCCTCAAAACGGATCAGCACTTGGGTCTCCGAGCGCATCGGCGTCACACTGGGGGGTCGCTACGCCCAAACGGTACGCTCACAGCGCTCAAGTTGCACCGGAGGGCACCGTGACACGCGCTGTGCGATGCGGACGGAGGGTCGCGCCCGACCTCCAGCCCGGCGGCAACGTTGCTTGATCGGCAGGCTGGAACTCGGCTCGGCGATATGCATCGCAGCGACGATCTCCTTAACTGATTGTCGCCCCACGCTGCGTCAACACACGGGGGGAGCCGACGGCTGCAAATATGCGGGTCGGCCGCGGGTATATCCTGGTCCATTTTGCCCTTTGAGCGGGTCGCGCGAACGGTGACGGCTGACTGCTGACTGCTGACTGCTGACTGCTCCACCCTGGGCTTCGGTCACTCACGGGTCATGACCCTGGTCGGCGCATTGTGCGCGTTTGGTTACAGTCACCATCTGCCCAGCTCTCTCCAGCCCTGTGCGCCGGTCGTGGGGTGAGGCCAGGCGGGCCCGCAGACCGCGTACCCGCGCCGCAGAGCCAACCTCGCCGCTGCGGCGCCGGCTCGGTCCGCGGACGCGAGGTCACTGTCCACGCCTGCACCGAATGCGAGCACGCTACCTGAGTCCACTATCCGCAATTGCGCCCTAGTCGACCCGGCCTAAGACCTACTCCAAGGTCAGCCGGCCAGGGACTTGACGCAGCAGGCGCCGGCCCCGCCCCTAGCCGGTCAACGAAAATGTCGTAATCCGGCAGCTGCTCAACCCGTCCTTCGCAGACTTTGTGCCGGCGCAAGTCGTACCTCATCTGCGCACCTCGCGACTCGCCGCGTGGGACGGCCACCTGGGCGCGATGAACTGACGTGGTCGCCGCCAAGCTCGCTCGCGCAACCCGGACGTCCGTCGAGGCGTACCCACGCACCTCAACCGGATGGAGGGTTCTGACCTTCTCGAGGAAGTCCAGAACCGGTGGCTACAGGACCCCCGAGTCGTTACATGGCGGTCACTCAGCGCGGCAGAGCATTACGGTGGTGATCATGCGGACCGGCTGGAGCCGTCCAGAAGACCGGCTCTGTTCGGTTGGACGCACCGGGGGACGCGCCCGTAGCCGTCACTCCGGAGCTGGCACTGCCGATCACTGAAACGTCAACGGGTTGCGCTTCGTCCTCCATCGCCGGTACGGCGATCCGAACCGGACGGAGGTTTGGCCCACGCTCCTCGACGAGGGCCTCAATCCGCGCCGAGAAGACGGCGATCGGGGTGGGGACTTTGCCGAGCCGACGGCGCATAAGGAAGTAGACGATCTTCACCAGGAGACCTCGCGGCCGCTCGATCCGCGGCAGGTAGCTGGCCATCGGTGGTTCTCCTCATCGACGGTGAATGGCGGTCACCGCAGTTGACCCGGCGGCCCCTCGAATGTGACCGACTGCCCGCGCGTCACATCCGTGGGCGCGGGCGGGTCGGCCTTCTAAGGCACATACCCGACGAAGATGGAGCCGATGGACGACAGGCTGCACGTTACTTCGAGGAGCAGCGACCGCGGCTTCGGGCGCTCGCCTATGGGATGCTCGGTTCGCTTTCCGCGGCCGATGCTGTCCAGGACGCCTGGCTGCGGGTGAGCCGGGCCGCCGCGGACGACGTCGAGAACCTGGGCCGCTGGCTCATTACCATCGTCGGCCGGGTCTGCCTGAACACCCTGAGGGCACGCAGCTCCCGACGTGAGGAGCCACTCGACGGGCGCGCTTCCGGATCCCGTCATCACCTCCGATCCGGCTGGCCAGCCCGAGCAACAAGCCCTACTGGCCGACTCGGTGGGACTTGCGCTGCAGATCGTGCTCGACCGCCTGCCGCCGGCCGAAAGGATCGCCTTCGTTCTGCACGACATGTTCGAGGTGCCGTTCGACGAGATCACGCCGATCGTCGGCCGGACCCCGGTTGCGGCCCGACAGCTCGCCAGCCGAGGCCGCCGCCGCATCCGCCGCGCGGAGCTGCTCCGGGCGGAGCCCGACCTCGCCCGCCAGCGGACCGTCGCCGACGCCTTCTTCGCCGCCGCCCGAGCCGGTGACTTCGAGGCGCTGCTCAGACTGCTAGATCCTGACGTCGTGCTACGGGCAGACTTCGGGCCGAACCGGCCCGGGCTGCCCACGACCGTGCAAGGGGCGCACCTCGTCGCCGAACAGGCCCGGCTCGGCGCACGGGCCGGATCTTTGCTGCTGCCCGCGCTCTTCAACGGCGCAGCCGGTGTGCTGGCCACCCGGAACAACTACCCGTTCGGCGTGCTCGCCTTTACGATCGTCGACGACCAGATCGTCGAGATCGTCGCCCGCGCCGACCCCAAGCGCGTCCAGCGGATCGTCCCCCACCGCGCGTGGTGACCCCAGCAGCCCCCAGAATCATGACCCGAACTGGCACTAAGGCGGGTGTCACCGGCGGACTCCAACCGCCCTGGAGCGGCACATCGGCCCCACCCCCGGCGCCGGCGGCTGCGCTAAAGGATGCGGCTCGAGAGTTGGTCGGGCGTCAGCCGCACGAGTTCCCACAGGTCCTGGGTCGGGACGTCCTGCTTCTTTGCTGCGCCCGCAAGGTAGTCCCAACCATTCTCAGGCTGACGCTGTCGGTATGCCAGGCGGAACACGTTGGCTTGTCCCGACTTGATGCGGTCGCGCAGTCCCGGCAGCTCGAGCAGCAGTGCACCGACCGCTCTGATCGGGTCGTGGCCGAGTCCCTCCACGGCGACCACTGTGGCCTTGGTGGAGACGATCGCCCCGATTTCCTCCGGCACATACAACATCCTGTAGTTGTTGGTCACCAGACCGCCGTAGCCCATCTGATGCAAAGCAACGAAGAGTTCCACGTCAGTCAGTTCGGACATCGCCGGATTGATCTTGTAGATGCTCGTCAAAACCAGGTCCATAGGGAGCCACGGCCGAACTGCCTCGATCAGAGGCGTGGGGAAGTTCTGGTCGAGCGCCAGACGCAATGACTCGCTCACGCCGCAGAGGAGATACCGGAGAGCTCACGCTCCAGCTCTATCCCTTCCTGCACTGCGTCGACACTGGCGTCGTACATCGATGCGATGACCTCGGCCCCGTACCCCCGGGCTGCCAGCGCGGCGACTGTCTGCGTGGTCACCCGGGAGTGCTCCAAGTGCGGCTCGCCCGCCACCTTCGAAGGAACAATGCGAAGGTGTGGACGTGGACGCAACAAATCCGGGCCCCTACCGCCTTCGATGCCGAACGGAGCGGTGAGGCCGAACGACTGATCGGGCAGAATCGCCGGCTGGCCGTATAGGTTCTGGACCTCCAATCCGTTGCGCACAAATATCTCGCCGCTGGGGGCGACTAGCAGCGGCGACTCGCCCTCGACAGCCGGGCTCCGGAGATCCAGGCCAAGTTCGTCGAGGATGCTCAGCGCCCGACGGACCTTCGGCATCGGGCTGGCCGGCAACGAGCCGTCATCGGTCGGCTTGTTGTGCCGGAGCCACGACACGATGCGCAGCGCCATCAGGTCCTCGTACGACCAGAGCTTCTCCTGCACTGGCGACACCGATGGCACGACGATGCCCTTGCGCGCCCACCAGTAGAGAGTGGTCCTGGGTACGCCGGATAGCGCAGCGGCGCGTCCGGCGTCGTAGCACCCGTTCGCCGCAGCACGCACAAGCGGAACGCTCACAATCGGGCCCCCCACTCCGTCGAAGCACCTGGCTGCGGCCACGTTATCGCGCCACGGCGTCAGAAGGCGTCCAGATACGCTCGCCACCCCTCGACGAGCGTCTGCCTGAGCGCTCAAGGCATGGACCCCACCCGGCAGTAGGTGCCGATCCTGGCGGTGGCGCCGCCGCGAGTGAGCCCCGGAGCTGGCACTACCGCTCGGTTCTCCGTGACAGGTCGAGCGGAGCGTCATGCACTTACCGCTGGTGGCCTTACGCAACTTGGCTGTCCTCCCGGACGTCGCTGACGTCGCACTGGACGACGACCTGCCCAGGTCCCTCTTCGACGCGACATGCGAGAACCGGGTCTGGGTGGCGAGGCGCCGGGTGTTCGAGAACGAGATCAACCTGCGCGTTATCCGGTCTGGCTGCCCGGGGGTTGCCGGGCCAGTGGTAGCTCGCGGAGGCTTCATCGGTGCTCGAGGTCCGACCGATCGCAGCGCGTAGGTGCCGGACCTTTCCCGACAGTGGCGCCCGGACGAATCTGCGCTTGTCCTAGGTCTCCGTACTCATGCGTCGAATTCGGGCCGGTGTCATAGTCGCGGCATGAAGCTCGCCAAATCATCATCTGTTGCGATCTCGGTTCTCGTTCTTCCACTGCTGCTGACAGGGTGCGGTGACGCCGGAGCGCCGCCCCGATCGGCGACGGACTCCGGCCGGCTGTCACGCCGACCCAGTCCACTACGCCAGCGATGCGACCTACTGGGACCAGCGCACGCGACGTCTCCTACCGCTGCAACAGCGGTCGCGAAGGCACCATCACAGTGGACGTCCCCGACCTGCGACGCTTGGCCGACCGGCTCAATCGGATACAGCTATGCGAGTACGACCATCGTCTATCACGGGTGACCCTCACCGTGATGTGCCGCTCCAGCCCACTGGTCGTGCACGTCACTGGCGCAGGCGGCCACGTCGCGCAGCCATCGAAAGAGGCACTGTGCCTGCAATGACGACACCGCCGTGCCGGCGACCGGCCCCCCGGATCATGGCGGCGATCAGAGCGAGCCAGCGCCGACAAGTGGGGCCCAATCACTTGACGAAACGCACGGCGACGAGGCCTGCGGCCGGGGCGCTTTCAACGAGGACGCTGTTGAACGCACGTCGCGGCTTGAATGAGCCGGTGCGCTGCATCAGTTCCAGCTTGAGCGTCAATTGCCCACGGACCCTGAAAGCCCCCTTAATTAGCGGCCCCCAGGCAGCCGACCCCCGGGTAGACCGAGCCCCATGAGCAGCAGCGTGCAGTCCGACACGGTTGAGCAACGGCAAGCTTGACCCGCCGCCCAGAGCGCCAGGCTGTCGACACTCAGCCGCCGCCACAGCGGGTTGAGACCCGGCCGCCTGTCGCTTAGGTTGCCTTCTTGTCCGCCCGGCCGGCGGACGCGGTCTTGCTGCGGGCAGCACCGCCGCTGCTGGCCGGTGCGCCCTTCCGGATCGCCTTCTTCACCGGCTCACTGCCGGCTTCCTCAATGACGGTGGTCGCGCCATTCTTCTGCACCGAGGCGATACCGGCCAGCGCGGCGCGCTTGGTCTCGTAGTGCTCGGAGGAGGCGATGACGCGCCCATTGGTCGCCAGCAGGTTCCAGTGGTAACCCTTGGCCGGCTGGTGGCTGAGGACGTACTTAGCGGCCATGTCGAGTGCCTTCCCGTGGGTGTCTGCGAAGCCGTGTCAGTGACCATGATCACCCGTCCGGGCGGCCGGCGCCGGGAGCCACACCGGGGTGGCGTTTGGTAAAACCCATCCCTGCCGTGGTGACACCGCAGTTGGGCAGACGCCAGGCGTTCCTCGGCCGCTCATCGAGGTTCGGCTCGTTACCGATCACGGCCGCGGAGCAGTCGCTGGGGGCTTGGCAGCGGGGGAGAACCCGACCCTCGCCTGAGCACCCTAGGCTCGCCAGCCCTGCCTCAGTCCCCGCAGAGACCAGCTCACCGGTTGTGACCTCGCTGGTGGGAAAGCGGGTGAGGGCGCCCACCAGCGCGCGGTCGGTCCCGGTGAGCGGGCCGCGGCCACGCCCGGGTCAGCGTGACGACCAGGGGCCGCCGGCTCAGCATGGTCATGGTGTTTCTTCCTGCGCGCCCTCGAATGGGGCTGGGAGGACGCACCGGTCCGGCTGCTGTTCCTCGGTGACCTGCCGCCGCGACCAGGTGCTGCCGAAGGCGCTCGACGACACCGACGCCGCGAAGTATATTTTCGCCGCCCAGTCCCAGCCTCGGCTGCCGGCCGCCCCCGGAGGGAACGAGGACCGCTTCGGCTTTTGCCCCGAGGCTTCGCACCGCGCCATTACCGGCGACGCACGCCCGGGAAGGGACGGGCTGCTGAGCACTTACCCGGGCTACACCATCGACGTCACCGCCGACCTCCACTCAACGCGCCGCTTGCGGAAGCGGCCTCGTGTCGCGCCACCTAGGAGTGCCTTGCCGCTCGGTCCGATTGGTTCCTCAGCAAGCCAATCGTTCCCCCGCAGGACAAAACACTTCCGTTCTTCGACGACGTGTGGGGCATCACCAGATCAGCGCTCACACGAAACCGCGAGGCTATAGAGATCGGCGGGTATCTTGCACCGTCCCGGGGTGCCGCGAAACACTTGACGGGACGGTCGCTACTTGTGCATGTACCGCCGAGGTCGAGCAGTGAGCCTGCGGTGGTCTGCGAAACGGCAGGAGCACGGGGCGTGACACTCTTCGGGCGTTCCGGTTGCATGTCGGGCGGTTGAGGCAACCGGCTTGAAGAAAGAGCCCATTGTGGGATCGTCCCTCATCGTTGAGCTGCTGCGGTAGGTCCCGGTCGGTCGATGCTAGGACTCCGTCGAAACTCGATCATCTCGCGGGTGGGAAAGGAGCTCTGGGTTCCCCTGGCTTCGGTGCTGAGCGCCCCGCACACATTCCCCAGTTCCACGGCGGAGGGTAGCGACCCTCCGGTGGCCAGGCCGACAGCAAACCCGCCTACGAACGCGTCTCCGGCGCCGGTGGTGTCAACCACGCTTACCCGCGGTGGTCGGAGGCGGATGATGTCAACGCCGTTCGTCGCGGCGGCGCCTGCCGCGCCGAGCGTGACCACGAGCCCACAATTCCACTCGGTTGCCGCAGCGAGGATCTCCTGATCGGTTGGGCTGGCACCCCAGAGCATTTCGAACTCGTGTTCATTGGGAACTACCCAGTCGGCCGCATTGAACATGGCGACGGACTGTGCGCGCGCGGGGGCCGGGTTTAGTACTGTCGTCGCCCCGGCGGCGGCGCCTATCGCCAGAGCCTCGGCGACCGCCTCGTCTGATATTTCCAACTGGCATATAAGGATGTCAGCCCGCGAGAGCGTGGCCAACTCTGTTCTGACGACCTCCGCCGACATGGCCTGGTTGGCCCCCGGCACGATAATGATGCGATTGTTACCGTCGTCGGTGACCCAGATCGGCGCGACGCCTGTTACCGCACCGCCAACGCGCTTCACCCTGGACGCGTCGATTCCTTGAGCGGACAGGTTGGCCAGGCTGATATCTCCGAACGTGTCCGTACCAACTCGGGCGACGAAAGTGACGTGGGCTCCTAGTCGATGGGCGCTTAGGGCCTGATTGGCGCCTTTGCCCCCACATCCGATCTCGAAGGCGGTGCCAGTGACTGTTTGTCCCGCCTGGGGTAGAGGGTCGGCGTAGGCGATCAGATCGACCATAACGGACCCGACGACGACGATCCGTGGCATTTCGCTGGTTGCTGTCATCCCGGGGCCTGGCTGGCCTTTCCCCCGGCCAGCCATGATACGAGCGCATCCCAGAACAGGCCGTAGCCGGCCCAGGCCATGAACTCTGGGCTGCCCCAGTGCGGCGAGCAGTCGGAAGCGAATGCGCCGGTCCGGCCCTGCCCGTGTTGTCCGACGACGAGGAATGGGTCGGCTCCGACGTTAAGGAGCACATCGCCGGCGGTGGCCACGAGGCGGTTGTAGCCGAGGAAGTGCGGCCAGTCGGCCGGTAGATCCGCGAGAACGGGGTGCGACGTCACCCCTGCCGTCGGCGTCGGCGTCACTCCCTGCGGCGCCTCGACACGGTCGTCGAAGCCCAGCATCCGGACCGGCAGGATCTCCTCGATGGCGGTGCCATGGAATCGCGCTTTCCCTTCGAAGCCGGAGAACGACATGTAACCGCCGACCATCAGAAAACCCCCGCCGGCCGCCACGAAGCCGGCGATCGAGGCGAGGCGGTCAGGTCGGCGCTGACCGCGAAGGAACGTGTCGGGGTGCAGCTGCAATGTGTCGGCACTGATGTCGCTAAGAACGATTAGATCGTATTGGGCCAGCTCGTCTGAAGTCCAGGGAAACTGCTCGGTGGCGAGGTGGTTCGGAATGTGGTCGACGGTCCACCCACGATCGGTCAACGTGCGAACGAGCTCGGTCTGCCCTTCGTCGTAGGCACCGGTGGTGTAAGCGCTGAATCCCTTCTGGTGGATGCCGTAGCTGAACCATGTCTCCCCAGCGAGCAGAATGCGGCCTTTGTGTTCCACCATCACCTCTCCTTGATTCGTTGATACTGCTTGGTCACAACTTGACTCGAGGGTCAACCATCGCCTGACCGACGTCCACCAGAACGTTCACCAGGACGTAGATCGCTCCGAGCACCAGGGTGACTCCGCCGATTGCGGGAAGGTCCCCTGCCGCGATCGACTGATCGACGTAGAGTCCGATCCCTGGCCACGCGAAGATCGTTTCCACGACCACGACCCCGCCCAGCATCAGGCCGAACTGCAAGCCGGTCATAGTCAGCGGTGCCGACATCGCGTTGCGCAGGGCGTGGGAACGGAGAACCCGAGAGCCGCTCAGTCCTTTCGATCGCGCGGTGCGGATGAAATCTGCGTCGTAGACCGCGATCAGCGATGAGCGCAGTACTCGACCGATCGCGACCCCGGGAAGTAGGGCAAGGGAGACCGCGGGGAGGACGAGGAAACGCACCGCATCAACGCTGGCGCTCGGCTGTCCCGACAGGAACCCGTCCAGGAGGAGGAAGCCGGTCGGCCCACTGGGCGGGTCTGCGACTCCTGACCGTCCCGACGCCGGCAGCCAGCCCAGTTTTAAGTAGAAGACGTAAACCAACAGGAAGCCGAGCAGGAATGTGGGTGCAGACGCCCCGGCCACGAACAGTGTCCGGACGAGACCTGACCCTCGAGACGCGGTCGCGGCAAGCACTCCCAGCACAGCACCGCCGCCGATGCCGATCAACATGGCGATGACAGCGAGCTCCAGCGTGGCGGGAAGGTAGCGCCCGATGTCGGCGGCCACGGGTCTCCCGGTACGGATTGACTGTCCGAGGTCGCCCGTCACCGCTTTCTGCAAGTAGGTGACGAACTGGCGCGGCAGCGGCTGATCCAAGCCCAGCTTGTGGCGTTCCCGCGCGACGGTGGCGTCGGAGGCGTTGGCTCCTACCCTGGCCCGGACCGGATCTCCTGGTACGACTGCCTGTAGGAGGAAGACGACGGTGACCAGCACGAGCAGCACCGCGACGGCACTGAGCCCGCGGACGACCAGGAAACGGAGCATTTACTCACGGCCCAGTGCAGCGAAGTTCAGTGTCCAGGGATAGGCGGGGACGTGCTCGATGCCGGTCAGCCCGTTGCGGACGACCATCACGTCGTTGACCTGGGCGATCGGTACTTCACCGGCATCAGCGGCGGCAAGGCTGCCGGCCCGGGCATAGCTGGTGGCGGCCTGTGGCTTGCTGGAACTACGCAAACCCGCATCGATCGCCGAGTCCACCTGTGCGTTGGAGTAGTTGAAGAAGTTCAATCCGCCCTTGGTAAACCAGACAATCCTGGCCCACGCGTCCGGGGCGGCGGCGTCCGGGGTGGGCGTGGAGATGTAGATGTCGGCGGCACTTCTGGTCTTGTCGCGGTAGCCGAACACCGTCGACAGCTGGACCTGCTGCTCGGTTACGGTGACACCCACCTGGGCCAGCCTCTGACGCATGAGGTCGGCGAAGCGACGGTTGACACCACTGGAGTCGGGTGTGTAGACAACTGTGAGCTTCAAGCCTCTGGGCAGCGCCGCCTTGATTTGGGTCATGTCGTGCAGGTGGCTGTTCGGGCTCGCCCCGGGGGGTAGGAGCGGCGCCGGGAAGGTGTCGGGCATCGCGGTGGCCGTGTTACCGAAGACGTCGCGGACCAGCGAGGGAACGTCGAGCGCCCCGACCACCGCCCGTCGGACGGCTGGGCTGCTGAGCGCGGGGCGATCCTGGTTCATGGCGAGCGTCAACGTGTCCAGAGAGGGAAAGTTTTCCACGGTGACGCCCTTGGTCCCCCGCAGCGTGCTCAGGCTGGAGACCGGGACACCGTGCAGGATGACATCGAGGCTTCCTCGTTGCAGTTGGAGTTCTTGTGAGGAGACATCTGGCTGGATGGAGATTTGCACCTGATTGAAGTACGGCTTGGGTCCCCAGTAGTAGGGGTTCCGGGTGAGTGCGTAGCCAGTGCCCTGCTGGAACTTGGTCAGCATGAAAGGTCCGGTGCCGGCCGCGTGCGTCTTGAGGTACTTCTGGGCGTTGTCGCCGCTGTTGGCAGCGAGCACCTTGGGGTTGATGACTTTAGGACCCCAAACGGAGGCCAGCAGGTCGAGGAAGTCCGACACCGGGCGCTTGAGGTGTACGACGAGCACCGAAGGGCTGGGGGTCTGGTAGCCGGCGACGTCGGCAAGCATGTACGCCGGCCCCTGGTTGACCTTGCTTCGACGCTCGAAACTGGTCTTGACAGCGGCGCTGGTCACGTGGGAGCCGTCACTGAACTTGGCGTCTCGAAGGTGGAACGTGTAGGCCAGCCCGTCAGCGGAGACCGACCAACTCAGGGCTAGCGCGCCCTGCAAGGTTGTCGAGTTCGAGGCGTATCGAAGTAGCCCGTCGTAGACCGACTGTGTCACCGCGTCCCCCTCGATGTCGTAGAAGACATCCGGATCGGCCGTGGCCATGTCGGAAAAGAAGGCGGCGCGGAGCACGTGTTGCTTCCCCGCCGGGACGGCGGCCTGCTTGTTCCCCGAGGCGCTACATGCGACGACCAGGGAGCCGGCTATCGCAAAGCCGATAAGTGTGAGGGACCTGCGGCGTGTTGACATGGCCTACTCCTTGCCTTGGATGAGCGTCATCGGCGCCGGTTCAAAAGGTCACGGACACCATCGCCGGCCAGATTGGCGGCGAAAGCGACGAGGAAGACCGCGAATCCCGGTGCCAGCGCGACCAACGGGTGACCGACGAGATAATCCGAGCCTCGCGCCGCCATGGCACCGAGCTCCGGGGCCGGCGGCGGGGAACCCAGACCCAGGAACGACAGGCCCGCCAGGGTGAGCACCAGGATTTGCACGTCGAGACTCGCAGCGACAACGACCGGGGGCAGCGTCCCGGGCATCACATGGCGGGCCATGATTCGTAGCGTCTTGGTGCCGGCAAGCCGCGCGGCGTCGATATGAGGTCGCACGATCAGCGCCCGGACTTCGTTGCGCACCAGCCGGGCGTACCACGGCCACCACACGATCGCGACCGCGATCACCGTGTGTCCCAGGCTGGGCCCCATCGCGGCGACGATGGCGATGGCGAGGATGGGCCCCGGCAGCGTCAAGAACACGTCGGTGATGCGCATCAGCAGCGCATCGACCCAACCGCCGAGCGTCCCGGCGACCAAGCCGACGAGGCCCCCGACCGCCACCCCGAAAGCAATTACCACGGCCGCCGCCACCAGGCTGGTCCGCAGACCGAAGACCACCCGTGAGAAAAGGTCCTCGCCGATGTCATCGGTTCCGAAAAGGTGATCAAGCGAAGGTCCGGCAAAGGGTGCTGCGACCGATACCGTCGGGTCGGCGGCCAGGAACGGTGCCCCGATCGCGGCCAGCACGAGGATGGTGAACAGGCCGATCCCGAGGCGCTCCGCGAGCGAGACACCGCCGTCGAACGAGGGGCGGCGCCCCGGTAACCAACGGCGCTGGGGGACCGTCGAGGCATCGATGACGCTCACGCCTGACCCCCGGCGTGAGGGACGGCTCTGAGCAACGACTGGGTATAGGGGTGGTTCGGTCGGAAGATGATGTCGTCGGCCGGCCCCTCTTCGACCAGCCTGCCTTCGGTCATCACGATGATCCGGTCCGCGACCAGCCGCGCCGCTGCCAGATCGTGGGTGACGAAGACCATCGCGAACCCGAGCTCTCGGCGCAGTGAGCCCAGCAGGTTTAACACGGTAGCGGCCAGGGACGCGTCCAAGGCTGAGATCGGCTCGTCGCAGAGAAGCAGCTGGGGCGGCTCAATCACCGCGCGGGCCAAAGCCACCCGTTGGCGCTGACCGCCGGACAGCTGCGTTGATGTCGCCGCCGTCACATCAGCGGGCAACCCGAGATGAGAAAGCACCTGCAAGACCCGGGAACGTCGCTGCTCCCGAGGCACCGAACGGATCCTGTCCTCCAGCAGTTCACCCACCGACAGCCACGGCGTCAGTGACGACCCGGCGTCCTGAAACACCATCTGAACACCCCCGGCCGGTGTGAACACAGTGCCGGAGGCCGGCGCTTGCAAGCCCGCCAAAACCCGCAGCAGCGTCGTCTTGCCGCTACCGCTCTCACCCACCAGCGACACCGACTCCCCCGCCGCGACGTTCATGCTGACACCCTTGAGGACATCGCTTCCCGACCGGCGCCGCAGTCCGCGGAAATGTGCAAATGCCACCCGGACGTCCTGCAGGCTCGCGCCTCCAGTGGAGGAGGCGGCCGCTGGCCAGGGCAGCCGGGGAAGGGGGCGTTCCACGGCCGGGTCGGCGTTGAAGTGACACGCCGACGCTCCCGCATGGCGCGGTGTCGGAATCAGTACTGGTCTCTGCGCGGAGCAGACTTCCTCGGCTCTTGGGCACCGGGGAACGAAAGAACATCCCGGTACCTCCACTCGAGGATCAGGAGGCTCCCCGCCCAGCATGGGAAGCTGCCGGGAAGGGTCTGCGTCCAATGCGATGCGGGCACTCAACAATGCGCCGGTGTAAGGGTGCGCCGGATGCGCCAGGGCTGCCGACGCCTGACCTGATTCGACCAGGCGCCCGGCATACATGACGCACACCCGGTCGGCCACACTTGCCGCGACTGCCAGATCATGGGTCACGATCAGCATGGCGCACCGGAACTCGTCGCGGATCTCACGAAACAAGGTCAAGACCTGCGCTTGAACCGTCACATCGAGCGCTGTCGTCGGCTCGTCGGCGATGATCAGCGCCGGGGAACCAGCCAGCGCGATCGCCAGCATGACTCGCTGGCGCAAGCCGCCGGACAACTCGTGGGGATACTGGCGCAGGCGTCGCCGGGCATCAGGAACACCGCAGGCGTCCAGCAGACGCAGTGACTCCATCTGGCTGCCGGCGACTTCTGCAAGCTGCCGACCCACCCGCATAGTGGGATTGAGCGAACTCATCGGGTCTTGAAAGACCGCACCGAGCTTGCCGCGACGCACCGACCGCCGGCTGCGTTCATCCGCACTCACCATGTCGACGCCGTCAATCGCTGCCCGGCCGCTGACCTGCGTCCCGTCAGGTAGCAGACCCAGCAGTGACAGACCCAGGACGGTCTTGCCCGAACCCGACTCCCCGACCAACCCCACGATCTGGGCCGGAGCGATACTGAGGTCGACGCCGCGGACCGCCCGAATCGGGGCCCCGCGCCGGGTGAAGGTCACCGTCAGCCCGCTGAGTTCAGCCACCGCCCGCTTGCTCGATCCGGTGGGCGAGGTGGCCAAGCTGGGCTCCACCGCCGTCCGGCGCACGCCCGTGCTACGCCGGCACAGCCGCGGCGACGGCCGGCCGGCGGTCCCCGCTGTAACCGTCGAAGGCGTCGATGATCTCCGCCGCCGTCCGCAGCGCCCCGGACTGTAGGTACTCCATCGCGTTCAACGCCCCATCGTGCGCCGGCTGACTTGACCCACCAACCACATCCTGTGCGACTCGGACACGGTAATCGTGCTGATGGGCATCGACGAACGTGTAGTGGACACACACATCGGTTAAGCCGCCACACAGGACGAGGGTCTCGGCGCGTAGGCCGTTGAGGATGATGTGCAGGTCGGTTCCGAAGAAAGCCGAGTACCGCCGCTTCGGGACCCAGTACTCATCTGGCTGCGGTGTCAGCTCAGGTACCAGAGCCGTCTCCGAGTCGTCTTCTAGGCAGTGGACGCCTTCGGCGCCGTCGAGTTCGCGACCGAAATCGACGTGCGTCCGCGAGTGCCGCTCCTGCACGAAGATGACGGGAATACCCGCGCGCCGCGCCGCCAGAACCATATTGACGGCGAGCGCGACCCGCTTCTCAAAGCCCGGCATCTGCGGGATCGAGTAGTCGAGGTTGTAGCCGGCGAGCTGGTGATCAATCGAAATCAGCACCGTCTGACCGGTGAGCAGTTCAGCCATGATGAGAGCTCCGCACTATTGTAGGGTTCTTGACGAGGCGGTTGGGTGAGGGCGCGGCGCACGAATCACGGATGATCAACCGCGTGTCCAAAACGATCCCCCGGCGTTTAGCCGATCGGCCGTTCAGACGATTTAGCAGGAGTCGGATCGCCAGCGCCCCCTGCTCCTCCATAGGCCGCCCGATGACCGTCAGCGGAGGGCTCAGCAACTCAGCTAGCTGCAGGTCATCGAAGCCCACAACCGACACCTCTCCGGGGACCTCGACACGCATGTCGTGCAGTGCACGAAGAACTCCAATACACATCAGGTTGTTTGCGACGAAAATCGCTGTCGGTGGGATCTCCAGGGCCAGCAGACGCAACGCGGACTGATACCCCCCTTCCTCCCGGAAGTCGCTGACCTGGATATGGGTCGGGGCCAGAATGACGCCCCCCTCATCCAAAACCGACAAGAAGCCTTCATGACGTGTTCGACCCGGGGTGGTGTCGAGCGGTCCGCTGATGACGCCGATGTCCCTATGCCCCAAGCCCAACAGGTAACTCGCCGCCTGTCGCGCGCCCTCCACGTTGTCGATCAGAATACTGTCGAAAAGGGCGTCATCACCGATGTCGCGGTCGAGCAGCACGATCGGGATTCCAGTAGCGGACAGACGCGCCACCGCCGCCTGCGACTCGTCTGCCGGCGTCAAGATGATCCCGTCCACCCGGCCCCGGAGGTCGGCCAGAATCGCCGCTTCCCGAAGCCCATCCTCTTCTGTGTTGTAAAGAAAGATGTGATAGTCCTCCTGCCGCGAGATCGACTCAACCCCCTTCACCACCGCGGCGAAGAACGGATTAGTGATATCCGGCACCACGACCGCTATCGACCCTGTCGTCCCTGACTTCAGCGAACGGGCCGCCGGAGTAGGCCGAAAATTGAGCTCCTGGATCGCCTCGGCGATCCGATCCGCGGTGCGGACATGACGGCCCTGCAAATACCGGGAGACAGTCGCCGATGAAAGCCCCGCCACCGATGCCACATCGTGGATCGTCGGAGCATTGCTCAAGGCACACCGATCTCTGAAACCGATACCAGTTGGCTGGCTGTTGGCAAACTAGCGGAGCGAGACGGCGGCGTCAACAGGTGGTTGGTGCGGCGGTCCTGGTGCTGGTCGTCGCGGTGACGCCGTCGGCGGCCGCCGCCCGGCCCGGTAGGTCGGGGCCGAACGTCGGTTCGGTGACGCCGCGACTTCAAACCCGACCTCGCCGAGGTAGGGTTCCAACTGCTGCGACGAGCCCGCAAGGGCTAAGTCGAGCGGCCCGGTGGCGAGTTCTTCAAGCCGCTGCGGCAGACCGTCGAGTCGATCTTCGCCACCTTCAAAGGTCAACTCGACCTCGAACAACACGGCGGTCGCACTACCACCGGCGTGTTCGTCCGGGCCGTGCAACGCCTCCTCGCCCTAACCACCGGAATCTGGCACAACGACCGCACCGGACAGATCGTCAAGCCCTCACTACTCGCCTACGACGAACTGAGGACTTGGAATCGACCTTCTAGCCACGGTGGCGATCAGTGAGTAGTAGGTGCCGGCCAGAAAGTACCGACCCGCCGCTGATCGCCGCCCGAGGTCGTCGAGGAACGAGGCGCCCTCCTCGGGCTGAACTGGCCGGCGCGTGCGAGCTCGCGGACCACCGGGTCGATGAGCCACTCACAGACGGCGTCGAGGCCGCGGGTCACCCAACTGTCGGTGTGAAGGCGACGTGGGTAAACCCGAGGCGGGTCACTGCCAGGGCAGCTCACGGACGGTGAGCCCGTTGCCCATGTGGTCGCACAGCAGGTGGGTGAACCGTCGGCCAAGCTCTCGATCAGTGGCGGCTCTCGATCAGTGGCGGCAAGGCGGGTGCTGTCCCAGTCCCACTCTCCGATCGACACCAACCCACCAGGGCCGAGGACCCGCCGCATCTAGGCCACGGCCGGCCAGGGGTCGTCCAGGTCAAGCAGGACCTGGGTGGCCATGACCCGGTCGAAGGACGCATCGGGGAAAGGGCAGCTCGCGGGCATCGCCCAGCTGGAACAAGACATTGTCCTGTCCAGGGCGGTCCCGCTGAAGCGCCTCAGCGATGAGCGCCGAGCTCAGATCGTTACCGATGGCCCGACCTGGAGCCAACAGGCCGGGCCACCAGCCGCAGACAGTCCCCCGTACCGCAGCCGACATCCAGGACACGCAACCCGGCCCGCAGGTGTAGTGGGCCGAACGCCGTGTCCGGATCGCGGCGGGCCTGATCAAGCGTGGGCGCGCGTCGCATCCAGCAGTCCCACGTAGAACGAGGGATTATTGGTCGGGTCGACTCGGCGACAGCTCGCACTGAAGTTCGCCGGCTTCATGCTTTCACTTGGTTCGCGTCAAGGGCGCGCCGGCCTCGAGCGCCGCGGCCACCGCTTCGAACTCGACCAGAGCGGCGGTGAGGTCTTCGACGATCTCACGCGCGATGACCGCTGGCGCAGGCAAGTTGTCCAGGTCCTCGAGCGACTCGTCGCGCAGCCAGGTGACGTCGAGGTTGACCTTATCCCGCGCGACCAGCTCGTCGTACGTGAAGGAACGGAACCGCTCGCCCTCCACCCGATCGCCTCGGTAGCAGTCGACGAACTCCTGCAGATGCTCGCGGCGAAGCGGGCTCTGCTTGAGCGTGAAGTGCTGGTTGGTCCGCAGGTCGTAGACCCACAGCCGCTCGGTCCATGGCCGCTCACTCGCGGGCTTCTTGTCGAAGAACAGCACATTGGCCTTCACGCCCTGGGCGTAGAAGATTCCCGTCGGCAACCGTAGCAACGTGTGGACGTCGAAGTCGGCGAGCAGCCGCCGCCGCAGCGTCTCCCCGACACCGCCCTCGAAGAGCACGTTGTCCGGTACGACGACCGCGGCGCGCCCGTTGATGTCGAGGATCGTGGCGATGTGCTGCACAAAATTGAGCTGCTTGTTCGCGGTGGTGACCACGAAATCAGGTCGTTCGATCTCCCGGTCCTCGCGCGCCTCCCGGCCGTCGGCACCGATCATGGTGATCGAGGACTTCCGGCCGAACGGCGGGTTGGACAGCACGACCGACCAACGTTCGCCCGGGTCGGCGATCAGCGAGTCCTTGACGTCGATCAGACTTGGTCCGTTCGGCGTGCCGATGCCGTGCAGGAGCAGGTTCATCGCCGCCAACCGCGCGGTGCCGTCGACCAGCTCCATGCCCCGCACGAACCCGTCGCGCAAATGTGACCGTTGATCCGGGTTCAAGTTCTCGGCGTCGCGTGAGGCATGCTCGTGGGCGACCAGGAGGAAGCCGCCCGTACCGGCGGCCGGGTCGACCACGGTGTCGGCCGATCCCGGGTCGATGCAGTCGACGACCGCCTGAATCAGAGCGCGCGGTGTGAAGTACTGCCCGGCACCGGACTTGATGTCCTCGGCGCCCTTGCTCAGCAGCTCCTCGTAGGCATCGCCCTTGATGTCGACGCCAGCCGCCGACCAGTTCTCCTTGTTGATCAGGTCCACGATGAGGCGCTTGAGCTTCGCCGGGTCCTGGATCCGGTTCTGCGCCTTGCGGAACACCACCCCGAGCGTCCCCGACTGCCGGGCGAGCCGCTCCAGGATGTGCCGGTACGTCGTCTCCAGCTGGTCGCCGTCGGCATCCAGCAGCTTCTGCCAGGAGCACTCCGGTGGCACGATCCGCTCCGGCTTCAACGGCCGGGTCTCCCGCTCGTGCGCCATCTTCAAGAACAGCAGGTACGTCAGCTGCTCGGTGTACTCGATCGTCGAGACACCGTCGTCGCGCAGCACGTTACAATACGACCACAGCTTATCGACCAGTCGCCTCGCGTCAGACACCTACCAACTCCGCTCGTCGAACAGCTGCAAGCCCCGCTCGAACGATCGCCGATCCGCCATCGGCTCAACCGGCCGGCGGTCAAACGCCTTGCGGAACTCGCGACCGAGCTGTGCGTCAGTCACGGGACAAGCCTTCCCGAGAAGGCGGCAACTAGCAGTGCCCTCCGGAGGGCACTCCCACGAAATTGTGCTTGGTCAATCGCCATCCGCACGCTGCCGGCGCCGTCGGCCAGCTCTCTCGCCTGCCGGACCACGAGGCTCTGCTGTTCGGGCGTGGCTTGGGGCACGGAAAGTGACAAAAGGGACTGCTGGGAAATGTTGCGCATTGAGTCCTTGGTGCCAGTAGCAAGTTCCGAGACCTTCGCACGCGTGCTTCGAGACGCAAGAACGCTGGCAAGCCATCGGCCATCAACACCCGTCTTCGGCACCAGGCGGAGACTCTTGTCGCTCAAGAGCAACCGTTCCGGTGCCCGCTCGACGTAGACTGGAGCCCCGACGTACTCAGTGGTGTTGGCACGACTCATCAGGACATCGCCGGGTCGGATCTGGTAACGAGGATCCGCATTCTCGGTCGCGATCTTTTTGTTCTCCTGGGGCCTGAATTCTCCCCACGTCATGGCACTTACCTTGATGATTCCCCATTCACCGGGGCCCGCGGGCGGAGCAGAGCCCCCCAGCGAGCGGCCAGCCTCGAGCCGCTCCAGGAGCGATCCCAGGCTCGTGGTCCCTGACGCCGTCTGTTGCACGAGCCTGTCCAGAATGACGCGCTTCCAGGCCTCGAGGCGTCGTTGCCCATCCGTGAGGAGAAATACTCCAGCGTCGAGGCGGGAGAGGTGGTCTTCGAGGATCTCGACGATCCGGATCTGCTCCGGGAGAGGAGGGACAGGCACAGGCAGTCCGGAGAGTGCGCGCACATTGATCTTGGGCAGTACTGTTCGTGCCTGCTCACCGGCAGCCCGGCGCGTGAATTCGCGGCTCAGCATCCACCACTTCAGGAACCGAGAATCCAGCACGCTCTCAACCGGATACATATCTGCGCTACAGAGTCCGTCAAACTCTGCGACCACGGCCTTGGCCAGGTAGGGGCGAATCTTGGAGTACAGAACCTGGCCAGCCGAGAACCGATGCTTCGGACTCGTCACAGCGTCGTGAGCAATCGTGTGGTGGGGCAGCAGCCTGCCGGTCTCGGATTCGATGTGATTCGGCGCGATGTGGGGCCAGTCCAAGAAGTCGGCGGGATCGACCAGGTTGCTGGCGACCCGCGCTACCTCATCGAAACGACACCAACGCCAGCTCGCCGGCAGTGGCCAAGGTGCGTCATTCATCAGGCGGTCAGCACCGCGTTGAGCTGTTCGAGGACTCCGCCCGCTCCTGGGCCGAGGTCACGGATCGCTCCGTCCACTCCCCCACGTTCGATGAACGGTGCGTTGTCAAGGTCGCCGGCGGTGACCCCGGCGGAGGTGGCGATGACGTCGGCGATGCGGTCCAGCCACCAACGCTGCTCTTCGGTGAACGAGGCGCCAGCCTGCGCCTGCTGCGCCAGCCAGCCGGCGTACCGCTCCTTGACCTTGCTGACGTAGGGAACGAGCTCGTCGTCGGTCCCGAGCGCGAACCGGACCAGGGAAACCAGGTCGGTGACAGTGTGCCGGTCGGCATGGCGGACCTTGTCGACCTCGACCGCGGCGTAGGCGTTCCAGATGAGGTCGGGTGTCCAGTTGTGGGGCGGCCGGTGAATGCGCTCGGCCAGCTCGCGCAGCTCAGTGAACGACACCCGAGCCGACCTCGTTTGCGAGTAGAGCACGTGCAGGGCGGTGATCTCGTCGCGGTGCTCGTCGAGGTAGGCCCGCCAGGACTCGACGACAGACCTGGCGCGTACGACGTCGATCACCCCACGCGCGTCCAGCAGCACGTCGACGCTGACCTCGTCGATGATCTGGTCGTGGCTAGCCCGCAGCTCCAGGATGCGCTGCCGCAAAGCGGGATTGGCCGCCAGCGGGCGTACCGCGTCGTCCAGCAACTGCTGCACCGCTGCCCGCGCGTCGACGACGCCCTCGACGAGGGGCGCCTCCGCGATGGCGTGCGACTGGACGTCGGGATCGACTGCGGCGACGAGTGCTCGTACCAGGTCCTTGAGCGGCTGGCCGGCGACCGCGTCGAGCTCGACGCGCTCGGCCGGGGTGAGCTGCAGCTCGAGCTTGGCCAGCCGCGACGCCAACGTCGCCGTCTCGTCCTCGGTGATCGTCAGCGCAGCTGCCCGGTCGAGCAGCTTCTTCAGCGAGACACCTTTGGCTCGCTCCAGCGGGCACGCGTCGACGTAGTCGTGCTCGGTCACCCCGATCGCGTCGACCAGGACGAACCGGGTCTTGGCCGCCGCGTCGGGGGTGACGGACTGGAAGTCGGCATTGCCGATGGTGCGGGCGCCGCGGCCCTTCATCTGCTCAAAGTACGACGCCGAGCGCACGTCACGCAGGAAGAACACGCACTCCAGCGGCTTCACGTCCGTACCCGTCGCAATCATGTCGACCGTGACGGCGATGCGCAGGCTCGGCGAGGTACGGAACTGCTGAAGTAGGGCCTTGGGGTCGCGGGCGGAGTAAGTGATCTTGGCTGCGAAGTCGTTGCCCTTGCCGAAGACCTCCCGGGCCAGGGTGAGGACCTCCTCGGCGTGATTGTCGTCCTTGGCGAAGATCAACGTCTTGGGGACAGTCGACCGGCCGGGGAAGATCTCGGTGAACAGCCGGTCCCGGAACGTCTCCAACACCAGCCGGATCTGCGGGCGTGACGTGACCGCACGGTCGAGCTGCGTGGCGGTGTAGGACAGGTCGTCGTCGAGGGTCTCGTAGCGCTCCCGGCGAGTACGCCGGTCCCGCACCGGCACGACCGTGCCGGCGTCCACTGTTGAGCCCTGGTCGCTGATCTGGGTCTGGATCCGGTAGACGTCGAAGTCGACGTTGACATTGTCGGCGACCGACTGGGCGTAGGTGTACTCCGAGACCAGGTTCTGCCGGAAGAAGCCGAACGTCTGCTTGACCGGGGTCGCGGTCAGCCCGACAACGTGCGCATCGAAGTACTCCAGCACCCCACGCCACACCCCGTAGATCGAGCGGTGGGCCTCATCGACGATCACCAGGTCGAAAGCTTCCGGCGGCATCTGCGCGTTATAGACCACCTCGACCGGGGTGTCCGGGAGGTAGTCGTCGATGTTCGGGTCGTCGACATCGGCGACCTGCTGCCCACGCAGGGCGGCGTAGACCCGCTGGATCGTCGAGATCACCACATGCGACGAGCCGACCATCCCAGCACCTGTGAGCTTGTCGACGTTGTACAACTCAGTGAACCTGCGCCCGTCGTCTGGCGTGCCGTAGTTCTGGAACTCGCGCAGCGCCTGGTCACCGAGGTTGTTGCGGTCCACCAGGAACAGCACCCGCCGGAACCCGCCGTACTTAAGGAGCCGGTAAGACGACGTGACCGCGGTGTAGGTCTTGCCGGCGCCGGTAGCCATCTGCACCAGCGACCGGTCAAAGCGCTGGCCGGCCAGGCTGCGTTCGATCCCGGTGACCGCCTCGATCTGCGCCGGACGCAGCCCCTCAATCTGCAACCCCGGCATTTGCTTGACCTTCGCCCGCCAGGTCGGCGCGGCCGGATCGGCCTCGGCATCACGCAACCACCGAGCCAGCGTCTCTGGGCGGGGGAAGGCGAACACCCGCCGGGCCCGAGCCTCGGGGTCGAAGCCGTTGGTCAGGTGCGTTTCCGAGCCCGACGCCTCGAACACGAACGGCAGCCGGCCCTCGACGGTCAGGGCCTTGAGCCGTATCTCAGCCGGGAGGCCCTCGGCGTACATCGCGGACTGCCACTCCACCCCGGACAGGGGCGTGCCCTCGGGCTTGGCCTCGATCACCCCGGCGGCCCGCTGGTCGACGTAGAGCAGGTAGTCCGCCCGCCCGTGCTCCGACTTCATGATCGTCTCGCGGACGGCGATCCCCTGACCGGCGAAGAGATTTAGGTCCTGGCGATCTTGGACGCTCCACCCGGCGTCGGTGAGCTGGCGGTCGATGAGCACGCGGGCGCGCTGCTCGGCCGCCAGCCGCACCTCATCCACACGCCTGAACCTATCGCCCCGGCTCCTCCTCGGGAGGAAGGTTCGGAAGGCGGCAGCCGGGCGCCATCAACACTGAGCCCGGCTCTCCCGCAGCGGTTTTGTCGTGGGTTGACGGAGGGCCGGTCGCGGCGACGTCGGGGAGCATCGTGTGCCGGGCGTGGACCCGGACCAATTGGCCGGTCGCCGGCGGCCTAACGGGCCGGACGGGCCGGACGACGCTATCGGCGGCCGGCCGCCTGCCTGTGCCTGCTGAGGGCCTCGACCCGGTGATCGGTGTCGGGATGGGTGGCCAGCGCCCGCGCGACCCAGCGCGTCGTCACCGGCCGACGGTCGACCGCCTGCAGCACGGCGGTCAGCGGCGAGCCTGCTCCGCGGTCGGCGGCGTACCGGTCGGCGGCGTACTCGCTGCTGCGGCTCAGGGCGGCGCCGGCCAACGGGCACACGACGGCACCAGCGGCGGTCGTCGCGAGCAGCAGGGCCGGGACCCACTGCTGCTGGGAGATCAGCTGTTGAACGCCGTGGACGACCGCGACCGTGAAGACGACCGCGAGCAGCGGTTTCAGCTGCCGCCGGCCGAGGATCGCCAGCGGGATCCCGATCATCAGCCGGGAGGCGATCCGCCAGGGTGCGGCCAGCCATGACGAGGCCGGCGTGTAACGGGTGGCGCTGGTCGCGTGGTGGCCGAGCTCGTGGACAAGGACAGCGACAATCTGATCGTCGCTCAGCTGCCGTGCCAGGAACAGTTCTAGCAGTCCGCTACTGACCGCGAGACTGCGCCGGCCGACGGTGTAGCCGTTGGGCTCGACCGCACGTTTGACGTACAGTTCGACGTCGCCCGCCGGGATACCGGCCTGGGAGATGGCCGCCGTCCAGACCGGTCTGAGTGTGTCAGCTTGGGCGCTGGTGGGCCGGCGGAAGCCGCAGCACAGCCTGACGGCGGCCCGTTCCCCGGGCCGGGTCAGCGTGGCCGCGCCGCCGGCAAGCCAGGCCAGCAGGACCGGCCCTTCCCACGGTCCGAAGCCGCCGAGGAGCACCAGGAGCAGCAGCAGGCTGCCGGCGGCCGCGGGGAGGGCGACGGCCGCCCGCCAGGCGCCGAGATGACTGGGCCGGCGACCGGCGGTCGGGCCGGACGCCGGCCTGACTGTCGCTGTGATGGTGGTCATGGGCTCGCCCTCCTGGGTCGCTGCGTCGCTCCCGCGAGGATGACACCGGGCACCGACATCGAGCCGGCCACGACCTGGGCGGCGAGCGTCTGGCGGGCTGGTCGGGGGCGTGGTCGGTGCGACGCTGGTGAGGACGCTGTGGGCATGGCAGGGAGCCGGATCGCCGCGACGGCATCGACGGGCAGCTGTCATTCGATCGGCGGCTGCGGGTTCCGGCGCCGGCGTACCGGCCGGCGCCGCCAGTGGTAGAGGACGGGCTGGCAGGTGCTTGGGTGAACCGGTACGGGCGCCTGGCACAGCAGCACTGAACGAGGTCGCGGCCACAGGAGCTGGCCGGATCCCGGACCAGGCGATGTCCGGTCCGGCTTCGGCCGCCGCCTCCACCCGGGTCGAGGAGCTGGGCGGGGACGGTCCGGTCGGGGAGGTCTACCTGGCGAGGCTGGGGCGTCTGCGGATGGCCCGATTCGACGCCGAAGCGCAGATCCTGCGCCCCGCCGAGTCTCGTCAGGCTCGGCGAGCTTGCGGTCGGCGGCCGCGATCCACCCGTCGACGTGGGTTTGGTGGGCGGTGTGCAATGCGCAGTCGGCGTCGCAAGGCTGTCGGGCGGCGGCGTGGAGCCGCTGCTCGGTGCCGGGGCCGGCCGCGGTCGCTGTTGTAGGCATGCCGTTCCTCCTTCGTCGGGTCCGGTGCGCGGAGGGGGGGTGTTCGGGATGCTGCGGCGTGTTCACGCGGCGCTGGCCGCGGCTCCGCGGCGGCGGGAAACGGTGCGCTTGGTGGTAGCGAGCTGCTCGGCGATGTCGCGGATGGACTTTCCGCGTTCGGTGAGCCGGCGCACGGCCTCGGCCTGCTCGGCGCCGGTGAGGTCAGCCAGGCGGATACCGTCGCCGGCGACGGCGCGTTCGACGGCGATCTCGTCGACGTCGTCCGGGCCGGCCCGCTCCGGCCAGCTGTCGGGTTGGGGGTGTGGGTCGGTGTCGATGTTGTCCCAGGCCAGCGGTGGTGGCCAGCCCCGGGCGCGGGCATGCGCCCGGGCGGTGTCGGCGGCGTGCCGCTGGGTGGCGGTGGTGTTCGGTGGGACGGTGTGCCAGAGCTGTTCGTAGAGACCGTTGACCTGCCCGGCGGTGCGGGCGGTGACCTGCTGGCCGGTCATGCTGCGTTTGAGGTTGCCGGTGTTGCGTCTGAGCTCGGCGGCCAGCTGCGGGAGGGTCCAGCCGAGCGCGATCAGGGCTTGCAGCCGCCGGCGGGTGCCGGTGGCGTCGACCTGGCTTCGGGGTGCCCGGTTGGCGTCGACCGGCGCGACGGCCAGCAGCCGGGCGGCCGTGTCGGGACGGACCCGCCCCACCGGCGGCCGGTTCCCGGTGCCGGGGTCGGCGAGTTTGCGGATGTGGCTGACTGACGTGCCGGCAAGCTGCGCGATCCGGTCTAGGCCGATCCCCCGGCCGCGCAGCGTCTGGATGTGGTCGCGGACCGGACCGGCGTCGACGTAGGGGTTCCATCGTCCGAACGCCCGCTGCCGGGCGGCCGATCTGGCGGCGGCGGTGTTCGCCGCGGTGCAGCCGGCGCAGCGGCAGCGATCACGGACGTAGGCGACCCGGCTGCCGTGCGGGTGCGGTGCGCCCGGGTGGGGGCAGTCCCGGGTCGGGCGGCCGGAAGCCCGGGCCGCGCGCCGTTCGGTCGCCGCGGCGTGCTGTTGGTGGCGGGTGCAGGAATGCCGCCTGTGGTGGGCGTCGGCGACACCGTCGCCGGCGTAGGTGTGGGTGTAGCCGCAGGTCGGGCACGAGCGGGTGACGTTCACGGCGGCCGCCGGCGCCCGACCTCACCGCACGGTCCGGCCGCGTCAGCAGCTGTGCGCTCGGGGGAACAGTTGGACAGGTCGGCGGGGTAGCCACAGGGGGGGCGGCGGCCTACGACCCCGGCCTCGGCGAGCCGGTCCTCAATCCAGTCGGTGCGGAAGGTGCCGTGGTCCCCGACATGGCCGTCGAACGCCATCGCGGTGAGCCGACCGCTGAGGGCAGCCCACTCGCGATCGGTGAGGTCACGTTCGAGGTGCGCCTCGACGATGACCCGGTCGACGTAGGCGAGGCTGACGCCGAGCCGGCTGGCCACGTCGATCAGCAGCCGGTGGACATCGCCGGCGTAGGCGGCGATGAGAGCTTGCACCGCGCGGGGCCGACATGCATCCGACCGCGGATCGGCGACGGGGGTCGGCGCGCGGCCGGCGGCCGGTCCGCCGGCGTCGCGCTGCGGGTCGGGGTGCGATCGGTTGCTGCGCTGTCCGAGCGCGCCGACTCCGACGCCACCTCGGTCAGCCCCGCATACGGGGCCGATCATGCGGTCACCCGCCGAGCCGAAAGCGGCCGGGTCGAGCTCGGTGAGTACGTGGACGGCTTCGCAGCCCTGCTCCAGCACCCAGCAACACACCCCGGCGGTGTCTTCCAAGCCGAACAGCCGCCGCGGGCCCATCCGGGCGATGCCGACCCGCCGGAGCCGTTCGCCGCGATGGCCGAGGACAGCGGCGGCGACGCCGCGCACGGCCGGCCTGTCGAGGCGCTCCTGGCAGCCGGGGCTGTCCGTCCAGCTGGCCCGGGAGGCGGCGGTGAGGATCTGCGCCCGCTGGGCCCGGTCGGCGGCGAAGCCCACCCGTACGCCCAGCGCCGTCCAGGACAGCCGCCCGCGGGCCGCTGGACCGCTCACCGCGGCTGCCCTCCGGCGCCGGCCGGGACCAGGTAGGCCGACCGGCCCGACGTGGTCCAGACGTTGATCACGCCACCCAGGCCGCCGTCGGCCGCGTCGACGGCGACCACGTACACGACGCCGTTGTCCGTACGGTGGATCGACAGGATCCGGCCGGCCATGAGGCGCCCGTGGCGCTGGACGTGGACCCGGTCGCCGACCAGAAGACCGGTCCGGCCGCGGCCGTCGGACTCACTCGTGGTCATCCCGCTCCCCAGCACGCCGCAGTACCGTCAGTACACCTCCAGTGTACTGAACCTTTGGTGTAGTACGCCAGATGTGTAGTGCGTTGCTTAGGTACGGTCCGGGGTTGTGAGCGGACGTCAGCCGGTGGTGGTGGCCATGGCCGAGCTGATCGACATGCTGGGGTTGAGCAAGTCCTGGGTGGTGCGGCTGGTGAAGGAGCCGGACTTCCCCCAGCCGGTGGCACGGCTGCGGGCCGGGCAGATCTGGTACTACGCCGACATCGCCGAATGGGCGCGGCGCACCGGCCGCACCATTCACCCCATCCCCGACCGCTGACCCGCCGGCCTCGGCCATCCAGCGGCTGGGCTCGGACACAGGCGTCGACCGGGCGACCGGACGATGGTGCAGCCGTGGCGGTCGGGATGGTCCAGATCGCATGCGAGCTCCCGGTGCTGGGTGGGTCGCACCGATAGGGCACCGTCCTCGGGATTCTGGTGACAGGCGGCCGGGAACTTGCGGCACGAACCAGGCGCGACTTCGTGCCGCGGACGGCGGTGAGCCGGGGTGCGGGGTCGACAGGTGGCGCAATCGGGCCGGCACAGCGAACGCCACGTCCGGTGAGGCAGGCGGGGTCCGGGCCTTGGTGAACGCCCGGGCGCCCCTCCTTGAGCCGGCGCCATCTCCAGGCGACCGCCCGGAAGAGGGCAACGGCCGGAACTCGTCCTAGTTCGCTTAGGGTGACGTTCCCGCCGGCGAGTCCGCCTCGGCAGACGTCAGCCGAGATCGACGGTTCGGGCCGCCGCCGGTTCGGCTCCCCGCCCGGGCGGCGAAACCGGCCCCGCGAGCCTGCGGCGCCCCGTCGGAGGCTCGTCGTCGACCGGTGCGGCCCGAGCCAGGCGACGGACCTCGATGACCGTCAGGTCCAGCAGTGCGGCCGCCCGCTCGGCGCTCACCTGCAGGGCCAGCAGCAGCCGTACCTCCTCTCCGGCACGGCGGGTCGCCGCGTCCAGGGCACGATCGGCCTGGTCGCGACTTTCCAGGGCCAGCAGGACGGCGGCGGTGGCTTCTTCCAGGCACTGATCCTGCTCGTCTCGAGCCCGGTCCAGCTCCCGGCGCCGCTGCCGCGCTTTGGCCAGCGCACTACGGTTCGCGCTCACCGTCCTGATCGCCATCTCGACCTCCCCATGTTCCTACAGCCGGTCGGCCGGATCGTCACATGCATCTCCGCCACAACGGCGTTAGTGAGCGTTTGGCGCGAAGTGGTCGCTGCGCGCGACCTGGGCACGAACGGGCGGCCGGCCCCGGCCGGTTTCCGGACCGTCGGCACTGAGCTGCCGCTGTTGCTCGCCGCTCGCCCTCCGCGAGCGGTGGCGACCGCGCTGTGCAACTCTTCGAAGGCGCCCGGCGCGGCCGCCATCACGATCCCGGTCGGGACGGGCCACCCTCGCCCGCGCGCTGCCGCCGCGACCGCCGGGCCCCCGGGATCTCGGCCACGGACACCGCGTGCACGGCCGTCACGTGGCTGGCGTCCGGCTCCCGCGTCGCTGCACCGTCCGCGCTCGCCCGAACGCGTCACCGGCCGCCAAAGAAAAGTTTCGAGCTCGCGGACGAACCGCCCGACAGACCCAGAGGCCGCCCGCCTCTCCGTAGTCGGTCGCCGTCGTACGCAGCCACCACCACTCGCCTCCTCCTCCTCCGCCACCCAGCACCACCCTCCGCCGGCTTACGTCAGGTCTTCCCGACAGAGGCGACACACCTCATGCACCCCGGCCCGAAATGCCCGGATCGGGCGGATTCGGGTGTGGGTGGGGTGGCGGAGGTGGGGGCGACAGTCGGCTGGTGATGGGCGTGCACAAGCTCACCGCGGGCGACGGGTACACCTACCTGACCCGCCAGGTCGCCGCGCACGACGCCAGCAGCCGCGGCTACGGCAGCCTCGGCGAGTACTACAGCGCCAAAGGTGAGACGCCCGGCCTGTGGTGGGGGCGTGGGCTTGCCGCTATGCCAGACTTTCCGGTCGGCGACACGGTCACCGAGGCGCAGATGGTCGCCTTGTTCGGGGAGGGCCGCCATCCCAACGCCGAGGCCATCGAACGGGCGGCGGCCGCCGAGGGCAAGAGCCCATGGGCGGTCGAGCAGGCCAGCCGGCTCGGCGCGCCGTACCTGATCCACACCGCGTGCAACCTGTTCCACCGGCGCAGCGCCGGTGCGTTCCGGGACTACAACACCGCCCGCGGGCTCCCCGCCGACACCCCGGTCCCGGCCGAGGTCCGGGCCGGGATCCGCACCGGCCTGGCCCGGGCCATGTTCGTCGAGGAGTTCGGCCGGGACCCGGCCGACCCGCGGGAGATGTCGGGGCATCTGGCCCGGATCTCCCGGCCGGCGACCACCGCCGTCGCCGGCTACGACCTGACGTTCTCCCCGGTGAAAAGCGTGTCCACCCTGTGGGCGATCGCCCCGCCGCAGGTGGCCGCGCAGATCGAACGGGCCCACCATGATGCGGTCGCGGACACGCTGGGCTGGCTGCAAGAGAACGCCGCCTACACCCGGACCGGCCACGGCGGGGTCGCCCAGGTCGACGTGGTCGGGCTGATCGGGGCGGCGTTCACCCACCGCGACTCCCGGGCCGGGGACCCGGACCTGC
>JAABUW010001977.1_pt1 | contig 32152 bp, 60 predicted proteins | sample 5560081 | NCBI WGS metagenome assembly JAABUW01 (sample SAMN10711882, study PRJNA513363) | rock metagenome | isolation source: Antarctica rocks | place: Antarctica: Victoria Land, Knobhead sud | reverse complement strand
CCCTCCCCCCCCCCCCCCCCCCTCCCCCCTCCCCTTCCCTCTTCCTCGCTCACCCGCTGACCTCCCCAGGCGCTCGCCCGCCGAGTACTCCCCCTCCGAATGAAGATCCAATACCACAACCGGAACCCGGTCTCCCCCGCACCCGACTTCCCCGCCGAGTACTGCGATTCCCTCGACAAGCTCCTCGCGACCTCCGACGTCGTCTCGCTCCATCTACCTCTCAACTCGAACACACGGAACGGGTTCGGCAAGGCGCAGTTTGATAAGATGAAGGATGGGGCTATATTGATTAATACGGCGAGGGGGGCTGTGGTGGATCAGGAGGCTTTGATTGCGGCGTTGGAGAGTGGGAAGGTGGGTCGGTTTCGCTTCCGGGATGGGCAAAGGGTTGTTGGTGAGGAGAAGCTGATGTGGTGTAGCTGTATTCGGCTGGATTGGACGTCTTCCCCAGCGAGTGAGTCCTTACCCCGCACGTGAACAGCTTGCTCGCTCTGATTGCTCAACGCCAATCCCTTGTCAGACCCGAGATCGACGGACGCCTCCAAAAGAACCCGAAGATCACGATCCTGCCACACGTCGGGACCCACACTTACGAATCGCGATATCAGATGGAGATGCTCGTGCTCGAGGTGCGTTCACGTATTTTTATCATCATCCGTGCTCGAGGACGACTCGATTCCCAGGAACTGACGTCTGTGCAGAATGTCCGCGCGGTGATCAACGGTGGAGATCTGCTCACTCAAGTGCCGGAGCAGAGGGCGAAGAAGTGAGGGTGTGCTGAGTTATCGCTGTATACAGTTGGGACGGATGTCTTCGGCATGCACGGGTGCTTTCGGTGCAGATCATGTGAAGAATCAAAGGGACTCGGGCTGCCAAGATTGGACTTATTGGTACGGATTGCTCGGAACGAAGATCAATGAGAGCATCATGGAGGATCAGGGTGCCTGAGCTTCACTTTACGATCCTCGTCTCCGCGCGAAGACGGTCAAATACATCCAAGATTTCCATAACTTTTGACGAGCTCACTTGAAAACACATGTACCTCGAACCGATAACAAATAATCCAGTGAGGCTGTCGAGTAACCGCGTTCCTCGAAGCGGAGGTGCCTTCAGCCGCCTCAAGCCTATTGCATCTGTCCAATGTGTCAGTTGGCCTCCGGAGCATCCGTCAGACCCGACCCGCCTGAAGCCCATCCATCACAGCCATGTACCGTCCACCCTTGACCTCGAACGTCTCCAAGATCCGATTAATCCCCTCGAGATCGCTCTCGTCCAACTCAATCTCCGCGCTCAACGAATTCTCCCTCACTCGATCCGGCTAGCTTGATCGAGCCCGGCATCGGGATATTCTATTCTTACATCAACGAGCTTCCCCATTCCCGCCGAGTTCGCGAGAGAACTCACGTAAGGACTAATATGCGTCAACCAAGCTACCGCCAGTCGGGTCGGCTTGACACCCTCCTTCTCCGCCTTTCGTCAGAACTCAACCGCGATCCCGCCATTCTGATAGAACGCCGCTCCCCGGAACCGCGGGAGGTGTCGTCGGAAATCGCTCGTGCGGATGTCTGTCGGGTGAACGTATTCACCGGAAAGGAAGCCGCGGCCTAGGAGAGAGTAGCATAGGACGGGAACGACGTTGAGTCTGGACCAGGAGAGGACAGCACGGATGTCGGGGTCGAAGGACCAGGGGGAGACTTCGATTTCGATCACTGCGATCGGTGTTATCTGTTTGTATGAGTCCAGAGCAGGTGTTGGTATTAGGACGAGGGGTGCGGAGGACTGACCTTGTGGGCGATGGCGAGGCTGGAGACGTACATTTCACAAGCGCCTACTTGATTGAACCAACCCTCGTCCTTCGAGATAACGGCTTGCTCAAAGAGCCGTTCCTTCGACGTGGGCGGGTCCAGGCGAGATAAGCTGAACACGTCGATCGATTACTCCCCGAGCTTCGACTTGATCGCCTTGAGTTCACCTCGCCACGCGTCGATCCTACATGTCCATCATTCCTCTATCCCCGATCCAATCGAAGGCGAGGTGTACGAAGATGTTCTGGTCCATTCCGCCCCGTAACGACGAGGACGACCTTGTCCATATACTCGGGGTACTACTCGCTATTCAGCGCAAATCCGCGCTTACGACAAAGGTGGGACCTGACCATCTCGGAGGACTTGCCGATGAGCTTGATATTCGCCAACATATCCTCGGCAGGCCCATAGAAGCCCGCATTAGACCAAGCGGTCGCTCCAGCGACAGCGGCGGTCCTTGAGATCCGTCAATCACCGGGACTGGGAGTCGTGGATGGTGAGTAATGCTCACTTCATCGCAGCGATAGCTTGCTCTTCCGGAGGGACCTCGCCAAAGGAAGTGAGACCCATCAGGCCATAGCTGGAATCCAAATCCATCAGCTTGTCTCCTCGAAGTGAGATGAATATATTTGCCCAACAGCGCCGACGGATCTACAAGCGAGTTGAACTTGATGAGACATTTTGGAAGGATTGCTCTTGATGGTTGGATGAGAGGGGTCAATCCTGGGCAAAGGCAGAGGTTGATTGGGGATTATATCCCGTGGAACGAGTCGGACCATACCCGAAGCAGCCATGGAGGTGGGCGCTGAGGTCAGGGCTGGGTGGAGGAACAAGATCTTGACCAATCTTACAATCGATCTTGCGAATGGACGATTTTCGGTCGATTCGCGGAACGCCGTGTGTGGGAGGTGGAGTTGGGGGACATGTCATGCCACATTCTTCCGAGCCCTGTCGTTCCAGTAAGTGCCACGTTCTTCAGAACCCTCTTCTGTCTTCCAGTACATGATCGAGGCGTCTTGGCCGACATCAGCGACGTATAATACTTGACTCGATGGCCGATGCAGAGATGCAAGCGGAAGTGACCCGTGAGCGATACATCTCCCTCGATGAAATCCGTTACTGTCTCTGCAGCTCATCAGTCAGCGCTGGATAATCTGGAAGATCTCAAGTCACTCACAAGAACCAGTCCCCCTCCGCCGTGTCGCCTTGACGATCCACAGCGGATCCACCCCTCTTCCCTCGGGTACGATCGTGATACTCTCGATCCCCTCAAACAAGTCCCCTGGCTGTACCGCCGTCACGATCCCACCTGGAGTGCTCGCGTATGACGTCCCGGCGAAATGGAAGTATGACGCTACGAGGTCAACTCGGGAGTTTGTGGACATGTCGAGCCAGGGTTTCACCACCTACATGGCTAGAGTCAGCACAAGCTTTATGATGTGACTCCCCGGAGAAATGGGTGGACTTACCTTGGTGGGGAAACATCGGGTTGATACCGCCATGTAAGCAGATCCACCTGGCCGAAGCACGTTGGCGATGGACTGCATGATCTCGAGTGGGCGAGTGAGGTAATCGATCGAGACGTTGCAGATCACCGCGTCGTACGAAGCATTCGCCTTGTTCCCCTTCGAGTCATCGCGGGCCTTCCCCTTCTGTAGACCCGATCCCAGCGAAGCAGCAAAAGAGGGTGTCTGATTGAGGTCATGTGCGACCCACCCCGACAAGATAGGGTTCGCCTTAAGCTCCGCCTCGTTCATCCCGATCCCGACCACTTCCATCCCGATCTCCCCTACTGACGGGTTCTTACACGTCGATCCCAGGGGTATGTGCGAAACCCAACTCGAGCAGATATCCAATATGCGCGGGATGGCCGAGCTGGAGCTCTGGGATCGAGGGAGGTTGTCGGAGTAGTATTGAGAGAGCTGGGAGATTGCGTGGTCGTCAATGTGGTTGACGAAGCGGGGCTGGACGTAGAATGCGCGGTCGGACGTGAGGTCGTGAGGTGTCAGGCTGGAGAGGGAGTATGGGAAGCTCGAGGGGAAGGAGTTGGAGAGGTAGCGATGGGTCATGGTGGAGAGGGCTGCCATCGTCTTTTGAGCGAAGAAGTTCCGACGGAAGAAAAGAGCATGAAATTGATAGCACCGATCCCGGTCGAGGGTCATCTGACCATTAGCGGGCACGAGGACCATGGTTCTGCTCTCAGCTCCGTTTAGATCCCCCGAATTTCCTCGTATAGATCGCCAAGCTTATTCAACAGCAAGAATGCCTCACATCGGTCAATGTCTCTGTGGAACCACCAAGGTCACCGTCAATGGCCCCGCGCAAGACCACCAGGTGGCATGTCATTGTACGTGGGACCGCTCGGGACCTCGTAAGAAACCCTGATGACCGTTCGATCCTCTCTCTGGAACCTCTCTCCTCTGCTATATTCATCCCCCTCTCTTCATCACGTGCCTCTCTCGCCTTGTCGTCCTGCGTGACGTTCTCCGCGGCCCAGGTCTTGACTGCCAGCACACTTCCGGTGCCGCCTACTCGACCAGCATCCTTTCCAAGATCACCGACGTCGAGGTGAGTCGTGTCTATCCCATCCTCAGGGCTAAAGCTGACGCGAAAGTAGATCAAAGGTGATGTGAAGGAGTACAATTCCAAGTCTGCGAGTGGCAACACCGGTGAGTCTGACCCAGAACGCGGAAGGAAAGCCAGCTAAATAGTGTTTCAGTGACCCGCGTGTTCTGCAGCACCTGCGGCTCGCCGATGGCTCACAAGTCGCCGGCGTTCGGCGACGCTATGACTGTCCGTGAGTACGGTTTCTACTGCTTGGCATTCTGCTACTCTACCTTCATCCGACTGTGTCCTTTGTTCCTTGCTGCTCATCATCTGCTTCACCCCCCTACCCCTCTCCTTTCCTTCCATCCTCCCTTCCTTCCATCCTCCCTTCCTTCCATCCTCCTTTCCTCCTTTCCTCCTTCCCTCCCCTCTTCCGCCTCTCCTGACCCTTTGATTCGCCTCAGGTGCTCGTAGCAGCTCACGCCCGTAATCACGCCATCGCTGACGCTCGCGCAGTGACCGGCAACCTCCCCGATTTCCAGAAAGTCCCTTTCGGCGCCGAACTCTTCGTCAAGGACCGCTGGACCGGGGTTCCCGAGATTCCGGGGGCGCAGCAGGCGCAGACCATGCCAGGAGCTTAGGCTCTGGCGTCGCGAGTCTGGGGGAAGGATGAGTCGACGAGCCAATGGGAAGATCGTAGTGCGGTGGGACCGAAGCAGGCTGAGTGACTGAAGACTATGCAAAACATTGAAGAGAAGTCTGCGGTCTTTTCGACACCGTTTGACTAAAGAATTATGAGCTTATCGTCCGCCTACTATCGAGGAGCGAAGGGACTGTTTTCGATGGGTACTTTGCGTTCATGCTTGATAACACTCTAAATGCTCGATACGATCGTCTCGCGCGTTTCGCCCAACGACTTCCCTCCCGCCTTCATGTTCTCCTGAGTTTTAATACGTACGCGTCAAAGCATTTCTCGCCCATCGCCCGGCTGAGACCTCTGAATCCGCCTTTAGCGCTCCCAGAGCGCCCTCGAAATCCTTGGGTAATCTCTCAGTCACTCCCAGCTCGGCTTTTGAAGGGCTTCCGGAATGGATACCCCGGATTGGGTCCACGTACTCGCCTTGATCGTCAATAGCTTCTTGTCGATCATTCCGTCTAGACCCGGGGTGAGGATGGCGGTGAGTTGAAAGTATGGGTTTTCTAGACAAATCTGGTACCCGATGTTCCCAATGTTCCCGTTTGACTGGATCGGGACGAGCTTGTTTGTCCCCCAAAGCGACATCACCGTAACCCCGATTCTCATCTCGGATCCCCCAGCTGTCATACCCTCCCAAGAAGAACGTACCGAGAGCCGGCAAAGTGGTTCAACGTTGCCGCGAGGAATGATCCTGTTCTTCTTCCGCTTCGTTGATCGAGAGGTAAACGTATTGGGCTACAGTGTTGGATTTATCGAATGCCTCAGGATGGAATGTGGCGTGAAAGTTGAGCTTCGAAGCGATCGTCTTGATCGTTTCCTGTACGTAGATCAGGTTGTCGACCGCGTTCGAGGGAGTCTGGGGAGATGGTGAGATTTCAAACACGCTCGGTGCTTCCTGATGGAATGCCCAGACGGGTATATCGGCATTTTCGATCGCCTCGACGCTTCCCTCGAGTACGTCGAAACTCGGATTGTCTCAACGCCGCCGTCGTCCACAAACCTTATGGGCAATCGATCGGCTTCTCCGCCATGGCGGAATCGAGAAGCATAAACTCGACTTCGTAACCGATCAAGAGTTCGACTCCGTTTTCCCGCTCGACTCTCTCTTCAAACCGCCTCAGGACCGTCCTCGGATCTCTCGCGAAGCGATCCACCTCGGGCTCGGTCGAACATCTTGACGCTACAAAGTACCATCGTCTTGAGCAGGTTCCAGCGCGACCGGTATAAGGGTATCCGAATCTGGCCACCCAATGGTCTTCCTCGAGATTACTCTCCACGCCGGTCCGACGTCCAAAGTTGAGAGCGAGGTAAAGGGTGGGCGAGGCCATACGGATACCAGACGTCTCCTCGCGTCTTTGCCACCTCGAGCGCTCGCTTGACCGTCACGAATCGAGCTCGTAGGATGTTGCCATAAGTGTTTACGTGAAGCGGATAAACTGGACGGTCGGATGGGAGGAGCGGAAGGGTCTGGAGTCGAGCCAGAGCGGCAAGGGATGGGTCGCCTTCGGGCTTCGCCGTCCATGTTGCGAGGTCGAGTCGGGGGAGATATCCATTGGGGGACAGAAAAATGTCGATGTTGTCGGTTCTGGCGAAATCAGCTTCTCGAGTCGGTGATAGATACGTTCGTCTTCCAGTAGTGAAATCATCAATCAAGAGGTGAAACTTATCTCCGGCTTCTCAACGATGGGTCACGACTCGCTGAGAGCACAGTCATGCTCGTCTTTGTGTTGAGTTTATGACCTTTGATCGAAGCTCGGCCGGACCATCCAGATGGTCCGGAAGGATACGTGCCTGTTTACGGTCTGCGAAGTGATTCAAACGAGATCCTTCTGGAAACGCGGGGTGAAAAGCTGATCCAGCGAACCCGAACTCGATCCATCTACTCATCTCCAGATCTATATATCCTGCACGACAGCCAACCTCCTCTCCGCCGGTGTCTTCCCCTTCGCCTTCTGATCCTCCATCGTCTTATGAGCCACATACAAATCAAAACACCTATCCCCAAACGCCTCCCTCAAAACCGTCGATTCCTTCAATGCCACCAGAGCTTCTTCAAAGTCCTTCGGTAACCTTTGCGTCACCCCCAACTCCTTCTTGATCTCCTCGGATAACGGCTTGAAATCCCTAGGCCCGGATCGAGGTTTCATGGTCAACTCCGTCTCCTTCTTCACCCCGTCCATCCCAGCGGCGATCGTTGCGGCTAGTTGGAGGTATGGGTTGGCGAGCGTGTCCGGCATCCGGAGTTCCCATCGTGCGGTGTTTACTTGTCGAATAGGAACGAGTTTGATTCTTCCCCATACCACATCACCCCTTCCGCAAACCCCATCTCGGATCCCCCATGAATCGTGGCCGCCTAACCAGAACGCGCTCAATGCCCTCATGTGTGCGAGCATACCAGCGAGGAAGTGGTCGGCTGAGGAAGGGCCCGGGTCGGTGAGGGATATATGGATATGTTGACCCGCCTCCTCACCTTTCTCCGTCGCTTTCGGCGCCATCGTAGCGTGATACCCATGTTTCGCGGCGATCGCCTTGATCGTAGCGTGGGTATAGACGAGGTCGTCCACGGCGACGAAAGGGGGTTGAGGGCAAAGCGCGATCTCAAACATTCCTGCACCTTCAGGGTGGAAATCCCAAACCGGGATTCCAACCGATTCCAACTCGTCCACGGCTGCCTCGAGGAAATCGAAACTAGGATGATTGACCGCTCCGGACGACCACTGACTCTTTGGGGTCCCGATAGCCGTCTCCGAATCCATCTTATCGAGAAGGGTGAATTCTACCTCGTACCCCACCAGAAACTCTACCCCATGATCCGCAGCATCCTTCTCCACCCGCTTCAACACCGCTCTCGGATCCAATGCATACCATTCTTCCTCGGGAAAACACGTCGTCTTGAGATTACACATCACCGTCCCATGGGTGGGTCTGGTGGTAGGTCGAAGGGTATCCCAATCAGGCACCCAATCATCCGATTCAAGGTTAACCAATTCGAAAGCCAAAGTCCCTGTATTATGGAACAACGCCATTGCGGGTGAAGCCACTTGTACATTCGAGGTATCTTCGGGATTGGAGGCGAGCGCGAGGGCACGATGGAAGGGGAGGATGTGGACGTGGGGGACGTTCCCGTAGTCTACCATGAGAAGTCGGATGTATTTGATCGTCGGGTGGGCGGAGAGGAAGGATTGGAGTTTGAGGAGGGAAGAGGGCGGGGAGGAAGTGACATTGGGAGTCTCTGACATGGTCGCTGAAGTGCTCGGTGGTTGCGTAGGGGATTTTACGCTGAAACGTGTTGGGGAGGAAGCGGTGGGGTGGTGAATTCTTTTTTCTTATGACAATGGAGGGAATTCCCGACGCAACCTCGGCCATGCGGCCATTAGGTCGGGACCGCTCATATTTCCCATCGAGAAAATACAAGTTTGACCTTACGGGACGTATTGTACCTAAGGTTTCGTACAAACGTCCGACATGATCATCAATGCATCAAAGGTCATCTTCTCATCTCACCGATCAACCTAGATCCTACGCCATGATCACCTTCCCCAGCTCCATCATACTCTCCCGCGCTTCCCCACGCTCCCAGCTATCCGTTACCGTCCTCCCCAACCTCGCCAACTTCGCCCTCATCTCATCTCCCTCTTTCCCCCTCAACTTCTTCCAAGTCTCAGCCATCTCATTCTTGATCGCTTGCTCGGTCCCGACATGATTGACGCCGTTTGCGAAGGTGCGGCCCTCGTGACCGGTTGTGAATTGGAAGAGTTGAGTCCCGATGCCTAGATGGTCCACTTCACACATCGTGAGCCTTGTTCGGGTTTCGTTCCGAGTGGAACTCACCAAAAGCGGCAATGATGGGTTGATCGGCGTATTGTGGACAACCAACCATGGGGACATTGGCTAAGATCCCCTCGTAAACGCTACCGGCACCTCCATGGGTCTACGTACCAAGTCTGTCAATGTCACTGCAGCGAAAAGGCGAAGAGAACGCACGACGAAGAAACTAGTCGCGGGATGGTGCAGAACGATCCTCTGCGGGATCCAAGAACATGTGAGAGCTCTCCCGCTTTCCTCGATAAGCCTCGTCGTCTCGTCCGAGAGGCTAGCGTCGGGTGCGGCCATGCCGAGTAGCAGTGCCAAGGGTGGTTCGGCCGTGAGGATTGACGTGACAAGATAGTCAACAATCTCCGGTCGACCCGAAGGCCAGCAGAACGAGCCGAAGCTTCAGCCATGAGCTCGATCTCTCTCCATTGTATCCTCAAACAGCACTTACCTGACGTAGGCGACGGAACGCTTCCCGAATCGAGTTTCGCAATTGTCCAAGAACTTTCTGACCTTTCCGTCGTCGGTCGGGATCTGCGGATTGTTCATCACAGCGGGGACTTCCTCTGGCCCGCTCGCTTCCGTCATCGCGAAACCGAGGGAGTAAAGTGGCATGCCCATCATCTCCGGCACTGACTTGGTGGCATTGGGTTCGATCTCCGGGGTTCCCATGGTGATCATCCCATCGGCTTTGAGCACCGGCTGCATAAGCATCTGCCGAATCATCCAGTCGTGCTTCAAATCACCACCGCGCGACCCAAGCTGAGGGACCAGCTCAAAATTGCGCATCTCCGGTAGATCCGGTCGCTGGCGGAGGATGTCTAGCTCGGTGACCTCGGCCAGGAACTAGGGTATCACTCGATCAGCTCAGACCGGTATATCTCTTCGGGCTCACCTTCTCCTGAGTGGCTTTATCCTCGGGATGGGATTCCCCCATGCGGTTCATCGTGATGACGTCGTCGAGATAACTAAGGCTTAGCCAAATCACACTTGGAAACGATCTCACCTCTGCCAAGCGACGTTGAGTGTCGGGCAGCTAACAAGAAGATTGAAGTTATCCTTTCTCAATCCGAGTCTCTCCGCAATCTCCCGAGACTTGTTGAGGAACTGCGGGACACGCATGATCTACCGAGGCCATTGATTGAGCTTCACACGTGAGCGTAATGATGCACGACTGACGTCAACAATCGTCGCGCTGGGCACAGCCCTGAACGCCTCGCTCTCCGCATCCTTGTCCCCCTTGAAGATTCTCTCCAGAATCGACTCGAAAACGCTGGCGACCTCCTTCCCAATCTCATCCTGATCGGCATCCGGGATCTCGGGTCCGTTCGGGTTCGTCATCGGCACGACTCTATAACGCCCCTTGAATCTCTTGACGAGCTCGGGATAAGCAGAAAGCTCCTGGGGGATACGTTTGAGAGCGCGACGATCGGCTAGGAACGTGATGTGCAGATCGGGAAAGGACCCGAGGAGGTTCATGGCCATGTGAACGTAAGGGCGTATGTGACCCCTTTAATTGGATCTGGGTCAGCGTGTATCAGGATATTGGGATAGAAGCTCACCATCCTGAGAGGGTGAACCAGACGAGGTGGGAAGGTTTGCTTGTCATGATGGAGAAGGAGTTGATGAGGATGAGGAAGGAGATTTGGGCGTAGCTCCTCGGCATCTCGGTCAATAAGTATGCCCGAAACGGGGGCGGAAGGGTTGCGGTCGGGTTCCAGGTTCGTGTACCGGGGCACCTCTCTTACGAAGAAGCGTCGACTCTCCCTTGCTCTCTCTCATCCCCATGGTCCAGCTGACATGGACGAAGCGTTCAAACCGTCCGTCGCGGCGGGGTCATCACCGAGTCAGCCCTACCCTCATCCACATTCCCTTTCGATTAAACTCACGCACACACCCATACTCAGTATCGGCTTCATCGGTACCAAACCCGGTGATTCCCCACCCAACCTGTCCGAGCTCGCTCTCTTCAAAGCGTAAGCCCTCTCCATTATCCGCGTACTGACAGAATGGGAATAGCGCGATCTTTCGCGGTGTGATGGTTGGTAATCGAAGGCAGTTTGAGACGATGTGCGAGGCGATGAGCGTTTCCAAGATGAGGCCTTTGGTCGATGCGGTGTACGAATTCAAGGACGCGAGGAAGGTACGGTGTCCACCCTTCACTACCTTTATGTTTGAGTGTTGATGGAAAGGATAGGCATACGAGGCGCAGGCGGATCAGAAGATCGTCGGCAAGGTACGGTTGTTAGATCGTTGTGAGGGACTGTTCGCTGATCCCGACTCAGGTCGTCATCCGCGTTTCTCACTAGATTGTTTCGGATCCCCTTGTATCGTCATTTCGGTTCAATGGTGACACGTGCATGGCATTGTCATAACCAAATGATCATGCACATTGGTGTTCGTGATTGTTGCTCGTGCGCTCGGAAGTGTTGCGTGATCAGCTTTAGGTCTTCTCGCGACTCGGCTGCCTCGGGTGAAATCCAGACAAATTGGAGATCATTTGCAATCAAGACTAGGTTGACTTCCTTGACGCTCTTGTCCTTGAGATACTCCTTGAGGCATTGACTTTCTCCGGGTATGAGCACGATCCAGATGGTTTCTTGGGGTATGAGCACGATCCACGCGTGAGCAAACGTAAGAGGTCAGACGGGCAGAGAATCCATATTCGTACAAAGATACCTGATATCCTCCGAAATCCGCACCGATAAGCCGAAAGATCGCCAATCCTTAATCCCCTGATGCCGTATCTCATATCCCATGTTGTCGTATGACCTGCTCATGAAACGTAGTGTTCCACTTCTGCTCGTTGGTCAGCAGTTCATTCAAGTACGTCTCCCAGCTACAGTCATCCAATCAGCATACCCTCTGATCCGATCTCAATGACTCACTCGGCATCCGGTCCATTACCCGCGTTCCCGATCCTGAATCCGGTGTCCTTAGTCATCGATATCGGGTCCATGATCGGTGCTGAACCAAAGATCGCGGTCCGATCGACGTTGTTCGACGGCGTGAGTGGAAGTGCGGGAGAGGGTGTCGTCCTCGGCGACGAGACGTTCTGGCCGGCACGTTGTGCGACCAAGCGGAGAAGCTCGCCGATGCCCTCTGATGACCGCCCCGGAAGGTCCAAGACCTGATCAAACGTCATCACAACATCATCAATTGAATCTCAGCGCTCACCGAGAACATCGCCTCGATGATTTTATCCCCGTTACCCGCCGCACGTACCAGGAACGGCTGATCCGAATGCGCCGCGTTGTAGAAAACGTCGTACGATGGTCGGAGCTCGTGCTTGAATTCGTCTACCTGTTCGGGGTGGTGTAAGGAATGGATGAAGATGATGGTGACGGCAGAAAGGTGATGGGAGAACATGAACCAGGCTGTGTCGTCGGTCAGTAATAGACAGAACTCGGTACTCACTCTTCCGCCCCACCGTCTTGAGAAGCTCTCGGTGCTTGACCAGCATTTGACGCGCCGCAGAGACCGCACTCGTCTCGCTGAAGCGGAACATCGGATCCCTATGGCTTCGGAGGAGGAATGGCCGATGGAGTCGCATGATCTTCTCGTAGTATGCACTGAACGTAAGCTTAGCTTCTATCGCGCCAACACACCAGTCAAGCAGGGTGAAATTGACTCTCTCTCCGTCCCGGAGCGTCGGATTCATTCCGAGCAGGTGTAACGCCTTTTGATCCTCCCGAAGCTGTCGATCATTCGTGATGAGCGTCTCGAGAGAAAAGTCTGTGCCTTTTCGCGCCTGCTCAGTCGTCCGCCGCCAGTGTTTCGCCAGTTTGTAATAATGTACTATCCAGATCATGGATGTCCTTCGTCTATAAGTTGACGACTAAAGACCCCACTCACATTTGATGGAGCGGCCGAGGCTTGGCGTATTGGTCGCGCTCCAGATCCGCGTCGGCGAAATTCTGGGGTTCCTCGGTGTTATACGAACCTGTGAAGGGTCAATCATAGTGATCATGTACGACTTTACTCACAGTCATGGAATGCGTAGGAGACCTGCTCGCCCCGAGTTTGAGCACGATGATACGACATATGGGCGTCATAGGAAATGACGGTGGCGAAGACCCGGACGGCGATCTGTCGTTTGAGCAATGGATTGTTTGGAGGGTACATGGGATCGTCCGGCGGGAGCACTTTTGACGAGCTGCTCAGTTGGTGCAGAGACAAGACTTTGCAGAGCCTCGATTCCGGTCAGAGGCGTATCGCCGCGTGATGACTCGGCTCACCCGGTTGCAATCGTCAGCCAGTGAGTCTGCACGCCCATTATGTGCTCTTCCTTGACCGAGTCGAGGGCGAAGCCATGATCCCTGAGACGTCAGCATGAATCTGGGTGTCACACTCACGCAGAGGTCATAATGAGCGACACCGCGTACAACACCCTCATCTGCGGCTTGATGAGCCACTGAGCGGCGTTGAGGGCGGTCGAGAACGCCTCGTAAAGGTCGGCGAGAAGCTGAGGTAAACCTCCCGCGAATATCCCGAGGCGATGAATGGTGGCATCCGGGATTCGGTCGTCAAGGAAATCTCGACAAGCGTAGCTGGCGGTGGGTCAACTACTGGCTGCATTGCACGGCGCGCGAAGGAACGAGGCGAAGGATCACCCACCAGAGGACGCTGAAAAAGAAGACGAGCCAGCCGGGATCGATAAGGAGCTGGTTGCCAGACCGAAGCGCTGGGTAGAGCTGAGCGAGTTCTTGTCGAAACAACAGCTCATGGACGCACTGCCCTGCGGTATGAGCTCTGTCCGACGCGAAATGGACTCACAGAGCTTGCCGGAATCGCTGAAAAATCTATCCACCATATACATGGTCAACTCCTCCCTCGGTATCGCCGCTACCACCTCCTGCATGTCCCTCACCCACTTCGAACTCCTCCGCCGTACCGTCGTCGCAGAATAGTCGATGATGCTTGGCCAGGTCTCCGTCCTCGAGTCCCGCATCTTGAATGACACGGGAGCATCTCCATCATTCATGGCCGTCTCGTCGGACGCCTTCTTCGCACTTCCGCCCGCGGCCATCGCCTCCAGAGCACGGGCAGCGCGCTCGACATCACTGGTCTTTTGCGCCTGATCCGAAGTTGACATTGGAGGATAGACATCGGTTGGACCGGGAGGGGCGAGAGGGATGTATGTCGAGATGACCCTCTCTATCTCGGTGACGCGAGATTGGAGGGTGAGGAAGTCGATGTTGGAGATGGTGACGGGATTTGCAGGGGGATGAGAACCGTCCTCGAATGCGCATAACTGAGGCTCGCCGCGGCCGAGACACATGCCGCAAGGGAGTGATTTATCACATTTCGTCTTGCGCCGCTTACTACGGAAGGCTTAATCAAAGCATTTGGCATGGAGAGGGACGGGATCGACTGACCATTCCAAGCAAGACAACTGAGATCAAACTGAATCAGCCGGATGACCGCGATCCGAGCAAAGGAGCCTACAGTCTGTCTCTTCCGCTTCGAATTCCTCGGCTCTTCCCTCTCCTCGGAGCTGTGCCTGTAAACTGATGGATAGATGGATGGACGACTGAATGACATGATTTCTTGGGAATCACAATCGAAAATTGAAAATACGGGAGTCCGCGGGCATAGCCCACTGTCGCCGTGAAGCCATGGATAAGGTTTAAGCCACTTGAGGAACTACATTTGAAACCCCCACTTTGGGTCTCGCTTTGAGACCCACTTACGTAACCCTTTCGACTCTGAAACGGTCTATTCACCTTCTGAACTTCCTCCATTCCTGTTTCCTATACCTTTTGCGACTCTCACCCAACCATCCTCACGCAAGAGGTCCCCTCATGCAAGGGGAAGAATCTGTCGATGCTGGAACGTGGCAGAATGCTGGCCATGACGAATGAAATATTCTTGGCGCAATTCGGAGCAAACTTGCCCCTAGTCGACCAAGACCAACCACGGACTGATCTGTTCTCCCGAAGCAGCGACCTCCCACAACGGCCCGGAGACTCCAATGCTAACGTACCAGATATAACAAGTATGGCCCCACCTGCCCCGCCAATCCGAGTCCGGGCACTCTTCCAAACGCTTCTGGAACAATATTCTCCCTCGGCATGCAGACAATCGATAACAAGCGTGATGCAGAGACCAAGTACGACGTGGAGCATGTCGAGAGTACCTCGAAAGGTCTCGGAGACGCTGGGATCCTCAAGTTCGGCCACGATGAGCTCGGGCCTCTTCGCCAGGGCTTGGAATTCAAACAGGCGCGTTTGGTCCTCCATGAACTCCAGTAAGTGACTCATGGCTGACTGGTAAGGGCACGCCGTCACGATATCATCCCTCATGTGCCTCGCCACTACTGTCGACGGCTACCAAATCACATTGAACGGCAACATCATCGCCAACCAAGGCTTCATCAATAAGATCGGATTCCCAAAGTCCGCTGGGAAGTACACCCTCGACGCGCAGCACACTGCGCTGTGGGAGCGATGCAGTCGTTTGGGCAATCGGTCGGGATGGTCTTGCGCAATCCGATGTCGGATCGGATCGGGAGGAAGTATGTGCTCTATTTGCTCTGGCTTATCCTGCTTGGCGCGAGTACCGGACCTACAAGCATTGAGCGATGCACGAGCTGATCTGTGAGGTAGTCGATGATGGTCGAGACTTTCGTTCAGGATTGGCGACAATGGGCCGGAGCGAAGTTTCTCGCTGGAGTAGGAGTGGGGTGTATCCAGGCGACTCTCCCCATCTATACCACCGAATGGTCCCCGGTCAATATCCGTGGTGCCAATGAGTGATCAACCCATCTAGTGGGAACCTGCTCGACCCGCTGATGACCAATCAGTGATCATTGCATCCGGCGTGTGGAATAACGTTGGCAATTTCCTCGTACGTCCACTCATTACCCGAGCCAGCCGTTTTGGCTTTGTCTGACCCATTCCAGGCCCCCCTGATCCTGTTGCTCGTCCAACAAGGCGACGCCAGCTCTTTCCGCATCCCCATCTACTCCCAAGGGGCGTTTAAGGCATCATGGCACCCATCTTCATCTACCTGCCCGGATCGCCGTCCTACTTCGCCGCGAAAGACCTGGATGATCGCGGACGAGCGGCGATACGCAAGATCAACGGTGGGATCGAGGGGTTTGATTTGGATGCAGAGTACGCAATCATCAAGATTACCATCATCGAGGAACGGGCTATGCGAGCGGAACTTGGAATGGACCACCAGAATTTCCGGGATCTGATCCTGAGCTATGTCGCTTGTCTACGCGGTGTCAATGCTCGACGGACGATCGCTTCTGCTCTCCCTGCTTGTTTGCAGCAACTCACCGGCCTATCCTTCTTCAGCACGTACGCGCCGTTGTTCTTCAGGCAGAGTGGATTCTTCACCGCCATTATCACCGCCATATCACCGCCATCAAGATCTTCGCCATCATCGTCCTAGTCTTCACCACCGATCGTCTAGGTCGACGACCCACCGTCCTGGCAATGGCAATCCTCTGTACTACCATGATGCTCCTCGTCGGTATCCTCGGTCAACTCACCCAAACTCCTGCTCTCAAAGACATCCTCATCCTAGCCGCCTGTCTATGGTCATTCGGTTCCGCCATCCTCGGTTCCCTAGGCTGGACCTTCGTCGGTGAAGTCGCGGCCCACAAATCCGGGCGGCGTACAGCCGGGTCTGGCAGCCGGAATGAGCGTCATCTTTTTGGCGGATAACATTCGATACCTCTCTCCCCCGTGATACTCGATGTGAACGGTGCCAATTGGGGTTACAATACCGCTTGGTTGTTCTTTGCGACCGGGGTCATCACGATGGCTTTGGCATTTTGGTATTTACCAGAGACGGCGAGAAGGAATTCGGCGGAATTGGATGAGATGTATGAGAGGGGAGTACCGGCTTGGAGGATGACGAGGTATTTGACAAAGGTTCAGAAGGTTCAGCAACTTCATCTGCATCAGCACGATCGTGAAGGTAGGTAGTAGAGAGATCGCGCTTGGTCGGGCGAGGTCAGGTGGAGTAGTGTAGCTACGTGTTGTTCGCGTAGTCGGGGTGAAGCATTGTTGTTCGAGTACTTGCCAGCATGTAGGGGACCATCCAGATTCTACATCGTTCTTCCAGCTTCGGGAGGCAACATAACGGAAAGTACTCGACTCCGGGTTGTACTTGACTCCGCTTCAATTGATTTCTGGGCTACAAGATCCATGTTGAGCTGGTACACGATCGAGGTGCAACAAGAAGAAACTTTCGTTCGCTCGAGCGGTGACATTAAGCAATGATATCGACAATCTTCTGAATCCACGAAACTACACCTTCCACGAGTGCTTCACACTCGCCTGCAAGAACCTCGCGCCGGTGATACACGTCGCACCGATGCACACAGACACACCACTGAAGACGATCGGGGCGTAAAACCCATAACGGGTAAGCAGTTCCCCGGTGATGGGCGTACCAGTGAGCGCTGCGAAACTGGTGACGAGGAAAGCCATGCCGAGTCGGATCCCGATCTCGGTGTAGTTGTTTGCGAGCGAGATGAGGGCGGGTGAGAGGAGGGAGACGTATCCTCCAGAGAAGAAACCGAAGATGATGGAAATTGCGATCAACCCTCCTGGGGTCCCGGCACCGAAGATGGCGAAGATCATGATTCCGGCACCCCAGCACATGAATGCCATGCAATTAAGACTGCCGATCTTGTCGGCGACGAAGTTCGGTGTAGTGCGGCCTAAGAACAGGTATCAGCGGGTGTGCGCAGGAGTGGGTAAGTCAGGCTTACCGATGGTGGATGCGGCGTTGAGGATGGCGAGTGTGTAGAAGACGAGGTTGGTGGAGAGGCCGTGTTCAGCAGCGAAGACCTGGAGTCATCAGTATGGGTCAAGTCGGTTTGATGTGGCGACTCACTTGCAGATAGTAAATCGGGAAGAACAAGCCCCATGCGACGAAGAACAGTCCCGCGGTGAGAAGAGAGTAAGGCTTGCTCGAGAAGATCTGCTTCGGGGTCGGCTTCGGTGCGGTGTGCTTGGCAGGTGGGAGACGAGGGTGCATGAGGGCGAGTGCGATGACGAGGCATCCGAGGACGAGGTAGCCGGTGTATTGAACCGCCTTCTTGAAGCCATGCTTTGCGATCAGGTTGTTGAGCATGATCGGGAGGCAGATACCTGGGTCCATCAATATCACATGAGGAGAAGGAAGGAGGAATCGACGTACCGCCAATGGAAGAACCCGCTGTGACGAGTCCGATGGCGGCGGCACGTCGCTTGAAGAAGTACTGCGAGATGATTGAGAGCGTTGGGAGGAAGAGGAGTCCGATGCCGATTCCGATGCCGATGGCTTGGGCGAGGATGACCTGCCAGAACTCCGTACATAGGGATGTCATGAACAGGCTGTTGACGGTCAGCATTCACCCTACAGTTTCCACTTGGCTAGTTCACATTGATAGCTGGAAGGAGGCTTGACCTACCAGACGACGTAGAGGACCGAACCCACCCCGACGAGGTGATAGAAGTAACCCTTGTCATAGAGTGGTCCCGCGACGGCACCGAGGGAGAACTGAAAGAAAAGTTGGACCGAGCCGATCCACGAGATGTCCGACGGGGATTTGTCCGGGTAGGCGGTTAGTTGGTAATAGGATTGGAAGACACCAAAGGTGTTTGCGTAACCAAATGTGCAAAACACTATTCGACATCTCAGCGAGGAACGGCATAGAGGAAAGACGGGACGTACGGACGAGGGTAGCTCCGAGGACACAAGCCCAACCCATCAACCCTCCCTCTGGGAACGTGGGTTGTTCAAACTTCTTCGGTTCAGGCTGCTTCTCCACATCCGTCGTCACTTGATGCTCGTTCTCGGACCCAGCCACAGTCGTAGCTTCCATCGTCTCTGAGGAGCTCATCCTGATCAACCACTCGCGACAAAAGGGCTCGATCGGAAATCCTTACAGAACAAAGACATGAATGGAAAGACGATTTAAATTGTTGACGCGCCCCATGACCGACCCTCGGTCATGGGTCGGGGTGTTTATAGTAGTCTCCGCGGAGATCATCTGGAATTTAACCTTCTCGGCCGAGGCGAGACATATATTCCGCCCTCGGGCTTAGTCTCCGAGCAAAAGTTTGTGTTCGACCTCTGACGAGCTTCAACATCAAGCTTGGTCCCTAGAGGCGTCTCGACCGCGTTCCAACCATGGAGTAGGCCTTAGGGCTGTGACCTCAAGCACATTCTTCTGCCGCTACCGAATATTCAACTTGAGGTCAGATTTGCCGTGACCAAGGATCACTGTGGTCATTAGGGTTATTCATTTATTCAAGCGGGAAACAAAGGATAAGTCGCCAACGCAGAGCATCTCGGTGAGTTCCGGATCGAGATTGGAGCTGACGGCGGCAGAATCATCAATCGACCTATTCGAAGCCGTGCCGAAGTGAGCGCTGCAAGCTGGAGATCGAGACGGAGGAGAAATCCCGGGGTCATAACCGGGGTCCATGGACTATGCAATCGAGATAATCTGAAGAATTCGAGATATGTCGTTTACTGATTGGAACGTCACAGTATTGACGGCGCATTCCAGGCTCGAACTGATCGCACCCACTCATCTCACTTGATTTCTACAAGACATCCCGCATCGCTTCTTGTTATAATCTACTTCACCATCACTCCTGATCGCGCTTCGCATACTTGCTCGCCATCCGGATCCGCTTGCCACTAAATCTGATCAGCCGATGTCGGAAACATGAGCGCAGTAGACTCACTACTTGATGAACAAGAATGGTGCGGGGATGAAGAGACAAGCCAATCCTCCAAGCAGCGAGTTCCCGCCTCCAATGCCAAGGCGCGAGAACATGCCGTTTGCAAAGAGGGGGAATGCCGCGCCAAAGGAGGCTCGGAAGAGGTCGTTCAGGGTGAGGACCGAGCCGATCTCGGTGAAGTAGCAATCGCCGAAATCTAAAGAGCCATCATCAGTCTAGGCGGTCTTCAAGTTGGGACGTGGCTTACACGCAAAGATTGCCTGGAAGAGAATGAAAGCGCCGACGCCAAAGAAAGCAGTGAAGAATCTGGACCGCAATCAGCATACAAATCCATCCGAGAACGAACAAGACCTACATCGGGACCATCCAGTGTACGTCCGGGTACATCCCCGTCCAGCCAAAGCCAAACATCGCGATCGGGATACAGAACGCGGCGATCGGAGCTGGATACAGTCGTATCTCTGGCTTCGGGATGATCCCTCCGTTGGCATCGAAGATGGGCTCCAGGTGGACGTGGATGTAGTAGCAAAAGGCCATACAGGCCGCCCATGCCCCGACGAAGATGCCCATAAAGCTAGATGGGAGATCAACAAGGATCGCGAAACGATCGATGTGCGGGTGGACTCACGCAAGGCCCGATTCTCCTGGAGTGAGACCGTGGATCTCCTGGAACACGAGTGGGAATGACTCGAACCAGACGTAGAGCAGTCCTAAGGATCTCAAATTTAGCTTCGTTCAACCTGGACCTTGCGTCCTTCCAGCTGTCTCCGACCTTCGTGGCAGACAGTAGTAACTGAGAGAACTCACCGTATATGAGAGCGAGGTATGTGTTGTACACCAGGAGGATAGGCTCCCAGAACAGCACCAGCGGTCGGTAAAGTATCATACTCGCGATCTTGGTACCGGTCATGTCGGCGGCTTCAATCTCAGCCTGAGTTTTGAGGTCGGGATTCTCGGTGCGGGCGCGGATGCGGACCATCCGGCGGTGTAGGATCTGGGAATCGTCAGCCACAGCGTACCTTGAGGTGAGCAGCCAAAGGCACGGCAAATGCACGATCACGATGAGGCGAAGGGTGAGAGTAAGGTGGGAGTATGCTAGGGCAAGACGAAGACGAGCGGGAGGGGAATGCGACAGAAGTTGTCAACAGAGATAACTCACAGACTTCCCACTCGTCTCCGGGAAGAACGCCAAGATGAAAATGAGAGCGCCGCCCGATAGCCAGGTCAGAACCCTAGACTAGAGCTTAGCAAATACAGTGTGACATGTCGACGCAAGACGAACCAGAGAGGCCAGGTCCAGCCGTTGGCCTGGTACGTGAAACCGCCCACCAATGGACCGATGATTGGACCGCAGACAGCGCCACAACCCCATACTCCGATCGCATAAGCGAGATATTTGGGCGGGAACATCTACACAGACCGTCAGTAAAAAGCAGTAGAAAGGAAGAGTAACGTATAGCATGGGTCCGGAGGAGACGATGAGGTGATCATGATGAGAAGAAGTCAGGGAGAGAAGCAAGATGCGCTTACATCGCCCATGGTCGCTCCGCCAATTGCGAGCGCCGGCGAGCCAATGAAGCCCGCGAGGAAGCGCATCGCCAGTAGTGTGTGGATATTCTGCAAGGCCGCGTCAGCTGAGACACAGTTAGAGCGCGCGTCGGACTTACATTCGCGTAGATAGTCGGGAATTGCAGCGCGACAAACACCGCCAGCGTCCCAACGTCTATTCCCGTATCAGTTGAATGTCACTTATCAAGCGAAGATACTCACACACGGGCAATCGCCCGATCTGCGGAAACTCGCTCAACGGTGCCCAAACCATCGGCCCGATCCCATACCCGATGATGAACACGGTAAGCCCGACGAGGGCGGTTGTTTCGGACACGTTAAAGTGCTTGGTGATTGAGTCTGGGTTGGGACCGGCTATCCCGGCGGAGTAGATGGAGGAACCGATGTAGACGGCGAACGTGAGCAAGGACATTTGGAGGGCGACGAAGGATTTGTAGCCGGTGGACCAGTTGTACCTGAGCGATTGACGCGAGCGGAGGGATGGCAGCAACAACGAGCAGAAAGAGTTGTGAAGGTGGGGAAGGAGTAAAGGTGAGGAAGACATTGGCAGTGAGGAAGACGAGGAGCACTGATCAGCTCCTCCCCTGCTGATCGGAATTCAGTACCCACGGATTCTCCTGATCATCCTCCCCGTACCAAGTGATGAGATTAGGATCCTCACCCTTCTCCGCCTCCTCCGTATTCACCGGCGTCTTCTCCTTTCTCTCATCCTGGAAGTTCTCACCCTGCCCCCTCTTCTCCCCAGCCGTCTTCTTCGTCCTCCCCTCCTCCCCATCAGCGACAGTCGCGTCGTCCCCTTCTCCCGATCCGGAACCAAGACCAGAGTTACTCCTCCAGACACCGGAGCGCGCTGAAGGATTCTTGAGCGTCGCTGCGGATTGGAAGGGGTGTTGAAGAGCGAGAGATTCGCTCGACCCGATGGGAGGGGCTAGGAGGATGGAGTTGACGCTCATTGAAGCCGGGGCTTGGTTCCCGCCTATCTGAATCCCGACATCTCGAGGTCGGTCGGTGATCTTCTGTGTTTTCTCGCCATCGATGTTCTTTCGTACTTTCTCGAGATCCCCGGATCCTTCCTTCGACTTTGACTTGGAGGACTGCCTCTGCTGCAATTCGATCTTCCTCGCGATCGATACTCGAGTATAATCCTGTGGGAACTCGATCTCGTCGGGGTACTTGAGGAGGTGATCGCGCGAGATGAGTCGGATGAAGCGACCGAGGAAGGTGGATTGGAAGGCGCCCGCGTACGGCCTCACCGGGAATCCGTCAGTGGGGCCAGCAATCGTGTGGAGACACTCACATGACGGGCGACTTTCTCTATGCTCGTTGGTGTGACTGGAGATAGTCACCGCCAAGGGAGGGCGGTTTCATCCCCTTTTGACACCGGTGGAGGATGATGGAGGGATCTGCGTTTTGTGAGGTGGAGGAACAAGCTGAAAGGTGGGAAAGTGTGGAGTGCTCACGATGGTCGACGTCATCCGGCATAACGAAAAGATCCCCGAGCGCTGCCGGGTGCTTGGTTCCTGATTGTGGCGCCCAGTTGCCATTCTGAGGCTACAGATTCCAAGAGAAGATAGTAGATTAGGTCCTCGATTCGACATCTCCTCCTCGCTCCGTACTCTCACAGATTCCAGATCTCCCTTTAAACCTTCCCCGTTCGCGCCCCGTTCTCGCCCTCCCCTCGCCCTCCCCTCGCCCTCCCCTCGCCCTCCCCTCGCACTCCCCTCGCACTCCCCTCCATCCCTCTCCCTTTCCCCTTACCCTCCGCCCCTCCCACCCCCCAAGTAGATACCCGCTGCCATGTACATCCGCCCCGTCCACGCCGAGCTATCCCGAGACGCTTCACGCGCTCATACGTGCCAACCCTCTCGGACTGCTCACGACCGCCATCCCACATCCCACACACGCGACCATCCAGACTTCTCACGTACCGTTCGTCCTGGACGTCCCGGACGACTCACCTTTGGAAGAGAGGAAAGGCAAAGGGAAGAGGGTGTTGCGGGGACATATGGCGAGGGCGAATCCGCAGGTCAAAGCGATGATCCACACCGTCACTCAGACCTCCTACCAGTGGCGATCTCAATTCAGACATCGACGGTCATGGTGGACTGAGCGATTCCAGCAGTGGCGACGGAGCCGACTACCTCCCTACCCAAGTCCTCATTCTCTTCCAGGCCCCCATCCACTCCTACATTACCCCCAAATTCTACACCTCCACCAAACCCGATACCGGAAAAGTAGTGCCGACATGGGATTTCGCCGCTGTCCAGATCTACGGCCGTCTACGTCTCCTCCACCGCTCTGACCCCACCACGTCCACCTTCTTATCCAAAATTATACTCATACAGTCCACTCGGGAAGATCGACCTGCCCACCACTCGTCAGTCTCCCAAACAATGAGAAGAAGTGAAGGTGAACAAGGCGGTTGGACTCGACTTACGGGGGCTCATCAGAAGCCGGATACGGATCCTCGAGATACTCGCACAACACATCACTCTTGTACAGCGTACCCTTTCCGTGATGCTCGAGCGCCGCTGGGACGAGGTCTAGGGGGTTGACGCGGAGGAATTCTTTGGATTTCTTGTAGGGCTGCGCGAGCGTCAGCGAGCTCCCAATCTCTCAGGCTTGACTCGGTGATTTAGATGCATAAGGAGGGGAGTGAGGTGGTGAAGGGGACATACTTTGACTTCGTGGTAGTGATATGGGATGTTACGCTCCTCGAAAGCCATCCAGATACGCTGTTCCCGCCAGCGTGACGACAGGTTTTTCGCTAGAACGACTTTGACTGGAATCGGTTGGCGGTGTTGAATCTGGCGAATCCCATGCATTACCAAGCGACCTCGCATCCCATAGCAAGATGATCGCTCGCCCCTATCCCCTTCCGCGGTAGACCTTCTCGAAGCTCCTCGGACCTGGCCGGACGGAGGAGATGTGTCACCGTTGTTTTCGAGCCGGAGTCCAAGGGAGGGAGGATAAACAAGTAGTCTATCCGCCTCATCAGCATGATTGGACCACCAGTTCCGACCCGAGGAGGACTGACCCAGCGTGAGCTTGAATAGCGGTGTAAAGCATGTGTATCCCGGCTCCCCACCTCCTTCTAGCTCGCCAACGCCACCGACCCGCTCGAATCCGCCTCGCTTGGCAAATGTCTCGCCATCGTTTCCTGCCCAATCACTCGAGCCAAAAGCGCTCTTTACCCCCTCCGGTAGAAGCTTTCGCGCCAATCCCGCCAACTCATCCGCGTTCAGTATTCCATCGAAAGGTTGTGGATCCCGAGTATTTGCGACGCTCCGCTCATGCGAGTCTGGCGGCTCCTCCTCATCGTCCTTCTCCGCAGGCGTATTACTGCCCGTTCCGCCTTCGGCTGGCGTACTACTACCCGTACCCGAAGTTGACGGTGGGTCATTCCGGGCTGGTCCAGGGATGTTATCGACGCTGGTATGGACGAAACGAGATTCTTCGATCTCGCTGATCATGCTGGGATGGAGGGGACGGGTTGGAGCGGTGAGGAGCTGATAGGTCGCTTCGGCGGGTGTGGTATTCAGGTCTGGCAGGAGTTTCAGCAATCGCACTACTGCTGTGGAGAGTGGCAACCTACCTCCCGCAAGGATGGCGGGCCATGACATGCAGTCATGCACCGACTGGAAAGCTCGGATCGCTCGAATCAAGATGAGGGACTGTCGTATGCGTTCATATGCGAACCTGGCCCGTCAGTCCGTCATCCGACCTGACCAGCGACTCGCACTTGGGATGCCAGAACCTAAACACATCAGCAAAAGTCTCCTTCTCGGTGTAGATGGAGCACATACAGATGCGTCGTAGCCGCCACCACGCCTTCTCCCCCACTCCCATCCACCCGCTCGAGCCCCACAATAAGCCCAACATTCTTCGTCTGCCGACTTCCCCCTCTCTTCCTCCTCGCTCCACCGCCAACTCCCTCTCGCCCCTCGTCCTCATCCATTGCTTCTCCAAGCGGACAGAGCTCCTCCTCATCTAAAAACACCGTCCGCGTCGCCCTCACCCGCCATTCCGAAGCGCGATACCAAACTACCAGACCATGCAATTTTCCCCGTCCTTTGGCTGCAACCTCCCGAAATCCAGGAAGCGCGCGTCGGAGGTCGGCTAGGCGATCGCATTCCTGCACCAGCATGAACTCCTGCCTCGTGATTGGAGGAGGGGATGGATACGTACTTGGAGGCAGATCACATCGGTGCAGGAATGGTGGGACAGCTCAGACAGGAGGAGCGGTTTTCTCTCAGACCATCGGAGACAATCGGAGCCTGGGAAGAGTTCCCTCCCTGCGATCATATCCGTCATCAGCTGAGATTGGGTCGGGGTTGGGTGGCTCACGTACGGACGAGCGTCTGGGCTAGCATCTTTTACCCACATCAGCTGGTCTCAACCTTACCGGATAAAGTAAGGGAGGGAGCGAACATTCCAGGTGACAATCCGGACGGTCTTTATGTCCGATGCGTGGTCGGGAAGACGGAGCTGGATCCATTCACGCCTGAGGTATCGGTCGCTGGATACGGCAGATGGGGTAGAAGAGGTAGACGGTGTGCTTGGAGTCGAGACGAGTTTGGCGGCGCGGCGAGAAGCTCGAAGCTCGAGTTGGGCAGGGGTGAGGTGGTGGGATGGCATCGTACTTTACGGGCGACAAGGTCGAGGGAACGGAATGAGGTGAGAAGATGGGAAGCGGAGAGCGTAGAGTGGGCGCGGAATCTTACACTGTGTTGCTCTGCGGGTAAAGTGTTGCGGGAGTGTTAAAGCTGAAGAGGAAGACTGCTGGATCGGTAGGACGAGTGAGATTACTGGTTTCGAGTTGGCGGTACCGCATCTCATATCAAGTACTTTCGCTCATCCGCATCAAGAGCCGTTTGGACAGTCAATCAGGACAGATATCGAGCAGTGCATGACATAATCCTAGCATATTCCTTTTCTCTTTCTACATGTACAACCCTGTCCACCCTTTCCGCTCAACCCGCTACTCCTCATTCCACTGCGGCTCCATGCCCGTGTCCATCCTCTCCCTGATGCGATAACCTCCACAACCGCCTTGCTCCGGACTACATCTCCACAGGCTACCGTCGACGCGGACGATGTCGAATTCGGGGTAGTAGAAGACTTTCTGGTTGGTGTGGGTGTCCAGAAAGGATTGTTCGGAGCTATGGTAGCGGTATCAGCAACGTGCTGGAGTCATGCATGTCGAATCCGGTATCTTATGCCTGGGATAGTACCCGCATGCAAGAAAGACTTGCCACTCACGAGTAGTTATATCCTCGGCCTCTCCCCGTGCGTCCCTGAGTCCGACTACAGACGATCGTCGCGAGACGCCATCCCGCGGCAGCCGGGGCCGTGTAACTTCTCGGGAACGGGACCAGGTAGAAACTCCAAGCGCCCGAGTCATCGACACCGAGGCGCTCCACCGGTTGCTCGGCGGGGATTTGCTCTATAATTTCCTCAAGTTTCGATTTCTCGATCTCCCTCTTCGCAGCCGCGGTCGGAGTAGGCAAGGCAGCTGAGTCGACCAGCTTTAGCCTGCGAAACGATGCAAGAACTTACCCGTCACCGCGTCGACCCTCCCAGACTTGATCATGTGTCTCGCCTGAGCTGCTCGCAAGTATGCTGCCACTTTCCTCGCTTCCGTCTGGGGCGAGAAGCTTGCTTCGTTGACGTCACTCTTCGGCTGAGTCTGCTCGGATTTTACGGGGCGCGCCGGGCTCTCCTGCACGATCACCTCATCCCTTACGTCCTTCTTTGCCTCCTTGGGCGCAGGCATCACCTCGTCCTTCTTGCCGTTCTGCATCGCCTCCCTCCCCCTATCCCTCACTTGCGCCGCCGTCTCCAACTCCGCCCGCACAAGGTCTGCGTCCGTCCCAACAGGGAGCGTACCGTCCTCGGTGGGGTCATACGAGTCTTCTCCGTAACCTTTGTTCGCTTCCCCCTCCAGGCCTTCAACGCGGAAGGAGAGCTCGTCAAGCTGAATTTACCACTCAGTATTGAGTATTTTCATGTGGATCAAACTCACCTCGCTTCGGATGGTGTCGAGCTCCACTTGCAGGGACTCGGCAGAATAGACATCGTGGTTCTCGTACTCCTTGCCGACCTCATACTCATTCACACTATCATTCTGATACGCGGACGCGTCTGCATTTCCTTGCTGATTCCCAAGCGGAACGGTCCCGTTACGACTTCCGAACCGCTCGTCCAGGACCTTCCTCATAGCCACCCTTAGGTCCTACTCGCATCAGCTCATTCTCCGTCACGATCGGGCGCCATGCTCACCTCTTCCTGAACTGTACCCCTTGCGTGGAGCACATCTTCCACCGCGCCCCTAAGTACCTGAGCAAGGCGCGCCTCGTCCATCCCCGCCGCGATCGGGGCGACCGCCTTGAGACTCGCTGCGTCAAACTTCCTCGGCGTGGCTCCGAGTATCGCTTCCTTCGGGCTGACTGGCGAAGTGACGGTCTTGCCCATCCCTTTCCCAGCCGATCCCACGGTACCCGTCCCACCCGATCCCGACCCCATAATCTTCGGTCCCGGCATCGCAATCATCTCCAACGTCCCCATCAACTCCCTCCTAAACCTCTCCAGCTCCGTCCGTCGATCCCTATTCGCCGCACTGATATGCCCGACCAGTCGTCTCTCCATGTCCCCCTCCGCACCGGGACTGAGACGGGAGAGGGGGACCATGTACCGGAATGCGCGGTGGGCGAGGTAGCTCGAACCGAGAAACGCCAGGGTCCCTGCCGCGCCGATGGAGGCGAGGGTGGTGTAAGGGTGGTCGGAGGCGAAGGATTTGAGTGAGGGTGAGATCGCGGAGGATTTCTTGGGTTTGATTGGAGGCGAAGCGAGGAGGGAGTCGAGGTAGCCTTGTTGATAAGCGCGGGAGAGGGCGTGGCGGTGCTCTGTCCGACATCAGTACTCAATCACTTATCACTTGATCGCGAGTGAATGAAGGTTGAAAGAGGGAGATGATGTGAGGGGAAAGGGGGAGACGCACCATGACGACGAGGCCGATCCTTCCACCTCCTGAAGCGCATCCCACCACGATCACCACTCCCACTCAAAGCGGGACATGAGTCGGGGATATCATTAAGATCGATGAGGATGGGTATACGTTCGTTGAGAGCGGGATGGGAGTTTGGGGAGTCGCATCGGATTGAGGGGAGTGGGAATCGCATCGTGGGCTGTTTCACAGGTCCAGATCTGTGACTGCCAGAGACGCGATGACGATGATGAGGACAGTATACCACACCCTCACGCTCGGTACTCACCAGAACAGAGGTGAGGTCGAGACCCCGTGCTACTTGGTCAATGCTTTATATGCGGGGAACAAGAGGGATGAATGATGGCGAGTGACGATGGGATGGGCAAGCGCCGGTCGATGTCACACGTGACACACTTCTTCAGCCCTTCTTGGGTTTAGTGTAGTTCCAGTGCTGTTACGATCTGCGCCTCAAAAGTGATACAGAACAGCATGCATGGACCAGGAAGAAACAACGAAAACTCTCAAACGGGAGACGACACAAGGAGTAGAGCGACGACATGGTTGGAAAAGGGCTGATGTGAGAATGAAGGGATAGGGTATGACAAACGAAACTACGAGATCAGAAACCATCGTGCTGGGAAAACTTGATGCCTGACAAGCAGGACTTGATCTTTTTACTTCTCCGCCAACACCTCATAACCACACCGCCATTTCGCCCTGGTCCAGCAGGCCCTTGGTCACCAATGTCGCCAACACTCCCCGCATCCCTTCAATCGTCCCCTCAAGCTCTGCCACAGTCTTCTCGAGGGAGTCGATCTTCGCCCGCCGCTCATCGCGAGACTTCTTCGCAGCATCCTTTGCCTTGTCACGGTTCTCCTTGATACGCTCGCCAAACTCAGCTGCTCCAGGTCGCAAGCTTGAAGACACCATTTTGAGCAGCTCCTCGAACGTCGGGAAGGATTGAATCTGGTCGACCGACATTCCGAGCATGGTCTGCGCAGAGCCGTCCTTGAGGTATTTCTCCGGGACTACGGACTTGGGTCGCGCTGTTGATGACTTCCCAGCCTTCTTTCCGACCGCCACCACCGACTCGTGATCGCTGCCGTCAATGTCGGCGAAAGTGACGCTTCGAGATGTAGGAGTGTCGAGGACAGCTGCGGCTACCAGAGCTGGAACACTCGAGCCCGCCTTGGACTGCCGTCGGCTGGGCCGCTTGGCATCAGGTCTAGGCTTGGGAGGACGGCCTCGAGGACGCTTGGCTAGGGCAGATTCGTCACTGGAATCGGAGACCTTGCGCTTGAGAGGAGTTGGAGGAGAAATGAGTTGCGGCTCTACAGCAGTAGGGAGAGTCCATCCAAGAGCGGCGTAGACGGACTGGAGGTCGACATCGGCAGAAGCATGTTGAGCGACGGCTGGCGCGGAGAGCTTGTCGAAGAGGTTGGTGAGACCAAGCTGGCTAGCGGCGTTGTCTCCGAGCCCGGTGATGTCTCCGAAATCGCCATACTTCATGCCGAACGTCTCGGTCATCGTAGGGTCGCTCGTGCAGTGCTCGTCAGGGAAGTAAGACGGAAGAGCATCATACATGTCTTCAGAGCGGTGCATGATACCGGTGGAGAGACCGAAATGAGTGAAAGCGACGGGACTGGGCTCGGAAGGATCGAGAGCTTGCGATTGCTCAGACTCGGTTGACTTGGGACTGGAGGTGTGCGAGTCGGAGGGAAGGGGGGACATGGCTGGAGGTCGTGCTACCGAATGTCAGCAATCACTCCGTACCATGAGGAAGCATTTACCCTTCGCGCCGAGGTCGGCGTCGACGAGGAATTGATCCCAGTCTACAGGCTCGACGCCCATTTCCGAAGTGTGGTCGAAAGACATGAGGGCGAGGAGTTGCTGGTCAGCGGAAATCGACTTGATGGCTGTTGGTATCTTGATATCCGCTGAAGTAGCGGTTGGTGGAATCGGTAGACTCGCACGAGGGGTTGTACTCGTCTTTTGATGCGCTGTAGCGCTGTCCTTGTTGTTGGACTTGAAACTCGCTTGACTTGAGGAACGTCGCGTGGACGGAGGAGGTGGGAGGGTCTGGGGAATTGGGTTGAAGGTGATTTCTTGTTGACTGCGGTTGCATAGTGGAGTAAAGAGGAAAAAAGAGAATCGAAGACGCGAGAAGGGTCGTAATGACGGATTGAAGAAGTGCGCGTCCAAGAAGAAGCGACGGGAAAAGGAGGAAGGGAGGAAATCAGCATTACCATGAGTGTGATGAGTGATAATTCAAGCTCACCTTGTTGTTTTTTTTACGCCCGGAGGCAGCCGTTCTTCGGCTATGTGAGTGATTGACGTAAATGTCGACACCGCGCAGGGCAGGTCACGGGGATTTGGGCGGTGAGGAAGGGCTGTTGTTGGGGTGTGGGAGGGTTGAATGTGGGTTGTTGTTGGGGTATGTTTGGGTCGGGTACGATGATGGACGCCATGATGGGCAAAGAAGGAAATTTGGGTAGGTCCCTGGGTAGATCGGTAGTTGATCACTGGGTGAACAAAGGTCTTCCTGGTGAGGAAGGGTGCTTAGACGATGAAAGACATCTTGGATAGTTGTAGAATGATAGTTCAGTGCAGAAAGAGACACGGATGAAGGTGGGCAGAGGTACTGCCAGAGGCTGGAGCAAGACTTCAAGGTGGAATGTGGTGCTGGGAGGAAGATTGAGAGAAATTGAAAGGGTGGGAAAAAGGGTTAGCGCGGGAAATCTCGGCCCCCGGCGTTACAGCGGAGTTTGGATTTCGGACATACGGCTATCGTGGCGTAGTTAACGAGAGATCTGGGCAAAAGTCAAAGCGCACGTTCCTTCTTTCATTTGAACACGTTCTCTTCAAAGCTCTTCGAACCAAACAACAGTCAGACAAACGTGTCTACAACGCTCATGCCGCGTTTCGTGCTGATCTATGGTGGCTGTGATGGAGTTCGGACGCTGGCTGACTATGAACGAACCCCGGTGGTCCCTCTGTTCATACCCGAATCCTCATCCATCTTCCTTAAATCTTAATTCGCCTCATCTTGTAGAACACCATTATCTCAGTCCTCAACCACTCGACCCTAATCCATCTCTCGCGATTTTCGGACAGTTCAACACGCAGCACCTACCACAAACGATCGACCCACCGCCTGCGAACCTGTCGGATTCGGCACATTCGAGCGGAAAGTCAAAATGGATCCTTTCACTCCTCCACCTGCAACATACCCCTCGTACAGTACCGGTTTCAGTTCTCGCACTCGGTCCTCCTTGCAATCCGGATCGTCGCAATGCTCCTTACCGACCTCAACAGGCTCTCCGGAGATGCTTCATCTTCCTCCGCCAATGAACATGCCCGATCTGGATCTACCAGACCCGAGTCTGCCGTATGATATCTTTGCTAATGGCAAGCGAGATGGACCGGTGAAGAGTGAGAAGCATGTGTGGACAGCGGGAATGTCATCCGAGAAGAGGGACGGGAGGGAAAGATGGTTGGCAGGAGGGAGAGGGAGGATGGGTCTGAGAATCGTCATCGTAACCGGTCAGCTTTCTCCCTGAGCCCCATCCGCGAGAGGCTCTGCTCACCAATCGGCAGAAAACTTCCTCCCGAAGGTCGACGGTGTCACCCGAACTCTCGCCCGCCTGCTTGAGCATCTCCGCCTTGAAGGACACGAATGCATGCTCCTTGGTCCAGGCTCTGGCATGGATTCTTATGCAGGACATCCCTTGGTCGGCACAGCTGGAGTTCCGCTGGTCGTCTATCCTGGTCTGAAGGTTCGCCTTGCTCCGCATCTCGGTGATCGGTTGGCTGATTATGTTTAGCTCAACTTTCTTCGGCCGAAGTTCCTTCGCGCTATCAAGGACTTTGTGAGCTCTCCTTTAGGCGTGCGAGATGATGCTGATGATTTGTGCTAGCAACCCGATGTCGTCCATGTTGTCGACCCGATATGGCTAGGCGCACAGACGCTGATGGCGATGGAGCTTGGGTGGGCTGGCGAGTGAGTCTTGCTTTGCCTGTAATACCAGACGGC